>Ga0315899_10002187_pt1 | contig 21793 bp, 13 predicted proteins | sample LakEriMetagenome_2_FD_203518 | JGI IMG/M metagenome (GOLD analysis project Ga0315899, IMG submission 203518) | Freshwater fungal communities from buoy surface, Lake Erie, Ohio, United States - Buoy 4 MA112 | ecosystem: Environmental > Aquatic > Freshwater > Lake | place: USA: Lake Erie, Ohio... | reverse complement strand
GTACAAGGTTGCGGCCTTTTCCTACGGCCTGGCGGTCCCGGCGCTGGGACAGATGGGGGAGTATAGGACGGAGGCGCGGATCGAGGCGTTGCCCGCCATGCCCGCGCCGCGCGCGGATGCGATCCGCGACCTGCCGCCCATGGCGCAATGGGTGAACGTGCGCACCCTGGGCGCGGTGGGCGACGGCAAGGCGGACGATACGGCGGCGATCCAGAAGGCGATCGACGCCAACAAGACCCTCTATTTCCCGACCGGCTTCTACAAGGTCACGAACCGTCTGACGCTGCGGCCCGACAGCATCCTCATCGGCCTGCATCCGGCGATCACGCAGCTCTATATTCCCGACAACAACCCGGCCCATGCGGGGCTGGGTTCCGTGCAGCCGATCCTGGAGAGCCCCAGGGGCGGCGACAATATTCTGTCGGGCCTTGGCCTCTTCACCGGACGGGTCAATCCGCGCGCATCGGCCTTGCTTTGGCGATCGGGCGAGAATGCCCTCGTCAACGACGTCAAGATCATGGGCGGCGGCGGCACGCCCACGGCGGACGGCACGATGCTGGGCGCGGCGCGCGTCCATACCGGCGATCCGATCACCGACGACCGGCTGGATGCGCAATATCCGAGCATCTGGGTCACGGACGGGGGCGGGGGCACTTTCGTCGACGTGTGGAGCCCGAACAGCTTCGCGCAGGCGGGCTTCTATATCACGGACACGGCGACCCCCGGCCACGTCTATGAAATGTCGGTCGAGCATCATGCCCGCAACGAGTTCGTTCTGGACAATGTGCAGAACTGGGAGTTCCTGGCGCCCCAGACCGAGCAGGAAGTGGGCGACGGGCCGGACGCCATCTCCCTCGACATCCGCAATTCGAAGAATTTGCTGTTCGCCAACTATCATGGCTATCGCGTGACCCGCACCTATGCGCCGGAAAAGAGCGCGGTGAAGATCACCAACTCAGGCGACATCCGTTTCCGCAACGTCCATGTGAACGCCGAAAGCGGCTATGCGACCTGTGACGAGGAGGGGTGCGGCACGTTCCTGCGGGCGAGCAAATATCCGTTCGACAATGCGATCGAGGATGTGACGCGCAAGCTGCTGGTCCGCGAGCGCGAGTTCGCCAGCCTCGACATCGGCCCGGCGGGCAGTGCGATCCCGGCGGTCGCGCCGGCCGGCGAGGTCAGGAAGCTGGAGGAAGGATTCTGGTCGATTTCCGGCGCGGCGGTGGACGCGCAGGGCGCGCTCTATTTCATCGACCGGCGGTTCCAGCGCATCCACCGCTGGAGCGAAGAGAAGGGGCTGGAGATCGTGCGGGACAATGCGCTCGATCCCGTCAACCTTGCCATCGATGCGTCGGGGCATGTGATGGTGCTGTCGTCCCTTGGGGCCAAGGGCGGCGTCTATTCCTTCGATCCGAATGGCCCCAAGGACGCGATGACGCTGATCCAGCCGACCCCGGTGCGAAGCGGCGGCGCGGCGCGCACGCTGTTGCCGGTCAACTGGTGGAACAATGGCGAGTTTCGGGACCAGCTGGACTTCAAAACCTATGAGTTCACGACCCTGGCAGAGATGTTCGTGCGAGACGCGGGCACGCCCAAGGCGAGCGAATATGTGTCGCCCGACGGCAGCCTGTCGCTCCCGGCCTTCCGCACATGGCAGCAGGGGCCTGTCGACCACACCGGCTGGCGCTGGTCGGACAGCCTCAACGCCCATGGATTTGTGGCGGGGAAGACCGGCGACCGACTGTTCGTCACCAACGCGTCGGAGAATGTGACCTATAGCGGCATCGTCGGTGCGGGCGGGGTGCTGAAGGCCCTGAAGCCCTTCGTCAATCGCGGCGGCGAAAGCGTGGCGGTGGACGGGCAGGGACGGGTGTTCGTCGCCAATGGTCAGATCTTCGTTTACGGCCCGGACGGCAAGGAAACGGGCCGGATCGATGTGCCGGACCGGCCGCTCCAGATCCTGTTTGGCGGGCCCGACAAGCGCACCCTGTTCATCCTGACGCACCACGCGCTTTACGCCGCAAGGCCCTGAAAAAATGGCCGTCGCGCCGACACCTACGACCTATGTCGTAAGTGTCGGCGGCGCGCCGGACGGCTAGGGTTGAAGAGATCGCTCGATATGGGCGCGGCCGCCTATGGGAGGGTGGCCGAGAGAAAAGGGGAAGATCCATGAAAGTGACGATCGGAATTCATCGGCAACTGGCGAGCGTAAGCCTTGCGGCGGTGGCCGCGATGGCGCTGGCGGGCGCCGCGCAGGCGCAGGACGCGAAATCCGCCGCCCCGCAGGAAGCCGCCGGCGACGCGAACATCGTGGTTACCGGATCGCGCATCACCACCAGCGGCTTCAACGCGCCGACCCCGACCCAGGTGATCGGCGAAGAGCAGATCACCAACAATGCGCAGCCCAATATCTTCAACACCATCGCCCAGCTGCCATCCCTTCAGGGATCGACCGGCGCGGCCACCGGCACCTTTTCGACATCCAGCGGCCAGCAGGGCTTAAGCTCCTTCTCGCTGCGCGGCCTTGGCCCCATCCGCACGCTGACCCTGCTCGACGGCCAGCGTGTCGTAGGCGCGAACGTGACCGGCGTGCCCGACATTTCGATGTTCCCGCAACTGCTGGTGAAGCGCGTCGACGTGGTGACGGGCGGCGCGTCCGCATCCTATGGTTCGGACGCGGTGGGCGGCGTCGTCAACTTCATCACCGACACCCATTTCGAAGGGTTCAAGGGCAACATCATGGGCAGCATCACCAAATATGGTGATGACGAAACCGCATTGGTGCAGGGCGCATGGGGCAAGTCCTTTGCCGACGATCGCCTGCATGTGGTGCTGAGCGGCGAATATGACCATGAAGGCGGCGTGGGCGCGGGCGATTTCGGTACCGACCTGGCGGGCAGCCGCAACTGGTATCGCGCGACGACGCTGATGAACACCGGCGTCACCAACAACGGCCTGCCGCAGTTCAACTATCGCGACTTTGCGCAGCCCTACCAATATGCGCGCTATGGCCTGATCAACAACGGCCCGCTGCAGGGCATCGCCTTCGACCAGAACGGCGTCCCCTATAATTTCCAATATGGGTCCAACGGGCAGCCGCAGGGCAACGGCCGCGTCAGCAACTGCTTTCCGGGCAACAGCTTCTGCGTCGGCGGCGACCTGACCGGCGCGCCAGGCTCCGGCGCATCGCTCAAGTCGGAACTGGAACGCATCAACGGCTATGGCCGGATCGGCTATGAATTCGCCGACAACAACGAAGCCTATCTGACCGTCAACGTCGCGCAGGTGAAGACCAATAACCAGCCGAGCCCCGGCTATAACCGCCCGAGCCTGACCGTCCAGTGCGCCAACGCCTTCCTGCCGCAGCTTATCAAGGACCGCTGCGCCACGGCCGGCATCACCAGCTTCAGCTTCGGTTCCAGCAACGCCAACTTCCCCGACCCGCATGTCTATACCGACCGCAAGCAATATCGGTTCGTGGGCGGCCTGAAGGGGGCGGTCGATGTCGCCGGCACCGACTGGAACTACGACTATTATTATGAGCATGGCATCACCATTTCGGACATCAACGTCCGCGACATCGTGCTGCAGAACCGCTACGTCGCCGCGACCGACGCGATCGTCGTCAACGGCGCCATCGTGTGCCGCGATCCGGTGGCGCGCGCCAATGGTTGCCAGCCGATCAACATCTTTGGCGGGGCCACCCCGTCCGCCTCGGCCATCGCCTATGTCGCGCCGGGGGACAATGGTCCGTTCCAGCACACCAAGCTGACGCAGGACGTCGCGAGCCTCAACATTTCGGGCAATCCCTTCGATAGCTGGGCCGGCCCGGTGTCGGTGGCGTTCGGTGGCGAGTATCGCAAAGAATTCTATCGCGTGAACGCCGACCCCTATGGCGCGGGCGTTTCGGCGCTTAGCCCCAACAGCGCTGAATATCCCGCCGATCCGCTGCTCAATTCGACGCTGGGCAGCAACTGGGCGGCCGGCAACTACAAGAATGGCCGCGGCAAATATGAAGTGTGGGAAGGCTATCTGGAAGTCGACCTGCCGCTGATCAACAGCGACGCCATGGGCCGCGCGAACCTGAACGGCGCGGCGCGTGTCACCAATTACAGCACGTCGGGCACGGTATGGACCTGGAAGGTCGGCGGCACCTGGGACACGCCGCTGGATGGCATTCGCCTGCGTGCGGTGACATCGCGCGACGTGCGCGCGCCGAACCTGTCGGAACTGTTCGCGGCGCCGACGGTCACCACGCTGCCCAACTTCAACGATCCGTTCCGCAACCAGGCGGTGCAGGTGTTCCAGAACACCGTCGGCAACACCAATTTGCGGCCGGAAGTGGCGCGCAACACCGAACTGGGCATCGTCCTGTCCCGGCCGTCCTGGCTGCCGGGCCTCAGCCTCTCGTTCGACTATTACAACATCAAGCTGAGCGGCGTGGTTTCCACCCTGTCGGCCGACCAGATCGTGCGCTTCTGCTTCGAAGGCAACCAGGCCTTCTGCGGCGGTTTCCAGCTTAACGGCGCGCAGGGCACCAACTTCGTCAACGTCCAGCCGTTCAACCTGGCGTCGTGGAAGACGAGCGGCTTCGACATCGAGGCCAGCTATCAGTGGCAGCAGCCGCTGGGCCTGCCGGGCAGCTTCACCGTCCGGGCGCTGGGCACCCACATCCAGAAGTTCATCGTCAATGCGGGCATCGCCGGCGTCGATCCGGTTGATCAGGCGGGCGCGAACAACGGCAATACGCCGGACTGGAAATGGCTGGCGGTACAGACCTACGACAGTGGCCGCTTCACGCTGACGGTGCAGGAACGCTGGTTCAGCGACGGCACGTTCGGCAACCAATATGTGGTTTGCCAGACGTCCTGCCCGGTTTCCACCGGCAACCACCCGACCATCGACTATAACAAGATGAAAGGCGCTTTCTATGTGGACGTAGGCGCGTCGTTCAAGATCACCGACGCCGTGTCGATCTATGGCAAGGTCGATAATCTGTTCGACAAGGATCCGGTGGCTTCGCCGCAGACGAACACCGGCCTCGACATCAATCCGGCGCTCTATGACACTCTGGGCCGCATCTACAGGGCGGGCGTCCGCTTCAATTTCTAGGACGCTCGTTCATTCTCCCCAACCTTGTCCCGGCCCTGCATGGCCGGGACATTTGTTTCTAAAGAAGGAATAACGCATGGTTCGCGGACTGAGTGGTGCTTGCGCGGCGGTGATGCTGATGCTGGGGGCTGCCGCGGCCCACGCCTCTCCGTCCGTCTATACGACCGCGCCGGACGAGCCGCGCGCGATCACCGTCAAGGGCGTGGGCGACGGCCGGGCCGACGACAGCGCCGCGATCCAGCAGGCGATCGACCGGGCGGCGGCGAAGGGCGGCGGCGGCATCGTGTTCCTGCCGCAGGGCACCTACCGCATCAGTCGCACCCTCTTCCTGTGGCCGGGAGTTCGCATCTTCGGCGTCGGCGCGCAGCGGCCGGTGATCCTGCTGGGCCGGAACACGCCCGGTTTCCAGAAGGGCGTCGCCCACATGCTGATGTTCACCGGGGCCAAGCGCCAGACGGACAAGGACACGCCGCCCGCCGCCTTCCCGCCCGCGGGCAGCGTGCCGTTCGACAAAACGGTTGCCGACGCCAATCCCGGCACCTTCTATTCGGCGCTGGGCAATATCGATTTCCGCATCCTGGACGGCAACCCGGCCGCCACCGCCATCCGCTTCCACAGCGCCCAGCACAGCTTCGTATCCCATGTCGATTTCGACCTCGGGACCGCGCTCGCCGGGCTGTACCATGTCGCCAACGAAGCGGAGGATCTGCATTTCAAGGGCGGGCGATACGGCATTCTGGCCGAAAAACCGTCTCCGGCCTGGGGTTTCGCCCTGGTCGATGCGACATTCGAGGGGCAGCGCGACGCCGCCATCCGCGAACATGAGGCGGGGCTGACGATGGTCAACGTCGCCTTCAAGAACGTGCCGGTGGGGATCGAGATCGACCGCGGCTATGGCGACTGGCTGTGGGGACAGGATCTGCGCTTCGAGAATGTGCGACAAGCGGGCGTCGTCATCTCGAACGAGAAGAATGTCTATACGCAGGTCGGTTTCCAGAATGTCGTGGCCTCCGGCACGCCGACCTTCGCCCGGTTCCGGGACAGCGGCCGGACGGTCGCCGGCAAGGGGGCGGCCTACAAGGTCACGTCCTTCACCCATGGCCTGACCCTGCCCGGCGTCGGCCGGATGGGAGCGTATAAGACCGACATGCAGGCAGCCGCCATCGGGGCATTGCCCGCGCCATCCGCACCGGCGATCCGCGCGCTGCCGCCCGTGGCGGACTGGGTCAGCGTGCGCACGCTCGGCGCGAAGGGCGACGACAGAACCGACGACACCGCCGCGATCCAGAAGGCGATCGACAGCCATCGCGTCGTCTACCTGCCCGCCGGCTTCTACCGGGTAAGCGAAACGCTGAAGCTGCGGCCGGACAGCGTGCTGGTCGGCCTGCACCCCAGCCTGACCCAGATCGTGCTGCCGGACGGCACCGCGGCATATCAGGGCATCGGCGCGCCCAAGGCGCTGGTGGAGAGCGCGTCGGGCGGCGACGCCATCGTCATGGGGCTGGGCCTCGACACCAACGGCGCCAATCCGCGCGCGACCGCCTTGCTGTGGAAGGCCGGCGCGAACTCGATGGTCAATGACGTCAAGTTCCAGGGCGGCCATGGGACCGACCGGTTCGACGGCACCCGCGTGGTGCCCTATAACAACAACGCCACCGGCGATCCCGACGCAGCGCGGCGCTGGGCGGGGCAATATGCGAGCCTGTGGGTCACAGAGGGCGGCGGCGGCACCTTCGCCAATGTCTGGAGCCCCAGCACGTTCGGCCATCCGGGCATCTATGTGTCCGATACCCAGACGCCGGGGCGCATCATCCAGGCGTCGGTCGAACATCATGTGCGGTCGGAATTCGCGCTGAACCGCGTCGCCAACTGGGAGATACTGGCCCCGCAGACCGAAGGCGAAGCGGGCGAGAGCGGCGATGCGGTCGCGCTGGAAATCCGCAATTCGCGCAACATCCTGGTCGCCAATTTCCACGGTTATCGCGTCACCCGCACGCGCAAGCCCGCGCCGGCGGCGGTCACCATCTATAATTCGCAGGACATCCGGTTCCGCAACGTCCATGTGAACGGCGAAAGCGGCCTTGGCACCTGCGACGAGAATGGCTGCGCCACATTCCTGCGGCTCACCAAATTTCCGTTCGAAAACAGCATCCGCGACGTGACTCACGGCATCGATACGCGCGAACGCGAATTTGCCGTGCTCGACATTCCGGCAAAGCCGGATGCGATCAGCCCGTCGACCTTCCAGGGCGGCAAGGTCGAGATGCTGGCAGACGGCTTCTATGCGGCGGGCGGCGGCGCGGTCGACGCGCAGGGAAGGCTCTACTTCGTCGATCGTTTCTTCCAACGCATCTGGCGCTGGTCGGACGCGGGCAAGCTGGAGATGGTGCGCGACGCGACGCTGGACCCGGTCAACCTGACGGTCGACCGGTCGGGCGACCTTCTGGTCCTGTCCTCCTATGGCCGCAACGGCACCGTCTATAGCGTGAGGCCCGACGCGCCCGACAGCCAGATCAGCGTCATCGCGCCGACCCCCGTCGCGGCGAAGCCCGGTGCAGCGACCGTGCTGCCGGTCAACTGGTGGAACAATGGCGAGTTCAAGGATCAGATCGACCCAAAGACCTACGAGTTCACCACGCTGGCCGAGATGTTCGCGCGCGACATGGGCAAGGCGAAGGTCCATGAATATGTCTCGCCCGACGGCAGCGTCGCCTTGCCAGCCTATCGCACCTTCGCGCAGGGACCGGCGGACCATCGCGGGCTGCGCTTTTCCGACGCGCTCGACACCTACGGCTTCATCCAGGGGAAGCCGGGCGAGCGCGTGTACCTTACCAATGGGTCGGAGAACCGCACCTATAGCGGCGTGGTCGGCGCCGGCGGCGCGATCACCGACCTTAAGGTCTTTGCCGAACGGGGCGGTGAAGGCGTGGCGGTGGACGGGCAGGGCCGCGTCTATGTCGCCAACGGCCAAGTCTTCGTCTACGCCCCCGATGGCAAGGAGATCGGGCGGATCGACGTGCCGGAAAGGCCGCTGCAACTGCTGTTCGGGGGCGAGGACAAGCGCACGCTCTATGTGCTGTCTCACCACGGCCTCTATGCGGTGACGGGTCGGGGCCGCTGACAAAGAGAACCCCGCCGGAGTAATCTCACGGCGGGGCCAGGTTCAGGGAGGTGTCACTCCAAAGGGGGGAGAGTGACAAGACCTATATGGGGCAATCGGGATGAACCTTCAATGACCCGGACGTTCAGCTGACCGCAAAATAACGGACGGGTACGGGATGGCGCGTCAGACCTTGCGGAGGGTTTCCACGACCGCCGCAATGTCCTTGTCTCCGAGGCCCGCCGCTTCGGCCCCAAGGAAGCGGGCGCGGGCGGCGGCGGCAAGAGCGGAATCGATGCCGACCGAGGCGAGCAGTGCGTTCGCATAGCCTAGATCCTTGGCCATCAGCGGAATGAAGAAGTTGGGATCGTAATTTCTGGCCAGCATCCGGTCGGCCATCAAGCCGACCATCGGGCTGCCCGGCGCGCCGTTGCGCAGGACATCCGCGACCTGTTTGGGGTCAAGGCCCCTGGCTTCCACCAGCGCAAGCGCTTCGGCGAAGGACGCAACCTGCACGCCCGCCATATAATTGTTGGCGAGCTTCATCACTGCGCCGCTGCCCGCCGGCCCCAGATGGATGACGCCGCTTCCCAGGACATCAAGGATCGGACGGGCGAGCGCGAGGCTTTCCGCATCGCTGCCGACGAAGAAGCGCAGCGTGCCGCTTTCGGCCTGTAGCTTGCTGCCGGTCACGGGGGCTTCGACGAAATGGACGCCCGCCGCCTTCATGTCCGCCGCAAGCGCATCGATCCAGTCTGGATCGAGCGTGCTGCAGTCGATCGCGACCGCGCCGGGCTGCATCCCAGCGAGTGCGCCCCGGGGCCCGAGCCAGGCGGCGCGGGACGCGTCATTGTCGGACACCATGGCAAGGACGACCGATGCGCCGGTGGCGGCGTCGGCGGGGCTGTCCGCCTGCCGCGCGCCCGCATCGACCAGAGGGGCCGCCCTTGCGGGGCTGCGGTTCCAGACGGCGACGTCATGTCCCGCCTTCAAAAGCTGGTGCGCCATGCCAGCGCCCATGATGCCCAATCCCAATATCGCGACGGTGTCACTCATATCCATTATCCTGATCTGGAGGGGCGCCTTGTCATGAAGCAAAGGCGAAAAGATGGGGCCGCGGATATGGGGTTGGTCCTCACGCCGCGCCAGCATGGGGCCGGGAAAAAGGCGGCTTATAAGATATTGCGAATTGGTATCATTATCATGTAGGCCCGCCGCACTTGATTCGGCATGAGGGGCCTTTATGACTTTGAAATCCGTGACGCGTTGTGGCGCAGCTCTGTTCGCGCTGTCGAGTCCTCTGGCGCAGGCGCAGGATCAACGCCCGCAGGCGGCGGACCTGGCGGACGACGCCCCCGCCGCCATCGTCGTCACGGCCGCCAGCACGGGCACCAAGACCGACACGCCCCTCATCCAGTTGCCGCAACCGATCAAGGTCATCACCGCCGACCAGTATCTCTCCCAGGGGGCGATCAGTATCAGCGATACGGTCAAATATGCGGCCGGCGTCCTTGCTAATCCCTATGGCCGGGACACCCGCGTCGACGGCTTCAACGTTCGCGGCATCGATGCGCTCCAGTTCCGGGACGGCATGCGCGACATCTTCAGCTATTATGCCAGCATCACGTCCGACCCCTATAATTTCTCCCGCGTCGAGATCGTCCGGGGGCCGGCCTCGGTGCTCTTTGGCCAGGGATCGATCGGCGGCCTGGTGAACCTGGTTTCCAAGACGCCGGAATTCAGGACGGGCGGGGAGATCAACCTTGTCTATGGCAGTTTCGACCGCAAGGAGGCGCTGGGCGACGTCAACCTGGCGCTGACCGACACGCTGGCGGTGCGCGGCGTCGCGCGCGTTCGGGACGCCGATACCTATGCGGATCATGTGCCCGACGACCGGGTGATGTTCGCGCCGTCGATCCGCTGGCAGCCGACGCCCGCCACGGAAATCGTCCTGACCGGCCTCTACCAGGAGGACGACACCGGATCGACATCGCAGTTCCTGCCGATCGTGGGAACCTTCCTTCCCAACAACGCCAATCCGTCCGGCCGGCTGGGGCAATATGCGTTCGTCGGCAAGCCGGGCTGGGACCGCTATAATGGCCGCTCGCTGCAGGGAGGCGGCTCCATCACGCACAGCTTCTCGGACAGCATCAGGCTGAGCCTCAAGGCCCGCTATATCGACAGCGACCTTCAATATTTCACCCATTATGCGAACAGCTATTCGAACCCGCAAAATCCCTTCGACGCCGACGGCCGCACCATCGGCCTCTATGCCGAAGCAAGCGACGCGAAGATGAATGTCTTTTCGACCGACAACAATCTTCAGTTCACCTTCAACACCGGCGCCAATATCGAACACCGGCTGCTCGTCGGCGTGGACTATAGCTGGAACAAGGTCGGCAAGCGCTATGAGTATGGCTATGAGGTCGTCGACCTTTACGACATCGATCGGGATGCGCTGCGGACCTATTATCCCACGGGCCCCTACGCCTATGTCAGCCAGAAGCAGCTGGGCGCCTATGTGCAGGATCAGATCCGCTTTTACGACCGCGTGTCCGTCGTCCTGGGCGTCCGTCGCGACCGGGTGACATCGTCCGCGGGCAGCACCGACCATGCGACGACCTTCCGCGCAGGCATCATCGGCGATCTGGGCTGGGGCATTTCGCCTTTCTTCAACTATACCGAAAGCTTCCTGCCGGTCGCTGGTTCGATCGAGAATGGCGACGGCACGATGGGCGACCCGTACAGGCCGCAAACCGGCAAGCAGTTCGAGGCCGGCGTCAAGTGGCAGCCGGAGCCGAACACGCTCGTCACCGTCACCGCCTTCCACATCAAGGAACGGAACCGCGTCCTCTATCTCGCCAGCGGCGCGACGACGCAGTCCGGCGAACTGACGACCAAGGGCATCGAACTCGAAGCGAGCCACACCCTTCCGGGCAATTTCGAGCTGCTGCTGAACTATGGCTACAACAAGCTCAAGTCGGAAGTGAACACCGACCTCGACTATATGCCGCGCCACATAGCGTCCGCATGGACCACCAAGACGTTCGGCGTCGCGGGTGACGCCCGGCTGCGCCTGGGGGCGGGCGTGGTCTATACCGGCAAGAGCATATCGACCAGTTCCATCTGGTCCATCGTCACGCCGTCGCGGACCACGGTCGACGCGCTGGCGGAGATCGACTGGCAGAACTGGCGCCTGTCCATCAACGCGACGAACCTGCTCAACAACAGATATTATGCGTCCTGCCTGGCGCGCGGCGATTGCTTCATGGGCGCGCCCCGCAACGTCATGGGCACCATCGGCTATCGTTTCTGAAGGGACATCAGCATGACCAGATCAGCACTTGCCGCCGCGTTCGCCATCCTGGCCTTCGCGCCCGTCGCACAGGCCCATGAAATATGGGTCGAACGGGACGCATCCGGCCCCGCGCGCATTTACCTGGGCGAGCCGGCCGAAGCGATGCCGGAGGGGGGCGATCCCGAATTCGCCAAGCTGAAGGCGCCGCGCCTCGTGCCCGCCGCGCAAGCGCCGCAGCTTCGCAAGGCTGGCTATATCGAGGTCGCCGTGCCCCCAGGCGATGTCCGCGTGATCGACGACACCGTGTTCGATCCCTGGGGGGAAGAAGGCAAGAAGGAAGGCGTCATTTACTATGCGCGCGCCGGGCGGAGCGAGACGCGGGCGGCGTTGCCAATGGAAATCGTGCCTGTCGCGCCCGATGCCGACAGCTTCGTCCTGCTGCGCGACGGCAAGCCGCTGCCCGGTGCGAAGCTGACCATCGTGTCGCCGGACAAATGGTCGAAGGTGATGGCGACCGACGGGCAAGGGCGCGTGACCGTGCCGACCAAGGAAAAGGGACGCTATATTCTTTCCGCCTCCCATGAGCAGAAAGGCGACCTGTCGCTCGGCAAGGCGAAGGTCGCGACCATCTACCATATTTCGACACTGACCTTCGTCCGGGATTGATCCTTCCCACGGCGGTCGTGCCCGCCGGGCGGAGTGCGCCCGGCGGGTGATGTTTCAGCTCGGGTTCGCCTCTTTGGCGCTGTCGCTGTCCCCGGCTTTCGCCTGCTCCTGCGCGACCTTGCGGATTTCACCCTGCGACATGGCCGAGACGAGCGCGCTGCCCTGACCCGAGAAGTTCGCGGCGGGCAAGCTGGCCGTGCGGTTCCTGACGTCGGCAACCACGGACTGGACGCGGCCCTGGCTGTCGGCAACGACCTGACGCACGCGGCCGATGGTCTGGCCGCTGGCCGACTGGATCTCCATGCCCGGCTGCACGGCGAAGGCGCCCGCGCCATTGGCCGCCGCGCTGTTGGCGAGGGCAAGCTGATCGCTGGCCGCGCCCAGGCTGGCAGCGCCGCTGCCGCTTGCCGACCCCGCCGCGCTGCCGGCCATGCCGCCTGCGCCGTTGCGCACATTGCCGACCGTGTCGGCGGCCGTTGACCGCACGCCGCTGGCCGTCGAGCCGACGGTCGAGCGGGCCGAGGACGCAGCGTCGCGAACGGCGTCGGTGCCCACAAGCTGCGCGTTGCCGGACACATTGGCGCTGCCCGATGCATTGCCCGATGCCGATCCGGTCGCTTCGCCGGCGGGTCCGTTCAGCGTCTGGTTGACGGCGCCGGTGACGCCGCCATCGACCGATCGATCCGCCGCGACCGACCCGCGACGCCGGTCGACCCGCGTGCTGCCGGACGTGCGCGCCGTGCCGGCGCCGGCGCCTTCCGTCCGCCCGCGCACATCGCCGATGGTACCGCCGAGCGGGCCGCCCAGGTTGCCGCCGACGCCGCTCAGGCCTCCACCCAAGCCTCCGGCCAATCCGCCGGCCAATCTACCCCCAAGCCCGCCGCCGCCGCCCAGAAGCTGCGCGGACGCAGGCGTGGTGGCGGCCAGGATCAGGGCGCCGGTTACGATGAGAATCTTGTTCATGGCCTATTCCTTTCCGTTTACCGGGAGCACGATCTGCGGCGTGCCCTCTTTCCTGCAAACGGCCCCCCTTTTCCGTTTCATCCACGGGAGCGGAATTTTTTTAGCGCGGCCTGCAATCGCCGCAGAGAAGGCCGCGTCCATAGGCGGGGTCGGCGCCTTTCGCGCCCAGATCGCGCGCTTCGGCATCCAGGGCCGAAACAGGCCGGCCGGCATCCTTCATGGCGGCAGCCCGTGCGGCGACGAGCGGCGCGGCATAGGAGGTTCCCCGCACGGAGACCCAGCGCCCGCGCGCGTCCATCGCCTTCATGTCGGCGCCGGGCGCCGCATAATCGAGATGAGTGGCGCGGCCCGCCTCTATCAGCACGCGGTTGCGGCCATCCACGCCGGTCACGGCCAGGACGGAAGGGTAGGAGGCGGGAAAGACCGGCGGCGCGCCGGGGCCATCATTGCCGACGGCAGCGGTGATCACCATGCCCTTGGCAATGCAGGCGGCGACCGCTCGGGCAAGGAGCGGGTTGCTGGGGCCTGTAAGGCTGATCGAGACGACCGGCACGCGCTGGCCTTGCATCCAGTCGAGCGCGCGCACGATGGCAAGCGCGCCGCCGCCCGCTGGATCGCGCCCGTAGACATCGGCGGAGACGATGGATCGCACGCCCGCATGACGCAGCAGGGACGCGATGGCCGTGCCATGGTTGCTGGCGGCAGGCGCGCCCGCGGCGAAACCGCGACTGGCCTTTGTGGGAACCGACGGGCCGATGCCGCCGTCGATCACGCCGACCGCCATGCCAATGTCCGCAGCGCTTTTTCCCTGCGGGGCAAGCGCGGGCTTGGCCGCCTTGCCTCCCGGGAAGTGGAGCTGGTCAGCGGTGAACGTCGCGTCCGGCACATGCTGGCGCAGGAGAGAGAGGGCGTCGGCAAGGCGCATCCCGTGCGGCACCGTCAGTTCCACGGCCGACAGGTCGAGGTTGCCGAATATTTCCCTGTCGCGCGAATCGAAGCCGAGGGCGCGGAGCTTGTCGACGGCTTGGGCGTCGCCGCCCAGCATCAGGACGATGCCGCGCCGGGCCGGTTCGCCCCGATCGTCGGGTTCCGCCACCGCCCGGTTCGCGCGGAGGAAGCCTTGCACGCGAGAAAGGCGCTCGCGCGCCATGTCGGCCACGGAGCGCAGCGGCGCGGCGATCGTGTCGATCGGTGCGAGCCGTGCCACCGCCTCTCTCGTCTGCCCGACCACCGATCCCACATTGGGTATGCCAAGCTGAGCCGCGGACGGCGCGGCGGCGGACAGCATCAGCAGGGGGGCGATAAGGCGTATCCGCATCTTTCTTCATCCTGTCGCACGAAAATTCGCTATGCAATGGATGAAACGGGTGAAACCGTCCGTTGCATCCCTGACAAGAGAGGCACGGGTTCTGAGTACGTCTTTCGAGGATGGCATCATCGCATTGCTGCCCCGGCTGCGCCGGTTCGCGGCAGGTTTGACGCGCAACCTCGCGGAGGGCGACGACCTTTGCCAGATGACCATCGAACGCGCGCTCAAGGCCCGGCATCAATGGGCTGAGGGAACGCGGCTGGATAGCTGGATATATCGGATCATGCGCAACCTGTGGATCGACGAAATCCGCGCAAGCAAGCGCCGACAGCAGACCTTCGTCGAGGAAGAGGCCGGGTTGCGCGAAGGCGCAGGCGGCGATCAGGAGGCGCGGGCCGAACTCGGCTTCGTGGGCCGGGCGATGGCAAAGCTGCCCGACGAACAGCGCGAGGCAGTGCTGCTCGTGATGGTGGAGGGCTATGGCTATCAGGAGGCCGCCGCCATCATCGGCTGCCCCGTCGGCACGCTCAGCTCGCGCTTCGTGCGCGGCCGCGATGCCTTGCAGAAAATGTTGGAGGGCGTGCAATGAGCATCGACCGGGAAACCCTGGCCGCCTATGCGGAGGGGCAGTTGGACGGGGCGGAGCGCCTGCGGGTCGAGGCCGCGATCGCCGCCGATCCGGCGCTGGCCGATGAGGTGGCGGCGCACCGGGCGCTTGGGGAACGATTGCGCGCCCATTTCGCGCCCATCATGGACCTGCCAGTCCCGGACAGGCTGCGGGATGCGGTGCGTCCTTCAGCGGAGGTGATCGACCTTGACGCCGTGCGGAAGGCGCGCGGGTCGCGCTGGATCATGGGCGGGGCGATCGCGGCATCGCTGGCGCTGGGCCTGATCGTGGGCATGCAGGTGCGGGATGGCGGGCCGATCGGCAATGTAGGCGGGCGGATCGTCGCGCAAGGCGCGTTGGACCAGGCTTTGACGGCGCAGTTGGCGACGGCGCAGGCGCAGCCGATCCAAATTCCGCTGTCCTTCCGCAATGCGCAGGGCCGCTATTGCCGCGTGTTCGATGCCGGGACGACAGCGGGCATCGCCTGCCATGACGACAGGCATTGGGTGATTGATCGGCTTCAGTCGGGCGGCGAGGGGCGCGACACCCAATATCGCCAGGCGGGAAGCGCGATGGGCGAGATCATGGCCGCCGCGCAAGCGATGGCGCCCGACGGCGCGTTACTTCCGCAGCAGGAAGAAGCCGCCAAAGCGCGGGGATGGAAGTAGGAGGGAGAGGGCGCGCGCCTTGCGCGTCTTTGCGGTCTCGCCAAGCCTCTGCTACAGGCCCGCCCCATGCTCAATCTCAATGCCATCACCGTGCGCCTGGGCGGCCGCACCATCCTCGACCGCGCGACCGCTTCGCTGCCGCCGCGCAGCCGCGTTGGCCTGATCGGCCGCAACGGCGCCGGCAAGTCGACCCTCATGAAGGTGATGATCGGCCAGCTCGACCCGGACGAAGGCAGTTGCGACATGCCGCGCGACACGCGCCTTGGCTATATCGCGCAGGAAGCGCCATCCGGCACGGCCACACCCTTCGACACCGTGCTCGCCGCGGACAAGGAACGCGCGGCCCTGATGGCCGAAAGCGAGACGACCGAAGATCCCGACCGGCTCGGCCATATTTACGAGCGGCTGACCACCATCGACGCCTATACCGCCCCGGCCCGCGCCGCCCGAATCCTGGTGGGCCTGGGCTTCGACGAAGAGATGCAGGGCCGCCCGCTCGACAGCTATTCGGGCGGCTGGAAGATGCGCGTGGCGCTCGCCGCGCTGCTCTTTTCCAACCCCGACCTGCTGCTGCTCGACGAACCATCGAACCACCTCGACCTCGAAGCGACGCTGTGGCTGGAGAATTTCCTCAAGGCCTATCGCGGCACCGTGGTCGTCATCAGCCATGAGCGCGACCTCTTGAACAATGTGGTCGACTATATCCTCCACCTCGAAGGCGGGAAGGTCACGCTTTATCCCGGCGGCTATGACGCGTTCGAGCGACAGCGGGCCGAGCGGCTGGCGCAGCAGGAAGCGGCCCGCGCCAAGCAGCAGGCGGAGCGGGAAAAGCTCCAGGACTATGTCGCCCGCAACTCCGCCCGCGCCTCGACCGCGAAACAGGCCCAGTCCCGTGCCAAGGCGCTGGCGAAGATGCAGCCCATCGCCGCCGCGATCGAGGATCCGACGCTGCATTTCGGTTTCCCGAGCCCCGCCGAACTCCGACCGCCGCTCATCACCATGGACATGGCGGCGGTCGGCTATACCGAAACGCCGATCCTCAAGCGCATCAACCTGCGCATCGACCCCGATGACCGGCTGGCGCTGCTCGGTCGCAACGGCAACGGCAAGACGACGCTCGCCCGCCTGATCGCCGCGCAGCTAAAGCCGATGGAAGGGCAGATGAATGCGTCGGCCAAGATGAATGTCGGCTATTTCACCCAATATCAGGTGGAGGAACTGGACGTCGCCGACACCCCGCTGGAACATATGACCCGGGTCATGAAGGGCGCGACCCCCGGCGCGGTGCGGGCGCAGCTTGGCCGCTTCGGCTTTTCGGGCGAGCGCGCGACGCAGAAAGTCGGCAGCATGTCCGGCGGCGAGCGCGCCCGGCTGGCGCTGGCGCTCATCACCCGCGATGCGCCGCATCTCCTGATCCTCGACGAGCCGACCAACCATCTGGACGTCGACAGCCGGGAAGCGCTGGTGCAGGCGCTGAACGATTATTCGGGCGCGGTGGTGATCGTCAGCCATGACCGCCACATGATCGAACTGGTCGCTGACCGGCTGGTCCTGGTCGACAATGGCACCGCGCAGCCGTTCGACGGCAGCCTTGACGATTATACCGACATCATCCTGCGCAAGGCGGACGGCAATGCATCGGGCGGGGATGCGCCCAAGCCCGACCGAAAGGCGGAAAAGCGCGATGCCGCGCAATGGCGCGAGCGGCAGAAGGCCGCCAAGAACGCCCTTGGCAAGGCGGAGAAAGAAATGGCGGCGCTCACCGCCGAGCGCAGCCGGATCGACCAGGCATTGTTCGACCCCAAATCCGCCACCGGGGCGGAGGCGAAGATGACCATGACCCAACTGATGGTGAAGCGGTCCGAGGTCGAGAAGAAGCTGGAGGCTGCCGAAGAAGCCTGGATGCAAGCCAGCGCCGCGTTGGAAGAGGTGTAACCCTTCTTACAAGGCCAAGCGCCAGTCCCAGCGCAGCGGGTCGCCGTCCATCACCTCGACGCCCCGGGCGATGAGGCGGTCGCGAATCTCGTCCGACAGGGCGAAATCCTTTTCCGCCCGCGCCGCTGTGCGACGCTCCAGTTCGGCCTCGATCTCGTCCGCCGTGATCTGCGCATCCTTGGGCGCGAGGCGCAGGTCGGCACGCGTGAGCGTCAGGAGGTTGAGGCCCAGCGCCTGATCGAAGGCGGCGATCAGGCATAGTTTCTCGTCCGCCGGCACCTTCTTCATGACCAGCGTCTCTTCCAGCAGCGGGAGCGCGCGCGGCGTCATGAGGTCGTCGCTGATGGCAGCATCGAACTGTTCCAGAAGGGGCGCGAGCTTGGGGTGCAGGTTCGCGCGCAGATAGTCGAGGCGCGGCGATTGCCAGGTCACGCCTTCCGCCCGTGCCTTCAATCCTTCGACCCCCATCACCAGCCGCTTCAACCGCGTCAGTGCGGCGGCGAGATTGTCCCAACTGAATTCCAGTTCGCTGCGATAATGCGCGCCGAGGCACAGCAGGCGATAGGCCAGCGGGTGCACGCCAGCGTCGATCAGCGTGAAGAGCGTGGTGAACCCGCCCTTGGACTTGCTCATCTTGCCTTGCCGGTCGACCAAGAAGTTGTTGTGCATCCACCAGCGCGCCCCGGTGAAGCCCGGCTCCGCTGCCCCCGTCTCCGGCCCGCAGCAACTGTGGAAGGCCTGGTTCTGGGCGATTTCATTCGGGTGGTGAATCTCGCGATGATCGATGCCGCCGGTATGGATGTCGAACGGCTGGCCCAGGCGGTCCAAGCTCATGACCGAACATTCCAGATGCCATCCCGGCGCGCCCTTGCCCCATGGGCTGTCCCATTCCATCTGGCGCTGTTCGCCCGGAGGGGATTTGCGCCAGATGGCAAAGTCGCTCGGGTTCCGCTTGCCCGCGACCGGGTCGATTCGCGCGTGCGCCGCGTCGTCGCGTCCACCCGCCAGCGCGCCGTAATCGGGCACGGTCGAACTGTCGAAATAAAGGCCGCTTTCCAGCTCGTAGCAATGGTCGGGAGCCATCTTTTGCGCAAAGGCGATCATTTGCGGGACATAGTCGGTCGCGACCGTCCATTCGCTGGGCGACAGGATATTGAGGTCCGTGATATTCTGCTTGAACGCCTGCGTATAATGGGCGGCGATGTCCCAGATGCTCTTGGCGCTCGCCCTGGCCGCCGCTTCCATCTTGTCGTCGCCTGCGTCCGCGTCGCTTGTCAGATGGCCGACATCGGTAATGTTGATGACATGGGTGACGGCCAGCCCCTTCCACAGCAGCGTCCGCCGCAGCGTGTCGGTGAAGACATAGGCGCGCAGATTGCCGATATGCGCATAATTATAGACGGTCGGACCGCAGCTGTAGACGCGCGCATGATTATCCTCGATCGGCGCGAACGGCTCGATCGTGCGGCTCAGGCTGTTGAACAGGCGCAGCGGCGCCAGGTTGTGCTGATCTTGGGACGCGGAACTCATGGCGCAACGCCATGTCGCGAGAAGGGCCGAGGGTCAATCCTTGGCGGCTTGCCACAGGCTTTGTAATAAAATGTTGCCGGCGCGGCGGTCCCTTGCGCGGATGCGTTTCCCACCCCAGATTGACTGTGCGGGCCGGGCCCCTCTGGCGACAGGACATGCCCCCTTTGATCCTGTCGCGATGTCGGACCGCATCGAGTGCGCTCGGTGCAGGTTTTGTGACGCTCAAGCCCCCCTTCCAGCGTCGCAGGAGACCGCACCGGGCCACTCGAGCCAACTTTTGGATGGAGTGTGCTTTTCAGATGAACAATCCCGTTCGCATGCCGGGCTATGGTGCCAGCCGGTCGGTCGATACCGATGCCGGGCTGCGCGCGCATATGCTGGGCATCTTCCGCAACATGGGCCTTGGCCTGGTGATAACCGGGCTGGTCGCCTTTGCGATCGCCAATACCCCGCCGCTGGCCGCCGCGATCTTCGGTACGCCCCTGAAGTGGGTGGCGATCTTTGCGCCGCTGGCCTTCGTGTTCTTCTTCAGCTTCCGTATCGAGAAGATGAGCGTCGGGACCGCCCGCATGGCCTTCTGGGCCTTTTCCGCCGTGATGGGCGTGTCGATGGCCAGCATCTTCCTGGTCTTCACGCAGGCCAGCATCGCGCAGGCCTTCTTCTCGGCGGCGGTCATGTTCCTCGCCATGGCGCTGTGGGGCTATAGCACGAAGCGCGACCTGACGAAGATGGGCAGCTTCCTCATCATGGGCCTGATCGGCATCCTGGTGGCGAGCCTCATCAACATCTTCATCGGGTCGTCCGCGATGGCGATGGTGGTTTCGATCCTGGCGGTCGTCATCTTCACCGGCCTTACTGCCTGGGACGTGCAGCGCATCAAGTCGGATTATTTCCACTATGCCGGCCATGAGGTCGCGGCGAAGATGCAGGTGATGGGTGCGCTGTCGCTCTACCTCAACTTCGTCAACCTGTTCCAGGCGGTGCTCAGCCTGACCGGCGAACGCGAGTGATGCGGGACGCAGCGCAAATGTCGGCCATGCTCTGCCCGGTCTGTCATGTCGGCCTCGCCATGACGGACCGGCAGGGGGTGGAGATCGACTATTGCCCGCAATGCCGGGGCGTATGGCTCGACCGGGGCGAGCTGGACAAGATCATCGAGCGGTCGGCGGGCGGGATAGCCCCCGCGCCCACCATGGCACCGCCCAGCTACCGCCCGGATCGTGGCCATTATGACCATGGCGTAAGCTTCCAGAAGAAACGCAAGAAGAGCTTTCTGGAAGAATTGTTCGATTGAGGGACCGTCGAAGAAGCCAGTGAGATGCCAGCCTGCGCTGGCATGACGAAGGGGCTATCAAGGAGTCAGTGCGCCGCGCCCCAACTGGGCCCCGTGCCGATCTCGACGCCCAGCGGGACGCTCAGCTTCACGATGGGTTCGGCGGCGCTTTCCATGACGCGGCGGATCACCGCGCTGGCGGCGTCCACCTCTCCTTCCGGCACCTCGAACACCAGTTCGTCGTGGACCTGGAGCAGCATTCTCACGTCCGGCAGCCCCGCCGCCTCAAGCGCCGGGCCCATGCGGGCCATCGCGCGCTTGATGATGTCAGCGCTCGTGCCCTGGATCGGGGCGTTGATCGCGGCGCGCTCCGCGCCCTGCCGTTCATGCTGGATCGGCGCGGAGATGCGGGGAAACCATGTCTTCCGGCCGAACAGGGTTTCGGTGTAACCTAGGCGCCGGGCCTTCTCGATCGTCTCGTTGATATAGACGCTGATGCCGGGGAAGCGCTCATAATAGCGGCTGATCATGTCCTGCGCCTCGTCCGCGCTGATTTCCAGCCGTCCGGCAAGGCCCCAGCGGGAAATGCCGTAAAGGATCGCGAAGTTGATCGTCTTGGCACGCCCGCGCGTGTCGCGGTTGACCTCCCCGAACAATTGCTGGGCGGTGGCGGCGTGGATGTCCTCCCCGTTCGCGAAGGCTTCGCGCAGTGCCGGCACGTCGGCCATGTGGGCGGCGAGGCGCAGTTCGATCTGGCTATAATCGGCCGCAAGGATGACGTTGCCGGGTTCAGCGACGAAGGCGTGGCGAATCTGGCGGCCTACCTCGGTACGGATCGGGATGTTCTGAAGGTTGGGATCAGTCGAGGACAGGCGTCCGGTCTGCGCGCCGGTCAGCGAATAGCTGGTGTGGACGCGGCCGGTATCCCTGTTGATCTGCGCCTGGAGCGCGTCGGTATAGGTGGACTTGAGCTTCGACAATTGCCGCCATTCCAGCACCTTGGCAGCGATCGGCGCGCCCTGTGCCTTCAACTGCTCCAGGATGGTGACGTCGGTGGAGTAAGCGCCCGACTTGCCCTTCTTGCCGCCCTTGTAGCCCATCTTGTCAAAGAGGATCGCGCCGAGCTGCTGGGTCGATCCGATGGCGAAGGGTTGGCCCGCAATCTCGTGGATTTCGGTTTCGAGCGCGGCGATGCCGGCGGTGAATTCGGCGGACAGGCGGGAAAGGGCTTCGCGGTCGACCTTGATCCCGGCAAATTCCATGCCCGCGATCACGCCCACCAGCGGGCGGTCGACCAGTTCATAGACGCGGCTCGCGCCTTCATTGGCGACG
>Ga0315899_10002186_pt1 | contig 21802 bp, 19 predicted proteins | sample LakEriMetagenome_2_FD_203518 | JGI IMG/M metagenome (GOLD analysis project Ga0315899, IMG submission 203518) | Freshwater fungal communities from buoy surface, Lake Erie, Ohio, United States - Buoy 4 MA112 | ecosystem: Environmental > Aquatic > Freshwater > Lake | place: USA: Lake Erie, Ohio... | reverse complement strand
TTGGGCACGATCGAATACCACGATGGCGTCAACTCGCTGCCCGCCCGGCTGACCACTCCCGACCCGGCCACCCTCAATGAATGGCTGGGAGCGATGGTGACGCAGCGCACCACGTGTGCCGCCCTCGAAGTGTCGAGCCACGCCCTCGACCAGAAACGGCTCGCGGGAAACCTGCTGGACGCCGCCGTCCTGACCAACATCACCCACGACCATCTCGACTACCACGGCAGCTTCGAGGCCTATCGCGCCGCCAAGCAGAAGATCTTCACCCTGCTGAAGCCCGCCGGCTGGGCGATCGTCAACCTCGACGACGAGGGGTCCCGCTCATGCCTCGCGGCGGCCCCCCGGCAATGTCTGACCTACAGTCTGCGGCAGCCGGCCGATTTCCACGCCGAATTGCTCGACATCACACCGGCCGGAACCAGTTTTCGTGTGTCCGCCCCCGGGTGGACCCGCGACTTCCGCACGACGCTGGTGGGAGACTACAACATTTCGAACTGCCTCGCCGCGATTGCGGTGGCTCATACGCTCGATCTCGATCTCGCGGCGGTGCAGCGCGGTCTGCCGCACTTCCGGGGAGTTCCCGGGCGCTGCGAACGGCTGGAAGCCGGGCAGCCCTTCCCGGTCTACGTCGATTACGCCCACACCCCCGACGGGCTGCGGAACTGCCTCGCGGCCCTGCGGCCGCTGGTGGCGGGACGGCTGATCTGCGTGTTTGGTGCCGGCGGCGACCGCGACCAGGCCAAACGCCCCCTCATGGGCCGGGCGGTGGCCGACGGGGCCGACCTTCCCGTGGTCACCAGTGACAACCCGCGCTCCGAAGATCCCGCGGCCATCATCGAACAGATTGCCGGCGGGATGGCGGGCACCTCCCGCCGTCCCTTCATCGAACCCGACCGCCGCCAGGCGATTCGCTGGGCCCTGCAGCACGCCGGCCCCGAAGACCTCGTGCTGATCGCCGGCAAGGGGCACGAGACCGAACAGATCATCGGCACCCAACGCCTGCACTTCGACGACCGCGAGGTCGCGCTCGAATGCCTGCGGGAACGGTATGTCGCGATCCACACTCCCCAATCCACATCACTCGGCTCTTCGCTGAGCCACCCGTAGACCACTGTCATGGACCCTCTTCCCCTGCACACGCTGGCCGAACCGCTCGACGCGACCCTGCTGGGTGGCGCCGGTGAGCTGTTGGCCCGCCGGGTCTGCATCGACTCGCGCGAAGTGCGTCCCGGGGATCTGTTCTGGGCCCTGCAGGGGGAACAGCACAACAGTCACCGCTTTGTCGCGCAGGCTCTGACCGCCGGGGCCGTGGCCGCGGTTGTCGATGCCGAACACGCCCCCCACATCGAGGGACCGCGGTTGGTCGTCGAGCAGACGCTGCCCGCCCTGCAGCGGCTGGCCGCGTGGTACCGCCGCCAACAGGATGCCCTGGTGATTGGCGTCACGGGGAGCGTCGGCAAGACCACCACCCGCGAGATGCTCTATACGGTGCTGTCGAGCGGCCATGCCGGGCTCCGCAGCCGCAAGAACTTCAACAACGAGATCGGGCTGCCGCTCAGCCTGCTCGAGCTCGGCAGCGAACACGAGTTTGCCGTCCTCGAGATGGGAGCGGCCCGCCGCGGAGACATCCGCGCCCTGTGCGATATCGCCGCACCGGAGGTGGGCGTGCTGACCCGAATCGGGCCCGCGCATCTCGAGAGCTTCGGCTCGCTCGACGCGATCTACGAAGGGAAATTCGAATTGGTCGACGCCCTTCCCTGCACGGGGTTCGCCGCAGTGGGGGGAGACGACCCGCGGATGCGCGACCGGGCCCGTCAGGCGACGTGTGCCGTCCGGCTGTTTGGCGAGCATCCCGGGAACGACATTGTCGCGGAAGAGGTCGAGTTTCGCCCGGGCCGCCTGCGGTTCACGGTGCGGGGGGACCGGTTTCAACTGGCAGCGACGGGACGGCACCAGCTGACCAGTGCCCTCGCGGCTCTCGCCGTCGCCCGCGAGATCGGGCTGACCACTGCGGAAATCCAGGAAGGCTTCGACCAGTTCCAGTCGCCCGACAGCCGCTGCCGGGTCGAGCCAATCGGCTCCTGGACCATCATCGACGACAGCTACAACGCCAGCCCCCTCGCGATGCAGGCCGCCTGCGAACTGCTGCGGGACTGGCCCACCGATGGTCAACGGCTGCTGATCTGCGGCGACATGCTGGAACTCGGGCCCGAGTCGGCCGCGCTGCATCAGCAGCTCGGACGGCAGGCGGCCCGCTGCGGCATCGATCGCCTGCTGGTCTGCGGCGAGTTCGCGAATGATGTCGCCCGGGGAGCCCTGGCCGGGGGGCTGCCCCTGCACCAGATCGCCTGCTGCGAACCGTTGGAATCGCTCTACCCCGTGCTGGACTGCTGGCTCAGTCCCGGCGATGTCGTGCTGGTCAAGGGATCACGCGGCATGCGCATGGAACGGGCCATCCAGTGGCTGCGGCAGCAGGCCCAGCCCACATCACCCGTCTGTCGCTTCGCCGAGCCGGCGGCCGCCTAGGTCCCGCCAGGTTCGATACTTCACTTCGCTCATTCATCGCTGACACAAGGAGACCTGGTTCAACGAGCGTGCGTGCTTCAGATTTGCGGGAATCCTGTCGCACAGGCTGGCTTCGGCTGGCCGGAAGCAAATTACGGCACCAGACCAAGTGGTTTCTGGGTCAATCACTCTGGTTGTCTGCTTTCCGCACGATGTTGAACCTGACCGGATACCGGGGCCTCGGCTTCGGTATCCGGGGAATCACCTCCGGGGGGTGGGCTGCCACGGCGGCCCACCCCCCGGTTTTTTTTGCGCGGCCAGCACCCGGGGAATGGCGCTCTGGGGTTGTGTTTTCGGCCCGCTTCGGACAGAGTGCCGCGCCGGGGATGGGTGGCTTTGACGTATCCCCCGACTCACCCCCGTTGACCTTGCGATCTGCCTCTCTGTCTTTGCCGAGTCTGCCGCCGTGCTGGTCTGGTTTCTGCAACGCCTGCTCAATGCCCGCGACACCGCCACGCTGTTGACGCTGCGCACCGCCCTGGCCAGCCTCACCGCGTTTGTGCTGGCCCTGCTGCTGGGCCCGGTGGCGATCCGCTGGCTGAAGGCCCGATTCCGCGAACGGATCGCCAGCGACTCGGCCCGCCTCGACGAACTTCACGCCAACAAGAAAGACACCCCCACCATGGGGGGGTTGTTTATCCTCGCCGCCGCCTGCCTTGCGACCCTGCTCTGGAGCGACCTCTCGAGCCGGCCGGTGCAGCTGGGACTGCTGACCGCCGTCGGCCTGGGAGCCTTGGGAGCCGCCGACGACTGGATCAAGCTCAGCACCCGCCGCAAGGGACTCTCGAAGACCGAAAAACTGGTCGGACAGACGGCCCTCGGCCTGCTGGTCTCGTGGGTGCTGTACCGTCATCAGGCGCAGTATCCCGCAGGACTCGATTTGGTCTTCCCCGGTGGGGCCTACACCCTCGGCCTGGGGATCGTCTTCATCCCCTGGAGCCTGCTGGTGCTGGTGGGAAGTTCCAACGGGGTGAACCTGACGGACGGGCTGGATGGACTGGCGGCGGGCTGCATGGTCTTCGCGGGCACCGCCTTCACCGCCCTCACGTACATGGCGGGGAACAAGGTGATGTCGGAGTACCTGCAGATCCCGCACATTCCCGGAGCGGGAGAGTTCGCGGTGGTGCTGGGGGGGGTGGTGGGTGCGGTACTGGGCTTTCTGTGGTTCAACGCGTACCCCGCGCAGGTCTTCATGGGCGATGCGGGGGCATTGCCGCTGGGGGGGCTGATTGGCCTCGCGGCCCTCGTCTGCCGGCAGGAACTGCTGCTGTTGGTGGTGGGGGGGGTGTTCGTGGCCGAGACCCTCAGCGTGATCGCGCAGATCATCAGCTTCCGTTGCTTCGGCCGGCGGGTGCTGGCGTGTGCTCCGCTGCACAACCACTTTGTCTTCCGGGGGATGCACGAGGTCAAAATCGTGGTCCGCTTCTGGATCATCGCCGCCCTCCTCGCCATCGCCGGCTTCGCCAGCCTGCGGCTGCTGTAATATCGGGTGTCGACCGCCGCCGTGCTGGACTGTCGCTGGGCCCGAGACATCGCGCGGGGACTGCGGGCTGCACCACCGAGGCCGCAGCGGACCTGTGTTTTCCGCCGGGCCAACCGTGTACAGACCCGGGCACCGAGACACGGGGATCGAGCACACGCCCATCCTTCGCAAAACCTCTCGTTGACACATATTACCCATTCCGTTAGAAGGCTGAGCCAGTGACCGGGGCTCTCCGCATCGTTGAGCTTCCCCGCGCATTCGACGGGGGGGGCTGAACGCGGACTGAGGAAACGGGGCGCTCCCAGGGAGGGGGAGCCCTGGCCTGCCAGATGCCTGGCGGGGCCGCTGTCACACGAGCTCTTGATGTCCTGGTGCTCTCTGGGGTCGCGGGGTGTCGGAAAGGATTTCGCAGATGAAGCGCACCGCGTTAATCACCGGCATCACCGGCCAGGATGGCTCGTATCTGGCCGAGTTGCTGCTCGCCCAGGGCTACCAGGTCCACGGCATGCTGCGCCGCACCAGCTCGCCCAACCTCGAGCGCATCGAACATCTGCAAGACCGCCTGCAACTCCATTTCGGCGACCTGCTTGACCAGCACTCCCTCACCCGGCTGGTCGCGAAGATCCGCCCCACCGAGGTCTACAACCTCGCCGCCCAGAGCTTCGTCCCCACCAGCTGGGAACAACCGATCTTCACCGCCGAGGCGACCGGGCTCGGAGTCACCCGCCTGCTCGACGCGATCCGCGAGGTCGATACCGGCATCCGCTTCTACCAGGCGAGTTCGAGCGAGATGTTCGGCAAGGTGCACGAGACCCCCCAGCGCGAGACCACGCTGCTGCACCCCCGCAGCCCATACGGCGTCGCCAAGGTCTATGGGCACTACATCACCATCAACTACCGCGAGAGCTACGGGCTGTTCGCCTGCTCGGGCATTCTGTTCAACCACGAGTCTCCCCGCCGGGGTCTCGAATTTGTCACCCGCAAGATCTCGCACGCCGTCGCGAAAATCGCGCTGGGGCAGCAGTCGGAACTGCGGCTGGGCAACCTCGACGCGAAACGCGACTGGGGCTTCGCGGGAGACTACGTGCGGGCGATGTGGCTGATGCTGCAGCAGCCCGAGGCGGATGACTTTGTCGTGGGGACCGGCGAGACCCATACGGTCCGGGAGTTCGTCCAGATCGCGTTCGACCAGGTCGGGCTCGACTGGAAGAAGTACGTGGTGGTCGATCCGGCGTTTTACCGCCCGGCCGAAGTCGACCTGCTGCTGGCCGACCCCACGAAGGCCCGGGAAAAGCTCGGCTGGGTCCCCGAATGCGGGTTTGAAGAGCTGGTGCGGCAGATGGTGCGGGCCGACCTGGAGGGACTGCGGGGAAAGCAGACCCCCGCCCTCCGGCGGGCGGCCTGAGCCCGGGCTGATTCGGGCGAATCTGGCTGCGCCTCTCTGTCACAGCCGAACATCGGCCAGCGGTTGGACGAAGGTCCCCGGCACCATCGGTGCAAAGCCGCACCCGAATGGTCATCCGGCCGGCGGTGTTGCGTCTGGCGCTGTGCGGCCGTTGTGATGCGCCTCGTGTGACGCTCTTGCCACGAAGTGTGATCCACAATCCACCGCCATTCGAACCGGTGACGCGAGACGACGGCCGTTCGCCGTGTCAGGAGCCAATCCGCCGCACGGCCCGCAGCGTGTCGATGACACATGGCGGCAGACACCACCGCGCGAACTGGCGGGCGCGGGCCGCCCCGGTCAACGGCGGCTGAGGATGGGGGATGGCGCGGCGTTGCCCCTCGTCTTCCAGCAGTTGCCGCACCTCGGCGCAGAGCCCGATCTCCGGAGGCCAGGCGTGGGCCGCCAGCCGCCACTCCTGCAGCACAGGCCGCCCGATCTGCGTGAGGTAGTCGCGGAACAGGGGGCCCCAAACCCGCGGCTGCGGTGCGTCCAGCTCTTCCAGAACCTGCACCATCCGCACCCATTGTCCGACTTCCGCCCCCTGCTGCGACATCAGCAGTGTCGACTGCGCCTGCTCGTGCTGACGGAACATTCCCGCCACGTAGGGATCGGCCACGATGGTCTGCTGTTTCGAGACGGCCGTCAGCAGCGTCCGTTCGGTGTAGAGCGGAAAGGTCGGGTCGGCGAAGTGCGCCGCGAACCGCCGCAGATGGGCCGTGCGGAAGATCTGCGCGGGAGGAATGGCGAAACTCAGAAACAGCGACAGCGGCAGCACCAGATCCCCCGGGATGGCCTGCGGGGTGCGACCCGCCCAATCGAGCGGCACCGGCGGCCCCATCAGCCACGGTTTGATCAAAAGATTGGGGGTCGGCGTGGCATACATCGAGGCCAGACTGCAGACCGCCTGGGGGTGCTGGCCCAGTCCGGCGACGGCCCGCGCGGCGAATTCGGGAAACAGCAGGTCGTCGTCCTGCAGCCAGCCAAACAGCTCTCCCTCGGCCAGTTCGAGCACGCGCTGAAAGTTCCAGGCGGGTCCGCGGTTGGTCTCCGACCGCGACACCCGGACGCGCGGATCGGTCAGCCCCCGCAGGAACTCGGCGGTGCCGTCGGTCGAGCCATTGTCAGAAACCACGATCTCCAGGCGGGGATACGTCTGGGCCTGGGCCGAGGCGAGCGATTGCCGCAACAGCCCCACCCGATTGAACGTCGGTATGCCAATCGTGACCAGCGGTTCGAACATCACGCACCAGAGTCAACGTGTCGGGAATGGACTTCCGGGAAACGCCCGCCGGGGACCGGGCCCGGGTCACCCCCCGGAACCTGCGGCCTGCCGTCAGCCCGGGCGGGGGGCCAGGTGGTGACGCCACCACGCCGCCGACTGCCGCAACCCCTCATCGAGAGGAATGGCGGGCCGCCATCCCAGTTCTTCGCGCAGACGGCGGACGTCGGCCAACAGCCGGGGGGGATCTCCCGGCGGCGCGGTCAGGTCCCCCAGCCGCACGAGATCGGGCCGGCCGCACACCTCCCCCGCCAGCCGCACCAGGTCGGCCAACCGCACGGGCTCCCCCGAGGCAAGGTTCAGCGCCCCGGCCAGCGGGCTGCCCAGCAGTTTCTCCAGCGCTGCCGCCAGATCGTCGACATGCAGGTAGTCGCGCCACTGGGTCCCGTCGGAACACCGCGTCGGACGCCCCGCCAGCAGGTCGTTGAGGATGGCCCCCACCAGTTTCTGCGGCGGCTCCCCCGGTCCATACGGGGCGAACACACGCCCCCAGGCGAACGACAGACCGCGATCCCGGCAGAACGTCTCGGCCACCTCCGCAAAGGCCAGCTTGCAACGCCCGTAGAGTGTGGCGGGGGTGCGCGGCGTGAGGGTTTCGTGGCAGAGGCCGTCGGCGTGGTTCCAGGCATACTCGGCACAGGTGCCGACCCCCACAAAACGGCTTCCCCCCGCATCGGCGAAGGCCCGCAGCAGGTTCACGCTCGACGCCAGCCATTCGAGATTGGCGGGCGATTTCCAGAACACCCCGGGAGTCGCCTCCCAGGCGAGATGCAGGGCATGCAGACCGCTGGTCCGCGGCTGGGTTGCGCCCAGTCCGGAGGGGGACGCGGCAATTTCCGCCACCACCTGGCGCACCCGCGGCTGGTCGAACAGATCAACCTCGCAGACCGAGACCCCCGCCGGCAGATCAGGCGGGGTTCGGCGCGACAGCAGCCAGACCCGCCAGCCCGCCGCAGCCAGCCGGGGAACCACCCGCCGCCCGACAAACCCCGTCCCTCCCGTCACCAGCACGGTGGGTCCCACCGGCGGCACACTGTCGCCGCACGGCACACTCACGCCACGCATTCCAGGTAGCCGTCGGGGGCAACGGTGATCTGCAGCTTGTCGGCGATTTCGTGGTCGATCCGGAACCGGGAGTTGGTCTTCAGGAACTCGTGCACGGCGGTCTTGGGGTTGTTGCCCGGTCCCCAGGGACGGTCGGGGAAGGCGTCGGCCGGCATGTCTTCGACCACCGTGTCGAAGACCACCAGGTAGCTCCCCCGGGTCACCAGGGACGAATACAGTTCGAGCTCCTGCAGCACGTGTTCGTGGGTGTGGTTCGAATCGAGACAGACCAGCACGGGCCCCTCCGCCGGGAGGCGCTGCCGGACCTGCGCCACGACCGCCGGATCAATTGCCGAGCCCTGGATCATCTCAATCCGGCGAAACAGGGGATGCTTCTCGATCTCGACCCGGTTGTGGGGGCGGATCTCAATGTCAATTCCCAGCACGCTGCCGGGGCCGCCAATCAGTTCGAGCATCGAGGCCGAGAAGATCAGCGAGCCCCCGTGGGCAATGCCGGTCTCGATGATCAGCCGGGGACGCACCTTCCAGATGATCTCCTGCATCGCGACGATGTCCTGGGGATACTGGATGATGGGGCGTCCCAGCCACGAAAAGTTGTACGAATAGCGGTGCTGGAAGCTGCGGTCGAAAAAGTCGCGTGTGGCGGAACGCATTCCCGGGTCGGCCGCCATGCGGGCGATCGCTGCGGGGTCCTTCGGGTCGTGGGGTGCGGGCATCGGCAAAATCCAGAGAAAAGTCCAGTTCAGCGAAGAGCAGCGGGCCGGTCCGACAGCAGCGGCCACTCCTGGTCGCGGGAAGAAATCACGGTCACCGGCAGGGGCCAGGTCAGCCCCAGCAGGGGATCGTCAGGGCGGGCACCCCGGCCCGACGCGGCGTCGTAGAAGGTCGAGATCTCGTAGGTCACCTCAGCGCTGTCCGTCAGCGTCTGGAAGCCGTGCGCGCATCCCTCGGGGATGTACAGCATCCGCCGGTTGTCGGCACTCAGCTCGAAGCCCACCGACTGCAGCCGCGTGGGAGATTGCGGACGCAGGTCGACCGCCACGTCCCAGATCGCCCCCCGGGAGGCCCGCACCAGTTTCGCCTCGGCGTGTGGCTGTGCCTGCCAGTGCATTCCCCGCACCGTGCCGGCGCGGTGATTGAACGACACGCTGGTCTGCGCCAGAGCCGGGTTGAGCCCCCGAGCGGCCAGTTCCCGCGGGCACCACAGCCGGGCGAAGAACCCGCGCTCATCGGCCCGCAATTCGGGCTCGATCAGCCAGACACCGGCCAGCGGCGTGGGGGTGAACTTCATGGTCACTCAAACCACCCGGACATCGGGAATGGGAACGATAAACCGGCCCCCCGCCAGGCGGTACTCCGTCTGCTGCGCCAGAATCTCCCGTTCGAAATTCCAGGTCAGCAGCAGGCAGTAGTCGGGTCGGCGCAGGGCGAGTTCCTCGGGGGGGACGATCGGCAGGCGGGTTCCCGGGGTGTATTTCCCCTGTTTCACCGTGCTGCGGTCGGCCACAAAATCGAGCACTCCGGCCCCAATGCCAAACACGTTCAGCAGCGTGCTCCCCTTGGCCGAGGCCCCATAGGCGGCGAGCGAACAGCCCGCCCGTTTGAGGTCCCCCAGCAGGCCGGTCAGCGTCTGCCGCAACCGGTCGACCTCGGCGGCGAACCGGGCGTAGTACTCGAATTGATCGACCCCAGCCTCCCGCTCGGCCTGCAGCAGCCCGACCGCCGAGCCCCGGGCCGGTGTGTCGGGGGCCCCCCGCCGGGCAAAGATCCGCAGGCTCCCCCCGTGGATGTCGACGACTTCGGCATCATCGATGATCAGCCCGTGGCTGCGGAACAGCCGGTCGAGCGCCGTCAGCGAGAAATAGCAGAGGTGCTCGTGATAGATCGTGTCGAACTCCCGCTTCTCGACGAACGGCCGCACATAGGGGGCCTCGATCACCGCCACGCCGTCGGGCTTCAGCACGGTGTGAATGCCGGCGACGAAGCCGTTGAGGTCGGCCACGTGGGCCAGCACATTGTGGGCGTGGAAGACGTCGGCGGTCAGCCCTTCGCCGGCGAGGGCCTGGGCGGTCGCCCGGCCGAAGAACGCGACCCGCGTGGGAACCCCCCGCTCGGCCACCGCCACCTGGGCCACGTTGGAGGCCGGTTCAATCCCCAGCACCTGCACCCCCCGTTGCCGGTAGTGCTGCAGCAGGTAACCGTCGTTGCTGGCCGCCTCCAAAACCCGCTGCCCCGACCCCAGTTTCCGCTCGGCCACCAGCCGCTCGGCCAGCGCCCGGGCATGGGCCACCATCGTGTCGCTGAACGACGAGAAATAGACGTAGTCGGCGAACAGGATCTCGGGGGGCACCGTCTCGGTGATCTGCACGAGGCTGCAGGCCGGGCAGAAGACCAGTTCGAGGGGATAGGTTGGCTCGGGCTCGGCGGGATGGGCCGACGGCAACAGCCGGTTCGCCAGCGGAGTCTGCCCCAGGTCGAGCACGGGGCGCAGGTCGGGCGAACCGCAGGCGCGGCAGCCGGGAATGCGATGGGTCAACGCGGGGCTCCCAGGAAATCGCGGTACCAGGCGATGGTCTTCTGCAGTCCCTCGGGAAAGGTGAAGGCGGGGGACCAGTTCAGCAGGCGGCGGGCCTTCTCGGCCGACAGGTATTGGTGCGGAATCTCGTTCGACGCCTGGTTGAGAATCTCGGGTTCGAGGGATGAACCGAGGGAGGCCAGCACCTGCCGCACCACGTCGAGCGCCGTCAGCTGGATCTCATTCGAGAAGTTGAACGCCTCGCCCCGCAGCTCGGGACGCCCGGCCAGTTGCTCGGCCAGCAGCATGTACGCCGCGGCTCCATCTTCGACGTAGAAGTAGTCCCGGATGAAACTGCCATCCGAGCGGATCACCGGCCGTTCCCCCCGGATCACGCTGCGAATTGTCCCGGGAATGATCCGGTTCCAGTTGAGGTCTCCCCCGCCGTAGAAATTGCCGCAGCGGGTGATGGCCACCGGCAGCCCGTACGACTTGGCGTAGGTGTGGGCGATGAGATCGGCACACGACTTCGAGACGTCGTAGGGATGATCGCCCCGCAACGGGGCGGTCTCGTCGTACGGCAACTGGTCATGCACGCCGTAGGCCTTGTCGGACGACGCGACCACCACCTGCTGCACCAGCGGGCTGCGGCGGCACGCTTCCAGCAGGGCCCACGTTCCCTGGATGTTGGTCTCGAAGGTCGAGACCGGGTTGCGGTTGGCGATGCCCACGATGGTCTGCGCGGCCAGGTGAATGACCGTGCGGATTTCGTGTTCGCCCAGGGCGCGCTCGAGCGTTGCCTGGTCGCGCACGTCGCCCCGCACCACAGTGGCCCGGGCCAGATCGCCCGAGCGCACCAGTTCGCTCTCGGGAACCCAGTCGCGCACGAGGCAGACGACGCTGGCCCCCGCCTGCCGCAGCCGCCGCACCAGCCAACTTCCCACCAGCCCGGTCCCCCCGGTCACCAGGGTCGGGCGATCCACCCAGAAGCGGTTCACTCCCACGTCTTCCACGGAGCACTTCCCTTTTGCCACAGGTCTTCCAGGATCTTCTTGTCTCGCAGCGTGTCCATGCACTGCCAGAAGCCGTCGTGCTTGTAAGCCGCCAGTTGCCCGGCCCGCGCCAGCCGCTCGAGCGTCTCGGCCTCGAGGCTGGTGGCGTCTCCCTGCAGGTAGTCGAAGATCCCCGGCTCGCACACCAGGAACCCCCCGTTGATCCAGCCTTCTCCCGCCTGCGGTTTCTCGGTGAACTCGGCCACCATGTCGCCGTCGAACAACAGGCCCCCAAACCGGGCCGGGGGACGGACCGCCGTCAGCGTCACCAGCTTCCCCTGCCGGCGATGAAACTCCAGCAGGGCCCGCAGGTCGACGTTCGACACGCCGTCGCCGTAAGTCACCATGAAGGTCTCCCCTTTCAGGTAGGGGGCCATCCGCAGCACCCGTCCTCCCGTGTTGCTCTGGGAACCGGTGTCGATCAGGTGCAGATCCCAGTTCTCGCTGACCGGGTCGAGCGGCAGCACGGCGTTCCGCGCGGTGTTGATCCGCAGGCTGCCCGAGAGCGACCCGAAGTCGAGGAAGTACCGCTTGATGTGCTCTCCCTTGTACCCCAGCGCGATGAAGAACTTCGCGAAGCCATGGTGGCTGTAATGCTTCAGGATGTGCCAGAGGATGGGGCGGCCCCCCACCTCGACCATCGGCTTGGGACGGACCTCGGTCTCTTCTCCCAGCCGGGTTCCCAGACCGCCCGCCAAAATCACCACGTTCATGCCGAGACTGCCTCCCGCGCGGTGTCCCGCGTCGTGTCCCACTCCAGCACCGGCCGGACCACCCCGGGGAACACCCCCGCATACGGTCCGCGGGCCGAATCGCCATCCAGCGAGTCGACCACCTCGAAGGCCACCGACTCGGGAGCGAAGAAATGGACGATGATGGGGTCCAGCGTGCTCAACGCGACCCCCACTGTGAATGTCCCTTCCGACAACAGGTTGCCCGGAATCCAGGCCACGCTGCGGTACCGCCCCGGCCCGCGCGGCTGGCGGGTGTGCTGCCAGCCATTGTTGATGAACACGCAGATGCCGTCGGCGTTGTAGAGGTGTATGTTCGGAACCAGCACCTGCCCCCCCGTCCGCACCTCGTACTCCATCTCGATTCCCACCGGCCGGCGGATATCGAGCGTCTGGCTGGTCTGGCCCGCCTGGTTGATCACCCGCGCCCGCAGCAGGCGGGCCACGTCGTTCCCGGGGGACTCGGCCGGCTCCCAATGCCGCTCGGCCGCGCTGTGGTTGCCGTCGGTCAGGTAATGCCGCACCACCGTCTCGACCGACCCTTCCGCCGCCACACTGCCGCGCGAGAGCAGAATGCCCCGGTTGCACAGCCGGGTGACCGCCTGCATGTTGTGACTGACGAACAACACCGTCCGCCCCCCCGCCGCCACTTCCCCCAGCCGCCCCAGGCATTTCTTCTGGAAGGTCGCATCCCCCACCGCCAGCACCTCGTCAATGATGAGGATCTCGGGGTCGAGATGGGCGGCTACCGCGAACGCCAGCCGCATGTACATGCCCGACGAATACCGCTTCACGGGGGTGTCGAGGAATTGCTCGACCTCGGCGAACGCGACAATCTGGTCGAACTTCGACCGGATCTCGCGCCGGTTCATCCCCAGGATGGCCCCATTCAGGTGGATGTTCTCGCGGCCGGTCAATTCGGGATGAAATCCGGTCCCCACCTCCAACAGGCTCGCGATCCGCCCCGCGATCTCGATGCGGCCGGTGGTCGGGGGGGTGATCTGCGAGAGAATCTTGAGCAGCGTGCTCTTGCCCGCCCCATTCCGCCCCACGATCCCCACCACGTCCCCCGGCGCGATCTCGAACGAGACGTTGCGCAGGGCCCAGAACTCTTTCGTCTCTGCCGGTCTCCCCGCTCCTTCGGCTCCCGACAGTTCGCGGAACCGGCGCAGCGGTGCCGAGAAGGCCCCCGCCAGCGACTCGCGCAGGGTGCGGTAACCGGCCGGTTGAGCCCCCAGCCGGTAGCTCTTCCCGAGGTCGCAGACTCGAATCGCCGGTGTCTCCATGGTGGGGCGGAATCCCTTAGACAATGTCTGCGAGGCGTTGTTCAACCCGCTGGAAACAGGCCAGGCCCACTCCCAGCAACACCAGCAGCGCCGCAACCGACACCAGAATCGGCCCCCACGCAAACGGCTGCCCCAGCAGCGCCGATCGCAAGCCCGAAATCAGCCCCACCAGCGGATTCAGTGCGTACACCCATTGCCACCGTCCCGGCACCACCGACAGCGGATACGCCACGGGCGAGACGAACATCCAGATCTGCAGCAGGAAGTTGGTGACATAGCGGAAGTCGCGGAACTCGGCCACGAGGGCGCTCAAGCCCACCCCGACCGCCAGCGTGGCCACGATGACCCCCACCCCAAACACCGGCACCAGCCACTGGCTCGCATGCCAGCCGACCCCGCGCCACACCAGCCACGGCAGAGCCACCAGGCAGGCCACCGCGAAATCGACCACCGCGCTTCCCAGGGCGGCCACCGGCACCACCAACCGGGGAAAATACACCTTGCTGATCAGGTTCTGGTTCTGCACCACGCTCTGCGCCGCCTGCCCCACCCCGGTCGCGAACAATTGCCAAGGCAACAGCCCGGCCAGCAGAAACAGCGAATAATCTCCCTCGACCTTGTCGGCCAGACCCCCCATCCGCCCAAAAAAGAGCCAGAAGGCCGCCAGTTGCAAGAGCGGTTGCCCCACCGCCCACGCCGCCCCCAGCACCGTCTGCTTGTACCGGACGGAAATGTCGCGATAGACCAGAATCGCCAGCAGCTCGCGGTATCGCCACAGAGCCGGACCGTCGACCAGTTGCCACGCCCGGCGGGGTTCAATCACCACCAGCGGCGAACTTCCAGAGAGAGACGACGCTGCCCCAACCGCCTCCACCCGAACCGCGGTCCCAGGGGTCTCGATCGCGCACTCCCCACCGGGGGTCGTCTGCGACCCGCTCACCGGAAATGCCTGAGAACTCCCTCCGGGAGCCGGTTGAATCACTGCGAATCCTTTCTGGCAGAGCAACCCCGGAGCGGGCGGACTCCTCACCGCCACCCACCACGGCCGAAGTTTGGCTCGACCGGGCAATCTGCGAAAGGGAGGCTATCTTTTTCGGGCCATTGGTGTCAATTCGAGTCATTCGGCCCGGTTATTGGTCCCACTTCCGCGAGTCAACCGCGCCGGGACATCACACGGTCCGATCCGCCGCCGGGGGTCACAGTCTCCGGCCCGCGAATTTCCCACCACCTGAAGATCCTCAGCCCCCCCGTCCCCAGAAAAAGAAAAAGCCCCGGGCTCGAAGATCGAACCCGGGGACGTTCAGAGAGGGACTTCACCAGTCGACAACTGGGGGTCACCGCAGAAACCGCCACTAGAGACTGCGGAAGGATCCTGTATTGAACCGCTGGGGGCGATCGCCCCGGCGGGGAATCCAGTTCGATTCGTTTTCGGGCTGATTCAACTGCAGATCAGACGCGGGCAGAGGCATACGCAGAGGCTGCGAGTTCACCGGGTTCGACACGTTCCGGTTGGGGGCCAACAGACCCTGCGGAGTGCTGGAGCCGCCCGACATCTCGCCCACAGTCCGGGTCGAATTGAGCCGCAGGGGATCCAGCAGGTCGGAGGTAATGACCGTGACAGTCAGGCAGGCGGCCGCCAGGGCGATTGCCGGCAACCATCCCCGCCAGTTCGCCCGACCCGCCCGCTCGTCGAGCACGCGGATCTGTCGACTGACTCCTCCCCAGACCGAAGCCTCGGCGGCCACGTTGGCCGGGGACTGGGTGCGTGCCTGCTGCAGCACCTGCTGCCCCGATCGCAGCGACTGCAAATGGGTACGGCAGTCGGGGCAGGTGGCCACATGCCGCTCGGCCTCAACCTGCGCGACCACATCCAGGTCCTGACCCACCAGCAGGGCCAGATCCTGGCGGTACTTCTGACATTTACTCATCCACATGGTCGGTCTCTTCCTCGCTGTCACCCGGGACTGCGATTCGATCTTCAGGTCGCCGCTCGGCCTGCCTCCGCCGCCAGATCTGTTCAAATCTGGTGCGGGCTTCCGCCAGCCGCCACCGAATGGTCGCCTCTTTGCGGTTCAGAATGGCCGCAATCTCGGAGGACGAAAAATTCTCCAGGTCTCTCAGCACCAGCACCGTGCGGTAATGCTCGGGAATTTGTTCCAGCACAAACCGCACTTCCTGCTCGAGATCGAGTTGGGTGCGGGGATCGGCGGAGGCGGGATCGGGAGGGGTCTCGGTCCGGCTTTCGCTGAACAGCAGCGGCCAGAGCCGCCGCTTCCGCCGCCGCATGTAATCGAGCCCCAGATTCACCCCAATCCGGAACAGCCAGGGACCGAACCGCCGGGAAGGATCAAACTGCTCCAGCCGCTCATACACCCGCAGAAATGTCTCCTGAGACAAGTCACGGGCAAGTTCGCGGTCACGGACAAACCGCAACAGCACGCTCATCAACCGACCTTCATACCGCTTGACCAACTCGCCAAACGCGTCGTGGTCCCCCTTCCGCACCGCCTCGACCAGACGCGCATCACTCACCCCACCTCCCGGAGGAGGAGACTCGAGCGACTGCGTCCCGGGCTCAGACATCGTGCGGATGCGGTTGATCATACACTGAATACGCCGCCCCGCCGCCGGTCTGTTGGAGCCGGTTCAACGGGTCGTGCCGGGCGACACCCCCGGCATGGCGGACGACAGTGCAGAACTTGACGCCTGTTTATAGTCGCACCGGGACCCGACGGCAAATAACGCTCGGTGCAAGTGATCAGGTTGTGACTCCCCGGGTTCTTTTATCCAGCAGCCCCCCCAGAGGTGCCCGGGCTTCGCCACTCGGCGTCGTCCCGGCGACACCCCGTCTCAGGCTGCGGATCGAGATCTCTCTGAGTTAGAATGAAGCTCAGGTGGCTGGTGCCGTGGGATGGGAGCCCACCCCGTTGGGATGGGAGCCCACCCCGGGAAGAGTCGGCAACGCGACTCTCGGGAACCATGGACGATGTGGTCCCACGGGCGGAGTTCCACCCGTCCGAATTTCAGAGGAGAGAGTGAGACATGACTCGGAGAACCGCGCTGATGGGACTGGTGTTGGCAGGCTGGTTGGGCTGGCTGGCGGGAAATGCCGCCGCGATTGATCACACCACCGACACGCTCGAGACCGTCAAAAAGAATCTCGCCTCCAAGGGTGCGGTGCTGCTGGATGTGCGCGAGAAAGAGGAATGGGATGCAGGTCACCTGCAGGCCGCCCGACTGACCCCCCTCAGCGGTCTCAAAGAGAGCGCCCAGCTCGAACAGCTGCTGAAGGACCTCCCCAAAGACAAGGTGATCTACGCCCACTGCCGCAGCGGCAAGCGCTGCCTGAACGCCGGCGAGATTCTCAAGTCGAAAGGCTACGACGTGCGACCACTTAAGGCAGGTTATGAAGACCTGCTGAAGGCGGGCTTCGAGAAGGCGAAGTAGAGCCTCAGCCCAAAGACCTGCCGCGTTCGCCATCGCGCAGCGCCGCAGGTACGCGAAGCCATGGCCGGCCGCCAGTCGCGCTGGTCGCCAGAGACGGAGACGGTACGCGGGGTCCGGGGCGACTTCACGCCCCGTACCCCGCCCCGCAGATCCGGAGCCGCGCCGCCTACTGGTCGAACGGGAAGACGCGTTTGAAATCCCGTTTCATGTCGGCCACCACCCAGCCCCGCTTCCCGGCATCCGCCAGTGCCTCAACCAACTTGCCCGTGCTTTTGGGCTGCGCGTCGTAGGCGTATTCCCGCTCGGCATCGGTATGGTGCACGATCATCCCGAAGCTGGCGCGGCGGTTGTTGATGGTCGTGTATTCCAACATTGCTTTGTCGCCGTCGCTGTTGCCGAAGCACATCACGGGACGCCGGCCAATCAGTTGGTGGATCCCGACAGGCTTCCCTTCCTTGTCGTCGATGAAGATCGTGCTGGTGGTCTTCACGAGGACGGGGTTGCCGTCGCGCAGCTCAAACTTCGCCCCTCCGTGCGACCCGATCACCTGCTCGGGGGGGATCCCATAGACCCGTTCGCTCCAGACCCGCATGAAGTCGGCCCCGCCCCCCGAGACGATGAATGTCTTGAAGCCATTCGCCCGCAGGTAGGTCAGCACCTCCAGCATCGGCTGGTAGACGCACTCGTCGTACCGGCGGCCGAAACGGGGATGCTTCGCGGTGGAAATCCAGTCATTCACCTGCTGTTCAAACTCGTCGACCGTCACGCCGTCGTGGACCAGGGCCAGCACGGCGAAGAGCCCCTTGCCATGGTCGGCCATCAGGGCGTTGAGATCCCCAGCCAAAGTGGCCTTGACGTGGGGGTTCTCGGCCAGCGCGGGCTGCTGCCGGATCTTCCGCTGCAGTGCATCGAGGATAAAAATCGCCTGGAACGGCAGGGGGTTTTCGGGCCAGAGGGTCCCGTCGTTGTCGAAGACCGCGATCCGCTCGGGAACCGGAATAAAATCGGGTGATCCCTCGCGGGTCACCGTCCGCACATACTCCACCAACGCCTGCGTGGCCGCTCCGGCATTCCACGACGGCAGGGCGGTCGCCACGTCGGCGTCCTGGGCGAAGACCAGCGCCGCCGGCCAGCCGCAGGCCGCCGTCAGGAACGTACGTCGCGTCACACTCATCGCGCACCTCGTGGGAAGCTGGACAGATTCAACCCTCTCAACCCGGTTCCGTCACTGCAGTGCCGCCAGCACACCCCACGGAAAATCCCGGCAACACGTATTGTAATCTGGAAACCGGCCGGTTCTCCACTCGCCCCTGTCAGGTCTCCCGAATCCCGAAAGTCGTCTCATCAAACCAGCCCCCGACCCAACGCCGCCGAACGGCCCAGGCTTCGGCGGGAACTTCCCGACGGTTCCGCAGCCCCGTCCATTGACGTCCCACGCGGGAGTTGCGGTAATTGGTTTGAGGGGCGGCTGGCGGCGGTCCCTGGCAGACGCTCGCCCTTCTTGTGGACTCTCGCGGCATGACACACGACTCTCCCCCGCCCCTGTCGGGATTGCGCACCACGCTTGCCTCCACCCTGCGCTGGCTGGCGCTGGGGGGTTTCGCGTTCGCCCTCACCTATGGATTCACCCGCTGGTCCCAATCGCGGCCGGCTGCCCCTCCCGAAGCGGCCCCCCCGGGCATGGTCTGGATTCCCGGCGGAATCTTCACCATGGGGACCAACGCCCCCGAGGGATGGGACGACGAGAAGCCCGCCCACAAGGTCCAAATCGACGGCTTCTGGCTCGACGAACATGAGGTGACCAACGCCCAGTTTGGTGAATTCGTCGACGCGACCGGCTACCAGACCACCGCGGAAAGGGCCCCCACCGCCGAGGAACTGCTGGCCCAACTCCCCCCGGGAACACCCCCCCCCGACCCCGACACGCTGGTCCCGGGCTCGATGGTCTTCACGCCCCCGGCCCTGCCAGTCGAAACCGACAACTTCACCCGTTGGTGGCGCTGGGTTCCCGGTGCCAACTGGCGTCACCCGGAGGGGCCCGAGAGTTCGCTGGACGGGCGCGAGAACCATCCGGTCATCCACGTGTCGTGGGAAGACGCGCGGGCGTACGCGCAGTGGGCGGGGAAACGGCTCCCCACCGAAGCCGAGTGGGAACGGGCCGCCCGGGGGGGCGTCGAAAACCAACCCTACACCTGGGGGACCGATGCCCCCCGCGATGAGGCCGACAGCCAGCACCCGTTCCACGCCAATCTCTGGCAGGGAACTTTTCCGCACGAGAACACCGCGGCCGACGGTCACGCGCGGACGGCCCCGGTGAAGTCGTTTCCCCCCAACGCCTACGGTCTGTACGACATGGCGGGGAATGTCTGGGAATGGTGCCAGGATTGGTACCAGCGCGATCTCTACAGCCAGCGGTCGCGGACCGGTGTCACGCGCAATCCGAAAGGGCCTTCGAAAAGCGCCGACCCCACCCGCCCCTTCTCACCCCAACGGGCGCAGAAAGGGGGTTCGTTCCTGTGCAACGATTCCTACTGCTCGCGGTACCGTCCCTCGGCCCGCCACGGCTGCCCGCCCGACACGGGCATGTCGCACATGGGCTTCCGCTGCGCCCGCTCGGTCGGTCCTCCCGCGGCTCCCTGAGCCCCCGGCCTTGCACTTCGCAGTGGTCCGCTTCGGGTGTCACTTTCCGGCTGTCGGAATTGCGTCTCCCTGTTTCGTTTCTTCACCTTCTCTTTTCCTCACGATTCCCCCCCCTCATGTCCGACGCCGTCACGCCCATCGAAATCGATTGTCTTTCAGTCAAGCAGAAGCTGGATGCGCAGGTTCCCTTCAAGTTCCTCGACTGCCGCGAGCAGGACGAGTACGACCGGGTGAAGATCGCCGGGGCCGAGTTGCTGCCGATGAGTGAATTGGCCGAACGGGTCGGCGAGCTCGAGGCGTTCAAGAACTCGCCGCTGATCATCCACTGCCACCATGGCGGGCGCAGCCTGCGGGTGGCCCGCTGGCTGCGCGGCCAGGGCTTCGTGCACGCGCAAAGCATGGCGGGGGGAATCGATCAATGGGCCCAGCAGATTGATACCTCGCTGCCGCGGTATTGATCGTCGCCTAAGCGGCGTTTCCGGGACCGGTCCGGACTGGAATCACGCCCATCCCCATCTTGCTGGTCGCGAACCCGATGGCGTCGCATGGCCTTCCCGACCTGGTCAGGAGCCGGGGAGTTCACCGCCGGCGCAGCACAACCAACTGCGAACGGTCGGGCTGCATCGTCAGGAAGAACCGGGGACGGGGATGACATCCCTCCACCGGTTCCAGACGCCACTCGCGAAAAACACATCCCAACAACATCGCTGCTTCGAAATCAAACACCGATTTTCCCAGGCAAAACCGTTTCCCCCCGCCGAAGGGAAAAAACGCAAACGGATGGCGTTTCTCGCGTGTGGCCTGGGCCTCTCCCCCGGCGGAAGCACCGGCGGCCGACTCAGTGGGATGTTCTGTTCCCGGCAGCCACCGCTCGGGAAGAAATCGATCGGGCTGCGGAAACCACCGGGGGTCCCGCTGGGTCACCCACTGGCTGGTGAAGAAGACCGTGCCGCGCTCAAAGAGATAGTCCCGCAGGCGATAGTCATACAGCGACTCCCGCACCAGGATCCAGACTGAGGGGTACATGCGCAGCGCTTCCTGAATGGTGGCATCGGTCCAGGGCGCGTTGTTGATCCACTCACTGTTCTGCCCAGGATCGGCCGCCAGTTGGCTCCCTTCCGCGGCCAGACGGCTCTGCAGATCCTCCCGCTGCGCCGCCTCCCACATCGCCCACGACAGAACATTCGCCGTGGTCTCGTAGCCCGCCAGCAGCAGACTCATCAGGTTGTCGGTCAGGAATTCGGCGGGCAGGGGACCTCCCACCTCCGAGCCGTCGGTCAACAGCGTCAGGGCATCGGCCGGAGGTCCACTGGCCTGCAGTGACCGGACCACACGAATCGCGTCGCGCAATTGCGACTGCACCCGACGCTGCAGCCGCAGGATCTGCAGCGTTCGAGGCAGCCGCAGGACCAGCACCAGCTTCTGCAGCGGCTTGGGAATCCCCGGGAACCAACCATCGACGTCGGACACAATCTTGAGGAAGGCGTCATGGTCGATCCGGCCCAGCAGGACCTGCTCGGCCTCCTGGGGAAACAGCATCGTCGCGGACATTGCCAGCGAGACCTGCCGCGTGAACTCATAGAGATCCACCACCTGCCCGTCCTGGAGGGAAGCCAGGCTTCGCAGGCACTGCCGCAGGCTCATTTCGGGAACACGCCGCGACAGCATCTTCCGCATCGCCAGCACCAGATGCGTGCGATTTTCATCATGAATCGGCCCTTCGGTCGCCAGCACGCCCCAAGGAATCAGGTCGCGCAACAGGTCTTGCCCAAACAGGCGGAACGAGGCGGCCTTGGTCGCCAACACCTCCTGGATGTCGTCGGGATGAGACAAAAGAACCTTGGGTTGGCCGAAAATGGGGACACGCGCGACATCGCCAAATTTCTGGCTGATCTCCCGCAACACCTCCCCCACATCGAAACGCCGACGATACAGATCATGCTGGGCCCTTAACCCGGTTGGCCCGGGAACATCCGGAAGACGGCGGAAGGACATCGCGATTCGGCCTGGGGTGAGAGGCTGGCGACGAGAAACAGAACATCACACGGGACAAAGCGTGCCCTCATCCTGAATCAGCCAGATCCCGGATCAGAAGAGAACCGGCGCGGACCGCGCCGCCACCGTCAGCCGGCGATCGCTTCTTCCACCCCGGGATAGATCTCCAGGGCCTTGTCGAGCTTCATCAGCTCGAGGACCTCGAGAATCGAAGGGCACAAGCCGCACAGGTGCAACTGGCAGCCGGCGGCGCGGCACCGTTTGGCCAGCATCACCAACCCCCCCAAGGCCTGA
>Ga0315899_10002185_pt1 | contig 21812 bp, 22 predicted proteins | sample LakEriMetagenome_2_FD_203518 | JGI IMG/M metagenome (GOLD analysis project Ga0315899, IMG submission 203518) | Freshwater fungal communities from buoy surface, Lake Erie, Ohio, United States - Buoy 4 MA112 | ecosystem: Environmental > Aquatic > Freshwater > Lake | place: USA: Lake Erie, Ohio... | reverse complement strand
TTATAGGCAAGGCGCAGAAAGTACTGTGAGATCTTTGCAAGGATGCGCGCCAATAAACTCGGTGGCAACTTACTTGTAGGACCTTCATGCCATAACCCAGCAGGAGCAAGTGCTGTCACGCTCTTCACCCGATCTGGGTAATGTGCAGCTAGTTCGAGTGCAATCCACCCACCTAAAGAATTACCAGCAACATGGAATTGTTGAACTCCATGATCTTTCTCCATTGCCGTAACAATTGAGTCAGCAAGTGAGCGTGGATCAAGGCTTTCATCATGAAGGGGTGCACTTCCATGACCTGGAAGATCAACGGGATAAATGGTGAAGGAGTTCTCTAGCCCTGCATGCAGCGTCTTCCAAATATTTCCTGCAGAACCAAGCCCATGCACAAGCACTAGGGCTGGAAGGCCCGGCTTTGCTGCAATGACGCTAGAGGTAACTGGCATTAGTAACGATACTTCTGAGTTTCGGTGGGGCACTGTTTACACACTGCTCGCCAAATTTCATCTGCTTCACGCCCTGCAGTGAGCGCTTCATTAACTGTCATGGAGCTAAGTTCACTGATGGCAATATCTTGTGAGAATGATGGAGCCCATGCCTCACCAAATGAGAGCACGAGTCTTTCCCGTAAATCAGAGATGCGCATACGCTAGAAGAGCGTGCGCTCAACAAGGAGTTCAGCCTGTTCGCGAGATTGCTTGGGTGTGATGGGTTGTGTGACTTGACCCAGTAACCAGCGCATCGCAAGTCCTGTTCCTGCTTCAGATTTCGTTGCCTCATAGATGCATGTGGCAAGTACAAGATAGAGAGGGTTTTCCGCATGAGACAAAATGGCAATCAAAACTTGCGCATCATGAATGCGCATCGCAGCAAGTGCGGTATCGGCTGAAATTGCCTTTGACAGCGTCTCGAGAGCATCTGCAGGAGTTCCAGCGCGCCCAGCAAGATCTACCAACTTCTCAACTTCAGCGGTGACTAGAGCTTCAAGAACTGCGTTCTTATCTCGATAGTGGTTATAAAGAGTTGCACGAGATACTTCAGATGCATCTGCAATATCAATCATGGAAATATTTGAGATGCCGTGGAGTGCAATGAGTGATTTAGTGCCTTCGAGAATTGCGCTCTCGGTGCGACGATGTATTCCGCCTTGCAAGGCGTACTTAGGCTGCGTCGACAACGGAGAGCTTTGCGCTTTCACGAGATTTGAGTTCGTGTGTAACGCCAGTCATCACAGATGACAAGGTAAGACCGAGTGCTTCACAGATTGCATTGAGTAGCTCTGATGATGCTTCCTTCTGACCACGTTCTACTTCTGAGAGGTAACCCAGTGAGACTCGTGCTTGACGTGCAACATCGCGAAGTGTGCGAGATTGTGAGGTGCGGGCATCGCGAAGTGTGTGACCAACTGCTTCACGTAATAGCGCCATTGCCAGCCTCCTTCTTTCTCGTTCAGATTCTGCGTTAGCTAAGGATACGGGCAAAGGTGCCTATCGCGCTGGATATAGCCCCTTCTCGCACGCCATCACGCCCGCCATCGAGGGTGAGCTGAAGGGTCTGGTTAATGGGTCCTGCAATGGCGATCCAGACTGTTCCTTCACGGATTCCTAGGTAATCACCAGGACCTGCAATACCTGTTGTTGAAATTGCCCACGTACTACCAATTTTCTTTCGAGCACCTTCTGCCATCGCTATCGCGACTTCTTCACTGACAACGGTATATGCCTCGATAGTCGAACGTGGAACTCCAAGAAAATTCACTTTCACATCCGTGGTGTAGGCGATGATGCCACCAAGAAATACTTCCGAGGCTCCAGGGATACGAGTGAGCTCATGACCCAAGCCACCACCTGTCAGTGACTCTGCAACAGAGACGCTCTCGTTGCGAGAGCGAAGCTTTTCGATAATGGTCCGCGCATGGGCCTGTGTTGGCATGAGCATGAATCTATCGCTTCTTATACCAAGAACGTAAGTAGTCATATCCTGAAGTAATCGTCAAGATAATTGCGATGCCAATAAATCCATACTTAAACCAGTCCAGCCATGTTGGAAGTGGAAGGATAAAAAATCCCACTCCGAAATTCTGCATGAGCGTCTTGAGCTTGCCACCCTTACTGGCAGGAATGACTCCACCCTTAATAACAAATAAACGAAAAAGCGTGATGCCAATCTCGCGAGTGAGGATGAGAATTGTTATCCACCAGGGAAAGCGACCCAATATTGAGAGTGAAATCATCGCAGCGCCAATGAGCGCCTTATCGGCCACCGGATCAAGAAATGTGCCCAGTGCTGTAATGCGATTTGAGTGTCTAGCCCACTTGCCATCGACAATATCGGTCATACCTAAGGTGAAGAAGATTGCATAGGCAAGTAATTGATACTTCGTGTTATCTCCACCATCATAGAAAAGTGTGTAGACGCCAAAGGGAATGAGCAGAATGCGCGTTACGGTGAGAGTATTAGGGGTAATGAAAGATGGAACTCTCATTGCACTTGCGCAACCAAATCTGCGCCCATTGAGTCAATCACCACGGCATCAATATATTCACCGACAGCAAAATTAGTACCAATAAAGGTGGTCGTGCCATCTACTTCAGGGCCTTGATGGGCAGCTCGCCCCTCTTGCAACTCTGCATCCTCAATCAGAACGCGCACCGATTCACCAATACGTGCCTGAGCGCGCAGTGAGACCATTTCATCTGCAAGGGAAGATAGCGCCTCTACTCTTTCGCGAATTACTTCTTCCTCAACTTTATCGCTCAGATCAAGAGCTTCAGTCTTGTCTTCATCGGAGTATCCAAAGATGCCAACAGCATCAAGCTTTGCTGCCGTGATGAAATCTGCAAGCTCGTCATAATCTGCCTGCATCTCCCCCGGAAAACCAACAATAAAGTTAGAGCGGATTCCTGCCTCAGGTGAGAGTGCGCGAATCTGCGAAATAAGATGAAGGAATTTTTCAGAGTCTCCAAAACGTCGCATGCGACGCAAGACTGTGGGGCTTGTGTGCTGGAAAGAGAGATCAAAATATGGCGCGACCTTATCTGTCTCAATCATCGCCTGAAGAAGTGTTGGTCTCATCTCAGCTGGCTGCAGATATGAGAGCCTGACTCTCTCCACGCCTTCAATCTCTGCAAACTCATGAAGAATCTTCTCCATCAACTTAAGATCACCGAGATCTTTGCCATAAGACGTTGTATTTTCACTGACTAAGAAAAGTTCGCTCACACCATTTTGTGCAAGCCATGCGCCTTCCTGCAAGATCTCAGTCGGGCGTCGTGAGATAAATGAGCCTCGGAAATATGGAATCGCACAGAATGAACATCTGCGATCGCAGCCAGATGCAATCTTCAGTGGCGCCCATGGTGCTTTTCCTAGGCGCTTGCGAAAGAGTGAGCCACCAGCACCGAGAGAGGACGCATAACTCTCATCACGAGCGGCAGCACGCTCAACGGGTGCAATAGGAAGTAGAGCGCGGCGATCACGCGGAACGTGTGGCGTGTGGGCGTTGCCACTGACAATCGATTGCAAGCGAGCTGAAATATCTTGATAGTCATCAAAGCCAAGGATTGCATCTGCTTCAGGAAGAGCTTCGGCCAACTCTTTTCCATAACGCTCAGCCATACATCCCACAGCCACTACTGCGCGGGTTGTCCCATGGCCCTTTAGTGAGTTTGCTTCAAGGAGAGCATCAACTGAATCTTTCTTAGCCGATTCAATAAATCCGCAGGTATTAACGACTGCAACTTCAGCAGATTCCACATCATCGACAAGAGTCCAACCATCGGCAGCAAGTCGGCCCGCGAGCTCCTCAGAGTCAACTTCATTGCGCGCGCAACCCATAGTAATAATTGCGACAGTGCGAGACATGAGGGTGATGCTATCGGAAGGTGCGACGAACCTCTTCATTTTGACCACCCAACGGCGCCAATTGCTTTCCATTGAGAGTCAGATCAAGTCCTGCCGGGTTACTGAGATAAATACTGATGACCTTCTTGCCCTTAAATGTTTTGCTCTCGCCTTGGAACATCGAACCTTTTTCTGCTTGCGAACCATCAACAACTATGTGGATATAAGAATTGCCTCGCGATGCAACAAGTGTCAGTTCAACCGGGCCACTCTTACTTGTGACAGCCGGTGTTGGTTCTGCACTTTGTGTTGGTGGTGGAGTTGGTGTTGAGCTCTCTGTTGGTGCTGGTGTCGGTTCTGCACTCTTGCTGGCCGAGACCGATGGTGCAGGAGTAGGAGCGGAATCTTGATTGGAGGTAACAATCTGCACAGATGCAATGACAAAGAGAATTGTTACAGAGACTAGAGCTGGAACTTTCCAAGAAATAGTCTTCTTCTCACGGGGCACCTGCATAATGTTATTTTCAACGAGTAAATCTTGAATAGCTCGGTTCTCAGTCGAATGCTGGTCGTTGTAGAGATCAAGAAGAATCTGTGGATTTAATCCGATGCGGTTTGCAATATTGCGCAGATGACCGCGGGCATATGTATCGCCACCGCAGTGAGCAAAATTATTGTTTTCCATCTCCGTCAAAAGACCCAAGCGAATACTGGTTGATTCTGAGAGCGACTCAAGACTTATGCGCGCAGCTTCGCGAGCATCGCGAATTGTGCTTCCAAGAGTCATTATCTGCCGCCTTGCTATGGGGAACTACCTGTGGCTAATTCTAACGTTAGACTGATGGGTGATTAATAGGAAGTGTCCCCTATTCGGTTAAATCACCCCTAAATTGCACCCAACAGAAGATGAAATTTAGTAATCGCGAAGGGTTGCAAGGACAGAATCGAGTTCATCAGGTTTAACCATGACGGTGCGAGCCTTTGAGCCTTCTGATGGTCCAACGATTCCTCGGGACTCCATCAAATCCATCAAACGTCCTGCTTTAGCAAAACCAACACGAAGTTTACGTTGCAACATAGATGTAGATCCAAATTGTGTTCCAACAACAAGCTCGACTGCCTGAATAAGAATTTCAAGATCATCGCCAATCTCTTTATCAATATTCTTATTTGCTTGCGCAACTTGTGTCACATCATCGCGATATCGAGGAGAGAGTTGCTTCTTCACATGGTTAGTAACAGCCTCAATTTCGCGCTCTGATACGTATGCGCCTTGAATACGTATTGCACGGCTTGCACCCATAGGAATAAAGAGGGCATCACCTTGCCCGATAAGTTTTTCAGCTCCTGGGCTATCGAGAATAACTCGTGAATCGGCCAACGAAGATGTTGCAAATGAAAGTCGTGAAGGAACGTTGGCCTTAATAAGTCCTGTCACAACATCGACAGATGGACGTTGGGTTGCAAGGACTAAGTGAATTCCAGCAGATCGTGCGAGCTGAGTAATGCGAACGACTGACTCTTCCACTTCACGTGCTGCAATCATCATCAAATCTGCTAACTCATCGATGATGACGAGTAGGTATGGGTATGGCTCAACGATACGATCAGATCCAGGAGGTGCAACAACTTTGCCTGCGCGCACAGCCTTATTGAAGTCATCGATATGTCTAAAACCAAAGGTGGCTAAATCTTCATAGCGAAGATCCATCTCGCGCACTACCCATGTCAGCGCATCCGCTGCCTTCTTTGGGTTGGTAATAATCGGAGTAATCAAATGCGGGATGCCTTCATAGGCGGTGAGCTCTACTCGCTTTGGATCAATCAAAATAAGGCGAACATCATCAGGAGTTGCTCGCATCAAAATGGATGTAATCATCGCGTTAATCATCGAAGATTTTCCAGCACCCGTTGCACCTGCAACCAAAAGGTGTGGCATTTTTGCAAGGTTTGCGCAGACAAAGTTGCCTTCAACATCCTTACCCAGAGCCACCAACATAGGGTGGTGATCTTGCCCAGCAACGCTTGAGCGCATGACATCACCGAGTGCGACAATCTCACGATCTAAGTTAGGAATTTCAATTCCGACGGCAGATTTACCTGGGATAGGCGAGAGAATGCGAACTTCACTGCTTGCCACCGCATAAGAAATATTCTTAGACAAAGCCGTGATGCGCTCAACCTTCACCGCATTGCCCAGCTCCACCTCATAGCGCGTCACCGTTGGCCCACGCATAAACCCTGTTACCTGAGCATCAATATCAAATTGCTTAAAGACTTCCGTAAGAGAGGCCACGACAACTTCATTTGCCTTGCTCTTAGCCTTGGCAGCAGGTCCTAATTTAAGTAGATCATGGGACGGCAACTCATACTTGATATCACTGGTCAGTAGCAATTGCTCTGGACGTCTATCAGATTTAGGAGCTTCCTTAAGTTGAGCCTCCAGCGGAATTCTGGGCACCTCAACGGTGAACTCCTCATCAAATTCTTCTTCATCAATCTCATCATCTGCCTGATTCCAAGCCACAACCGGAGATTCAAAGGGAGGAGTATCTGAAATTTCAAAGTCATCATCTCTGCGCTGTGGCTTTTTTGACCAGAGCCAGATGGCAATTACTTTAAGCCGTATTCCGACTTTAGATATTGGCGTACCGGTAATAATGAGTAGGCCAAAGAAGAAAACAACAAAGAGGACTGGGTATGCGAGTAAGGATGTCATCAGCGCAACAAGAGGTTTAGCAACCCAGTAACCGAGAAGTCCTCCCCCGTCACGAATTGCTGTAGCACCTGTGGGATTGATTGCACCAAGTGAGCCGTTGAGAAGATGTGCTAAACCTGTTGCGCTGACAAGAAGAGTCAGAGTCCCCACAGTAATACGACCTGTGGTGTGTTTATCATCCGGCTTTCTAAATAACCGCACTGCAAAATAGAGCAGAACCAGGGGTGCCAATATTCCAATGCGGCCGAATGCGCCATAAAAGAAGGAATACAAATTTCGCCCCACATAGTTATCTGCCTTAAACCAAGTCCCTGCAAAAGCTGAAAGAGAGAAGAGAAGAACGAGAAGGGCTGCGCCATCCCTATGGTGCTCTGGATCAAGATCTCGTGCTCCGCGAGCTACAAAGCGGATAGATGAACCAAGAGATTTGGCGAGAAGGCGCCAGAGAGTTGAGAGAGCAGAACCAATTGCTTTAAGAAAAGAGTTCTTGGTTGTGCGTTTCTTCTTGGTAGCCACACCTTCAATCTTAGGTGGAGGGTATTTTTCAAGCCCGTAGGCGCGCCGTCTTAGACCTCAACGACAACGGGGACGATCATCGGACGGCGGCGGTGTTTTTGACCGACCCAACTTCCGATAGTTCTTCGTACTACTTGTGAAAGTTGATGTGTTCCATTTACTCCATCTGCAACTGCAGCTGTGAGCGCCTTCTCAATTTGTCCTCGCACCTCATCAAAGAGCGCTTCATCTTCATTAAAGCCTCGAGCATGAATATCAGGGCCAGCAACAATCTTTCCAGTTTGAGATTCAATGACAACAATGACTGAGATAAATCCTTCTTCACCCAAAATACGTCGATCTTTCAATGATGACTCTGTGATGTCGCCAATACTGTGCCCATCAACATAGACAAATCCGCATGGGACAGAGCCGACAACTTCTGCCTCATGGTTAATCAGATCTACAACGATTCCATTTTCGATAATGAAAGCATTCTCACGTGGCACACCTGCTTGGATCGCAATCTCAGCATTGGCCTTGAGGTGACGCCATTCACCATGAACGGGGAGTACATACTTTGGCTTCACAATGTTGTAGCAGTAGAGAAGCTCACCTGCTGCTGCGTGGCCTGAAACGTGCACCATCGCATTGGCTTTATGCACCACCTTGGCACCAAATCGCGTGAGTTCATTAATGACTCTAAAGACCGAGTTTTCATTTCCTGGAATAAGGGAGGAAGCCAAGATGACTGTGTCGCCATCGCCCACGCGAATCTGATGATCACCATTGGCCATACGTGAGAGCGCAGCCATCGGTTCACCTTGTGAACCAGTACAGATAAGCACAACGCGATCGTCATAGTTATCGAGTTCGCGAGCATCAAAGAGAATTCCTGATGGGACGCTGAGATAGCCCATATCTTGTGCAATCTTCATATTGCGAATCATGGAGCGGCCAATAAATGCCACCTTGCGATTATGTATCGCGGCCGTATCAATGACTTGCTGAACGCGGTGCACATGAGATGAGAACGATGCAACGATGACGCGGCGCTTAGTGGATGCAATGACGCGATTGAGTGCAGGCATGATTTCGCGCTCAGAGGGAGTAAATCCGGGAACATCGGCATTGGTGGAATCAACGAGGAAGAGATCCACGCCTTCTTCACCTAAGCGTGCAAAGGTGCGAAGGTCTGTGATGCGACCATCAAGTGGCAACTGATCCATCTTGAAATCGCCCGTGTGTAAGACAGTTCCAGCTTTGGTATGAACAGCAACTGCCAACGCATCAGGGATGGAGTGATTGACTGCAATAAATTCAAGTTCAAAGGGGCCAACATCTTCGCGATTGCCTTCGCGCACTTCATGAGTCAAAGGTGAGATGCGGTGCTCTTTACATTTTGCAGCAATCAGAGCAATGGTCAGTGCAGATCCATAGATGGGAATATCACCGCGTTCGCGCAAGAGATAGGGAACAGCGCCAATATGATCTTCATGGCCATGAGTAAGAAATAGACCAACAACATCATTGAGGCGATCACGGATATAGCTAAAGTCAGGAAGGATCAGATCAATTCCTGGTTGATTATCTTCTGGAAAGAGAACGCCACAGTCGATAATAAGTAGCTTGCCATTGGTCTCATAGACAGTCATATTGCGACCGATTTCAGAGATTCCACCGAGTGCAACTATGCGCAGTCCCCCATCAGCAAGTTTGCTGGGAGTACCGAGATTGGGATGGGGATGTTGTGTCATAAAGAGATTGCGTTAATTCTTTAGCGTGACGCCACCGGCAGTGAGATCTATACGTAACTGTTCGATCTGTGCCTGTGTTGCATCAACGAGTGGCAGACGTGTTGTTCCTCCGGGTAGCCCCATAAGAGACATCGCTGCCTTGGTCAAAATTGCACCTTGTGTGCGGAATGTGCCGGTAAATACTGGCAAGAGTTGCTGATGAATTTCAAGAGCTTTAGTTGCATCTCCTGCAAACCACGCATCGAGCATCGCTTTGAGTTGAAGACCAACGGTGTGGCCACAGACGGAGACAAATCCAACTGCGCCGACGGAAAGAAATGGCAAGTTCAAGATGTCATCACCTGAGTAGACAGGAATACCGCAGCGCTTGATGACCCATGATGTTGCCGCAATATTGCCCTTGGCATCTTTGAGAGCAACGATGTTCTTCACAGATTCAAAGAGTTTTACGATGGTGTCAGATTCAATTTCCACGCCTGTGCGACCTGGAATGTCATACATCATGATCGGCAAATCTGTTACTGCAGCGACTGCGCGAAAGTGCGCCTCGATTCCTGCTTGAGGAGGTTTGTTGTAATACGGAGTAACAACAAGAAGACCATCTGCACCAGCATCTTGTGAACGCTTTGCCTGCTCGACTGTGTACGCAGTTTCATTATCGCCAGCACCTGAGAGAACCTGAACCTTTGCACCGACAACTTTCTTTACAACCTTAATGATCTCAAGCTTTTCCGAAGACTTTGTAGTTGGTGCTTCACCTGTTGTGCCATTGACTGCAATACCGTCATGGCCAGTATCGACGAGATGTTGTGCAAGCTTTTCAACGCCAGCCCAGTCAATTGCCCCATCCTTATCGAAGGGGGTCACCATTGCGGTGAGAAGTCGACCGAAAGGTGCGTTCGTACTCATTTGGGCATCTTATCGCTTAAGGCGCGATACGACCAGATTTTTCAAATGCCCCGTATGTAATGGGCATTAATTTCGCGAATTCGGCTTCCATTTTTTCAGCCACCATCTCAATTTCACGTTGTGGATAGCTTGGAAAATGTGAACCTTCACGTGCTGTGCGAAGGGAAAGGAAATTCATCAATGCACGTGCATTCATAGTCACATACATCGATGAATAGGTAGCAACGGGAAGAACAGCGCGTGCAACTTCACGAGCAATACCTGCCTCAAGCATCTTCTGATATGAATCATAGGCAACTAGGTATGCCTCTTTCATCGCTGCAACAGTGATATCAAATTGTTCTACTGTTCCATCTTCAAATGTATATGAACCAGTTTTACCCACCTGAATCAACTTACGTTCCTTTGATGGAATATAGAAAACTGGCTTGAGTTCGCGGTAGCGACCAGATTCTTCGTTGTAGGAAGCGATGCGATGGCGCATAAATTCACGGAAGACAAAGATGGGAGCTGAGATAAAAAATGTCATCGAGGTGTGCTCAAAGGGTGAGCCATGGCGTTCGCGGGCGAGGTAATTGATTAGACCAGCTGAACGCGCTGGGTCTTCACCAATCTCATCCATCGATTGCTCACCAGCTGTTGATACGCGGGCGGCCCAAATAACGTCAGCATCGCTGGCGCTAGCCTTGATCAGTTCGACGGATACATCGTCTCTAAATATTACGGTCTCAGACATGTGCGCACCTTATCTTTCAACCCCCCTCCACCCTTTGGATATCTAGGGCACAATAACCGCGTGTCCAAAGTGAACCGCGCCACCGCAACGCAGAGTCTGAGCGTCTCCTTCACAGTCGGCCTCTATGGAACCGCCTTTGGAGCTGCATCGATCGCAGCCGGATTCTCGATTCTTCAAACCTGCCTCCTCTCACTTCTCACCTTTTCAGGAGCATCACAATTTGCAATCGTTGGAGTCATGGGCGCAGGCGGCAGCGCTATATCAGGAATTGCAACTGCATCTCTTCTTGGTATTCGAAATGGTCTCTATGGATTACGTATGGCACCGCTTCTTAAAGTCCGCGGATTTAAACGAGTAATTGCAGCGCAAGTAACGATTGATGAATCAACAGGCGTTGCCATCGGCCAAGAAGATCTCGGCATCGATGCGATGAAACAGGGTTTCTGGCTCACAGGCTTTGGCGTCTATATATTCTGGAACTTCTTCACACTGCTCGGCGCCCTCGGTGCGCAAGCTATGGGGAACCCTTCTGCATGGGGACTCGATGCCGCAGTTCCTGCTGCATTTCTAGGTCTTGTCTGGCCGCGACTTACAGGAAAATTTGAGCGCACACTTGCAGCTTCTGCCATCATTCTGGCAATCCTCTTAAGCCCCATTATTTCTGCAGGCTTGCCGATTATCACAACCGCACTTCTTGCAGTTGCCTTCGGATGGAGGCAGCGCACATGAACACACTCTGGCTTGGGGTTATTGGAACTTCTCTCATCGCATTTTTGTTGAAGTACTTAGGACATTCCATCCCAGAAAAATATGTGAATAATCCAAGGGCGTTGCGCATCAATACTTTAATTCCGATTGCACTCTTAAGTGCTCTCGTTGGTGTTCAGACTGTTACCGAGAAAGGTCAATGGGTCATTGATCAGCGCTTAGCTGGAGTTGCTGTGGCACTCATTGCCCTTAGCCTGAAGGCGCCCTACTTCGTTGTCGTTATTTCTGCAGCCATTACATCAGCTGCGCTCTATAGACTTTAAATAATTCCTAGAGATGTCAGCTTTGCCTTCAAATCATTATCTGAAGGTTCAGTCAGGTGAGTTCCATCAGAGAAGACAAGAACGGGAATTGATTTTGCTCCCCCATTAATCTCTTGCACCTTTGCAGCAGCTGACTCATCTGCCTCAACATCAACGTGGTTGACCTGAACATCGAGCTCTTCAAGAAGGCGCTTTGAGCGACGGCAATCTCCACACCAATCGGCGCCATACATTGTGATATCTGCCAGTGCCATTTCCTGCTCCTTACATAAAGTTTTCAAGGCCGAAAGTCAGCCCTGGATGAGAAACAACCTGACGAACGCCAAGAAGTACTCCTGGCATAAAACCTACTCGGTCGATCGAGTCATGACGAATTGAAAGTGTTTCACCAATTCCGCCGAGCAAAACTTCTTGGTGGGCAACAAGTCCGCGCAAACGCACTGAGTGCACGGGAATATCTCCCACAGTGGCACCACGTGCTCCATCGAGTGATGATGTTGTTGCATCAGGCATGGGTGCTAGCCCTGCCTCTTTACGAGACTTAGACATGAGCTCTGCTGTGCGAGCTGCTGTTCCTGATGGAGCATCCACCTTATTTGGGTGGTGCAATTCAATGATTTCAGCAGATTCAAAGTACTTTGCAGCCTTTGTAGCAAACTCCATCATCAAGACTGCGCCGATGGCGAAGTTAGGTGCAATGAGAACACCAGACTTGGATGAAGCAAGGAGAGACTTAATCTTTGCAATGCGCGCATCATCAAAACCAGTAGTTCCGATAACTGCATGGATGTTCTTGCCAATAAGAAATTCTAGGTTTGCCATCACTGAATCAGGAGTAGTGAAGTCGACAACGACCTGTGCTCCCTTTGAAACAAGAGCATCGAGTGAATCTCCAAGATCCAGTGCTGCAACGAGTTCAAGGTCAGAGGCTTCAGTAATAGCCTTCACAACTTCAGAACCCATACGGCCACGTGCACCGAGTACGCCTACTTTGATCATTTCGCAAGCACCTTCTCAAATTTAGATTCGTTCTTAAATGGACCGACAAGAGCAAGGGTAGGCGTTTTGACCAAGAACTCGCTGGCAATTTCGCGAATGTCTTGTGCGCTCACGCGAGAGATTGCTTTGAGAATGTCATCAAAGTCCATAACCTGGCCATAGACGATTTCATTCTTGCCGATACGGCTCATACGCGAGCCGGTATCTTCTTGGCTCAAGACCAGAGATCCTCGCACCGCGCCCTTGGCACGCTCAATCTCTTCATGTGTCATTCCATTATCGGCAACATCAGAGAGCACGCTGCGGATGATTTCAACAACCTCAATAGCCTTCGTTGGATTACATCCTGCATAGAAGCCAAGAACTCCAGAGCCTGCAAATTGTTGAGCATAGGCATAGACAGAGTATGCAAGGCCACGCTTTTCACGAATTTCTTGGAATAAACGCGATGACATTCCGCCACCGAGAGCTGCAGAGAGAACGCCCATGGCAAAGCGACGATCATCTACGCGAGCAACACCTTCCATGCCATAGAACATATGAGCCTGTTCGCTCTTCTTATATAGCAGACCTACTGATTGTTGCTTAGTGTTCTTAATTGGAATATTTGGACGAATCACGGGAGCTGCCAACACATCAAGGAAGTTATCCCTTGAGAGCGCTTGCTCAACCATCGCCACAACTTTCTTATGCTTAATGTTTCCAGCAACAGCCACCACAAGGTCCTGCGGCAGGTACTTCTTCTTATAGTAATTAAAGACTGTATTGCGAGACATGCCCTTGATGGAATCAATAGTTCCAAGAATCGGACGACCAATCTGCGTATCTCCATAATAGGTATCGCTAAAGAGATCATGCACGAGGTCGCTTGGATCATCATCGCGCATCGCAATCTCTTCAAGAACGACCTTACGTTCTGCATCAACATCGAGTGCTGTAACAATCGATGAGGTAATCAGGTCGCTGACCACATCAATGGCCATCGGAAGATCAGTGTCGATCACACGTGCGTAGAAGCAGGTGTACTCCTTGGATGTAAATGCATTCATTTCACCGCCAACGGACTCAATCGAAGATGAAATCTCGAGAGCTGTGCGGCTTGTTGTTCCTTTGAAGAGAAGGTGCTCTAAAAAGTGAGAAGCACCAGCAGTTGCCGGTGCTTCATCACGTGAACCTACATTGACCCAGATTCCCACAGCAGCGCTGCGCACTGACGGAACTTCTTCCGTAACAATGCGCAGACCACTTGAGTGAACTGAGCGTTTGACTGACATCTACTTATTCAGCAGCTGGAGTCGAGCCATCTTCGAGAACTGGAACCAATGAGAGCTTGCCCTTTGGATCAATCTCGCCGATTTCAACCTGAATCTTGTCGCCAACCTTCATGACTTCTTCAAGGTTTTCAATGCGCTTTCCACCATGCATCTTGCGAATCTGAGATACGTGGAGCAAGCCATCTTTACCTGGCATCAATGAGACAAATGCGCCGAATGTTGCAAGCTTTACGACGGTTCCGAGGTAACGCTCTCCCACTTCTGGCATTTGTGGATTAGCAATTGCATTGATCTGTGCGCGAGCAGCTTCAGCTGAAGGCCCATCGGTTGCACCGATGTAGATAGTTCCATCATCTTCGATAGAGATATCTGCGCCAGTTTCATCTTGAATCTGGTTGATGATCTTGCCCTTAGGCCCGATAACTGCACCAATTTGATCGACAGGAATCTTTACAGAGATGATGCGAGGAGCGTATTGGCTCATCTCATCAGGTGTATCGATTGCTTCGTTCATGACATCAAGAATCGCAAGACGCGCTTCCTTTGCCTGGTGAAGTGCTCCAGTAAGAACAGTTGCAGGAATTCCATCGAGCTTTGTATCAAGCTGTAGAGCTGTGATGAAGTCCTTTGTACCTGCGACCTTAAAGTCCATATCTCCAAATGCATCTTCTGCACCGAGGATATCTGTAAGAGCTACGTACTCAATCTTTCCATCGACAGTATCTGAGATCAGACCCATTGCAATACCTGCAACAGGAGCCTTAAGAGGCACACCTGCTTGAAGCATTGAAAGTGTTGATGCGCAGACAGAACCCATAGATGTTGATCCATTGGAACCAAGTGCCTCTGAGACCTGACGGATTGCGTAAGGGAACTCTTCACGAGTTGGAAGTACTGGAATCAATGCGCGCTCAGCGAGTGCACCGTGGCCGATTTCGCGACGCTTTGGTGTTCCAACACGACCTGTTTCACCTGTTGAATAAGGTGGGAAGTTGTAGTTGTGCATATAACGCTTTGACTTCTCAGGGCTCATTGTGTCGAGCTGCTGTTCCATCTTGAGCATGTTAAGAGTTGTTACTCCAAGAATCTGAGTCTCACCACGTTCGAAGATTGCTGATCCGTGAACACGAGGAATAACCTCAACTTCTGCAGAGAGCGCACGGATATCGCGGAGTCCGCGACCATCGATACGAATCTTGTCGCGAAGTACGCGCTGACGTACAAGCTTCTTTGTCAGTGAACGGAATGCTGCAGGAACTTCTTTTTCACGGCCTTCGAAGGCAGCTGAAACAGATTCCTTAGTTGCAGCAGAGATCTCATCGATCTTTGTTTCGCGCTCTTGCTTACCTGAGATTGTGAGTGCCTTAGCAAGGTTATCTCCCGCAGCTTTTTCAACTGCAGCGAAAACATCATCCTGGTAATCAAGAAAGACTGGGAAGTCGGCTGTCGGCTTTGCAGCAACTGCTGCAAGCTTTGACTGTGCTTCACAGAGAATACGAATAAATGGTTTTGCAGCATCTAGTCCCTGCGCAACGATCTCTTCAGTAGGTGCCTTAGCGCCTTCTGCAATAAGACCGATTGTGCGAGTAGTTGCTTCTGCTTCCACCATCATGATTGCTACATCGTCAGCTGTTACGCGACCTGCAACGACCATATCGAAAACAGCATTCTCGACCTGTGAATGGTTAGGGAATGCAACCCACTGACCATCGATAAGTGCAACACGCACGCCACCGATAGGACCTGAGAATGGAAGACCTGCAAGCTGTGTAGACATTGACGCTGCGTTGATAGCAATGACGTCATACATGTGGTCTGGATCGAGTGCCATTACTGTCACAACGATCTGAACTTCATTACGAAGTCCCTTGATAAATGATGGACGCAATGGGCGATCGATCAAACGGCAGGTAAGAATTGCCTCTTCTGATGGACGACCTTCGCGACGGAAGAATGAACCAGGAATCTTGCCAATGGCATACATCTTCTCTTCAACATCCACTGTTAATGGGAAGAAGTCGAATTGATCCTTAGGTGTCTTTGATGCTGTTGTAGCTGAGAAGATCATTGTCTGATCATCGAGATACACAGCTGCAGCTCCTGCTGCTTGCTTTGCGAGGCGTCCTGTTTCGAACTTAATCTCGCGCTTTCCGAACTTTCCGTTATCGATAACGGCTACTGCTGTCTTAACGTCTTGACCCTCCATGGGTCCTCCTTTGTTTCAAATTCCAAGGTGCATCTGCACAGCTTGGAGCGGTAACTACACGCAAGGCGAAACAAATGAATCTTCGATCGAAGTTCACAGATGAAAACATCTGGAAACCACTACCGAGGACCATTGTCCCCCGGCGGGTAGTTAATTCTTAATTAGCGGCGAATACCGAGCTTCTCGATAATTGCGCGATAACGATTGATATCTGTCTTTGCGAGGTACTGAAGAATGCGGCGACGCTGACCTACGAGCAACAAGAGACCACGACGGTTGTGGTGATCATGCGGGTTGGTCTTGAGGTGAGTTGTAATGTCTTCGATTCGACGTGACAAAAGAGCGACCTGAGCTTCAGGGCTTCCTGTATCAGTAGCTGATGACCCGTACTTAGCAATGATTTCTTTCTTTACTTCTGGTGTTAATGACATATCTATTTCCTTTTCATGTTAAGTACATCAGTACTGTTCAAGAGGCTTCCCGGTTTGAATCACGGGAAATCACTTTCTCGTTGGACAGAGGGAAGTTTACCTGCGGGGTGTGGATAAGTGAAATTGAGGCTGGAATACGCCTATTTCTCTGTTAATTCGCGGGCCTTATCGCAATCTTTCTTCATCTGCTCAAGAAGTGGTTCAAGGCCATCAAATTTGAGTGTGGGACGCAAATACCAACCGAACTCAATCGAAGCGCTCTTGTCATAAAGCTCGAGACCTTCTTGATAGAGTGCATATGCCTCAACTTGTCGACCACGAGCGCCTTCAAATGTTGGATTTGTTCCAATTGAAATAGCAGCCGGCCAGAAGTTAATTCCTACAGTGAGCCATCCTGCATACACACCATCGGCTGGAATTGTCTGTCCCTCAATATTTCCAAGATTTGCAGTCGGATATCCAATTTCACGTCCACGCTTTTCACCGTGCACAACAACGCCATCAAGGCGATGGGGGCGAGAAAGAAGCTCACGTGCTTCTTCGACTTTGCCTTCGATGACTAATCTACGGATTCGCGATGAGGAGATAACTTCAGTATCAGCCTTCAACTCCTGCACATCCACCGTGAAATTATGTGTCAGTCCTGATGCAATCAGGCTCTCCACGGTGCCAGCAGCTTTATGACCGTAGGTGAAGTTCTTTCCCACAATCACCGTGCTCGCATGAAGTTGATTAACCAGAACAGTCTGCACGAAATCCTGCGCAGACATCGCAGCAAACTTCTCATTGAACTTCATCACAGCTACTTGATCTGCGTTATGAATCTTAAGAAGCTCCACGCGATCGGCCAACGTGGTGAGCATTGTGGGCGCCTTATCGGGTGCAAAGACGGTTGTGGGATGTGGGTCAAAGGTCAGTGCAACGATGGAACGGCCATCAGCAATCTCTTTAGCGTGATTGAGCAGAAGTTGGTGGCCCTTATGGACGCCATCAAAGACGCCGATTACTACGACGCTGCTCTCGCTCATACTCGAATCTTGCCTTACCTAGTTCGCCGCTGCAAAGACAGCAATAGGTTTTGCCTTGCCGCCTTCATCTTTCAAAAGTGCAATCAGACGATTATCCGGAGACATTGCAGCATTAATGACTGTATTTCCGTTCTCAGATAATGGGCGACCAAATGAGAGTTCTTGCACTTCATCAGCTGAAAGCTCGCGGGGAGTAAAGGTCACGCGAGCAACATCGGCAATGTCGAGTGCAGTAAATTTCTGAGCCTTAAGGTCTTCAAAGCTCACTGCATCTTTTTCGCTAAAGCCTGCAACGCGCGTGCGGCGCAGAGCACTCAGGTGTCCCCCAACGCCAAGGCCATCACCTAAGTCACGAGCTATGGCGCGAATAAATGTGCCGGCAGAACATGTAACTTCAATATCGACTTCGGTTGTCTCATCAAGGTGGCGAATAGCCAGAACATCGAGTTGGGTGATGGTGACGTTGCGCGCCTCAAGTTCAAATGTCTCACCTGCACGAACACGATCATAGGCACGCTCTCCCCCGACTTTGACGGCAGAGACTGATGATGGACGCTGTGCAATGGTTCCGATCATCGCCTTAAGAATCTTTTCAATCTCACTATCTACAACCTTCGAGGCATCGGTACTTGTAAGCACTTCGCCCTCTTTATCATCTGTGACAGTGGATGATCCGAGAACGACTGTTGCAATATAGGACTTGTCACCATCGGTGATGTATTGAAGTAAGCGTGTGCCATTACCAAATCCAAGGACGAGAATTCCTGTTGCCATAGGATCGAGAGTGCCGGCATGGCCCACTTTGCGCGTGCCGAGAGCTTTACGTCCCACTGCAACAACATCGTGGCTCGTCATTCCGCCAGCTTTATCTACTACGAGGAAGCCATCGACCATGATGAAGTAACTACTCTTCGATTTTTATGCGAGGGACTTTATAGGCATCTTCAACAACTGGCTTTGCATTCTCGCGCGCCTTTGCAACCTCTGCATCGAGTTGGTGAACTCGCTCAAGAAGAGTATCGAGCGCTTTGGCAGATTCTGGAAGACCATCAAGGATAAATTCAAGAGATGGAGTAATACGAGTTCCTAAATCTTTACCTACTGCGCTACGAATAACACCTTTGGCTGATTCAAGAGCTGCAGCAGTTGCAGCGCGTTCTTCATCGTTACCCAGAACGGTATAGAAGATGGAAGCGTTCTGGAGATCTCCCGTAACGCGCGCATCGGTAACAGTGACAAAGCCAAGACGCGGATCTTTAATCTTTGTCTCAAGCAGCTGTGCCACTACTACCTTGATGCGGTCTGCAACCTTGTGGCTGCGGTGTGAATTTCCCATGGTTAGGCGCGCTTCTTCTCACGCATCTCGAAGACCTGAATGATGTCTCCGACCTGAAGGTCAGCACCCTTACCGACGCCGATACCGCACTCGAAGCCTTCTTTGACTTCAGTGGCATCATCCTTGAATCGCTTGAGAGATTCTATAGTGACCTCTTCGGCAATTGTTGCTCCATCACGCATGACGCGCGCCTTTGCATTACGTCGAATGATTCCTTCAGTAACGATTGAGCCTGCAATTGTTCCAACCTTAGAAGATTTGAAGAGGTCGCGTACTTCTGCGCTACCCAACACAACTTCTTCGAACTCTGGCTTGAGCAGACCCTTAAGGGATAGCTCAATCTCCTCGATTGCGTTGTAGATAACGGAGTAGAAGCGAACTTCAACGCCTTCTTGATCAGCAAAGATTGCTGTCTGTGGTTCAGGCTTAACGTTAAAGCCGATAACAACAGCGGTGGATGCAGATGCAAGAGTGATATCGCTCTTGGTAATTGCGCCTACGCCGCGGTGGATAACACGAAGATCAACTTCTGCTCCGACATCGAGCTGCATGAGTGCATCTTCGAGAGCTTCCACAGAACCAGAAACGTCACCCTTGAGGATGAGGTTAAGAGTTGAGACCTTGGACTGCTCCATAAAGTCTTCGAGTGAAACCTTCTTGCGAGCCTTAGCAAGTTGAGCATTACGTTCTGCTGCCTGACGCTTCTCAGCAATCTGGCGTGCGGTGCGGTCATCTTCTGCAACGAGGAATGTATCTCCCGCGTTAGGAACAGAGGTGAAACCGAGAACCTGCACGGGACGTGATGGGCCTGCTTCTTCCACGCTGGCACCATCTTCATCGAGCATCGCACGAACGCGACCAAATGAACCGCCGGCGACAATTGCATCTCCGACCTTCAGTGTTCCGCGCTGAACAAGAACTGTTGCAACAGGACCGCGACCACGATCGAGGTGAGCTTCAATTGCCACACCACGAGCATCATCGGCAGCGACTGCGCGAAGATCAATTGCAGCATCTGCTGTGAGGAGAATGGATTCGATAAGTGCATCGACGCCTTCGCCCTTCTTTGCAGAGACGTTTACGAAGATTGTGTCTCCGCCGTACTCTTCAGCGATCAAGTTGTATTCGGTTAATTGCTGGCGGACCTTATCTGGGTTCGCGCCTTCCTTATCAATCTTGTTGACTGCAACAACGATTGGTACATCAGCAGCTTGAGCGTGGTTAAGCGCTTCAATTGTCTGAGGCATGATGCCATCGTCCGCTGCTACAACGAGCACAGCAATATCTGTGACCTTTGCACCACGGGCACGCATCGCTGTAAAGGCTTCGTGGCCCGGTGTATCGATAAAGGTGATTGCGCGATTAACGCCATCATGATCGTGGTGAATTTGGTAAGCACCGATGTGCTGTGTAATTCCACCCGCTTCGCCCTTAATCACTTCAGTCTTGCGAATTGCATCAAGAAGAGAAGTCTTACCGTGGTCAACGTGTCCCATGACAGTAACTACTGGTGGGCGTGCCACAAGATCATCAGGATTCATATCTTCTAGCTCTTGAGCTAAGTCGATATCGAAGTCCTGCAATAGCTCGCGGTCTTCATCTTCTGGAGAAACAATCTCAATCTGATACTTGAGCTGCGCTCCGAGAATTTCGAATGTGTCAGCATCGACAGATTGTGTTGCAGTAACCATTTCACCAAGGTGGAATAGCGCTGAAACTAACGCTGCTGGATCTGCGCCAATCTTCTCGGCAAAGTCTGCAAGCGATGAACCACGGCGCATACGAATCTTTGTCTTGCCATCACCGTGAGGAATAACTGCGCCACCAAGTTGTGGTGCCTGCATATTGTCGAACTCTTCGCGCAGCGCCTTACGTGACTTCTGCTTACGCTTTGAAGATTTACTTGCATTCTTTCCAAATGCACCTGCAGTACCGCCGCGACCTGGACCGCGATTAGGACCGCCGCCGCCTGGACGTTGTGGACCACCTGCTGCAGCACCTGGTGCACCACCGGTTGCACCTTGTGAACGATATGGACCTGATGATGTTGGTGCTCCACCAGTACGTGGTGGGTAATTTCCTGTTCCAGTTCCAGCACCTGCTGGACGTGCTGCACCTGGACGTGCTGCAAAACCTGGACGCACAGAACCTGGACGCGCTCCTGCCATTCCTGGACGAGGTGCTCCTGTTCCTTGTGGTCGTTGTGGTGGGCGTGGAACTGCGCCACCTGTTGAGAATGGATTATTTCCCGGACGCGGTGGGCGCGGAACCGCACTCCCTGTTGAGAATGGATTATTTCCTGGACGCGGTGCAACAGGTGCACCAGGTGTTGGTGCTGCAGTTTCTGCTGTTGCATCTTTAGCTGCTTCAGTTGCAGCAGCCTTTGCTTCTACCTGTGCAACCTTCTCAGCATCGCGTGATGCCTTTAGCGCTGCAAGATCAACTCCGAGTTCTGCTGCAAGCTCTGCTGCTAACTCTGGATTTACTTCAGCAGTCTTTTTGGAGGCAGCAGTCTTCTTTGCAGCTGCCTTCTTGACTGGCTTCACATCGGAAACTGGCTTTGCATCGGGATAGAGCGCAACTAACTTGCGGACTACCGGTGCTTCTACCGTTGATGAAGCTGATCGGACGAATTCGCCCATTTCTTGGAGCTTTGCAAGGACTTCCTTGCTCTCCATACCGAGTTGTTTTGCCAACTCATGTACGCGGACCTTTGACACATTTCTCCTGTCTTGGCCCGCATAAATTCTTGTGGGATGCGAGCCCTAGTTGTTCGACCTCATGATGTAAACGAGCTCATTTGAGTTTCATATCTTTCGCATCCATTTCGTTAATAACGCGGCGTTTGAGCACCTGCGTAATGTGAGGAGTCTAGCGAATCAGGGTGAAATTCCCTATTTCATGCGGGGGTTATGCCGTTGGCGCAGGGGTATCAGGATGGATATCGATACGCCAGCCAGTAAGTCGTGCTGCAAGGCGAGCATTCTGCCCATCTTTGCCGATAGCTAATGAGAGTTGGTAATCAGGGACAACTACCTTTGCTGAGCGCGA
>Ga0315899_10002183_pt1 | contig 21833 bp, 25 predicted proteins | sample LakEriMetagenome_2_FD_203518 | JGI IMG/M metagenome (GOLD analysis project Ga0315899, IMG submission 203518) | Freshwater fungal communities from buoy surface, Lake Erie, Ohio, United States - Buoy 4 MA112 | ecosystem: Environmental > Aquatic > Freshwater > Lake | place: USA: Lake Erie, Ohio... | reverse complement strand
CACTTCATAGCGGCGCACCTGCGCTTCCAACGCCGCTGCAAACTTGGGGCCATCGGTTTCCAGCACCGAGATATAGTTCTCAATCGCCATGGTGTCATTGGTTTGGCCACCAAAACGCTCGGCGGCCACGCCCACGCGTATGCCTTTGCGAGCAGCGTACACAGCTGCGGCTGCACCTGCTGGCCCGCCACCTACGATCAAGACATCGAAGGGCTCTTTTTCGCTCAACTTGATCGCTTCACGCTCAGCAGCGTTGGTATCGAGCTTGCCCAAAATTTCTTCCAAGCTCATGCGGCCCGACCCAAACACTTGGTCGTTAAAATACACCATGGGCACGGCCATGACCTGACGCGCCTCCACCTCGGCTTGGTTCAAACCGCCATCGATCACGGTGGTTTGAATACGCGGGTTGTAAATTGCCATCAGTGTGGCTGCTTGAACCACATCGGGGCAGTTGTGGCAAGACAAGGACATATAGACCTCTAAGCGCATATCGCGGTCCAAGGCCTTGATTTGCGCTATCACCTCTGGGTCTACTTTGGGCGGATGACCACCCGTCCAAAGCAAAGCCAAAACCAATGAAGTGAACTCATGCCCCATGGGTATGGCCGCAAAACGCACACCGCGTATGTCGTTTTCTTTGACCACCACAAATGAAGGCACTCGCTGGTCTGCTCCGTTGTCCTCAAAACTCACTTTGTCCGACAGTTCTGCAATGTCGGTCAAAAGCTCGCGCATTTCTGCACTTTTATCGCTGCCGTCCAGGCTTGCCACCAAGCGAATGGGTTGGCGCAAGTTTTGCAAATAAGCTTGCAACTGGGCTTTCATTTGTGTATCGAGCATGGGGTTTCCTTAGATGCTTAGATCTTGCCGACGAGGTCGAGCGAGGGTGTCAATGTCTTGGCGCCTTCGTTCCACTTGGCGGGGCACACCTGACCAGGATTGGCGGCGGTGTACTGGGCTGCTTTGAGTTTGCGCAGTGTTTCCTTGACATCGCGAGCGATTTCATTGGAGTGCACTTCAGCTGTTTTGATGATGCCCTCTGGGTTGATGACAAAAGTACCACGCAAAGCCAAACCCTCTTCTTCAATGTGCACGCCAAAAGCACGCGTCAGTTGGTGTGTGGGGTCACCAATCAAGGGGAACTTGGCCTTGCTCACAGCAGGCGATGTTTCATGCCATACCTTGTGGGCAAAGTGGGTGTCGGTGGTGACGATGTAAACCTCGGCACCTGCTTTTTGGAATTCGGCATAGTTGTCTGCAGCGTCTTCCACTTCTGTGGGGCAGTTGAAGGTGAACGCGGCGGGCATGAAAATCAGCACCGACCACTCGCCTTTGAGGGACTCATTGGAGACTTGGACAAATTTGCCGTTGTGGAAGGCTTGGGCCTTGAAGGGCTGAACTTGGGTGTTGATGATGGACATGGTTGATTTCCTTAAATGATTTATAAAAACTATCTAATGAGCGAAACTCATTGAAGCGAATCATAATTGAATTAAGGGTTAACCCTGATTAATTGTCTCAATGGCGCGGATTGAGCAAAGCTAACGGGATGCAATGAACAGTTTTGGTGCATTTCCAATGCTTGGCGATTGAAAAACACGAGGGCTCGCCGGGTTATGGTCAATTCACAGAGAATGTTAAAAATCCATTAGGCCACCATCTCACAGGTCACCCACATGTTCCTCAAGTTTTTTATCCTTGCCTGCCTCCAAGCGCTGCTTTTTCCCTTCGCATGGGCTCAGCAGGCCCCGGTCACGACACTGCCCATCAAAATGGTGGAGCGCGTGATGCAATCGGTGGTCGCTATTCAAGCCCGTACCGATGATGACGCCAGCACGGCGCGGACACTGGGACAACGTCGCCAGGGCTCAGGTGTGGTCATTGCGCCTGATTTGGTGCTGACCATCGGTTATTTGTTGATTGAGGCCCAATCTGTCGACTTGATTGACCGCCAAGGAAGAAGGATTCCAGCACAAGTGAAGGCTGTGGACACCGTCAGTGGCTTTGGCTTGGTTCGGTCCTTGGTTCCGTTGCGCTTGGAGCCGGTCCCGCTGGGTGACTCGGATGCTGTCAAGGTTTACACCAAGGTTCTCACACTGGGTCAAGGTGAGGGAGAGCTCACCGAACTCCAAGTGGTCTCTCGCAAACCGTTCGCTGGCAATTGGGAGTACCTGCTCGAATCCCCGCTCATGACCTTGCCGGCCGTGAACAACTGGAGTGGTGCGGGTCTGTTTGATGAAGATGGCCAATTGATTGGCTTGGGATCCTTGTTGGTTCCAGACGTCTTTGGGGACTCAAAGCCCATGCCGGGCAATTTATATGTGCCGCTCAACGAACTCAAACCGCAATTGGTCGATCTCTTGCGCAATGGAAAACGAACCGGTCCCGCTCAGTCATGGCTGGGCATCAGCAGCCAAGCCGTGCGTGGTGGCGGTTTGATGGTGCAAAGGGTGACGCCTGAAAGCCCAGCATCGCAAGCAGGCATACAAGCAGGTGATGTGTTGGTGGCCTTGCAAGGTCGAGCGATCGACAACTTACCCGACTTTTACCGCCAACTGTGGACATGGGGCCCTGCTGGCAGCACATTGGAAATCACTGTAAAAAGATTGGGCCAAGAGAGAAAAATTCGGATCACCACAGGTGATCGCGCCCAGTCCATGAAAGCACCCCGAGGCGTATGAGGGGTTGAAGGACGCAAGCCGTTTTTTTCAAGACGGCCTGGCTCTTTCAAGGATCTTGGCTTTCACACTCGCCCATACCTCGGGGTTGACCATCCTTGGAGGGGTTTCGCCCCGAACGAGCATCCCAATCAACTGATCAGCGGCCCACTGAGCCATTCGCCGCCTGGAGTGCTCTGTAACGCCAGCGCAGTGATATGTGCCAATGACTCGGGAATGTTGTAGCAAGGGGTCATCCAGTGCGGGTGGTTCGACATCCCAGACATCAAGCCCTGCGCCTGCTATTTGTCCGCTCTCCAAAGCGGACAAGAGTGCCTCTTGCACATGAATACCACCCCTTGCAGTGTTGATAAAGTAGGCACCCTGCTTCATCGATTGAAAGGCTTTGATGTCAAACAAACCCATCGTCGTGGCATCACGCGGGCAATGGACCGTGACAATATCGGATTGTTTAAGCAACTCTCCAAAGGTGACCGGCTCTGCACCACGCTGATGGACTTCCTGGGCCGTCAGCAATGGATCAAAAGTCAGCACCTTCATCTCAAAAGCTGCGGCCAGTCGCGCCACCCGGCGCCCCACATGACCCAGGCCAATAATCCCAAGCGTTGCGCCGGTGATTTCTTGCCCCATGAAGTCTTCCCGCACAAAATCCCTGTCGTGGCGCATTCGGCGATCGCACTGGGTCAGGCGATGGGTCAGGTCAATCATCAAACCCATGGCTGCTTCGGCCACAGACTGTGCGTTCGATCCTGCCTGATGCACGAGCAACACACCAGCGCGATTGCAAGCCTGTACATCGACTGTGTCAAAGCCTGCTCCGCCGGTGGAGACACACAGCAAATGCGGACAACGCTCAAAAAGATCTTTACTGGCATGCAAGGGCAAAGGCAACTCATCGCGCGCCGAAGTGATTTGATAAATGTCTGCAACCTCCAAAACGGACCATGCACGGGGGGCGTCCATGCGGTCAAAGGTCTCAAGGGTGAGGTTTGGAAAAGCACTGATTTTTTCGGCAAAGGCCGTGTGGTGCCAAAGATTGGCTCGAGCAATCCGAAACATGTTGATTCCTCCTCGTTTTTCGATGAAAGCGCAATCATCTCACCCAAGAAGTGGTGTCGCTGAAGCAGTTAGTCATTTATCAACTTGAAAAATGGGGCGGCTTATGAAGCTTGAGTGAAATCTGAAAATCCCAAAATTACCCCTTATTCCATTGAAACAGGCTATGCTTGCGGCCAAAGAGACAAGGGCTTTGCGATGCGCAACGGATTCATTCGAAAGCGCATCTGCAGCCTCATACAACCCAATAGGAGAAAGAGGACATGAATTTATTATTCGCTTCAAATTTGCTGGGCCAATGTGGGCGCACCGCGGCTTTTTGCCTTGCCTTGTCAGTGACTGCTTTGCCGACCTCCTCGATCGCACAGGATTTCCCGACCAAACCTGTACGAATCGTGGTGCCCTATTCTGCGGGCGGTCCGACTGATCTGATGGCCCGTGCCATTGCCAAATACATGGCCAGTGCGAGTGGTCAGATGTTCACGATCGAAAATCGCGGCGGTGCTGGTGGCACGATTGGCACCGCAGTCGTCGCCAGATCGGCACCCGACGGTTACACCCTGGTCGTCAACGGGACGCTTGCCCACGCGCTGGGCCCCATGCTGCGACCCAAGACAGCTGGTTATACCGTGCAAGAAATGTCGGCTGTGGGCATCTTCAGCAGCAGTTCTAATTTTTTGGTGGTCTCTCCCTCACTCAATGTCAAAACAGTCCGAGACTTGATCGCTCGGGCCAAAGCCGATGACGGAAAACTTGCCTTTTCCTCAGCTGGACAAGCCAGCAACCCTCATCTTGGCGCCGAACTTTTCAAGTCTCTGGCAGGTGTGCCAATGGAGCACATTGCCTATAAAGGCGTATCCGACACCGTCAACGATCTCGTGAGTGGCCGCGTGCCGGTGGCTTTTGCCAGCCCCAGTCTGGCGCTGCCACTGCTCAAAGACAACCGGATCGTTGCGTTGGCGACCACTGGAGAGAAACGAATGAAGGGATGGGAACAACTGCCCACGATCGCCGAAGCCGGTGTCCCAGGTTATGTTTTTGAATCAACCTATATCTTGGCCGCCCCAGGCAAAATCCCAGCGCCTGTGATGGCCCGCCTCAATGCGCTGCTACAGCAAGCGCTTGACGACCCCGAAACCCGGTCAGCGCTGGAAAAACTGGGGCTGGAAACGATGAAAAACACCACGCCACAAGCAGACCAACTGGTCATGGCCGAACTCAAGCGCTGGGAAGACATCGTCAAGAGACTTGATCTCAAACAGGATTGATTCAAAAGATGGTGAAACCCAAGAGCGAAATAGGCTTTGCCAGATGCGCATTGAATGAATTTTTTCCCATCCGCCAGATTACCGACGCGACCGCAGAGCTGATGGTCCGCGAAGACAAGTTATGAGCGGCCAGAGCAATCCGCCAACAGACCTGCCATCGTCGCCGGTAGGTTTTATTGGCCTGGGAAACATGGGCTTTCCCATGGCTGAGCGGTTGCTAGATGCAGGCCATGGTCTGGATGTGTGCGATATCCGTTTATCCGTGCTTGCGCCGCTGGTACAGCGTGGTGCTCGTGCCATGGCCACCCCCCGTGCGGTGGCCGACTCCTGCCGCGTGGTTGTCATGTGCCTGCTCACCCCAGAGAGCATTGCAGATGCAATGCTTGGGACCGATGGTGTGGTGATGGGCACTGCGGTCAAGATCGTTATCAACACCTCGACCATTGGCAAGCTGCAAGTGGAGCGCTTGGCACAAGCACTTGCACAACGCGGTATTGGCCTGGTGGATTGTCCTGTCAGCGGCGGTCCACCTGGGGCCCGCGCAGGAACCCTGTCCGTGATGGTATCGGGGTCGCCTGAGCAGGTTGCCGAGGTCCGAGGTATCGTTGACGGATGGGGGTTGATCACGCTGGCTGGAGATCAGCCCGGTATGGCGCAAGTGCTCAAACTGACCAACAACATCCTCTCCGCTGTGGCCTTGGCGGCCACAGCCGAGGCCTTCGTCATGGGCGGTAAGGGCGGGTTGAATCTGGATGTGATGACCACAGCGATCAATGCCGGTAGCGGGCGCAACAGCATGACGCTGGACAAGATCCCAGGATCTGTGCTGGATCGAAGCTTCTCCTATGGCGGACCCATTCGTACGCTCATGAAAGACATTGAATTAGCGATTGAACAGGGCCGCGCACTGGGTGTACCCATGCGGGTGTGCGAGATGGCACGAGAAGTGTTCAGAGATGCCGTGCGCGCTGGGATGAGCGACAAGGACGTCACAGAGATCGTGCGATTCATCGAGCAAGGGGCCGGATTTGAACTACCGCGCACCCGTTGAGGTTGCTTTTTTGTAACCCCAGCGGCGCTCTTAGATGGTGAATCTTCCCAAAGCCCTGTGCCGGTCACACCACACTAAGATTTAGCCTATAGCAAGTCTAATTCTGCATGGTAGTATGCGAAAAAATTGCTGAGTCGCGATCGATATTTGACCTAAAAGCATAGGAGACAACATGTATCAACTCCCCCGGCGCCTCATTGGCGCACTGGCCTTCACGGCATTTTTGGCCAGTGGCTCGTTGGCCCAAAGCACATTTCCCACCAAAACGGTAACCATTACCCTACCGGTCGGCACGGGGGGCGGGACAGATCTGGTCGCACGGCGGGTCGCCAAGGCACTCTCAGAGCAGTGGGGCCAGTCGGTTGTGGTAGATAACAAGCCTGGTGCGTCCGGCATCATCGGTGCCAATGTGGTCATCAAGAGCGCCCCCGACGGCCACAACCTGCTCTTGGTTTGGGACGGCCCAATCGTTGCTACGCCGGTTCTCTTCAAGCGGCCCGACTACGAACCGCTCAAACAACTTATGCCGATCGCGCAGGTCACCACTCAAGGTTATGCGGTGATGGTTCATCCTTCTGTTCCGGCCAAGAACATGACCGAGTTGATTGCGCACATTAAGAAGAAAAATGCCGACAAGGAGCCATTCGGGTTCGCCACCTCCTCCGCTGGCGCTGCAGACCACCTCGCTGGCGAGGTTTTTCGGACGATGGCCGGCGTGGAATTGCTGACAGTCAACCACTTTGGCACCGGGCCAGCCATTCTCAATGTACTGGGCGGGCACATTCCATTCGGTATTTTCTCCTTCACTGCTGCACTGCCGCACATCAAGACGGGTGCGCTGCGAGCGATTGCGATCACCTCCGATAAGCGCTCTGCGTTGCTGCCGGACGTACCCACGGTCGGCGAAACCTTACCGGGATACCACTACCACTCCTGGATAGGTGTGTTTGGCCCATTGGGCATGCCAGAAAGTCTGCGCGAGCGTATCAGCAGGGACATTCGAGCAGCCGTCAACTCGCCCGATGTGACATCCGTGTTGATGAGCAACGGCTTGTTGCCAACCTTATCCGATCCCGCGACCTTCACCGAATTCATCCGCCAGGACGCGATACGCACTGCTGAAGTGATCAAGCGCGCAAAGCTCAAAGTCGAGCAATAACCAATTGCAACCACTCAGTCTGTTGCTATAAATAGCGTCTGTTTTTAAGGAGAGACCCCATGGCCCATTCCGACTCACCAAGCTCCATTCGAACCTGCGCGGCTCGAATGATCCGCACCATTGATGCATATGCCCTGGACCACGACAGTGTCAAACTGCGCCAGGGTCTGCTGGATGCCACCCTTCCAGTGTCACAGCGCTCAGACCTGTACAAACTGGGCGTCAAACGACAAGCCAACCACATCGAAAACGCCAAGTGGCTGTATTACGACGATCAGTTGACGCTAGAACTCGATGAATTCCCCAAGGGCAAGTTCATCCCACCACATGACCATGGTGTCTGGGAAGCCTTGGTACTTTGCAGTGGCACGCTGAAGCACACGACCTACGAACGCGTAGACGACCAAAGCGTTGAAGGTCACTCTGAGCTCAAGGTGGTGGAAGAAGTGATGATGAAAGTCGGCGATATCGCCATGGTCGTGCCTCCGAGTGACATCCACAGTTTCGAGGCCATGTCCGATGACACCTTCGCCCTCACCATCGTTGGCGGCGAGTACTCTCCTCTGCGGCATTATTACAACCTCAGCGCCAACACCTACGCAGTGCGCACGCCCAAGGCTTTGCGCGAAAGTGGAGCCCTGGCCAGCGCTTCACAATGACCCCATACAGCTCGGTCAAGGCCGTTTGGCGGGCCCGCGGCTATGTGCTGAACGGCTATGTGTCTATGCCCAGCCCCGCGGCCTGCGAGTTGTACGCCATTCAAGGCTGGGACAGCGTCACCCTCGACATGGAGCATGGGTCCATCGGCTTTGATGTGGCCGTAGAAATGTTGCGCAGCATCCATTCAGCCGGCGTACTCCCGCTGGTGCGCATCCCACGCGGCGATCCATCCTGGATCGCAGGCCTGCTCGATGCAGGTGTGATGGGGGTCACGGCGGCAATGATCAACACCGTCGAAGATGCGCAGCGCTTGGTCCAAGCCTGCCGCTATCCCCCCACAGGAGAACGGGGCATGAGCCGCATGAGCCGTGCCGCGATGATGCATGGTGCCGACTATGCCAAAACAGCCAATAGCAACATCAATCTATTCGCCATGGTCGAGACCCCACAGGCAATGGACAACCTTGAAGGGATTGCGGCGGTCCCGGGCATCGACGGCATCTACTTTGGTGGCGTAGATTACGAGATGTCCCTGCGCAGCGATCCGCGCACGCGCGACCTCACTGAATCTGAAGCGCGCGAAGCTGTGCTGCGTGCCCGTCAAGCGGTTGCAGAGGTGTGCAGGCGGCGTGATATTCTGGCGGGGATGAATGCAAATTCTGCGACTCTTGCAGATCAACTCCACACCGAAGGCTATCGCTTTATCACCCTGTCGTCAGATGCGGCAGCCATGACTTCACAAGCACGTGCATGGGTAGGTGGCGCGCGTGGGCTGTTTGACGCCAAGTCGCAAACCTAAACATGGGCTGGGTTTGCTTTGCTCATCACAAACCAAACCCATTGCCGTACTCGCAGGCGTGTCGCGTGGCAACCTTGATTGAAAGCACAGATGGCCTTATCTCAACGACCTGATGGGCAGCGGGTGGCCCTGGTCACCGGTTGCTCCAGGCCAGATGGGATCGGCTGGCATACCGCCTTAGCGCTGGCACAAGCCGGAATGGCTGTCGTGGTGACCGACGTGGTCAGGGATGCGCAGGCGGCGACCGCTTCAATGACGGGCAGCGATGTGTCAAATACCTCACCGCCGGCATCCGCTCAGGGTGGACTAGATCGACTCGTGGACCACATCATTTCCGCGGGAGGTCAATGCGCCGGGTTGCAAGGCGATGTGTCCAGCGAGCCCGATGCATCACGCCTTGTGGCACAAGCGGTGGAACGCTTTGGCCGGCTCGACGTGTTGATCAACAATGCTGCCGCGCCCCATGGCCGGGACCGCTCCGACATCGAGGACATTCCCCTGGAAGCTTGGGACCGCGTCATGGCGGTCAACGTGCGCGGCGTTTTTCTGATGTCCCGAGCGGCCATTTCACACATGCGCAGCGCGCGTTGGGGCCGAATTGTCAATGTGTCCTCAGCGGTTTTCCGGTATGGCGCTCTCCACCGCACGGCCTATGCTGCCTCCAAGGCCGCAGTCTCTGGCTTCTCACGTTCGCTAGCGATGGACGTCGCCGGCAGTGGCATCACAGTCAATGCGGTATGCCCTGGATCCATCCTGACCGCGCGGGCTCGCAACACCACGGGTGAAATGCTCGGCTTCGTTGACCTGGAGGCGGGCTTGGCAAAACGTGCCCGAGCGATACCTGCTGGACGGCATGGTCGGGCAGCAGAGGTCGCCGCGACCATCGCATTTTTGTGCTCGGATGCCGCAGGCTACATCACGGGGCAGGACCTTTTCATCGACGGCGGAGGGATGCCGCTCCCAGAGTTCCAAGAAAGAACCTCAGAACGTTGAATAAACCTCCTCCCCGCCCTGATCACCGCCAGTTGAATGCAGATATCGAGATGCTGCAAGATGACCATTAACCCAACCTGCGACATCAAATACAAACACTAAAACACAATATCGACCAAGGGAAGATCGCCAAATGTATAAAAGCACCCGTGACGAAGCTTTACAACGGTTACTGGACAAAGAAGAAATCTATGAAGCGATCTGCCGCTATGCCCGTGGTGTTGATCGGGGGGACTGGCATCTCGTGCGCTCGACTTATCACGAGGATGCCTTCGATTCCCATGGTGACTACCAGGGTGACATCAACGGCCTCATTGCATGGCTGGAAAATTTGTTCAAAGGCGTTGATAACTCAATGCATTTCCTAGGGAATTGTCTGATCGAGTTTGGCAGTCGTGACTCTGCGCTCGTGGAAACCTATTTTGTGAGCCGTCGCCTTCGCGCCCCAACGGGTGAAGAGTTAAATTTTGCCAAGTCCACAGATGCATTCAGCCGGGACTATTGGGGTCGTTACATAGATCACTTTGAACGGCGCGAAGGCCAATGGCGTGTACTGCACAGAACTGTGGTCACCGAAGCAAGGTCGGATAGTCTCGCTTTGAGGGGGGCACGGATGGACCCTCTGGTTTGGGGTCAACGCAACATGAGTGACCGGTTGTACGAAGCGAGAAAAGAGTTGGAGAATTTTAGGTCGCAAACCTCTTCTTGAGTGCATGAGGTGCTCCGCAAACAAAGGCAAGCCATCTTTGCTCGCTTGGGTTAAGCTCTTGAATCACACCGCCGCCCCGCAGTCTCGATTGGGCGCACGAATCATGTCAAAGGGACACACTTATGCTCGTTAGACTTTTGTATGTCAGCAAACCGGTTGGCCCCATCACCACATATGTAACCACTTCTCTTTTAGAAGCCTCTAGCGTCAACAACAAAAAAACAGATATCACTGGGGTGCTGTGCCAAGGATCGGGCATATACCTGCAAGTGATTGAGGGCCAAAGATCAGACATCAGCGCTTTGTTTTCTCGAATCATGGCAGATACACGGCACAACACCGTTGTCATACTCTCCATGGAAGAAATTGAACAGCGTCGGTATGGTCAGTGGTCTATGGCGCTGGTTCAACTGTCTATGGATGATCCCATGGTGGAAATGGCCCATCCAGAATTCGACCCCTACTCCGCTTCCAGCAGCGATGCCATGAAAATCATTGACGATCTCTTAAAGTCCAGCACACCCATTCAAAACATGAACCCCTAAATTCATACCTGAACAAAAAAGGGAAAAATGAGCAAAGACGAAACCACAAAGATTTCTCGCGATGGGCTGAGGTACAAATCCAAAGAAGGGGGTAGCCCTTTTGGTGTGTCCGCCACTGTTGCCAGCATGAGTTGCTTCAAATGCGGCTTGCACAAGCCTCGAGCGCTAGGCAGCTTCAAGCGCTTTCTCAATCAGAACATGTTCATGTGCGGAGAATGTAAGACAAAGACCTAACTTTGTCTGGTTTCCTGAAAATGGTGGGACAAAGAGCCATCAGCAAGCATAGAAAAAATTTGTCCGATCCCTAGATGATGGGTTGCTTGCCATTGCGCAATGGCGAAAAATTCCCCAAAAACCTAAAGTAATGGCCATTTCGCGCCGAATCTCTAGGCATGAACGCCGAACAATTCATTGAGTTTGCAAACAACTTTGCAAAGGCCAGTGCCAAAACTTCTGACACTGAAATTCAACTGGCCTACGAGGACAATTTAGATTGCCTTGCTCGACCCGGTGATCAAGTTGTCGTGATCCGCAAGCCTTGGCCCATAGGCCGTTGGGGTACGGTCATTTCCTTTCGAGAGTTGAGCCCCTGCTATTTCCGCGTAGAAGTTGAAATTGAGGGAAAACACCTACAAATCCCAGCGCATGCATTGGCTCGTCGGGTGGGGGCGCCAGACTGTGAGAAGGCTGAACTTCAATACATCTATTTATTGATGAAGATCAATGGTTTGACCATCGCACAGTGAGTTATTCAACAAGTATTTCTCACAAGCCCGTTAGAAGGCTTATTCATTTGCGTGTGTTGAAAGAACCAATCCCTGCAAGGATATTGTCGGCATGCTGACAAGTTTCATGCGCTTTTCGCTAAACTGAGCTCTGGTAGATTTTTAGCTATCCTTTTTATTTTTGGAGTTCACTATGCACGGTAGATTTCTTTCTGTCGCTTTGGCTTTGATCATGGGCTTTACCAGCTTCACTGCTGAAGCCGCAAAGCGCTTGGGATCAGGTAAGTCTGTTGGCCAGCAATCCAACAATGTCTCTCAGTCACAAGGCGCAAAGCCTGGACAAAATGCCACGCCTGCAACCCCAGCTGCGCCCCCACCTGCAGCTGCACCACAAAAACGTCCATGGGGCGCGATGCTGGGCGGACTGGCAGCGGGTCTTGGGCTGGCATGGCTGGCAAGTTCCATGGGGTTTGGCGAAGAGCTCGGGCAATTCATGATGTTTGGGCTGATTGCTCTGGCCATCATGATGGCGGTCGGCTACTTTATGCGCCGCAGAGCATCCGCCCAAAACACTGTGACCAACACCAGTCCCTTGGCCTTTCAAGGTGCTGGGGCAACACCGCCTATGCAGCAGCAAACAACCCAATTCAATGCACACCCCAATGCAACCCATGCCGCATCGGGCAGCATGATTGGCTCAGCGGTCAGCGGATTTCAACCCACCTGGTCAATCCCCGCTGGTTTTGATGCCAATGGGTTTCTTCATCACGCCAAAGAAAACTTTGTCACCATGCAAGATGCCTGGGATCGATCAGATACGGCCAGCCTGCGTAACCTGATGACAGACCACATGCTGACCGAAATCAAAGCACAAATCGCCGAGCGCGACGCTACCAGTTCAGTGGGCCAAATGACCAAAACTGAAGTGGTCTCTCTTGAGGCCAAGTTGCTGGGCATTGAAGAGTCCTATGACAGCCACCTGGCCAGCGTTGAGTTCACCGGGATGATTCGCGAAGATGTCGGGGCCCAAGCTGAGGCGTTCAAAGAAGTCTGGAACATGTCGCTGAGCAAAGGCGCCAACAGTGGTTGGCTTGTGGCTGGCATTCAGGCGACAAGTTAACTCTATAACGTGATGCTTGGCCAGCGCCAAGCATCACGGCTGCTGGTGAATTTCACCCAGAGGTATCCGTCTTAAATACCTAATGGGAACGCAAGCGATGCACAGTGTCAAAATTCGGCCTCACATCATCGAGCGCTTAAATGCTCGAAGAGGCAAGTCCCATTGGTTCGAATCGCTTGAAAGAAAACGCACGGCACTGGTGGTGATAGACATGCAAAGTACCTTCTGCGAGGAAGGGGCACCGGCAGAGGTGTCGACAGCTCGCCGTATTGTCCCCCACATCAATTCGCTGACCACACAACTTCGATCCAAAGGTGTGCCCATTTTTTGGGTGCTGCATGCCAACACCCACCTCGGCGAACGCAGTGACTGGGAGATGTTCTTCAACCATGTGGTGGCTGACGATATCCGCATTCAAACCATGCAGAGCTTGATGCCTGGCAAACAGCGCGTATGGCCAGAGCTTGTGACTAGCCCAGAAGATGTGATCTTATTGAAAAATCGCTACAGCGCATTTACATCAGGCTCATCTGCTCTCGAACCTATGCTGCGCAACTATGGCATCGATACGATCCTGATTGCTGGTACCAAGACCAATGTCTGTTGCGAGTCCACCGGCCGAGACGCCATGATGCTGGATTTCAAGGTGGTGATGGTATCGGACTGCTGTGCCGCGCTTTCCGACGAAGAACACCTTGCAACGCTTGAAACCTTCATCCAGCAATTCGGGGATGTCATGACATGGCAAGATGTCATCGATCGCTTAGATTAAGCTTTGCGATTTAACCGATGGTCTGCAATACCTGACCCAATCCACTGGGTCTCATGCGGCACTCTATGTGGGAATGAATTTCAGCCCAACCGCCCCTGAGGAGCACTGCCTGATTCATGTCGATACGGTGCAAGGTGTGCGCAGCACAGGCCTTGAAAAATTTTCGAATTTACACACAAGAATCTGCAGGCCAATAGGACTCAGTGAGCAAGAGTGTGCCATGGTCGTGCAGGCGGCAATTGACAAAATCGGACATCAATATGATGTGCGCAATGTTTTTGACCTTGCCAGATGCCTGTTTCCAACGCCAGATTTCCACAATCTTGAATGGTCAGACTAAATTTCGTTTAACTAGCGATGAATGAATAGATTGAATTTGCGTTGTGACCATTTCTGGAATCCCCAAAATATGGCTTGCAGGACTGGAGAACCGGGCATTTGTTTCTAGAAAGTTCAATCTTCCCTGTCGAGTAATCAATAGTTTTGATTTACTGGGAAATCGATGGCTCCATTCCTTTGCCAGAAATGAGGTTCTAACCCTTCCAATGTCTTCAAAGCAACTGGCCAATATATCTGCTTCTTGTAAAAGTATGCCTAAACAATCTGCGACCTGGATGTCGAAAAAAATGTTTTTGATGGAAGTGTGATGAAGCGCCACTTTAGCTGGATCGGTCATCAAAATAATCTTTTCAATCAGCTTGATATCTTGCCCAGGCACATGTTGCTCAGTCAAAAACGGTCTCAAATGGTGATTTGATTTGGTTTCCAACTCCTCCGGATAAGTGTTTATGCTTCCATCGTGCATCAAGTCATGTCCCAGCATGGCTGTCATCGCAAGCATTTCCAAATGGGACTGCGTTGGCACATCCAAATCGTTGGCTGAACGCTGCGCCAACAATAACGCCGTTAGCCCAACAATCGTGTCTGCAATATGCAGTCGACTGTGATAGGCTGGTTCTTGATTTTTATCGAATTGGCTTTTCCCATTTTCTTCAATGAATTCTGCCAGTTCTTTGGAGCAGTGGTACAAAGAAAAGGTTTGAGGCAAAGCACTCATTGCAGAGAGCTCCCATCCTAATTGATTCACGCATTGATCAAAAATAATAGGCAGGCCAGGCCATTTATCAGGCCATGCGAGTTGCAAGTTTAAATAGGTTTCGCGCAGTTCAATAAGACTGATCATCGCCATTCATTTCAGCGCAAGCGCAAATGGTTGTGCATGCTTTGCTGTAAAAGCAAAGCCTCAAAAACTGGGGTCATCATGGGCGCCTGCTTGGCCAAAAGTGATTTCAACGCCTCTGCAGCAATCACCAAGCAAACAACATCTTGCTTTGCTTTCACGCTTGCGCCACGGATCCCACCGGCCACTATGGCTTGTTCACCAAATGATTCGCCTTCACCCAATGTGGCAAAAGAGACTCCTGTGTCCTCATTGAGCATTTCGACAGATCCACTTTGGACAATATATAAATACTCAGCCTGATCACCGGCCTTAAACAAAAACTCACCAGCTTTGAATTTAACCTTTTCGAAATCACTCATATATTCACTTTTGATGTATCGGTGATGCCCAAAGTACGCATGACGGTTGTGCGCATGATGCTCTTGAAGGCATTGGGTGTTCTGTCCAATAAGGCGGTGATCTTATGCATCGCAAACAGACGAACTTGAACTTTAGAGACCGTGACCACAGTCATGCTGTAAGGCAACTGCGCCAAACCTTCTGCCAAGCCAATGACACTGCCAGGACCCAGTCTGTAAACTGATTCGCCCTCGATCGCCAATAAGCTTCCCTCAATCACCACGCACACGGTTGTCACTGGCTGACCAGCTGTTGCAATGCGCGTGCGGTCTGCGAGCAAGCTGCTATTGAGGTGACTCGATCCCCAAAGCGTGAAATAGAGACGCTCATCGCTGGTTAATTTTCCAGAACGATACAGCTCCATACTTCTTTTGGAGTATGGGTCAACCACGCCGATTTCGTGAAGACGGACGGTATCAACTTGGTAGGTAGATGTAATTTTTTGCTGATTTTCTGTCACGGAATATGTCAATTAGATTGAGATTAGGTTCGTCTTTATATATATAAATCATGAATGCAGCTAATTTAAAACTCATATATCAAGCTGAATACTCCAGTATCTTCGCATTTGGTGGTGGGCTTTGATGGACTTTCCTTTATCCTATACCACTTTTCCAAAGCCATCTAACCTAATCGCACTCTGCACCTAAATAGGGCATAGAGTGGATTGTTCTTGAAGCTTTGTTTGTGCAATCCATCAAACCCATTACAAAGATTGCCATGCCTAGAAAATCTCCGTTAATGTCGCTCTTTTTTTGGCCCGAGGCGCCACAAAGATGTGACCTCTGCAAGACGGGCTAAATGCAAGGGGTCGTCAGTAACTTCAACCTTTCCATGTCGCGGACGTACATCTTTACGCCCAAGGACCTGGAGTCCACCCTCGTCCACCCACCGCAGCAAGGATTCGCGTGAGCGCAGACCTAGGTGCTCTGCCAAGTCAGACAAGATCAACCATCCCTCACCCTCTGGCGTGAGGTGCCCTCGCAGTCCAGACAAAAAGCCACGCAGCATGCTGCTGTTCTCGTCATAAACTGCACGCTCGATTGGCGATGTTGGTCTTGCTGGGACCCAAGGCGGATTGCACACGATCAATGGTGCCAAGCCAACCGGAAATAGATCGGCCTTGATCAGTTCGACCTTTTCTGAAAAGCCGAGACGCGCAATGTTCTCTTGTGCGCAAGTTAGCGCCCGGTTGTCACAGTCGGTAGCAACGACACGCTCGATGCCCCGTTTTACCAACAAAGCGGACAGCACACCCGTACCCACACCAATCTCAAAGGCCAGCGTGTGATCCTCAATAGGCGTGGTTTCCACAAGGTCAATGTACTCACCGCGCACGGGTGAGAAAACACCGTAGTGGGGATAGATACGATTGTTTGGTGCGACGCCCAAAGCTGTGATTTCAACCCCTTTTTTTGGCCATTCATACGCACCCACCACACCCAGTAATTCACGCAATGAAACCATGCTGGCCAGGCCAGACGAGGGGCCCCAAGCTTGGTAACAAGCCTCGCGCACATCGGGAGCGCGACGCAAGGGAATGCGATAGTCGTCGTCTAAGGGGATGAACAACAAACCAAGCACCCTGGCGCGTTGACCAAGCGCCTGACGGTACAAATGAAACGCTTGTGAAAAATCAGTTGGTTGATTTTTCAAAGGTCTTTTGGAAGATCGTTTGTGAGTCCTGCGTGACAAAGCCTGCAGCAATTGACGTGCATTATGAAAATCACCCTGCCACAACATACCGGTACCTTCGCACATCATTCGGTAGGCCACATCTGCCGCTACGGCGTCGTCCCCCATGACAACTTGACGCGGTACTGGCAACCCACTCTCACTGCGCCAGATGGGTAGGTTGGTCAGAAATTGCATAAGCCATCATAATTAAATCTTTGCCCAAAAAAAGCGATACTTTTTCTTATAGACGCCACCAGTTGTCGCGCTGAGAGCGTCTGGGTGACTTTCACCCTGGATTTACATCCGGTTATTGCACGGCTTACATGTTCGAGGGATTAAAACAACAAGCGATATGAGCCTGGACGCCACTTACAAGTGGTAAAAGAAAATGGAATTATCTGAGCCAACTCAATATAGCCCAAGGGCGATGATTGCCATTTTTCACAACGCTTTCTGATTAACTCTCTTTGAAAGATCTTCGGATGATTCTTTGCGCTCGCTATAGCGGTCAACCAGATAAGGCGATATGTCGCGTGTCAGAAGCGTGAACTTCACCAACTCCTCCATCACATCAACCACCCTGTCGTAATAAGCTGATGGCTTCATTCGGCCATCTCCCTCAAACTCTAAAAATGCTTTGGCAACAGAACTCTGATTGGGAATCGTGATCATCCGCATCCAGCGTCCAAGAATACGCATTTGATTCACGGCATTAAAGGATTGAGAGCCCCCACTGACCTCCATCACTGCCAAAGTTTTTCCCTGCGTGGGGCGCACTGCCCCAACCGACAAAGGGATCCAATCAATCTGACTTTTCATGATGCCTGTCATAGCGCCGTGACGTTCAGGTGAACACCAAACCATGCCCTCAGACCATGCAGCCAAATCGCGCAACTCTTTAACCTTTGGATGTGTATCAGGCACGGAGTCAGGTTGCGGGAGATCCAAAGGATTAAACACCTTGACCTCTGCACCCATGGCTTCAAGTAACCTGGCGGCTTCAAGCGTCAATAGCTTGCTGTAAGAGCGCTCGCGCAAAGAACCATACAACATCAAAATTCTAGGCGGATGTGTTGAGACCTGCCGAGGCTCAAACGCCGATTGTTGCGGAACTTTGAAGCAACTTTCATCAAGATTAGGCAAAGATTCAGTGACCTTTTTCATGCTTGCCAAGCTCGCTCTTGTTGAGTTCTTGCACCATGTTAAACAAAGTCTTTTTTTGTTTAGGGTCTGAGACCGTATGCATAGCATCCTCCAAAACAACGCTGATGTCTTCGGCAGCAACCAGCTCCATGTCCCAATTGGGAAACAGCCTTTCACGAAACTCATCCTCATCAGTTAGAAGTACGACATTAGAGTGGCGAGGATCTGCAGAGATAATTTTAAATAAACTGGTCACATTGTCTCTGGGACCTTCCAACCATTGGAAGAAGATACCGCTACCAAAGACCAATAACCCAGTGATACCAAATCTAGGGTTATGGTATTTGGCGGTGGAAATAATTTTTTCGAGCGTCTCTTTATCCATTTGATGCACAGCGCGACTGCAGTACACAATATTATGGATTGACAGACCTGATTGACCTTCATCGTTTTGCATGCGATAAGTATGCACCAAAGAAATAAATATATTTTTGGTAAACAGTCTTATAGGGACATTGTCACAACTTGCCAAAGCAGGGCAGCCCCTTGCCCTTCAAGAGCTTCGATTTCGCGCAAGTGAAGAAATCTTTTTTTAAATAGCAATTGAAGATACTTTCTGATGCTTAGCTCTAAAGCCGGGCATTGGCCCGAGCTAGATGGATTTTCTTGAAGCTGTCAATCAAGCGGTGATGCCTGTCTAGCCCTTCAAGCTTCATGCTGGTAGGCACTAAACCAAAAAACCGCACACCGCCGTTCACCGAACCTAAGACAGCGTCCATGCGCTCATTACCAAACATAAGGCGGAAATTGTGTTCGTAGTTTTCTATTTCTAGATCTTGGTCCAATTCAACTTCCAGCACAACATTCAAAGCCTGATAAAACAACTTTCGCTCAACCGTGTTGTCGTTGTATTGCAAGAAGGCACCGACCAAATCATGTGCGGCTTCTAGCTGTTTTAAAGCCAGATGGATCAGCAGTTTTAACTCAAGCACAGTCAATTGGCCCCAATCAGTATTCTCATCAAACTCAATGCCAATGAGGGTGGCAATATCGGCATATTCGTCCAGTTCGTTGTTTTCCAAACGGTCTAGCAGAGAAATCAAAGTTTTGTTGTCTAAGCGATGTAAATTCAGAATATCTTCCCTGAATAACAAGGCTTTGTTGGTGTTGTCCCAGATCAAATCTTCTATCGGATAAATTTCGGAGTATCCCGGCACCAAAATTCTGCAGGCAATAGCGCCCAACTGGTCGTACACGGTGGTGTAAACCTCTTTACCCATGCCTTGCAAAATACCAAACAAGTTGGCGGCTTCGTTTGCATTGGCTCTTTCTTGCTGATTGCCCTTATCCGCAAAATCCCACTCCACAAATTCGTAATCTGGCTTGGCACTGAAGAAGCGCCAAGACACAATGCCACTCGAGTCAATAAAGTGTTCTACAAAATTGTAGGGTTCAGTCACGGCGTTGCTCTCGAAGGTAGGCACAGGTAAATCGTTCATTCCTTCAAAGCTGCGGCCTTGCAACAATTCGGTCAGGCTGCGTTCTAACGCCACTTCCAATCTGGGGTGCGCGCCAAAGGAGGCAAAAACGCCACCCGTACGCGGGTTCATTAAGGTGACGCACATGACGGGGTAAGTGCCGCCCAGAGATGCATCTTTGACCAAAACAGGAAAGCCTTGCGCTTCGAGGCCTTTGATACCTGCCAAAATTTTAGGAAACTTGGCCAAAACCTCAGCGGGTACATTGGGCAAGCATATTTCGCCTTCCAAAATTTCGCGCTTGACTGCACGCTCAAATATTTCTGACAAACATTGAACTTGCGCTTCGGCCAGTGTATTTCCGGCACTCATGCCGTTGCTGACAAATAAATTCTCAACTAAGTTAGAAGGGAAATAGACCACTTTATTGTCTGACTGTCGCACATAAGGCAACGAACAAATTCCACGCGCGACATTACCCGAATTGGTGTCGATCAAATTCGAGCCCTTCAACTCACCATCGGGGTTGTAAATTTTGAGGCAGTACGGATCCAGAATTTCTTTGGGCAGCGCATCTTTGCGACCTGGCTTGAACCAGCGCTCGTTGGGGTAATGTAAAAACTCTGCATTGGCCAGGTCTTCGCCCCAATAAGCACCCGCATAAAAATGGTTGGTGTTGAGGCGCTCGATGTATTCACCCAAGGCAGAGGCCAACGCGCTTTCTTTGGTGGAGCCTTTGCCATTGGTAAAGCACATGGGCGAATGCGCATCGCGAATGTGCAAGGACCAAACGTTGGGAATGATGTTGCGCCACGAGGCAATTTCTATCTTGATGCCCAAATCGGCCAGAATACCCGACATATTGGCAATGGTTTGCTCCAAGGGAAGGTCTTTGCCCAGTATGAAAGTGCTGCTTTCGACATTGGGTTGTAAGCTGAGCAAGGCTTGTGAATCAGCATCGAGGTTGGCCACTTCTTCAATGACAAATTCAGGCCCTTCCTGCACCACTTTTTTAACGGTGCATCGCTCAATGGAATTCAAAATGCCGCGACGATCTATTTCCGAAATATCAGGCGGCAATTGCACCTGAATTTTGAATATTTGTTGATAGCGGTTTTCCGGATCAACGATGTTGTTTTGCGACAGGCGTATGTGTTCGGTTGAGATGTTGCGGGTTTCGCAGTACAGCTTCACAAAATAGGCTGCACACAAAGCCGATGAGGCTAAAAAGTAGTCAAACGGACCGGGGGCAGAGCCATCACCTTTGTATCGAATGGGTTGGTCGGAAACGACCGTGAAATCATCGAACTTGGCTTCTAGCCGAAGCTTGTCGAGAAAATTGACTTTTATTTCCATGAGTTGTTTTTCTGCAAAGGGCAGCATTATTTATGCCACAGTCATCATTGTGCATTTTCTTAAAAGCATCAGGCCTTGCAGGTAACAAGACACGATGGAGTCAAGCTGAAAAAAAAGCTGGTTGAATCTATACTTGAGGGAAAACACATAGAATTTATCGCAACCAATTTGTCTCGCGGCAGCAACTGCGTCTTCAGAAAGGCTTCAATTGTTAAATCAATACCCCATTTTATTGAGGCTTATTCATTGGATAACGGTTTTGATGATCATCGCCTTATTGGTACTGGGTTTTTGGATGACCGACCGTGCAGGCGCAAATCTTTGGGATGAGCTGACGAACGCACTGTATGCATGGCACAAGCTAATTGGATTTTTTGTACTGGTGGTTACAGCACTGCGGATCATGGTGAAGTCGCTCAACAAAACACCTGACTACCCAAGCGACATCTCAAAAGTCAACATACGACTGGCCCGCTTGGTGCAAAGCACGATGTATTTGCTTTTGGTACTGGTGCCATTATTTGGATGGGCCGGTGTTACCGCATACCCAGCTCTGATGACAGTTGGCGATCTGCAACTTCCAGCTTTTCCAGGGATCCCCAAGAATGAAGCTTTGGCTAAACAACTGTTCGAATTTCATGGTTACTTGGTCTTGGCGCTGATAACTGTAACCATCGTTCATATCGGTGCGGGTTTGAACCATTTATGGTTTCGAAAAGACCGTGTTTTCGACAGAATTTGGTTTAAATGGAAATGATGTGACCGCTTTTCTCAACCTTTGTTTGTAAGTACTGTTTGTTATGGGGGTTGGCTGGGTATGCATGAGCAACACGCTCAGTGACTTCGACACCCCATGCCGACAGGGCTTTAACCTTGCTAGGGTTATTGGTCATGAGTTTCACACGAGACACGCCCAGCAACCTCAACATGGTAACTGCTGGTGAATAGTTGCGTTCATCGGAATCAAAACCCAATTGCAAATTGGCATCGACAGTGTCGTGCCCAACATCTTGAAGTTGGTAGGCGCGCAACTTATTGACCAAGCCAATGCCCCGCCCC
>Ga0315899_10002182_pt1 | contig 21834 bp, 17 predicted proteins | sample LakEriMetagenome_2_FD_203518 | JGI IMG/M metagenome (GOLD analysis project Ga0315899, IMG submission 203518) | Freshwater fungal communities from buoy surface, Lake Erie, Ohio, United States - Buoy 4 MA112 | ecosystem: Environmental > Aquatic > Freshwater > Lake | place: USA: Lake Erie, Ohio... | reverse complement strand
CATTTATGAACCCGAATTAGTCAGTCAAAATAATGGCCAAATTCCTGCCGGTGCTGAACCTATTGCCCAATTTGAATTTCCCCGCCAAAAGGCTAATCGTCGGCTTTGTATTGCAGACTTTTTTGCCAGCAAGGAATCGGGCGTCACGGATGTGTTCCCCATGCAGGCGGTGACGGTGGGAGAAATTGCCACGGAGTATGCCCAAAAGCTCTTCGCGGGGGATAACTACACCGATTATCTCTATTTCCACGGCATAGCAGTACAGATGGCGGAAGCCTTGGCGGAATGGACTCATGCCCGTATTCGTCGGGAATTAGGCTTTGGCGATTTAGATCCCGATAATATCCGCGACATTCTTCAACAACGTTACCAAGGCTCCCGCTATAGCTTCGGTTATCCCGCTTGCCCGAATATGCAGGATCAATACACTCAATTGGATTTACTCCAAACTGATCGCATTGGCTTATTTATGGATGAAAGTGAACAGGTTTATCCAGAACAATCTACAACGGCGATCGTTACCTATCATCCCACCGCCAAATATTTTAGTGCTTAGATTTTTTGCCAAAAATTAAATGATTTCAAAAGTCAAAATACACCCCAGAGGCTAAGAGTTGACTCAATTCTGTCGCCAATTTTCGGTCTTTAAGCCAGAAACTCGCTGAAATTCTCGTTGATTAGCTGTAACCATCGTTAAGCTATGGTGCAGTGCTGTTGCCGCAATCAAAACATCATAAGCACCAATTGGTTGCCCTTGGGATTTGAGAATAGCCCGTATTTGAGCAGCTTGTTCTGCCTCTGCTGTGCCCAAAGGTAAAATATTGACAGACGTTAAAATGCTGGCAATTGCTTGTTCTATCTTTAAGGCACGTTGGGGATTCAGAGCTAATCCATAACGTAATTCCATCACTGTAATTGTTGAAATGGCAATCTCAATCGGTGGGGTTTGTTTTAGTTTTGTCGTTGTTCCCGACTCTCCCTTGATAAAGTCACTAATCACACAGGTATCAAGCAGGTAACGCATTAAAATAACTCCGGTTCACAGGGAGGGAGCAGTTCATCTCGGTAAGACTCGAATGCAGGGAAATCAGGGAAACTTTCGTAAGATAGAATAACCTCTGGCCATTGGGAGGTAGAAACGGGGGGTATTTCAGTTATTTGACGTAAGGCTTGCAAAATGAGGGTTTGCAAAGGAACATTCGATGTTTTTGCTTGACGAAGTAAATCTTGCTCAAGATCTGGCGGTAGATTGATCGTAATTTGCATTGTCGGTTCCCTCGGAGGTTAACTATCTATTTATTTTTTAACGTGGAGCGCTGCTCAACTTAGATTTAAGGCAAAGTATGAGCAAAATTGATCCAAGGCCAAGCTTGCCGGGGTAATATTTTATGACCCAGAAAATTATCTCTTAACTCTTTTTCATTGTTATTTCGTATTGTTTTTTTTAGCGTATCTTTATTGTCTCTTAGAAAATCTAATTTTAAATTGATTTTTTCACTCATTAAATATTCATGAATAAGATCTTCTTTCCATAAATAGAATCGCCTGTCAGCACATTTTAAAAATAATCTAAATGAGCGCCACACTAAGACTTTATCTGTCTCTTGCAGAAATTGCGTAAACCAATATTTAGCCCAAGAATTTCTTTGCCAGCGATCTAATGAGGTTTGAACTAGTGTTTTTCTCCAAGTCTCTGGTTGTTCTCCTAAAAGTTGATTGAGCTGCTGATAAACTGAATCTGATTGTAAAAAGCCAAGGACTGTTACGCCATAGCAAAAATTAAGGGGAGCAGATGAAAGAAGTTTTTCTTGAGCATAGGATTCTATCCACTCTTTCCCATTACCTTGATAAGCACAAATCACAATTTTCATTAGTTCTTCATCAGATTGGCAATTTTCTAATCTCTCCCTCCATTTATTTTTAATAAAATCTTGATGCTGGACTTGAAACAATGAATAATCTAAAAAATCAATATTTGTATCTTTAAATTTAAGAATAATTTTGCGGTCAACTTTGCGGAGATAGTTATAGAGATCGATTGATTTTTCATGCTTTTCTTCTAGTAGAACAGAGCAAAAAACTTCATAAAAAGTGCTTGCTAAATGAATTCTTCTTTGAGAAGAGTCTCCTTCTTGTGGTTGTATCGGCTGCAACCATTGATTAATTAAACTGGGTTTTTGTCTGATAACTTGTCTAAGCACTTCTTTAGGAATAATTTGACAGAAAAAATGATTTCCTGATTCTTCTTGTTCATCCCTAGTTTTTGTTACAATTTCATAAAGCTTTGTCTGTAAAGATTCTCCGTACAAAAAATCGTTTATCTGATTAGGTTCAGAAAAGAAGGTTTCTTGATTTAGTCCACCCCAAGTATAATCTTCGCTAGTCCAACGTTGAGAGACAACAGAGTATCGATCTGATAAATAAATATTGTCAATAAAATAAAAGTCTTCGGAAATAAAAATTTCTATATTAGGAAAGTCATCAGGTAAGTTTGGGAAGCTTGAGAGGTTAGACCAGATTTCATGAAGACAATTTGCATAATAATCAATTTCATCAACTTTCATGCCCCGACAAAGAATGGCATACCCTAGGTAAGCTGGAAAAATACGATTATAAAGCTCTTGATAGGATAACTCTTGACCAAATCTACTTAAGATTAAGCTTGCCCAATGGTTTTCTTGAGAGTGGTAATCATTATGCCATTGCCAACTTTCTTTTATAAATTTCTGAATTACGTCGTTATTTTCTGATTTGTATATCACACAGAGCGAAGTAGCTCTTGTAAAGCTTGTATTATTTTTTGTAAAAGGAGCAATATTTTCATTTAAAATATTTGTTGGGATATTTTTTGCAAAAGGAGCAATAAACCATAGAAATCTTTGTATGATATTATTATCCCGCTTTAAAATCTCTGATAAGAATTCATTGTGTCCATCATTTAACTCAAAAGACTTAAAATGATTTTCAAAAGTCAATAAATCTGTTGCTTCTTGAGGACGAACTAAGAGCAAGTTGACTTGATCATCTTCGGTTAAATATTTTAAAACAGATTTAAATAAAAAAGCTTCAGCTATATCATCTACTTCTAACCAATTCTTAAAGATTGATAAAAACTGACAAAGTTTAATATTACACACATAGATGATCACCAAGGATTTTTGATAAACTTGTAACCATGCTTGCCAAATGGAATTTTCTTGGATTGAATCGAAGAGGATATAATGTTCACATATATAAAACTGAAGATAATGTAGGCTAGATATTTGATGTTGAATAATATCACTGAAAATTAGTTTGACAAAATCAGCTAATTCATTAGGTGAATATGCACAAAGGACAGGTTCATATTGGTTAAGTTTATGTTCTTCTGAACCTTGTTGAAGCCTAGACCAGATTGATTCAATAGAAATATGACTTAATAATCGAGATAATTCAGACTTCAAAGCTTCAGGAATTTTTAGGCTTGGATCAAGACAATATTTTTGTAAATTTTGAGAAATCCAATGGGGTGGTAAATCGTCCCTCTTGAGACAACTTTCACAAGTTTTTCGATCCCAGCTAATCCCTGAAAGACAAGGATCTTTTTCATATTCCGCACGCCAATAATTCACAGGCAATATATTTTCAGGAATACTCTGTTGTAGTTTATACGATTCTTTACTTCCCTCAAAAGATAACAAACGGTGAGCAGCAAGTTTTGCAACAGGGTTATTTGATCCTATAAGATGGTTTGCTTTTAATTGAATCTCTTCCCATAGTGATTCAGGCGAAGTCATTACTACCCATTGAAATAAGTCATATTTATTTGAATTTCCCATGATGGCTTCCGCTAAGCAACCTTGAGTAATTGCAGAGATATGATTTTTTCTGGAAAAACTAGATATTAGTGCAAGAGCAAATCTTGATAGTCGCATCCACCCATCATCAGCAATCGCAATAAATTCATAATTGTAAAAAGAAAATTTTTGCCCAACTTTAATTAAAAATCTAACTCTTTGATTAATTTCTGCATGAATTTCCTCTACATCTTTAATTTGGTGACGCTGGTTAGAAGAACCATAAATATTGATAAGACTTAACCATTCTTGTATTGCTTCAGTCAATTTTTTATAGACGTTGAGTTTATCTTTCCATGTTAATAAGCCTCGCATTAATAATTCTTGTCCCCAGGAATTTTGATTATTGTCTGACCAAAAAATTGGAGCTAAGTGAATATAAGGTTCAGGATCTTGAGGTAAATAGCTAATAAATTCATAATCACTATCTAATCTGGGATTCTGGCTATTAATCCACGCAGATAATAAAGAAATCTTGATTTGTAGTGAAATATCAGCATCTTTAAGTGCAATTAAATAAGCAAATTGACAAATTTCAGCTTTAATATCCATCCCTGCATTAGGCTCTAACCAACTTGCAATAGACTCTCTTAAATATTCAAGCAAATTATCAGAGTTGATGTATTTTTGGTTCGTTTTATCTTTTAAATTATTAACTAGTAATAATGCTAATCCATAACTTAAAAATTTTCTCTCTACTTTATATTTTCCATTTTTCTTGTAGAGGATTCCTCCCGTTTTAATTTCTTCAAAAATTTCTTGTTCATTATCCGTCATGGATAGAGAATCTTTAATGTTTTTTGGTATCAGAGGAATTTTCTTTAAGTAATTACTTGCAAGCTCTTGAATTAAATAGTTAAAGTTAGTATCATTTAGGGAAATATTTTTACGATTGTAGCGATCTTTCCAATCTTCATAAATTAAACGGGCAATGGTTACATCACCACTTTCAGAAATTCCTTGATAATATTTAACAGTCAAATCAAAATAACGAGGCTTATAAATCAATGGAGATAGTTTCTCTACAATTGAGTAATTTAAATTATAGTGAATTAATGCTTTTTTTAATTCATCGTCATTGTAAGGAAGCAGTTCGTATTTTTGAATTTTTAGATATCGAAGATTTTCAAAATTCTCTTTCCAGTATTGTGAACGACAAGTAATAATAACTCCTACATGATCAGACCAGGGAGAAGCCGAAAGCTTGTCTATTAATTGTCGCCACCAATTCGATTCATGTCGTTCATTAATTCCATCTAAAACTAAAATTATCAGTGGTGAATCAATAATTTCCCTTTTAACCCAGCGATCAATTCTTTTTTCCCATTTTAGTTCTCTCCAATTTTCTAATTGGCTGACAATAGACTCCGATAGTAGCGTAGATATACTTTCGTTTGTAGTTGTATTTTTGGAAGATAGAAAAATAACCCCAGGAAAATTGTTATTATTCTCAATTTGCTGACTTAACCAATGGGAAACTCCCCAAGTTTTACCATCGCCTTCTTCTCCCGTAAGAGTAAATATATTTTTGTGAATTATCCATTGTGAAAACCAATTATCTAACTGCTCACTTAAATTTTTACGTTCAATAAAATTGACTTTTTGATCTTTAATGTTAAGGACTTGTCCAAAAGCACTACGAGATTTTTCTTGTGAGCTAATAGATATTATAAAATTCTCATTTTGTTCAACTCGCCAGGTTGAATAACCAACAAGTGGAGATAGAAACCCCTCTTTTAATTTGCTTACTTTTTCCGAAAAAATAGGATTATTCGTAATGTTTTTAATAAAATCTTCTAATTCTTGTAGCTTTTCTGTCTCCAGTTTAGTTTTATTTTCTAACAAATTGCCTCTAAAAAAATCGATTAATACGTCAGAAGAGAAAGCACATAAAACTTCTATAGAACTTGGAGCTTGATCATCGTCAGCAATAACACGGACATCAATACCTTCTTTCTTTGCCTTTTGAGTTAATTCTTCGCGTAATTGGGAGCAATCCTCAATATGACGACTAGCAACCAACACCCAAAGATCTAAATCTGGCATTGCCGCTAAATTTTGATCTAGTTCTCCTTGTAGTTCTCTAATATCTAATTTCGTCGTGTTTTTGTAACGTTTACATTCCACTGCGATCACATTTGACTGAGCATACCGAGAACTCATATCTCTTCCTGCTTGAGATCCAGCTTTAGCCAAACAAAATAGTTGCCCCGTTAAAGACTCTAGCAATAGAGCAATCAGTCCTTCAAACCCTTTTGAGCCAGAAGGAGCTAATAGTCGCAATGCGTCGAGAAGTTGATTAGTCATATACTGACTATATCAAAGAGTATGCCTAGTGAAAATCAATCATTTTATTTTAGTTTCTCAATAAAAATTGCTCAAATCTCAATCAAGATAGTGGAAGTAACTGAAATAACGTGATCCAGAACACATCCATAAAAAGCCTGAAGCCAGAACAAGATGACTGCCAATTCAATTAAGCGTATTCCCAACGCTCTGAATAATCAGAATATTTCCATAAAACCGTATGGAAAAATGGCGCACTCCGTAGATCAACGCCTAGACCGTTGACGACGGGTTTGTAACCAAATAAAGCCCTTCAAGCCAAAAAGATAAACTGTGAACCCTCCCATTAATCCAGCCAAAGCTGACCCCACTAACAGTGCGATCGCCGCATTACTTGTGTGTTCTAATAAATTTCCAGACCGCCAATTTAGATCCGAAAAAGCTGGCCCTTCCCACCGCAAAACCCATTGTCCCAACTTGTAGTTACACCAATAGATAGGTACGAAAGTCAAAGGGTTACTGATCCAAGTCCCGGCGGCGGCCACTAATTTATTACCCCGGAAGGGAATCGCCAAAACCACGGCGATCGCGGTTTGTAACCCCACAAAAGGGAACATCCCCGCAAAGATGCCCACAGCCAACCCCCTAGCCATCGCATGGGGCGTACTCTGTAATCGCAACAATCTCACATACCAATAACGGACTTGTCGTTGCCAGGCTAACCAGCGTCCAATTTTTCGGGGGGAGGAAGGGTTAATCATGGTGGAGGGTGGGGAAGGAGGAATTTTTTCAGCCACAAGATCTTGAACCAAACTGACTCTATCCAAAGTGCCATATTTGCCAGGATAGTATTAAGGCTTTTGGGCTTAGCTTAAACTGGCCAAGGCAGGAAAGAGATTATTTCAGAAAATGTTAAGACTTGTAAAATTATAGAATGTCATTCCGGTTTTATTCGTCTTTTTCCTATGCACAATGTTCCTCTCAGTTGGCCCGAACTCGAAGCGCTCTGTCATTACACCGTCGATTTAGTCAATGGCCCCAGCAATCCCCAAGCCTATCTACGGTTATTCGGTCAGCCAGAAACCGCTGTCAGGGTGACATTGTATCGAGACAATCATGCCTGGTGTCCCTATTGTCAAAAAGTTTGGCTCTGGCTAGAGGAAAAACGCATTCCCTATCGGGTCAAAAAAGTGACCATGTTTTGCTACGGCGAAAAAGAAGCATGGTACAAAAAGCTAGTACCATCGGGAATGTTGCCCGCGCTGGAATTGGACGGTAAGTTTTATACCGAAAGCGATGATATTGTGATTGTTTTGGAAAAAGCCTTTGGCCCCTTGGCCCGGGGCATGGAAGATCCGTTGGTATTACCTTTACGGCGCTTAGAACGGTTACTATTTCGAGCTTGGTGCAATTGGTTATGTTATCCGCCGATGTTGCCGGGTTCCGATCAGCGTAATCGTCAGCAATTTATTGAAGTGGTTAATCAGGTGGAAACGGCGATCGCCCAGACTTCTGGCCCATATTTTTTAGCAGAATTTAGCACCGCCGATGTGATTTTCACCCCCTATGTGGAGCGGATGAATGCCAGCCTGTTTTATTACAAAGGTTATTCGTTACGGACAGAAAATCCCCGCTTACAAGACTGGTTTGCGGCAATGGAAACCCGATCCACCTATCGCGGAACCCAGAGTGATTTCCATACCCATGCCCATGATTTGCCGCCCCAGATGGGAGGTTGTTGGTCTAATAACACGGATCAGGCTAAACGTAACCAATGGCAGGTAGATCACGGTCCTTGGTTTGGTCTTCCCGATGCGATGTACCCAGAACCCCAAACTGTTAAACAAGAAGCTTTGGCCAGGACGCTGAAACATCGCGTCAATATTATGAAAGTTAATCCCTGTGATGGCGATCGCCTCGATCCGGCCCTCCGCTGTGCCTTGACCTTATTGATGACCGGGGAAAAATGCCAGCCCCCCCAGGGATCGGATGCCGGTTTGCGTTACTTGCGCGATCGCGTCAATGTGCCCAGGGATATGTCGATTTATGCCGCCAAACAGTTACGACAAGCGTTGGAAACCACAGCAGCATTAGTGGGGAACAATCAGGGAGAACCGATCCCTATCAAACACCGTCGAGACCAAAATCCTGCTAATTTTAAAGAATAGTTAAGGGTTTAAATTTGGTTTTGACTGAGTTTTAAACTAGTTTTAAAGTTATGTAAAGGGAGAGTGAACACCGATGAAATCCGATATTTTTACCCATCAATGGCGATTACCACTGGTCTTTTGTTTGACATTAATGGGATTGGGTCTATTACTGGGTTTAAATCCTTCCCCCAGCCGGGCCGATGAAGTCATTGATTCCGCTGAGCCAGCAGCCACTTCTGTATATGAAAATGATAGTCAAGAAAACTATCAAGATATGAACAAGGATAATTACCAGAACACTAGTGATTATGACTATCAAGATGAAAATAAATTAAAATCTAAAAATGACAATCAGGAAGACTATCAAAATGATAATAGTGAGGATTACAAAAACATGAATCAAATTGATTATAAAGATAGTAATTAAGTATTTTAATTTGCTCAAAAATAACCACAATAATTCATTTCCTTGCCATCTAAGATGGACTATTTTTGCTTGTTAATTGTTGAAAACGCAGCACTAAACCTAGATTGATTTGTTTAGTTGGCCAATAAAATAGGGTTAAAATCACGAAGGTGATTCCAATGGCAAGTAAGGGTTTTTCATGGGACAAGGTACGGGCAAGGCTACGGCCTAAATCATCCGGGCGGGCTACCACATCCCAGGTATTCCAGCGCAGAAAACGTCCTAAGTAAATACCGATCGCCGACAGAAGATGACTCAATAAATCCGCCGGTAAAATCCAGTTGTGGCGGTGGCGTTTTTCGAGGTAATAACCCAAATTCATTAACGAGATTACATAACATTGCCAACCCACCATTAAGAAGAGAAAAAAGAGGGGGGTTAAGGCAAAAATAACAATACTATCGGATTTCCCCCAACGAATTAATCGAATGTAATGAATAATATCGGTCAAAATATAGGGCGCATTGGGTAAAAATCCCACAAATACGGCAAAAATAACCCACCAAAACGGCGATCGAGACCAGTTTCCTTTCGGTTTAGACCGTCGAAATAACCACACGCTCAACAGTAAGGGAATTACCGCTAAAAACGTGTTCCAGATCATTAAATCACGGTTGATATTAATCGCGTCCCAGGATGCTTTTAACCAAGCAATGATTAATTCCATTGTGCTTTTAATTATTTAATAACTTAAGTTTAATCCCGCAGCACATAGCCCACTCCCCGCACGGTTTGAATGAGGCGCGGTTCCCCTTCGGCTTCTAGTTTTAAGCGCAAATAACGGATGTAAACTTCAATAATATTGGAATCGCCCATAAAATCATAGCCCCAAACCCGTTCTAAAATTTGTTCACGGGTCAACACTTGGCGGGCATGGGATAGTAAATAATCTAATAATTCAAATTCTTTGGCGGTTAACTCAATCAGGCGATCGCCACGGAAAATTTCCCTAGTACTACGATTAAAGCGAAGATCTGCAAATTGTAAACTATCATCATTATCTTCTTGGGTGCGCCGCAGTTGAACCCGAACCCGCGCCAATAATTCATCCAGGTTAAAGGGCTTAACAATATAGTCATCGGCCCCTGCATCCAACCCGGCTACCCGATCCGCAATGTCATCTTTGGGCGTAATCAAAATAATCGGAATCTTACTCCCCGTTGCCCGTAAGCGACGACACACATCCAGCCCCGACATCCCCGACAACCCCCAATCCAACAGCAACAGATCGGGGGGAAACTCCCGCGCTTGGGTCAATCCCGCCAGACCATCTTTAGCTACACTGACATCGTAGCCTTCATATTTCAACTCTAGCTCCATAAAACGGGCTAGCTTTTCTTCGTCTTCAACGACTAGAACACGGTGATTCATCACAGACTTGGCAACACTATTCATGGCTTTATCTTAGTCGATGGAACGCGAAAGATTGACCCCGAAAAAAAATCCCCCAGTTAAGGGAGAATTAACAAAATAATAAACGTTAGAAGAGAACGCTTTTGATTACAATTTTCGATCACCCATTGAGGGTATTGAGAAAGGCATTCAAATTTTCATCATTCCAAAATCCGATCAATCTCCTCTCGGATTGCCTAGTCAGCCGTTGACTGCCAGTGGGAGACCGATTGATAACACCAGCGTAAGAGGGTCACCCCTAAAGTCAATTTAACCAACTCCAAACCCCAGTAAGCCCAATGTAACGGCATCATGGTGGCGGGCATTTCGCCAGTGCTATTGAAGCTCGCCATGTCAAACCCAAGATCGGTAATCGCGGGGGTCAAACCATAGGTATAAATGAGGGCGATCGCCAATAGTAAAACGGCAAAAACACCACTTAACCGTTGACTGGTATTGTGAAAAAGACTGGTATTGTGAAAAAATTCCTGTTGTTGTAAGCAAAAACACCCTGATAAAATAATGCCAGCAAAAAGCATTTCTAGGTGGTTAAAAATCGAAAATAGTAAATGTCCCGCACTAATAAAACCCGGTTGGGACATCATGCCAGCGGCGGATAAGCTAGGAATTACCAACAAATCCACCAACAAACTACTACTTAACCATAGACTCAAAGTGCCCATTACCATTAGGGGCCAGTCGATCCTGGCGATCGCCAATCTAGCGGTACGATTCATAAAAATAGCCTCAACAGTGCGTCAATAATTAGGAATAATGGCAGAAACTTAACAGACAAAAAAATTAAATAACAAACATAACGATTGCGTTTCTATTTCTATTATTGGCAGCGATTCTCACCACGGGACAAAAATTGAGACGGAACTTTACATAAACCCAAGTGAATTTTATTTTTTCGCAATATTTGTTTACCTTGCCCCAGATTGGGTTGGGCGTATCTAGCCAATAAGGGAGAATATCAGTAATACAAAGAGAATGGTGACATTCCAGGCCAGGTATTGAAGGGAACCTCTATTAATTGCCTTGTTGCGAAAATAGTCTGCGGTATATTGGGCTTTTCTCAATAAAATCTGAATTTTTAGAAATGCCCTGAATGATCAGTCTTTAGTATTTAGTCAGCAACAAATTAACCTCTTCCTCTAGGGATTTGCCTTGCAATACTTCCCATTCGGCTTTCCTGACCGCAATAAACGCCTTCGCTAAATCCGCCCCCAACCCCGACAATAAAACCTCATCTTTTTCTAAACAGGCGATCGCCGTTCCGAGGGAATTCGGTAAGGGGTGAATGTTCAAACTTTCTCGTTCTGTTGAGGTTAGGGAACCCGGATCAATGCTGATCGGTTCAGGTAACGGCAACCCTTTCTGAATGCCATCTAACCCGGCATAAATCACTGCCCCCAACGCCAAATAAGGATTAGCCGACGCATCCACCGTTTTCACTTCCACATGGGTCGGCGACGGCAAGCCAAAATTACTCGGAACCCGCACCGCTGCTTCCCGATTATCCATCCCCCAAGCCTGAAACGCACCACTCCAGCAATGGGGCAAAAGACGACGATAGGAATTGACACTGGGAACGGTCAACGCCATTAACCCCGGCAAATGGGCTAAAATTCCGGCGATAAAGGCCTTAGCCACCGCTGAAAGTTCTCCGGGTTGATCAGAATCATAAATTTGGTTTTGTTCTCCCTGCCACAAGCTCAAATGTAGATGGCAACCACTGCCTGCTTGATCGTCAAAAATTTTGGGCAAAAATGATGCAGTTAATCCTGCCGCTAGCGCAACGCCCCGCACCGTTTCCCGAAAGCGAATTTGCTGATCTGCTGCGGTCAAGGCTTCCGTATAACCGATGGAAATTTCCTGTTGCCCTGGCCCGGATTCGGGATAGTAACGTTCGACTTTGATCCCTTGGGCAATTAGGGCACGACTAATTTGATCAATCACAACATAATTGCTATCCATTCCCAACGTGGCCGCAAACGGTGTGTTATCCGCTGGGACAATGCCATCGGTGATCGATTTCAGTAGGTAAAATTCGTTTTCAAACGCTGCTTTAACAGTGAATCCCAAATCCGCCGCCACGGCGATCGCCTGTTTGAGAAAATTGCGGGGACAGAATGACCAAGGTTCCTCAAATCGATACATATCTCCGAGGACACTGGCATGGGTCGGAGCATAGGGCAAAATTTTTAGCGTTGACCAATCTGGCACTAACCAAGCTTCCCCCACGGGTGTTAGCCCCGTCGCAGGTGTCACCACATCGTACATAACCGGAATCGCTTGTTGGGCAACGGCAATACTAACGCCCGATCGCCAATGCTCTGCGAGGGTCTCAATGTGAAAGGCTTTACCCCGAATAATATTGGCATTGTCACAAAATAAAACCCGCACAAACTCAATGCCCTGTTGTTTGAATTCAGCGGTAATGGTTTCGAGGCTGTTGTTTTCGTTAAAATTCATTGTTTTTTAACTGTTTTTGATAATGGTCTTGAAATGAGTTAAGGGATTTTCCTGCAAAGAGTTTTTGTATTTTCAATCATGATCTTACTTACCTTTCTGGGATAGACGTTCCAGTTCAATGTCTGCTTGCTTGCGCTTTTTGGCTCCACTGCGCTGATTTCGTTGGGTAATGGGAATGGGAATGTTCCAAAACTGAGCCGCTTCTGTCATCACCATGGTTAATAATTTCAAATTACCAGGGGGTAAAAGGCGATCGGGTTGTTCAGGGGTTATGCCTAAAACTGTGATGATTTCGAGGGCCAACGCTCTGGCTAAGGGCGGCGGAACGGCATTACCAATCTGCCTTGCTCCGTGCCATTTTGTACTATGAAAACGAAACCAATCAGGAAAACCATGTAATCGTGCCATTTCTCGAACAGTGATGCAACGGGGACGGGCATAATGAATTGGCCGAGGACTGGTAAAAGCCCCCCTAGCGGAATCGGTTCCTGCCCTTAACGTATTGGCAACGCCATCGGCAGGCAAGCGAAAAAAACGAGAAATCGGTTCCACAGTTCCGGGTACTGTTTCTGCAAAGCGACGACGGGAAATTTCGCTATGGGCAGTACGCAAACTGGCCGTTAACAGATTAGGTTGCCATTGACGACGATAGCCCCAAAACCAATCCTGGGACTCTAAACAACGCATTTGTTGAGCGTAGGGGCTAGGTTTACCCCATTTTTTGGTTGATACCGCATCCTGCCGCCATAGGGTTTCGTACTCTTCCGCTTCCGGTAGATCCGCGAGGGCATCCTGACAGGTGGGAGCTGGGGGTAAATCCCCTTTTTGCTTGGGAGCTTGACTAATGGGTTGGGGATAGTCGGGTAACGCTAATCCTTTTTTGGCCCCTAATAAAATCAATCGTTCCCGATTTTGGGGCACGCCATAATTTGAGGCGTTGAGCACTTGCCAGGGTATTTTTACTTGATAATCAATGGCCGCAAATTCGGTAATAAATTCGTCTAAAAATTGACGATGTTTGCCGACGGTTAGACCTTTGACATTTTCAAACAAAAAATAAGCCGGGTCTAATTCCTTGACTAGGCGCACAAATTCTTTGACTAGAAAATTGCGGGGGTCGTCTAAAACTCTTTGCCCCATCAATGAAAATCCTTGACAGGGTGCTCCCCCAAAAACAATGGCGATCGCCTGATGCGGGAGATTTGCCTTTTGACGAATCATTTCCCCCGTTAACAGGGCTACCGACTGGGGTAAAATCAGCGTCTGAGGAAAATTAATGTGATGGATCAAGGCATGAATGGGATCAACTTCCACGGAAACCCGGACATCAAAACCGGCCTGTTCAAAGCCCAAACTCAGGCCACCGGCTCCGGCAAATAAATCTATGGCGATCGGTCTTTGGGTCATCATTCAGCTAATTTTGATTACACCCAAATAATCATAAACCAAGCGAAAAATTAATCCCGCTTGGCCAATGAAAGTTAATATTAATATTCGACAAGGAACGGGCTTGGAGGGACTCGAACCCCCGACCTCGTGGTCCGTAGCCACGCGCTCTAATCCACTAAGCTACAAGCCCTTGTCATTTACCTGACGATTTATAACAGTATCATAGGCGTTGAAACTTGTGCAAGCTTTTTCTGAAAATCGGTCTCTTACCCATGTATCGGCAGGGGGAGAGGTGCAAATGGTGGATGTGTCGGCCAAACCTGTTACCCAACGGCAGGCGATCGCCAGGGGACAAATTGTGATGAAACTAGAAACCTTAACGGCGATCGAGGCGGGCAATGCTCCCAAAGGCGATGTTCTGACCACAGCTAAATTGGCGGGGATGATGGCGGCCAAACAAACCGCCCAATTAATTCCCCTTTGCCATCCCCTACCGTTGAGCAAAATTGCTGTGGAAATTAGCCCCGATCGCCAATTACCGGGTTATCAAATTACGGCCACCGTTCGTACTAAAGCCGAAACCGGGGTGGAAATGGAAGCGTTAACGGCGGTTTCCGTGGCGGCATTAACTTTGTACGATATGGCCAAAGCCCTTGATCCAGCGATGACCATTAGCCAAATTTACCTCTTACAAAAAACCGGGGGACAGTCGGGGGATTATCAAAGGACAGGCCAAAATCAAGCTGACTAATCTTCACTGATTGAAATTAATTTGAAAGCTCAGTCAATGTCAGTTAACCAAGTTCCCGCTTGACGGTCGATGATCTCCAACGCTTGATCTAGCCGCCCAATGCCACACCACGCTTTAGTCCGTTCCACAAATTGACAAGCTGCCGTCACCTTTGGCCCCATCGATCCAGCGGCAAACTGATAACGGCGTAAGGTTTTGGGAGAGGTTTGTTCAAAACGGTGGGCGTAGTTTGTCCCCCAATCTTGGTAAACGCCATCGGTATCGGTCAGCAGTAACAAACCTTGGGCGTCTAGGTTTTCGGCTAACAGTGCCGCCGCTAGATCCTTGTCGATCACCGCTTCAATGCCTTGCAATCCCCCGGCTTCATTGACGACCACAGGAATGCCGCCGCCCCCCGCACAGACCACCACGGCCCCACTGGCCACCAATAGGCGAATAGTGGGTAATTCGATAATCCGTTGGGGTTTGGGAGAGGGTACGACCCGTCGATAATGTTGGCCATCGGGGGCGATCGCCCAACCCCGTTCCGTGGCTAATTGTTGAGCCTGGGCTTGGGAATAGATGGGGCCAATGGGTTTACTGGGTTGTAAAAAAGCGGGGTCGTGGGGGTCAACGGTGATTTGGGTTAGCAGGGTTACCACTTCCCAATGGGGTAATTGGTTCCGTAATTCCTGTTCCAATAAATAACCGATCATGCCCTCCGTTTCTGCCCCTAAGACATCCAGCGGGTAAGGTTTAGCGGATTTTTCACATTCCCCTTGCAGGGCTAATAGACCCACCTGGGGGCCATTGCCGTGGGTGACGACGACGGGATATTCGCGGGCGACTTTGGCGATCGCCAGGGCTGCGACGTGAATATTTTGCTTTTGCACTTCCGCATCGAGGGATTGTCCCCGCTGTAACAACGCATTTCCCCCCAACGCAATCACAATTGGTTTACGGGGTGTCATGGGGTGACCCTCCTAGACCTTGTTGGCACAAAAAGCGATCCACTAGCTCACCGAGTCCCGGCTGCTCGGCTTCACCGTAATCATAAAAAACCCGCACCAGAGGTTTATTCAGGGTAATCAAACGACTGAGATCACTGGGAGTTGCGGACACCACTACATCGGCATCGCTGGCATTAAGGGTATCGGCCAGGGCTTGCAACTGGGCGGGAAAATAGCCCATCGCTGGCACAATTTGGGTTAAGTGGGGATATTTGTCGTAAACGGCTTTAATTTCTGGCACGGCAAAGGGCCGCGGATCGATCACCTCAATCCCTTTAATGTCTTTGACGGCCTGATACCCTGCTCCATAACCCATACCGCCGTGGGTTGTTGTGGGGCCATCTTCAACGACGACGACTTTTTTGCCCTGTAAATTCATCGGCGGATCTAAGCGTAACGGCGATCGCCCAAGGATGATTTTGGCGTTGGGGTTCAACTGGGCAACGTTTTTGCGTACCTCCTCCACCTGGGCCGGGGTTGCTACTTCCGATTTTGGAATTAAGACAATATCTGCCATCCGTACCACCGTTTCCCCCGGATGATAACGGGTTTCATCCCCCGGACGGAGCGGATCAACCAGAGCAATGTGTAAATCGGGTTGTATGAAGGGAAAGTCATTATTGCCACCGTCCCACAAAATTACATCACTTTCAAACGCAGCTTTTTCTACAATTAAGCCGTAATCTACCCCGGCATAAACCACATGACCCGCCAAAATATGGGGTTCATATTCTTCCCGTTCTTCAACGGTACAATCCGCCGCGTCTAAATCCTCCAAACTGGCAAAACGTTGAACCGCTTGTTTGAGTAAATTACCGTAGGGCATGGGATGGCGAATGGCACAGACCCGCAAACCCTGGTTCCGTAAGCGTTGGGATAACCAGCGACTAACTTGGGATTTACCGCACCCTGTCCGCACCGCCGAAACCGCAATCACCGGCACGGCGGCCTTGAGCATGGTGCGATTTGGCCCCAATAAAACAAAATCCGCCCCGATCGCCAGGGTACGGGAAGCCAAATGCATAACCCGTTCATGGGACACATCACTATAGGCAAAAATAACTTGATCAACAGCATTTTTTCGACAGAAGGTTTCCAACTGGTTTTCTTCAATAATCGGAATGCCTTCGGGGTAAATCTCCCCCGCCAATTCCGGCGGATAACGGCGATCGGCAATACCTGCAATTTGAGTCGCGGTAAACGCCATAACTTCATAATCGGGATTGTGTCGATAAACCTGATTAAAGTTATGGAAATCCCGACCGGCGGCTCCCAAAATGATGACCCGAACCCGCTTTGCCATTTGAATAGACATAAAATATTCCTTCAAAAAATCCGCTGGCGATCGCAACTCCTCACTCCAACCACGGCCTTATTTTGTTCGCAAAAATATGATTAATCGAAGGGATAACAAGATCCTTTTAATGACAACCCTGTATCTTGATCCCCGATTGCTTTTCTACCTTTATCGTAGCGAATTCGGGCATTCATCCATCGACTCTCGTTACAATCCTTAGTCTAGTTTCGGACTGATTAATACTGATTAATGGCGATCGCCCAGAGATCCGCGCCGTGAGGTGCTACCTTTTCGTAACGGACTAGAGCCCACAAAAAAACCCGCCGAAGCGGGTAAAAACAAAATAAAAATCAATGATTCAAAGATTAATATTTGACCTTAGTAACGACCTTGGGTTTGATTGGGTTTGTGAACAATAAAGCTCACCGTTTGACATTGTTTGATATTGTCAAAACCAATTACCCGGATATAAGCACTGGGATTTTCAGAACGGCACTCGCGCACTTCAGCTAATACTTCATTAGCAGTAGCACCACCAAAGAAGGGCAGTTTCCACATCGTCCAGAAGTGAGTTTCCGGCTTAGGATCTTCTTCAAATTCCACACCGGGGATGAATCCTTGCTCCAACAAGAACTCAACTTGCTTAGCAATTTGCTGATCCGTTAACGGGGGCAAGTAAGAGAGGGTTTCGTAACGACGCTCTTTCGGTAAAGTTTTCATGAATTCGTTTTCCTGTCTGATGACTACTTTAAGAAGGGGGGGAATCTTGATTATCTGATTCAAGGCGGGGGGAATCTGAAGGCAAATAACTTGCCTCCGCCACCGTTTGGGTTAAGCGTTCAAGCAAATGGCGACGGTGGAGCATATTAGACTCACCAATACTACTGCGGGTCATTGCGGGCAAAAAATCCAGCACCGACTCCGCCACATCTTCCCTAACCGTTAAAATTCTTAGCACTAACTCTTTATTCTCATTGAGTAACTCTGTCAAAAAAGCTTCCCCATCTTGAATATTGTGACTAGCCACATATAGGTTCAGCCAGATGGCTTGGGACGGATTAGTTTCCCTCAACTCAGACTGAATTCTAAGAATCGCTTGGTAGGTGAGATAACTTTGCAGCATCTTCACCGTTACTTGCGCTATGTGCTTGGTTTGCATGAACACTTCCCCAATTGTCAGTAACTGATTGCCAAAGGTTAGTCATCAGTTGTTGTAAAGCTATTAGTTATCAGATCAAAATCGGAATAACTGTTCACCTTTAACCAACGACTAATCCTTGACAGCAAAAGACTGACTTAGAGGGTGTCCATCGCCTCAAATTCAAACTTGATTTCTTTCCAGAGTTCACAAGCGGCGGCCAACTCAGGAGACCAGCGACAAGCTTCGCGGATAACATCGTTACCTTCACGGGCCAGGTTACGACCTTCGTTACGGGCTTGAACACAGGCTTCGAGAGCCACACGGTTAGCCGTTGCACCGGGAGCATTACCCCAGGGGTGACCCAAAGTACCACCACCAAACTGTAAGCAGGAATCATCACCGAAGATTTCCACCAACGCGGGCATGTGCCATACGTGGATACCACCAGAAGCAACGGGCATGGTGCCGGGCATGGAGGCGTAATCTTGGGTGAAGAAAATACCCCGTGAACGATCTTCTTCCACATAGTCTTCGCGCATCAAGTCAACGAAGCCCATGGTGATGCCCCGTTCCCCTTCTAGCTTACCGACGACGGTTCCAGAGTGGAGGTGATCACCACCGGAGAGGCGGAGACATTTAGCGAGAACACGGAAGTGAATCCCGTGGTTTTTCTGACGGTCAACAACGGCGTGCATAGCACGGTGAATGTGCAGCAATACACCGTTGTCACGACACCAACGAGCCAAAGTGGTGTTGGCGGTGAAACCACCAGTGAAGAAGTCATGCATGATGATCGGGGTGTTGATTTCTTTGGCGAATTCAGCCCGTTTCATCATTTCTTCGCAGGTACCTGCGGTGACGTTCAGGTAGTGACCTTTCATTTCGTTGGTCTCAGCCTGAGCTTTTTCGATCGCCTCTTGAACGAAGAGGAAACGATCCCGCCAACGCATGAAGGGTTGGGAGTTGATGTTTTCGTCGTCTTTGGTGAAATCCAAACCACCGCGCAAACATTCGTAAACGGCACGACCGTAGTTTTTGGCGGATAGACCTAATTTTGGTTTGATGGTACAGCCCAACAGAGGACGACCGTATTTGTTTAATTTATCCCGCTCAACGGTAATCCCGTGGGGAGGGCCTTGGAAGGTTTTAATTAAGGCTACGGGGAAACGAATATCTTCTAAACGTAGGGCACGTAGGGCTTTGAAACCAAAAACGTTACCAACCAAAGAGGTTAAAACGTTGGTAACCGATCCTTCTTCAAATAAATCTAGGGGATAAGCAATAAAGCAAAAATATTGGTTATCTTCGTTGGGTACGGCTTCGATGTCATAGCAACGACCTTTGTACCGATCTAAGTCAGTAAGGTTGTCTGTCCAGACCGTCGTCCAGGTTCCGGTGGAAGATTCAGCAGCAACAGCAGCGGCCGCTTCTTCAGCAGGCACACCGGGTTGGGGGCTCATGCGGAAGCAGGCGAGCAGATCCGTATCTTTCGGGGTGTAGTCGGGGGTGTAATAGGTCAGGCGATAATCTTGTACGCCCGCCTTGAACCCTGCTTTGGCTTGTACCATCTAGGTCAGTCCTCCATTAAACATTGAATAGCCTAGCTTTCTCCCTTGGGCGAAATTTGGCTATAGAAAGCCTACTGTCGCCGCAGAGACAGTTATTACTTACAGTTATTTGGTTCCGAGAAATGTCTTCGACAACCCAGCAACTTTCTGTTTTCTGAAGGTAATCTTATCACGCAGGGGTTTCCTTTACTCCACGCTATGACATCCATTCACTGTTTTTTAAATTACAATTTGTGGACTTTTTGATTAATTTAACTGATGTGTTGCTGGTGGGCTGATTAGCCAGTCTTTTCGGACTGGGGGAGGAAATAGTTCAAAGTATTGTGTCGGGGGACTACTTAAGTCAATTCAATTGCTTTTTAACCTGCGACGGCTGACTGATTGGACAGCGCTAAGGCTGATAATGTCTAGCAGTTAGCGACAAATTTTAAAGGCAGTCAATTTATTCCCCGCCTGGGGGATGCCTTTATTTGACAAGCTCCCAGCTTATAATCGGGAAGATTTTTAGAAAAATAAGTCCTCTGCTCCCCCAGGAACCCTAGGTATGGTCACATCGTTGTTAAATAACCGCTATCAAATCATCGAGACCCTAGGTCGGGGCGGCTTTGGGGAAACTTTTTTGGCGAAGGATACCCACATGCCTTCAGCACGTAAGTGTGTGATCAAGCATCTCAAGCCTGTGTTGGAAAGTCCTGAGATTCCCCAATGGTTGCGGGATCGCTTTCAGCGGGAGGCGACGATTTTAGAAGAATTGGGGGAAAACCATCCTCAAATCCCGAATCTGTACGCCTATTTCAGTGAAGGGGATGATTTTTATCTCGTCCAAGAGTGGGTGCCGGGATTAACCCTCAGTCAAGCCCAGGAAAAACGGGGCAATTTTTCTAGCACAGCGGTGGAAGAATTGTTGCTGGGTATTTTGCCAATTTTGGAGTTTGTCCACCGACGCCGTATTATTCACCGGGATATTAAGCCGGACAACATTATTTTGCGCCAATCTGATGGTCAGCCGATTTTGATTGACTTCGGCATTATCAAGGAAACCATGGGCACGTTGGTCAATCCCGATGGGCGCAGTGCTTATTCGGTGGCGATCGGAACCCCCGGCTATATGGCCCCAGAGCAAGCAGCGGGGCGGCCGGTTTTTTCTAGCGATCTGTATAGTTTGGGGTTGACGGCGATTTTTTTATTGACGGGAAAAAGTCCCCAATACCTCAATAGTGATAGTCGCACAGGGGAAATTCTTTGGCAGGCGGAGGCTCCCTATGTCAGTCCTAGTCTGGCCGCAGTGTTGAACCAAGCGATTCGTTACCATCCCAGAGAACGATTTCAGTCAGCTCAGGAAATGCGCCAAGGGTTATTGGGGACTGTCCAACGTCATGAGTCTGTTTCCCCCCGCCCAAATATTCCGCCGAGAACGACCCAACGCACTGCCCCAACGCTGGTGGTCGGTGGTCAACCCCGTTACTCTACGGATACAGGGGTCACGACGGGAACAGATAGTCAAAATTTTACTGAGTATGAAGAAGAAGATGCGAGTACGTCCCCGATTCTGACCTGGTTTGTGATGCCACTGATCTTTTTGCTGGTGATTGTGGGGGGAGTTGTAGCCGGATTTTGGGTTGCAAGCCAACGCCGCTCTGCCCCCCCGGTAATTGAGGTAACTCCTTCCCCTGCGCCCACATTGCCGTCGATTGAATCAACACCGGATTTATTTTCCACCCCGGAACCTACACCTCGGCGATCGCCTAGTCCGACCCCTAGTCCATCTCCTTCGGCAACCCCAACCCCGGAACCCAATCCCGATGTAGAGGTAACACCGACGGTGGAAGCAACGCCCCTTCCCGATGACACCACCTCTTCCCCTGTTCCCGAAGCATCTCCGGTGACTCCCCCAACCAATCAACCCCCTTCACCAATTCCAGTCACTCCGCCCCCCGTTAACCCATCTCCCAAGCCGACTCCCCCAGTTACCCCGCCACCATCCCCGAAAGTCACGCCCCAACCCCAATCAACGGCCCCCCCCCCGCCCCCACAGCCCATGGCGCTGGGGGGCGCGGGCGGGGGGGGGGGCGGGGGGGGCCGGTGGGGCGG
>Ga0315899_10002179_pt1 | contig 21855 bp, 18 predicted proteins | sample LakEriMetagenome_2_FD_203518 | JGI IMG/M metagenome (GOLD analysis project Ga0315899, IMG submission 203518) | Freshwater fungal communities from buoy surface, Lake Erie, Ohio, United States - Buoy 4 MA112 | ecosystem: Environmental > Aquatic > Freshwater > Lake | place: USA: Lake Erie, Ohio... | reverse complement strand
CCTGGTCTGGGTTGTGTGCGCCTTCCTTGGCGTGGTCAAGAACCTTCGACTTCAGGGTGTAGCCCTCAATCGAAGCCTCCTTGATCGCAAGGAGTGCGCCGTCGCGAGCTGGGCCCGCTGACGCAAGAGCAGAGCCGTTGAGTGGGAAGCTAATCCCGATCGTCAACGACTTGCCCGCGGTGCTCGCCGTCGAGCCACCGCATGCAGCTGCGAGAATCGCAACTGCTGCAAGGGCGCTTAGGCCCTTCTTGTTAAAGACCTTCATGAGGTCCTCCTATCTGCTATTCCCAACCGTTCCGGTTGGGCTCGCCTCTGTTTCGGACTACGTGATCACGTCTCATCTACCGAGGCAGGTGTGACGATGCGGCTGCGCCCGATGCAGTCGAGGAACACAATCATGAACGAGCCCGCGCCTATGCGCAACCTTTTTTCGGAGCAGGCCGAGCAGGAATGGGCAATGGTTAAGGAATCCGAACCTTTTGCCTAACGTCCCTCGGCGATGAGAAGGGCGGAACCATCGGGAATGTTGAGAGTGATTGACCCTACCGAAAGGTGGGCGGTATCGAGAGGGCCAAGAGTAAGCCCGCCGGCAGCCGCTGGACCGGTCGCCGTCGCGATCGCCCCATGGGGTCCCACTGCGGCACTGCCCGTCCAAGGACCGACGAGGATGCGAGCGGTGAAGTGCGTCGATCTCACGAGCGACTGCTCCCCTGGCTGGTCCCAATCAATCGCGGTGGCTCGAGTTGCACAATGTGCCGCATCCGTTGCTCGGATCGCCTCCTGCAAATGAAGCGGGCGCGCAGGGTCGTCACGCCCCCAGTCTGCGACGCGGTAGGTTCGATCGGAGGGTTGCTGCACCTCCCAGATGAAGAGCCCTGGCAGGAGGGCATGCAGGCTGCCCGTCGGCACATCAAACACGTCACCACGCTGAACGGGGTGATGCGCGAGTAGGTTCGTGATCTCTCTGCCTGAGCTGAGGGCCGTTGCGATCTGGTCTGGGGAGACCTTCGGATCGCGTCCCAGGAGGAGCTCAGCGCCGGCGGCCGCCTCTAGCACCACCCAGGCCTCGTGTTTTCCTAAGGCGCTTGCGCCATGCAACTCTCGCGCCAGTTGATCGTCCGGATGAACCTGCACAGAGAGACGCTCTTGCACATCCAACAGTTTGACCAGGACTCCCCCTGGTCGCTCATCCGCTTCGCCAAACCATGCTTCCCCAATCGGACCCGCGGGCGCGGCATGTGGCGCACGAGCGCGAAGGCGATCGCCGCCCCAGACGCGCCCGATAAGGCGTGGGGTGAGCAGGGTAGGCGTTGATGTCGGCGCAGTCACGCCGTTCAGTCTACGTTGAGGATCAGGGGGCAGTGAAGGTGACGGTGTAGGTGTAGGAGTACGCGGGCCAGTTTGTGCTTGCCGCCACCAGCCCTTTGATCTTGCAGGTCTTCGTTGAGTCGCCCGCTGCGGGCTTCAACGTCAACTTTCCTGAGGAAACAACACAGGCGGCCGCCGAAGCGGTGCCACCTGTGACCTCGCTCCAGGTGATCTTTGGCGAGCCAGTTGCAGCCTGATACCCCGATGTATTGCCATCATCGAAGTAGCTGAGGAGCGTGATGGTTGAGGAGGCGAGCGCTGGGGTCGCCGGTGGCACTCCCACCACAGCACCTGGCGCAGGGGCGACAAGCGTCCCTTTGCCGAGCGTGTAGGTGAAGTAGTTGATGCCAGCAAGATATGGCGGAGCGGCCCCAGCAGTGATCCCAACCTTGCACGCGCCGATCTTTTTTACTCGCAGATAGGTGTAGGTGACCCCCGATGAGAGCACCGTCTTGACCTCGCAGTACGCCGACGAAGCTGCTGCAACGGAGTAGGTCTGTTTCGCCCCAGAGACTGCGGCGACCGTTGGTAGCGCATGCCATCGACCAGCCGCAACGCTGGTACTTGTCGTTGACGTGGTCAGGGCATCACCGGCCTTGTACTGCAGGCTCAGACTATCGCCGAAACTGAATTCCGCCATCTGTGCAGTGACGTCAAGGGCACCACCTCCTGAGCCGAAGATTGGCGTGGCGCTATCGCCATCACTGGCGCTCGCGATCCCGAACCCTGCGGGCGCAAACTCGCTGCTATCGGTTCCATCGACCGTGAGGTCTGGCGCCTCGTCTTCGGAAGCTGGGTAGTCAATATCGCCCGGCTTCTCACCGCCGAAGACGAAGCCGTCGGCGGAGTTTGGATCATTGACAGTGCTGACATCACCTTCGGCAGATGGATCATCGGCCACCGCACCAAGTGCGTCGGAGAGCTCGTCATTGATGTCTGCGAGTGTTGTTGCAGCCGGCATCATCTCTTCAAGGTCCATCTCGACCGAGATCACGCTGCCGCCGCTGGCGACAACTACAACATCGACCGCGCCCGTCGTCGGGTCGGCCTCTACGGCAATCGTCTCTGCGGAGCTGATTGCGTTCTTCAGCGCAAGGGCAGAGGCAAAGCCCATTGGTGCGAACGTCGTGGCGCCGTCGAGGCTGTAGAGGGCCGCGGCGGTAGAGGCGGTAGTGCCCGTGCCCGCAGCCTTCTTGATGGCAAACACGAGACCGGTGTCGCAGTCCATCTTCAGGTCGCGGTAGTCGCCGCCCTTGTAGCCACTCGTCGTTACCGCTGGGCTACTCACCACGATCTCGGCAGGCGTTACGTCATCTTTATCATCTAAGAAGGCGTAGATGCCCTTGATCTTCAGCAGCTTGCCATCGTCATAGCCACCTGCGGAACTCTCGTCGGAGACGGCGATCAGTGCCAGGTCTTCGACCGCATCAGCGATGCCAACACCGAGCGAGTTCCCCTCCACGCCAGCGGCATCGTTCGCGCAATAGCTCACGCTGCCGATGCGGCCAGAAAGCTGAACTGCAGTGTTGCCTGATGAAAGAGCAGTACCCGGGTGGCGAGTAAAGGTTGTGCCGTTCATGTAATACAGGTCGTCGACGCAAGGCTGATCACCAGCCTTGACCAGGTCTCCATCAGCCCTCAACTTCAACAGCACGACGGTGTATGCGTCCGAGGTGCTCGCCTGACTCGAGGGGCCTGAGCCGATCACGACGAGCGCCGTATCAGTCCCTTGAATGCCGGTGATGGAGACGGTGTCCGCCGAACCGCTCAGTCCAAAGTACGCCCCGTCAAACATATCGCCGCGAATTCCGGTATTCATCGCGTCCATGCAGCCTGTTGTCTTCGCGCCTGGGTCCGTCGGGTTGGCCCGCTCCTCACGGATGGCACCATCAACTAGGGCGGAGCCGCTCATCGTCTCGACTGGCGCGTCGAAGTCGACGGTGACGCAGTTCGGATCGACACCCACCGTGCAGCCAGAGACGCCATCAGCGAGGTTGTCGTTATCGTCGCCGAGCACACCGTTGGCGATATCGCGAGCGGTGAGCCACTCGTCGTCGGTGAAGTGCGCTGCAGAGAATCCTCCACCTGTCAGCGAGCCGGTAAGAATCCAGTTCCTCCCCTGCTCGCTCGCGCCCGACCCCTCGTTCGCGCCCTTCCACCAGGAGATCGAATTGGCGCCGCCACCTGCAAAGGTGTAATACGTCTGGCCGCCGTCATAGCTGATCACCGAGCGACCCCCGCCGGTGAACGAGAAGGTCGCCACAACACCGTTCGGATCCGATGGATTAAACGCGGTATCGCGAATTACCGGTGCCGCCATTCCGGTGACGGCGAAGCCACCAGAGCTTGACGTGGTGCCCGGGTCGGCGCGATTGGCGATGTAGTTCCAGGCGCTGTGGGAAGCCTGCGGGAAGAGCGGTACGTAATTCGCCGTTGCAGCACCGAGGAACTTCACATTGCCATCGCCGCCTGCGCGCTTCCATGTCGCTGCCTTCACCAGGCCGCGCGCTCCGTCGCCCGAGAGAACAACCGAACTGCCGTTCGTGCCGGACTGGAAGTTGAAGCCCGCATCAAACGCTGAGCCGGTGTTGTTGTTGGCGCCTGGCGCGTCCATTACGACGACATGCCCATACTCCGTTCCAGAGGCGAATGCGCCACCAATATCGCTGGTTGACTTCACGTTGATGCCGTGCACCACAATGCAACTACGGATCATCGCCACGGTGCCGTAATACTCGCCACTGGTCGCGCCGTAGCCAGTCGCATCTTGGAAGCCCAGCATTGGGGCGACAGACCCGACGGCTGGAGTGGTGTTCTCGCCACACGTCGCCATGAGGCGCCGATTTGGATTTGGTGCACACTCCGCATCGCCACCGCCCGCAGCTTGGCCGATCGCGCCATCTTTCACTGGTGATTCTGTTTCTGCATCTTCGCTGCAGCCATCACCCACCAGTGAGTTGCCACCACGCGAGTAGAGATTGTTCTGGATCACATGGTCATCGCCCGAATCTGCATCTGCGGCGAGTGACGTTGCCGCCGTCTCCCAATGGTCGGTGTTGTCGTACGTTCCGATTGAAGTAACGGCTCGGTCATTCGTCACCCAGGTAGCGATGCGAACCGTCGCCGTGCTGCTCGGCCCACTCGACGAGCGATCCCAGATCACAATAGAGCGCGGCCCCGCGTAGTCAGTCGTCAGTGTGCCGTTGTCTTCGGTGCTATCACCATTGATGTCTTCTGCAAGCCAGCCAGAGGGCCCACCAAACACCATGAGATCTTGTGCGGCCTGTCCTCCACTCACGGTGGTATCGCGGCTCAGCGCGCAGCCTTCTAGGTCGGCGCAGCCATCCAGGTCTTCATCTTGGAATGGACTCTTCACCTCAAAGAGTGTTGCGGCAGCGCGCACTTCACTTGGGTCCTCAGGGTTGTAGACCTTGAAGTACGTGTTTGAGGCATCAGTCAGCGCTGTCTTCAAGTCCCCCGATGTGTAAAGGGTTCCGGTAAGTGGCACGCCTTGGGGCAACTCGGCGATGACAACGCCACCTGTGGCCCCCTGCTGCGTAGCGACATAGACATGGTCAACACCTGGCTTGGCGTCGAAGAGCCAGCCAGTCCAGGTTCCTCGAGTTGTGCCACCAGGCGCTCCAGCAATGTTGGACTTCATGGTTGGGTCAAGGGCAAAGAATTGCCCAGGCTTGATTTCGGTGAGGGCGCAGTCGGTTGTCCCGTCACACGGGTTATCGATACCTGTGATGTTGTCGTCAACGACCGAGTACTCATCGCCCGTCGGCATGACGGTGGCGTACACGTTGAGTGCCTGAAGTGGCCCAGTTGGTCCGCCGATCAGCCCCCCGACCAGGAAGAGATAGCTGGAGTGAATGGCATCAGTCTCGTCGTAGGCGTGCGCCCAATACGGCTTAAATGTGCCGGATAGCGCCGTTGGGTTTGTCTGGTTGCCGGCGGTGTAGCTCTTCAGGTCAAAGTTGTTCCAGGTGGTACCGAAGTCACGGCTGAACCAGAGCTTGCTCTGGATGATGACCGCGACTTCGCCCGGCCAGCCAGAGGTGGTGATGCCGCTGACGATGGAGTTTTTGTCCATTCCTTCAACGCCGTCATTGCCCGTAGTCTCTGCGCGCTCATCCGAGGAGAGCACAACTGGCGACCAGGTTCCGCCGCAATCGAAAGAGCGCCATACCGACGGTGAGGTTGAGGTTGTGGCATAGAAGGTGCACGGCGCACCGTCTGCAACGATGTTCGTGGTTTGCCCACCGAAGGCATTGACCACCTCCATCGGTCGGCCGTTCGATTTAAGTTTCACGATGGTGTAGCGAGTGGCAGTGCCCGCCCACGCAGTGCGCTCAAGGTCAACGGCGGCTACCCCATAGCCCGAAGCGGAGACGACAACCTTGGTACCAACGCCCTCGGCTGGATCTGGGTCGTTTCGATCAACGAAGCTCAGACCATCTTCATCTGGATCGGCGAGTGTGCCGAAGTAGTCCATGCCATCCCAAACAAAGGTTCCGGATGCACCCGTGATAGACGAGATCATGGAGGTGCCGTTCCAGGCATTTGGCGCCGCTGGGTCGCCCTCACCCGCGACCACGCTGATCGCTGCCCCATCAATGAGTGTTGGGAAGAGAATCTCCTCGCCACCGCAGAGCGTGAAGGTGTAGCTCGCGCCGTCTCGCGCCGCGGCGACGGTGGGCCAAACGTAGTCGCCTGCATCGCCCGTATCACCATCGGCGTCGCAGTCACCCCAGCCTGTCCCAGTATTCGTTGCCAGGATGAGCGGAAGGGTGAAACCGAATTCGGAGGCGATGTCCCCAATCGTGATGGCGTCAGGGTTGCCCGCTGGAACGGTATAGGAGCCGCTGGTCACACCATCGGCGACGATCGCGATGGAATAGGTGGGTGGGTCAGAGGCGAAGGCGCGTTGCGTTGGCACGGCGGCAAAGAGCGCGGTGAGCAGGGAGATAGAGAGGGTCAGCGAGAGCAGGTGACGCCGGCGGGCAACCATGCGTCAACGGTACTACAACCTACGGGGGGTTTCCATTCCCGCGGCGTTAATTTCTGACCGTCACGAGGGCTAATTCCTGATCAATTTGGTCGGGTTTGATCACCTTCCGCACGAGCGGTTCAACGTACGGCCGCGACCGCCTTGGCCACGATGGGGATCTTCGCGGCGGAGAGGCCCGCCATGTTGATGCGCCCACGGGCGACGAGGTAGACCGCGTGCTCATCGCGGAGGCGCTTCAGCTGGTCATCGGTGAGCCCGAGCAGCGAGAACATGCCGTGATGGCTGAGTAGGTACGAGAAGTCGCCAGCACCAGCAGCGGTGAGCGCGGTGGCTAAAGCGGCACGACTCTCTTTGATGCGAGTGCGCATTGCTGTCACCTCGCCCTCCCATTGCGCGCGGAGCGATGCGTCGCCAAGGATGGTGGAAACTATGGCGCCACCGTGTGCTGGCGGATTTGACCACATCGTGCGCACCGCCATGCGCGCGTGTGATGCGATTGATGAAGCCGCGGAGGCGTCCGCGCCGACAATGGCGAGGCTGCCGACGCGCTCGTTATAGAGGGCGAAGTTCTTTGACGAGCTGCTCGCAACGAGCACTTCGCATCCGGTCGCCAAGAAGGCGCGCAGCGATGCGGCATCTTCGGTCAGCCCTTCGCCGAAACCCTGATAGGCGAAGTCAAGGATGGGCAGAATGCCGCGATGGGCAATCTGTTGCGCAATCTCGCTCCACTGCTCGGGTGTTGGGTCAATCCCTGTCGGGTTGTGACAGGCACCATGCAGGATCATCGCGTCGCCACCCTTTGCCGCGCCGATCGCGTCAAAAATGGCGCTCGTATTGAGCGAACGTGCGTCGTCGGTGATCCAATCATGTCGTCGCGCGGTGATGCGCGCCGCCTCAATGATCTGTGTGTGGTTGGGCCAGGTCGGCTCGCCCACCCAAATCTCCGCGCCCGGTCGCAGTCGCGAAACCACGTCAACAGCAAGGCGCACAGCACCAGTACCGCCTGGCGTATGAATCATTTGGACGCGGTCCGCAGCGGCGGGTTCGATCTCCCCCCACGCCCCGCCAACGGTGCGGAAGAGAAGAGATTTTGCCGCCGCTAAGTAGGCGGGGTCACCACCGATCGGCATGTAAAGCTTTGAGGTGGTTGAGGCGAGGAGGCGCTCCTCTGCTGCGCGAACGCTACCCAGAATCGGGGTGACGCCCTGCTCATCCATATAGACGCCCGCAGCGAGGTTGATCTTGTTCAGTCGGGAGTCGGCGCGGAAGAGTTCGACGATCCCGAAGATCGGGTCGCCTGGCGCGTCACTGATTCGTGCGGAGAGGGCTCCTTCAGACATGCGGCGAGTCTACCCGCGCGACGCGGGCGGCGCGTTTTGCCTCGCGGGCGTACGATCGCGCCGATGAACTTCTTTGACCTTGATCCGATCGGTTGGATGTTTGTCGGCCTCCTGGCCGGCGGACTCTCATCTCTCCTTGTTGGTGGTCGCGCGGCGCGAGGTTGCCTCCCCAACATTCTGATTGGCATTCTTGGCGGCATCGTGGGTGGCACCCTCGCGAAGGGGGCAGGCTACGGCGATCCGGGCGGGTTCACCGGTTCGGTCTTCGTTGCACTACTCGGCTCCGTGCTCTTGCGACTCGCTCTTGAATTCGTCGATCGGCGCCCACGTCGATGAGTGACGAGAAGCTGTTCAGCCCTGGTCTCGCTGGCGTAGTCGGCGCGGAAACCGCCGTCGGCTACGTTGATGGTGCCGCCGGACGACTTCTCTATCGCGGCTACCCCATTGAAGAGGTCGTGACCCAAGGAAGTTACGCAGAAGTCCTTGACCTGCTGCTGACGGGCGAGTGGCATCCAAACGCCGAGCTTGTTCCAGAGAAGGTGCCGCCCGCCGTTCTGGCAGCACTTCGACTACTTCCCGCCCACGCCCATCCAATGGATGCACTACGTACCGCCATTTCAGTCTGGGGCGCGGGTGAGCGACTCGGCTGGCCACCAACTGCCGACGAGGCGAAGCGCATTGCCGCATTTGCGCCATCAGCGCTGGCCGCTTTTGCGCGACTTCGCCAAGGATTGGAGCCTGTTGATCCGCAACCAGGGCTCGGAATCGCCGCGGCATTTTTGCAGCAGCTTCACGACAAGGAGCCCGATCCGGCAACCGCCCGCGCACTTGATGCCTACTTGATGGTGGGTGCGGAGCACGGTCTGAACGCGAGCACCTTTACCGCACGCGTGATCATTGCCACGCGATCAGACATCGCCTCGGCAATCTGTGGCGCCGTCGGCGCCATGAAGGGTCCGCTCCACGGCGGTGCGCCCGCCGAGGTGATCGGACAGCTCGGCGAGATCGGCTCCATTGATCGCGCCGAAGATTGGGCGCGCGGCAAGCTCTCGCGCAAGGAGCTGATCATGGGCTTCGGCCACCGCGTCTACCGCGCATACGACCCGCGTGCCGCTGCACTGCGCAAGGTTGCCGAGGCGATGCCAACGCGACCAGCCTGGCTCGAACTCGCCATCGGCGCCGAGGAGCAGATCCTCAAAGTATTTGAAGAGATGAAGCCCGGCCGCGCGATGAAGACGAACGTGGAGTTCTACGCCGCCGCCGTGCTGCAGGGTGTTGGCCTTGTGCCCGATCTCTTCCCAGCGACGTTCGCCCTGGCGCGCATCGCCGGCTGGTCAGCGCATGCGATCGAGCAGGCTGGCGTTGACAAGTTGATTCGCCCTGACGCTAAGTACATCGGCCACGCGGAGCGACACCTCCCCGCCTAGCGCCCCCAACGGCACGCCGGCGGGTGTGTCATGTGATTAATCTCGGCGCGAAAGTCCCAGGCTTAGGCCGGCTGCGCCGACGAGTGATGGAATGCCGAGCAGTGCGATCGCAATGAGCAGGGCGCTGAGGTCACTCGTTGCACCGACGCCGCCAATGTTGGCGCGCTCCTGACCGTTGGTTGGTACAGCGTCATACATCGCCTCGGCCAACTCGAGCGTTCCCACGCCGTTCTGCGCAACGAGGCCCGCATCGGTCTGGCTGAAGGTCAGTGCGCCGCCGAGCAAGATGGCGCTGAACGTAGTCTCGGCTGCAGCCAACTCTTCGCAGTACATCTTGGTAGTGAAGAGGTCGGCAACGGTGTACGTGCCGTCACTGTTGGCGGTCACACTACCACCGAGCTGGTTGCATCCAACCGTTGCGCTGAAGCTGCCGTCATCACCGAAATACATCCGACCAGCGATCACTTCGTAGCGAACGCCGCTCAGCGAGACGGCCAGGATTGCAAAGTGGCGGCCAATCGTTGGGGTGATCTCGCCGCCAGTTCGCGGGCAGTTCGTGCTTCCGTCGGATGTGATCCAACAGGCGTCACCGCCCACAGGTGGATCGACCGGGAGCCCTGACTGGCACATCACTGGCACAGCGCCCGTGGCGTCAGGCGCACACGGATCTTCTGGGCCGACGGTCTGAATGTAGGCGCAGTCAGCAGGAGCCCCTTCAGGGATGACTGGGACACCGTCGACGTACTCAACGGGTGGGCACTCCACGCTCAAAGGGACTGGCGCTGGGGTGACCTCATCGGCGGCAACCACAGGGCGCACGCTCGGCGCAATCAGTAGTCCAAGCATGAAAACGGCGGTGAGTACCCGAGTCATAGCTGCCTCCTACGGTGTGGGCTCAAGCGAGCCCCTCGCTACCGTAACGCCTCTGAGGCGGGATCGGTTCCCCGCCTAGAGCTCCCCGCGTAGAGCCTTGGCCATCTGTTCGCCGTGATCAAGTGGATGCTTGGAGTAGATCCGCAGCCAGTCATCGAGGGTGAATCGCCCACGCTCGCTGTGCTCCGCGTAGCGGGCCAGGTCCGCCTCGGTGAGGTGTTGCAGCACGTTGAACGTTCCAGCACGAACCGCCGAGAAGACGGCGAGCGAGGTCTCAACGGGGTCGGTCTCATAGCCGAGTGCTGGGCTCGACGCCCATGCACCTTCGTCGTATCCCTGAATGATCGAGCCGGCCGGCTCAGCAACGAGGCGTCGCAGACGTGCGTACGACTGCGCCTCGCTATCGGCCAAGTGATGGATCACCTGGCGTGGTGACCAACCCTCTGGGTGTTTCGCATCGAGCTTGAGCCGATCAAGTGCCGCAACCTGCTCCTCAAATGATTTGGTTGCTGCCGCATACGCGGCGATCCGCTCGGCAAAACTCACTTCGCCGTTACCCAATCAATCATGTTCGACATCAGCGGAGCGAAACCGTTCCACTGCACGAATGGCTCTGGGCACCAGTGTGGGCCAATGTCCGACGTCCAGACGAGGGATCGACCCTTGCCAACCTGCGCAGTGGCAATGAGCGGATCGCCGCCAACCGTCGCGACAAGTGTTGCGCCAGGCTTCAACACCACCTTGTTGTAGCCGAGCAGTGCTGGCATGCCGGAAGGAACTCCGGCGAGCACTGAGTGGCTCGCATCGATGATCACCGGCTGGGCACCCTCTGGCGCCTCCACGCGATCGTCATGAGTGAGACACGTCACAGGAAGCACGCGCTCAACGGCGCTGCCAGCGAAGCGCGCCTTCGCCTCAAAGCCTTGGAAGCTGAGGTAGCCGCCGGCCATGATGAGTGCGCCGCCGTTCTCCACCCACTCCGCGAGAAGCTTCAAGCGATTCGGTGTCGACTTCCCCTGCAGCCACGTTTCAATTGGGAGCAAGAATGAGTTGGTGCCAATGTCGCTGAGAACGATGACGTCGTACTTGCTCAGCTCTGCAGCGGTGTGCGGGAACTTGGCTGGGACATCGTGCGCGTACATCTGCTCAACCTCGTGACCCTTGGAGCGAAGGGCGCCGTTGTACCAATCAGCACCAGAGTGGAAGGTGACGCTGGTGAAGGAGTCAAACCCCTTGTAGTGCGTCGCCTCAGATACCCAAGACTCTCCAACGAGCAAAACGCGCTTTCCCATGAGCTCCCCCTTCTGGCGCTACCGCGCCTCTTCAAATAGTCGACGCGGATTATCCGTCATCATCGCAATCCCCTGCTGGAGCGGCACCCCATGGCGTGCCAGCCTCGGCAAGAAGAACTCGACGATATGTCCGTATCCTGGGCCGCCGTTGGCGCGCAGCAGGATCTTCATGAAGATGTCTTGCGACATGAGCACGTGGTCGGCGTAGCCGGCCTTAACGAGGCGCGCGATGTTCCGAGCGTCATCTTCGTCGCTGGTGCAGGGCGCCTGTTGATCGGCATAGAAGACCTGCATGCCGATCATGTCGTACTGCAGGTAGATGCCGCGCTTTAGCAGTCGTGTCTGATACTCGTAGTCGTCACCACTCGGATTGGAGTGGCAGAGCACCACGCTCTGCATCGGCACCCCTTGGGCCGCAACGAAGTCGAGCACCTCGTCGCCAAGGCGATACCAGCCAGGCATGTGGATCTGAATCGGCACACCCGTCTCGCGCTGCGCGAGGCAGGCACCGGCGAGCGAATTTCGTTCGCGATTGGTGAACGGCTGACCAACGAAGATCTCGCCGATGAAGCCGGCGCGAATGTTTGTTCCCTGCGCGCCGACGGTCAGGTCGCGCACAATGCGGTCGGCGATCTCGCGCACGCTGCCATCAAGGTGCTCTGGGCCGTGCACCGGGTCAAGGAAGATGCCACTCCCCATCACCACGTTCAGGCCAGACTCACGGCTGATGCGGGCAAGCCCTTCAGGATCGCGACCGTTCCCCTTGTCGGCGCAGGCCTCGAGGATCGTGCGGCCGCCCTGGGCGGCAAAACGCTTCACCTCACTGATGGCCGACTCGATGTCGTCGAGCGCGCAGTTGTCCTTGTTGAGAAACGGGTCGTGGCGTAGCTCCCAGATGTTGCTGATGGAGACCTTCTCGTCAACGAGCTCCTTGGATCGCGCGGAATCGTCGTAGGGCGGATGCCACCACGGTGTGACGATGTTGAAGAGGTGCTCGTGCGTGAGTGTGAGCCCCATCTCGGCGCTCTCAATCTCGCCAGTGACGGTTTGAACCTTGACCACCTGGTTAACTCGCCTCTTCGAAGAGCCGACGTGGGTTTGCCGTCATCATGTTGATTCCCTGCTCCAGCGGCACCCCGTGCCGGGCGAGCCGCGGCAGGAAGAACTCGACCAAATGGCCGTAGCCAGGTCCACCGTACGAGCGCAGCAGTGTCTTCAAGCCGATGTCTTGCGACATCAGGACTCTCTCGCCGAACCCGTCGCGCACGAGGCGGGCAATGTTGCGCGCATCGTCTTCGTCACTGGTGCACGACGCCTGCTGGTCGGCATAGAAGACCTGCATGCCGATCATGTCGTACTGCAGATAGGCGCCACGCTTGAGCAGGCGAGTTTGATAGGCGTAATCATCGCCGCTTGGGTTGGAGTGGCAGAGCACGATGCTCTCCATCGGCACGCCGTGCGCTGCGCAGATGTCGAGTACTTCGTCGCCAAGGCGGAACCAAGCAGGCATATGGACCTGCATCGGGAGGTGTGTCTCGCGCTGTGCAATGCATGCGCCAGCAAGGGACTTGCGTTCACGCACGGTGAACTCACTGCCAACGCCAATCTCACCGATGATTCCCGACTTGACCTTGGTACCAGGCGCACCCTCAGTAATGTCGTGAATGAGATCGTTGGCGATGTCGCGTTCGCTCTTCAGGTCGTTCGCTTCGGACTGTGATCCATCTAGGTAGTAGCCCGTTCCCATGATGATATTTAGCCCGGTGCGCTTGCTGATCGTGGCTAGCCCTTCCGGATCTCGGCCATCGTTGAAGCCACTCGTCTCAATGATCGTTTTGCCGCCCTGGTCCGCAAACCGCTGCACCTCTTTGATTGCAAGCTCAACGTCTTGGACGACGAGGTTGTCCTTGTTGATGAATGGGTCGTGCTTCAGCTCCCAGATGTTGCTAATGGAGACCTTCTCGTCGACGAGTTCGCGCGAGCGCGGCGAATCGTCGAGTGGCGGATGCCACCATGAGGTCACGTCGCCGAGTAGGTGCTCGTGCGTCAGGGTAAGGCCCATCTCGGCGCTCTCGATTTGGCCGGTGACTGTTTGAATTTTCACCACGTCGGCTAGCTTGCCGCTTCAAAGAGTTGGCGCGGGTTCGCCGTCATCATGCTGATTCCCTGCTCCAACGGCACCCCGTGCCGAGCGAGTCGTGGCAAGAAGAACTCGACCATGTGCCCGTATCCTGGACCGCCGTACGAGCGCAGTAGCGACTTGAGGAAGATGTCTTGCGACATAAGGACCTTCTCGCCGAACCCATCGCGCACGAGGCGGGCAATGTTGCGCGCGTCATCCTCATCGCTCGTACACGATGCCTGCTGGTCGGCATAGAAGACCTGCATGCCAATCATGTCGTACTGCAGATAGGCGCCGCGGCGTAGGAGTCTCGTCTGATACTCGTGATCATCGCCGCTCGGGTTGGAGTGGCAGAGCACGATGCTCTCCATCGGCACACCGTGCGCTGCGCAAAAGTCAAGCACCTCGTCGCCATAGCGGAACCAGGCGGGCATGTGCACCTGCATTGGGAGATGCGTTTCACGCTGCGCGATGCATGCGCCAGCAAGGGACTTTCGTTCACGCGCGGTGAACTCACTGCCAACACCGATCTCGCCGATGATTCCTGACTTGACTTTGGTACCTCGAGCACCTTCGGTGATGTCGTGGATCAGCTCGTTAGCAATGTCGTGTTCACTCTTGGCGTCATTCTCTTCAGGCTGTGATCCGTCTAGGTAGTAGCCCGTCCCCATGATGATGTTGAGGCCAGTGCGCTTGCTGATCGTGGCGAGCCCCTCGGGGTTGCGACCGTTCCCGTCGGCGCTCGTTTCAATGATCGTCTTGCCGCCCTGATCTACAAAGCGCTGTACCTCTTTGATCGCCAGCTCAATATCTTGCATGGAGCAGTTGTCTTTATTGATGAATGGGTCGTGTTTCAGCTCCCAGATGTTGCTGATGGAGACCTTCTCATCGACGAGTTCGCGCGAGCGCGGCGAATCGTCAAGGGGTGGATGCCACCAGGAGAGAACATCGTTCAAAAGGTGTTCGTGAGTCAACGTCAGACCGAGGTCTGCCGAGCTGATGGGGCCAAGAACGCTCTCTACCTGCTTCATGTATGCAGACTAGCGCGCGGACTCACCACCTGCGGGGAGGCGACGCACGGCGGCGATTCCCAGTGTGAGGAGCAGCACCGAGCCGAGAAAGACTGGTGTGAGTCCAAGGAGGTCGGCTGGGTGTGGCGTGCCGATGAGTGTTGCGCCAGTTGAGATGAGTGGGCCAATCACCGCACCCGCATACAGCGGGAAGAGGGAGAGGCTGAGTGCGGCGGTGCGGCGGTGCTCGACGATGGAGTCCGCCAGCCAGGTGAAGACCATCGCCTGAAGGAGCGCCGATGCTGCGGCAAGGAGAGTGTTCGAGAGGGCAAGGCCAAGCACCGTTGAGACGGCGATCATTGCCCCGGCTGCAAGGGCGGCGGCGGTGAAGCCGACCGCCATGACGCGCGGGATGCCGATGCGGGGCACGAGCCGTGTGGCGAGGAGCGGTGCAAGGAGGGCACCCCCTAGTGCCGAAAGCCCTGTCAGTAAGCCGACGGCTCCTGCCACGCCAGGGGCGGCGAGCGGTTCGGCGATCCCCGTAATGGATGGGCCGATCACCACCTCGGCGATCCGTAGTGGAAAGACTGGTCGCAGCATGCGCTCCCCGGCGATGGCAAGGCCAAGCACGAGATACCCCGCACGGATCCTGCGATCAGCGAAGACCTCGCGGAGACCGCGGCGAGCCACCTCAAGGACGCCTCCTGTGGGCGGATGAAGCGGTCGCACGTCCGGAATCGCCACGATGTTCGCCACGATCAGCGCAGCGTTGAGGAGCGCCGCGGCCATGATCGGTGCGGCAAGCGAGAGGCCGAGTCCATCGATCATTGCCCCCGCCACGAGCGGCCCGAGCGCAAAGCCCATCGGTGCTGCGGCGCTAAAGAGGGCAATCGACCGAGTGCGTGCATGCTCTGGCGAGACCTCGCGAATGGTCGCGAGCATGACGCCCGTATTGCCGAGCCAGAAACCAAGGGCGAGCGTTGCAGCGATCAGCTGCCATGCCTCTTCGGCCAGCGCAAAGGCGACGAGAGCGACGAGAGCGATTAGCCCACTGCGCACAATTACCAGCCGACGCGATCGCAGCTCAGCAATCGCGAGCCAGATCGGCACTTGCGGTGCACCAACGATGAAGATCCCAGCCGTCGTTGCGCCTGACAGCGTTGCGATGTCGCGGAGTGGGACCCCGGCCCCTTCGAGTGCGAGTGGAAGGTAGGCGTAAATCATGGCAACGCCGAAGATCTCGGCGAACTGAACCAGCACATAGATAGTGACGATCCGCTGCCAGTTCAACGGTGCGGTGCGTGGCACTAGAGTTTGCCTTTCTCTGTAAGTGCGCGGATCTCTTTGGCTCGCGCTCGAATCTCCTGCCGGACCGGTTCGGCACGACCCGCCCAGGCGCGAACCTGCGTTGCCATTCTCGGGTTCCGAGCGAAGCGATCGGAGTGCCGATCTATGAAGTCCCAGTACAAGGTTGTGAACGGACAGGCGCGATCTCCTGTCGACTCCTTGGGCGTGTAGTGACACGACGAGCAGTCATCGCCCATACGCGAGATGTAGGCACCGCCACTGATGTACGGCTTGCTCGTGATTCGGCCGAGATCGGCGAATTGGCTCATGGCAACAACATTGGGCGTAACCACCCAAGGGAGAGCATCAATAAACGTTTCAAGGAACCACGAGTCGACCGCTTGTGGGTTCACACCAAAGAGGAGCGCAAAGTTCCCAAGGACCATTAGTCGCTCAATGTGGTGCGCATGACCGCTACGCTGCAGTTTTTTTACAACACGGCTGACACATGCCATGTGCGTCTCTCCGCTCCAATAGAACTCGGGGAGCCTGTGATGCGCCTCAAGGCCATTGTCACTCTCCCACTCGCGCCAGAAGTCAACATAGGCGTGATGCATGAACTCTCGCCATCCAAGAATCTGCCGAATGAAGCCCTCGATGCTGGAGAGTGGAATCTCGCTGCTGCGTGACCCGTACTCCTGCATCGCACGCAGGCAGACCTCCTCTGGGGTGAGAAGCCCAAGATTCAGCGCTGGCGAGAGAAGTGAGTGAAAGAGATGATCGTGCTCCCGCGACATGGCATCTTCATAGGGGCCGAACCCGGCAAGACGATCGCGACAGAACTCCTCTAGTTCGGTCAGAGCCTCTGCACGTGTAATCGGCCAGCGGAACTCCTCTGCGCTGCCAAAGAGGTCGTGCCCTTCGGTTCGCAACTCGCTGAGTACCTCACCAACAGCGCTGGGCACCGCTCGCTGCGGCAGCACGGGCACGGTCGTGCCGACCGCTAGTCGTTCACGATTCTCCTGATCAAGGTTCCAGGTTCCTCCGAGGGGCTTCGTTGCATCGCTCTCCTCCATGAGCCAGCCTCGTGCGCCACGAACGCGGCGGTACCAAAACTCCATCCGGAGCTCCTTGCGCCCAGCCCGGAATGCTGCCCATTCATCTCGCGTGGTGAGCCAGAGTTCGTTCTGCACGATCGTGATCGGGAGCCCGCTCGTCCTCCCCCACGTCTCAACTTCAGCCAGCTCCTGTGGCTGCGCTGGGTCCATCAGCGTGATGCTCGCCGGCTGATGGCGGATGCGGATAGCCGTGAGCGCCTGGTCCAGCGTTTCAGCGGCGACCACCTCGGTCTCCAGGTCACGCGAGTTCAACTCGGCGGCAAAGGTGCGAAGGGCCGCCACCTGCATGGCAACCGCCTGAATGTGCCGCTTGGCTCGACGTACTCCCGTTACTTCGATGACAAACACGGGCCGTGCGAAGTGGCTCCCGCCGTCAATGAGTGCGCGCAGTGGCCCCACCTGATCGGTGAGCTGGTCCCCGAGGATGACGAGGTGCGGCGCCTTAGCCACGGCGTTTCCGACAGGCGTCGCTGCAGTACTTCACCTCTTCCCACACACGCTCCCAGCGCTTGCGCCACTGGAATGGTCGAGCGCAGACCACGCAGATCTTCTCGGGGCGCTCACTCGGTGGCCGATGCGGTTGCGTCGTTCGCACCCGCTTCCCGCCGGCCATTACTTTTGCGAGGTCGGCTTTAGCGCAGCGCTGTACGCATCAAGCGTGCGCTGTCGTGCCTCGGCATGATCAACGATCGGGTGCGGGTAATCGCGACCGAGTTCAATGCCAGCTGCAACGAGCGCTTTTGGATACGCCCACGGCGCATGAATCGCTGGCGCGCTCAGTGCGGCGAGTTCGGGCACCCAGCGTCGCACATAGGCTCCATCGGGATCAAAGTTCCCCGCTTGTGTCACTGGATTGAAGATGCGGAAGTACGGTTGCGCGTCGGTGCCGCTCCCCGCGCACCACTGCCAACCGCCGTTGTTCGCAGCAATGTCGCCGTCGACGAGATGGCGCAGAAAGTGCGCCTCACCTTCGCGCCAATCAATCAACAAATCCTTCGTTAGGAACGATGCCGCAATCATGCGAGCGCGATTGTGCATGAAGCCCGTTGCAGCAAGTTGGCGCATGGCTGCATCAACAACAGGGTATCCCGTCTTGCCACCTTTCCACGCTGCAAGCAACGACGCGTCGCTGCTCCACTTGATCGCGTCGTAGCTTGGTCGCCACGCGCTGCGCGCCGCATGTGGTGCGTGCCAGAGCACCTGTGTGTAGAAGTCACGCCACGCAATCTGGCTCACCCAGAGACGTTTGCCAGAGCGCTCCCCTTCGCGCTCTGGCGGTAGCGGTAATTGATGTGAAACAAGTTCGCGTGGAGAGAGGAGCCCGATGTGCAGCGCTGCCGAGAGGTGACTCGTTCCTGCGGTATCAGCCAACGTGTTTCGGCGCTTGGCATAGTCGTCAACTAATTTTCTCCATGCAGCGGCGTGCGCGCGCGCGGCGCGTTCACCAGGTACGGGAAGTTGATTGATCTGCGCGGTTGGCACCGCATGCACCTCAAGAAGCGCCTGATCAACGGTAGATGCTGGCGTTGGCGTTGGTAGTGGCGGGAGAGTTTTCGGTGCAGGTAGTGGAGCAGTCGCATCGATCTGCTCAAGCCAGCGGCGGAAGTACGGGGTGTACACGCCGTACGGTGTGCCACCACCGGTGAGCAGCTCCTCGGGCTCAACAACAACAAGTCCGCGCTTCGCGTGCACCTGCACACCGAGTGGTGTGAGCAGTTCCGCAACGGAGCGATCGCGCTTTCGCGCAAATGGCGTGTGGTCGCGCGTCATGAAGAGATCGATGTCGCCGACACCGCCTGCGGCGCGTAGTTCCCTAATTAGTTGTGGGAGTGCGGCAGCGGCTGGCCCCTGTAGTTCAATGAGATCCGAGCCGAGAGCGCGCAGACTAGTGCTGAGTTCCGTGACGCTCTCGCGCAGGAACCAGGTGCGGTTGGCGCTGGCACGGGGGCCAGCGATGAGGCCAGGCTCCCAGATGAAGATCGGAAGCAGGGGTGCGCCGCGCTCCTTGGCCGCAGCCGCCGCCGCCACAAGGGCAGGATGGTCGGCAAGCCTGATGTCTCGTCGGAACCAGAGGATCACTGGGGGGTGTGGCATCGTCGCCAGATCATCGCACCTTGGCCGCGCCGCGGGGCACCCGATTGGGGCGGCGAGGGGGTACGATCCCCCCGCCGTGCGTTGCCCGGCAGCATTCACACAGCCGAGAGCGAGGGGCTATGCCTGCGAGCGTGATCGTCGGACTCCAGTGGGGTGACGAGGGGAAGGGGAAGACCACCGACTTCCTCGCCGAGCAGGTTTCGACGGTTGTTCGCTACCAGGGCGGCGATAACGCGGGCCACACCATCGTGATTGGCGACGACACCTTCAAGCTGCACCTGGTCCCCTCGGGCGTCCTCTACGGACACATCACCCCAATCATCGGACCAGGGGTGGTCGTCAACCCCGCGACGCTAATCCGAGAGTTTGATGGGCTAATCAGCCGCGGCATCGACATCTCAAAGGTGCGCGTGAGCCACGCCGCCCATCTGATCCTCCCGCATCACGTGGCGCTCGATAAAGCCCGCGAGAGCGCGCTCGCCGGAGACAAGGTGGGCACCACGCAGCGCGGCATCGGTCCCGCCTATGAGGATCGCGCCGCTCGGCTCGGCCTCCGAGTTGAAGACCTCCTTGATCCAGCTTCAACGGCGGCGCGACTGGCGCGCGTGCTTCCAGAGAAGCGCGCACTCCTCGCTGCGCTTGGTGCTACCGACTACGCCGAGGCGGTGGACGCTGATTCCGTGGCTGCACTAATTGCCACCTGGGGCGAACGCCTTCGACCACATATCGCCGACACGAACGACCTGGTGCAGCGCGCCTATGCCCGCAAAGAGCATCTCCTCTTCGAGGGCGCTCAGGGGGCGATGCTTGACCTCGATCACGGCTCCTACCCATTCGTCACCTCATCACATCCAATCGCGGGTGGCGCCACCACCGGTGGTGGCATTGCCCCGCTGCAGATTGATGAGGTGATGGGCGTCATGAAGGCATACGCCACACGCGTAGGGTCTGGACCATTCGTCACCGAGCTCACCGACGCAATCGGCGAGCGCATCGCCGTCACCGGACATGAGGTAGGCACCACCACTGGTCGCCGTCGCCGTGTCGGTTGGAACGATGCAGTTCCGCTCCGCTACGCCGTTGAGTTGAATGGTGTCTCCAGCATCATGCTGAATAAGCTCGATGTGCTCTCGGGTATTCCTGAGATTCTGCTCTGCGTTGCGTATGAGATCGATGGGAAGCGCGTTGAGCGCTGGCCAACATCGAGCGCAGAGGTCGAACGCGCGAAGGCAATCTACGAGACGTTCCCTGGCTGGGACGAAGAGATCACCAACGTCCGCGCCATGGCCGACCTCCCAGAGAACGCCCGACGCTATGTCACGGCGCTTGAAGAGATTGCTGGCGCGCCGATCGTGCTCCTCTCCGTTGGTCCTGAGCGCACACAAACGATTGAGCGCGCCTGGCGCCCGTTGCGCCACGCGAAGCGATGATCCCCCGCTACGCTACGCCGTCAATGACGGCTGTCTGGAGCGATGAGGCGCGTTGGAGTGCGGCGCTGCAGGTTGAACTCGCCGTGCTTGACGCGCAGGCCGCAACGGGCGAAGTCCCAGCCGACGCCGTCGCAGTGATTCGTGCCAAGGCGAAGGTTGACGTCGCACGGATTAACGAGCTGGAGCGCACCACCGATCACGATGTGGTGGCATTTGTGAATCAGATTGCAGAGAGTGCTGGCCCTGAGGGTCGCTGGATTCACCACGGCCTTACCAGTAGCGACGTCGTTGATACTGCACTCGCACTGCAGATGCGTGATGCCGCTGCACTCATTGACGCAGGCTTCGCCACACTGCTCACGACGATCATCCGCCGCGCTCGCGAGGAACGCGACACGATCATGATTGGGCGAACGCACGGCATGCACGCAGAGCCAACCACCATGGGCGCCAAGATGGCGAACTGGGCCTTTGAAGTTGCACGGGCGCGTGAGCGCATCACGAATGCCGCCGCCGAAGCTGCGACGGGAAAGATCTCAGGGCCAGTCGGCACGTACAGCCAGATCAACCCTGAAATTGAGCGGGTCGCACTAGCGGCGCTCGGCCTGCGCGCCGACGAGGCGAGCACACAGATCGTGCAGCGAGATCGTCACGCCGCCTTCGTGAGTGCGATTGCCATTGCCGGCGGTACCCTCGAACGGATCGCCACCGAGATCCGCCACCTGCAGCGTTCCGAGGTTGACGAGATGCGCGAGCCATTCCGCGCTGGTCAGGCTGGCAGCTCGGCGATGCCGCAGAAGCGTAATCCGATCAAGAGCGAGCGGATCGCCGGTCTCGCTCGCCTCCTTCGAGGCTATGCCGCTGCCGCGATGGAGAACCAGCCGCTCTGGCACGAGCGTGACATTAGCCACAGCTCTGCGGAGCGCATTCTGCTCCCCGACGCCACCTCGCTCCTCGCCTTCATGGTCGAGTCACTCAACGGCGTGATTGATGGTGCAGAGATTCGCCGCGACCGTATGCGACAGAACCTCGACGAAGGGTTTGGGCTGTACGCCGCTTCACGACTCCTGATCGCGCTGGTTGATAAGGGAGCGCAGCGCGATGGAGCGTATGCACTGGTGCAGACCGCCGCAGCGATCGCGCGTGAAGAGCGACGGCAGCTGCACGACGTGTGTGCGGCTACCGCTGAAATCTCCTCCGCGCTTAGCGGCGCGGAGCTACTTGCACTGTTTGACCACCGCGCGTCAACGGTCCATGCGGCGCTGCTCGTTGACCGACTCAGTCAAATAGAAATTCGGGGATAAATCGGACGGCCGAGACCCCGAAGGGTCCCGGCCGTCCGGGTTGCTCTACGAGCTACTGGACTCAGCGCGCTGGGCGTCGGGTCGAGAAGCAGTTGTCGCAGTACACCGGCTTGCCGCTGGTTGGCAGGAAGGGGACCATGGTCTCCTTGCCGCAATCCGAGCAGGTTGCTGGGTGC
>Ga0315899_10002178_pt1 | contig 21860 bp, 19 predicted proteins | sample LakEriMetagenome_2_FD_203518 | JGI IMG/M metagenome (GOLD analysis project Ga0315899, IMG submission 203518) | Freshwater fungal communities from buoy surface, Lake Erie, Ohio, United States - Buoy 4 MA112 | ecosystem: Environmental > Aquatic > Freshwater > Lake | place: USA: Lake Erie, Ohio... | reverse complement strand
CTACGAAGTGCGCGTGCAGCTGGTGAATCCCCCCACCGACACGCGCCCCGACTTCTCGGCCACCGCCAAGATCGTCACCGCCAAGCGCACCAAGGCGCTGAGCATTCCCATCATCGCGCTCACGGTGCGGGAGAACGAGGACCTGCCCAACGGCGACTCCGCCGTGACCGTGGGGCGTCAGCCCACCAAGGAAGTGGGCAAGCGCGACGTGGAGGGCGTGTTCATCGTGGGCACCGACAACACGGTCACCTTCCGCCCGGTGAAGGTGGGCATTGCGGGGGAGCGCCACTTCGAGGTGCTCGCCGGCCTCAAGCCGGGTGAGCGCATCGTGGCCGGGACCTACCAGGCCATTCGCGAGCTCAAGGATGGCGCGCTGGTGAAGGAGGCGGTGACCGAGAAGAAGGTGGCGGCGGAGAAGAAGTCGTGAGCGCGCTGGGCGATATCGGCCTCAGCACCACCGGGGAACGGCTCGCCGTCACCGCCACCAACGGCGCCACGCCCACGAAGGACTGGGTCATCGTCACGCGCCAGCTCAAGCGCGAGTACGACATGGGCGGGGAAATCGTGCGCGCCCTGCGCGGGGTCGATCTGGCCATCCGGCGCAACGAGTACGTGGCCATCATGGGGCCATCGGGCTCGGGCAAGTCCACGCTCATGAACCTCATCGGCTGCCTCGACACGCCCAATGAGGGCGAGTACTGGCTGAGCGGCCAGCTGGTGAGCGAGATGAGTGACGACCAGCTGGCGCGGGTGCGCAACAGGGAAATCGGCTTCGTCTTCCAGACCTTCAACCTGCTGCCGCGCGCGTCGGCGCTGCAGAACGTGGAGCTGCCGCTCGTGTACGCCGGCGTCTCCGCCGACGAGCGGAAGAAGCGGGCCAGTGAGGCGCTCCAGCGGGTGCAGCTCGGCGAACGCATGCATCACCGCCCCAACGAGCTCTCCGGCGGCCAGCGCCAGCGCGTGGCCATCGCGCGCGCGCTGGTGAACCGGCCGTCCATCCTGCTGGCCGACGAACCCACCGGCAACCTCGACTCCACCACGTCCGAGGAGATCATGAAGGTCTTCGAGGAGCTCGCGCAGCAGGGGCAGACGGTGGTGATGGTCACCCACGAGCCGGACATTGCCGCGCATGCCCGCCGCGTGGTAGTGCTGCGTGACGGCGTCATCGCCAGCGACGAGACACGCGAGCAGTTCATCGAACGCGTCGGCCTGACACACGCGGCGCACTGAAACCGGCGCCGCAACGGCACGTACGGCACGGGGTCACCGCTTACCGCGAGGCCCCGTGCCGTTTTTCGATGCCATTGGATTGGCGCTCCGTACCATCCGCGCCCAGAAGCTGAAGAGCGCGTTCACGCTGCTCGGCGTCTGCATCGGGGTAATGTTCCTCATCTCCGTGGTCTCCATCGTGGAAGGCATGGGGCGCTACATGGAGGAGGACCTGATCGGCAAGCTGATTGCCGTGAACACGTTCGAGCTGCGCCACCGCCCGAACATCACCATCGGCGATGTGGACGAGTCCACCTGGGAGGAGTACCGCAAGCGCCCGCGCCTCGACATCACCGACGTGGCGCCAGCGACCTCCACGCTGCCTGCCGACACGCGCTGGTACCTGTACAGCGAAGACATGGTGATGGCGACCAGCAGCACGAGCGGCAGGCCGCGTCAGGTGCGCGGCATCGCCGTGCAGGGGGACTTCTTCGACATCAAGAAGATGGGAGTCACGCGCGGACGCCTGCTCTCGGCGCAGGAGCTCGACCGCGGCGAGAAGTCGGTCGTGATTGGCCCCGATGCGGCCGACCGACTCTTCCCCGGGCTCGATCCCATTGGCCGCGAGCTCAAGATGGGCGGCGTGCCGTACCGCGTCGTGGGGCTGGCGGAGACCCAGGGCAAGGCCATGGGCATGTCCTTCGACAACTTCGTCGTGGCCTCCTTCCGCTCGCCGGCGCGGCGACTGCTCAACTCGCGCCCCAACATCGTGGATGCGGTCGTGATTCAGTCGCCCACGGTACCGGCCATGACGGAGAACATGGAGCTGGTGCGCGCCGCCATGCGCGCGCAGCGCCAGCTGCGGCCGGCGCAGAAGGACAACTTCTCGCTGCAAACCGCCGACTCCGCCCTGGAGTTCTGGAACAAGATCAAGGGGTACCTCGTGCTCGGCGGGGTGGCGCTGCCGGCCATCGGCCTCGTGGTGGGCGCCATCGTGATCATGAACATCATGCTGGTGGCCGTGGCCGAACGCACCCGGGAGATCGGCATTCGGAAAGCGCTCGGCGCCACGCGCCGGGACATCCTGCTGCAGTTTCTCATCGAGGCGTCCACGCTGGGCACGATCGGCTCGGCGATCGGCGTGGGGCTGGGCATCGGGCTCGCGCAGCTCATTGCGGCGGTCTCGCCGTTGCCCGCCAGCGTGGCCCCGTGGTCCATCGTCGTGGGCATCGCGCTCGGCGCCGGCGTGGGCATCGTCTCCGGTGTGTATCCCGCCAGCCGCGCCTCGCGGCTCGATCCCATCGCTGCCCTGCGGCAGGAGTAAGCCATGAGTGCATTCCCCGCGGTGTTGTCGGCCATGAGCGAGGGGGTCCGCATTGCCATCGACGCGGTGCGCGCCAACAAGGTGCGGGCCGGGCTCACCATTCTCGGCATTGCCGTGGGGGTGTTCGTGGTGGTGGCCATCGCGGCGGCGGTTCACGGCATCAACCAGGCGGTGGCAAGAGACTTTGCCAGCATGGGGCCCACCACGTTCTTCGTCACGCGCTACCCCATCAGTTTCGAAAGCTGCGACGGCAGTGAGACCAGTTGCCAGTGGTTGCGCAACCCGCCGCTGCGCCCCAACGAAGTGGATGCCCTGCGGCAGCTCCCCTCGGTGGACGCGGTGGGCGAGCGGCTCGAATGGGGCGCCAAGGTGGCCTACCGCAGCACCGAGCTGTCGTCGACCAGCGTGGAGGGATACTCGGCGGAATGGACGCTGATCAACGCCCCGGAGGTGTATCCCGGGCGGGCCTTCACCCCGTCGGAGGTCCGCACCGGGGCGCGCGTCGCGGTCATCAGTACGCTCATGGCAGAGCGGCTCTTCGGCGACAGTGACCCCCTTGGCAAGACCATTGCCATGAACGATGTGCCCTTCGAGGTGATCGGCGTGTTCAAGGACAACGTCAGCTTCCTGAACGGCGGTGACCGCCCCAAGGCGGTGGTGCCCATCACCACCCTCATCCGCTCGATCGGGGCCCGGGCAAGCGGCGTGGCGTTGGCGGTGAAGCCGCGGGAGGAGCTGGCACCGGCCCTCGCCCGGGACCTGGCGATCGACGACGTCACGGCCATGCTGCGCGGATTGCGCGGCGCCCGGCCCTCCGAAGAGTCGAGTTTTGCGATCATCACCCAGGACCGTCTGTTCGAGACCTACGACAAGATCGTCGGGATGTTCTTCCTGGTCATGCTGGTGCTGTCGGGGGTGGGGCTCATCGTGGGTGGGGTGGGCGTGGTGGCCATCATGATGATCTCGGTGACCGAACGCACCCGCGAGATCGGCGTGCGCAAGGCGCTGGGTGCCACGAAGGCCACCATTCTGTGGCAATTCCTGGTGGAAGCGGCCACGCTCACCGGTATCGGCGGCGCCATCGGGCTGTTCGTGGGATGGCTCGGCACCCTGCTCATCCGCAATTTCACGCCCGTCGAGGCCAGCATCCCGCCGCTGGCCGTGGTGGCGGCGCTGGGCGCCAGCTGCATTACCGGAATCCTGTTCGGGCTGCTCCCGGCCAGTCGGGCGGCCCGCCTCGACCCGGTAGAGGCGCTGCGGTACGAATAGCCGCGTCGGGGGACGACCCGCCGACCCCGAGGGTGTTATCGTTCGGGGGTGAGAACCCTCGATGCCATTCGGCTGGCCCTCGCCCAGTTGCGGGTCCAGAAGCTCAAGAGTGCCTTTACGCTCCTCGGCGTCACCATCGGCGTGATGTTCCTCATCGCGGTGGTGTCGATCGTGGAGGGCATGGGCAAGTACGTCGAAGAAGACTTCGCGTCGCGCCTGATCGGCACCAACACGTTCACGGTGCGGCGCTTCGACAACGTGGCCGGCGGACCCGGTGGCAACCGGGGTTTCGATTCGCGTGAAGCGCAGCGGCGTCCGCTGTTGCGCATGACCGACATCGACGCCGTGCGTGGGGCGCTGCCGGCGTCCATGACGTCGACCATCTCCAGCGAAACATTCAAGTACGCCAGCGCCCCGGGGGCCCGGCCGCGGCAGGTGCAGGCGGTGGCCACCGACGCGAACTACTTCGCCATCAAGAAGTTCGCGGTGGACCAGGGGCGCGCCTTCACCGACCAGGAAGTGCGTGCCGGCGCGCCGGTGCTGGTGATCGGCGTGGAAGTGGCCGAGCACTTCTTCCCGGGGCTCAACCCCATCAATCGCGTGCTGCGCGTGTCCGGGGTGCCCTTCACCGTGATCGGGGTGGTGGAGAAGCAGGGTTCGGTGTTCGGCTTCTCCCTCGACCGCCTGGCCATTGCCCCGTACACGTCGCCCATGCAGCGCATCATTCGCCCGCTGCGCGACTTCAGCACGCTCATCGTGCAGGCGCCCACGCAGGCGGAGTTGGCGGAAGGCATTGAACTCGCGCGCGGTGCGCTGCGCGCCTTCCGCGGCCTGCGCGCCGCGGAGCCTGACAACTTCGGCATCGTCACGCAGGATGCCGCCTTCGGCTTCATCAAGCAGCTCAAGGGGCGCCTCGTGCTCTTCGGCACGGCCCTGCCGGCCATCAGCCTCGTCGTGGGGGCCATGGTGATCATGAACATCATGCTCGTGGCGGTCTCCGAACGCACGCGCGAGATCGGGGTGCGCAAGGCGCTGGGGGCCAAGCGCAAGGACATTCTCTCGCAGTTCCTCGTGGAGGCCGCGACGCTCAGCACCATTGGTGCCGCCATCGGCATCGGGTTGGGCATCGGCCTTGCCGAACTGGTGGCAGCGCTCACCCCGCTGCCGGCGGCGGTGGCGCCCTGGTCCATCGTTGCGGCGCTGGTGACGGGCGCCGGCGTGGGCATTGGTGCCGGGCTGTATCCGGCCAGTCGCGCCTCGCAGCTGGACCCCATTGCCGCGCTACGCGCCGACTGAGGAGCCATCATGAACAGTCTGCTGCTGGTGCTGGAAGGCGTGGGCATGGCGCTCGAAGCCATTCGCGGCAACAAGGTGCGCGCCGGTCTCACCATTGCCGGTGTCGCCATCGGCGTGTTCGTGGTGGTGGCCATGGGCGCGGTGGTGAACGGCATCCGCACGTCGTTCCAGCAGGACCTCGACCAGATCGGTGCCACCAGCTTCTTCGTGCAGCGCCGCAGCACCGGGCTGAGCGGCTGCGACGGCACCGACGAGAAGTGTCCCGACCGCAGCAATCCGCCCATCAGCTTCGAGGAGTGGAACATCGTCAGGCGCCTGCCCGGGGTGGAAACGGTCATTGCCACGCTGGGCGGATCGGCCAACTTCGCCTACCGCAACAGTCGCGTGGACAATGTGGGCTACGACGCCTACAGCGTGGACTGGCCCAAGGTGAATGCGTCGGACATCGCGCCGGGGCGCAACTTCACGCGCACCGAAGACGCCGCCGGCACGCCGGTGGCGCTGATCAACGACACCCTCAAGGCGCAGCTGTTCGGCCAGTCCGAGGCCATCGGCAAGCAGATCACGCTCAACGGTCAGCAATTCACCGTGATCGGCGTGTACTCGCCGCGCGCCGGTTTCCTGCTGTCGCTGCAGGGCAAGGGCCCCGACACGCCGCGCGCCATCATTCCGCTGCAGGCGGCGGTACGACAACTGGAGGCGTTCCGCAGTGGGCTCGTGCTCACGGTGCGCCCGCTGCCGAGTGCGCGGCAGGACGAAGTGATGGACGAGGTCACTGCCGCGCTCCGTGCCAGCCGCGGCCTCAAGCCGGGGGAGCGACAAACGTTCTACCTGGTGGAGCAGGATCGTCTGCTCGACACCTTCAATCAGCTCTTTGGTGCCATCTTCGCCGTGGGGCTCGCCCTGTCGGCGGTGGCGCTCCTCGTGGGGGGCGTGGGCGTGGTGGCCATCATGATGATTTCGGTGACGGAGCGCACCCGGGAGATCGGGGTGCGCAAGGCGTTGGGTGCCACCGCCGGCACCATCCGGTGGCAATTTCTCGTCGAAGCGGCCACGCTCACCAGTATTGGGGCCATCGTGGGCCTTGCGGTGGGCGCGCTGCTGGCGTGGGTCATCCGCTCCAATACCAGCATTCCAGCCGAGCTGCCCACGAGCATCGTGGTGACCGCGCTCGTCGCCAGCGCCGTGACCGGCGTGGCGTTCGGCATGTTGCCGGCCGTGAAAGCGTCCAACCTCGATCCGGTCGAGGCGCTGCGATACGAGTAGGCCATGCTTCCCGTCGACATCTTCCGCCTGGCGTTCGGCCAGTTGCGTGTGAACCTCCTGCGCACCGCATTCACGCTGCTGGGAATCGTGGTGTCGGTGGGGTTTCTCGTGGCGGTGGTGGCCATCATCCAGGGGATGAATGCCTACGTGAAGGAGAACATCGCGGAAGCGATGATCGGCATGAATACCTTCCAGGTGCGTCGCCTGCCGCTCAGCCTGGGGCTTTTCACCGACGACGAGTTCCGCCTGCTGCAGAAGCGCCCGCGCGTGGACGAGCGCGACGCGGCCGCCGTGGCGGCGGCGCTCCCCGACGCCCAGGCCATCGGCTTCTCGACCGGGTGGCCTACGCCGCGCGCCGACGTGGTGTGGCGCAATCGCACCCTCGGCAGTGTACTGGTGTTCGGCGTGAGCGAGGGATACCAGGCGGTGCAGGATTACCGCTTCGTGGCGGGCCGGCCGCTCAGTGAACTCGACGTGCGCGAGCGCCGCCCCGTGGTGGCCATCGGCGCCGATGTGGCGAAGGATCTCTTCGACGAGGGGAATGCCATCGACCAGGAGGTGCGCATTGCCGGCCGCCGCTTCACCGTGGTGGGCGTGGTCGCACCCAAGGGACGCGTCCTGGGGCAGTCGTTCGATGCCTTCGTGATGATTCCCATTCCCGCCTTCGAGTCCATCTGGGGGCGACGCCAGCAGACGGTCGTTTCGGTGAAAATGCGGACGGCCGAGGAAGTGGCGCCGGCCATGGCGCGCGCCCAGGAGGCGATGCGCGTGGCGCGTCACCTGCGCCCCGCCGACCGGGACGACTTCGACATCGGCACCGGGGAAGCATTCATCGCCTTCTGGAAGCAACTCACGAGGGTGCTCTTCGCCGTGGTACCGGCGGTGGTGGCCATTGGCATTCTCGTGGGCGGCATCGTGATCATGAACATCATGCTCATGGCGGTCACCGAGCGCACCCACGAGATCGGGCTGCGCAAGGCGGTAGGCGCCACGGCGGCGGATGTGCGGCGGCAGTTCCTCGCGGAAGCGGTGGCGCTGGCGCTCGCCGGCGGCGTGCTGGGCGTGGCCGCAGGATGGGCGTTGGCGTTCGTGGTAAGCAGCGTGAGCCCCCTGCCCGCCCGCGTGACGCCGTGGAGCGTGGCGCTGTCGCTGGTGCTGGGGGCGGGGATCGGCGTGCTCTTCGGCGTCTACCCCGCATCGCGCGCCGCGAGGCTCGATCCCATCACGGCCATGCGCGCGGAAACCTGACATGCCGCTCTCGGGCAGTGGGCTCGCCGAGAACGTGAAGCTGGCGCTCGAAGCGCTGCGTGTGAGCAAGCTGCGCTCGTCGCTGACCATTCTTGGCGTGGTGATTGGCGTGGCCACCGTGATGACGATGGCCGCCATGGTCCAGGGCATTCGCGACCAGATCGTGACCACGATCGAGGTGGCCGGCCCCACGACCTTCTACGTGCTGAAGAAGTTCTCGCAGACCCCGCTCAATCCGGACAACCTGCCCAAGGATGTGCGCATCCGTCCCGATCTCACGGAGGCGGAAGTGGCGCGCATTCGCCTGCTCCCCGAGATCGGCTACGCCTCGCTGTGGGCGCAAACGCTGGCGCGCATCGAGGCCGACGGCGTGCGCACGCAGGGGATGGCCATCATGGGGGCCGACGACGGTTTCACCCTCATTCAGGGTGGCGAACTGGTGGCGGGGCGCTGGTTCACGCGCGGCGAAATCACCGCCGGGGCCCCGGTGGTGGTGCTGCAGGAGAACACGGCGCGCTCGATGTTCGGCCAGGAGCGCCTGCTGGGGCAGCGCGTGCAGATCGGTGGGCGCGTGCTCGAGGTGATCGGCCTGTGGGCAGAGCCGGGGAACATCTTTGCGCCCCCGGGGCAATCGGTGGGCGCCGTGGTGCCGTTTCGCTTCATGGATCGCTCGTACACCATCGATCGCACCAATGCGCTGTTCATCCCGGTCAAGCCACGGGCAGGCGTGCGCGTGGCCGACGCCCAGGGCGCCGTCGAGATGGCGCTGCGGGAAAGCCGGCGACTGCGCCCTGGCGACGGCAACACCTTCGACCTCGTGACGCAGGACCAGATCCTGGACACCTTCAACAGCCTCACGAGCGTCTTCTTCCTGGTGATGATCGTGCTGAGCGGCGTAGCACTGCTCGTGGGCGGGATCGGCGTAATGGCCATCATGACCGTTTCGGTCACCAGTCGCACCCGCGAAATCGGCGTCCGCAAGGCGCTTGGTGCCACGCGCCGCGACATCCTCATCCAGTTTCTCGTCGAGGCGAGTACCCTCACCGGCATTGGTGGCGTCATTGGCATTCTGGTGGGTCTCGTATTCGGGCGCGTGGCCGCCGTTGCGCTCGACATCGATGCGCCCGTGCCGGTGACCCTGACCGTCATTGCGGTGGTGGTCTCCGTGGGCATCGGCATCGTGTTCGGCATGATTCCCGCGCGTCGTGCGGCCAGGCTCGATCCCATCGAAGCGCTGCGCTACGAGTAGTCGAGCCGGAACGGACGAATGGCGCGTCCGCGAAGGGGAGACCTGCCGTCAGTTCCTCTTCCCCAGCAGACTCACGGAACTCTCTCAGTACCCGCGCACCGCCAGGAACGCCTCCCAGAGCGGGAGCTGGATGGGAGCCCCCAGCACGGCGAGCTCGAGGACCGACAGGGCGCCGATCACCGTGAGCAGCATCTTGCCCTGACGATAGGCCGGGGTACGCCCGCGAATGGCCAGCACCGCCGTGACCACGGTGTAAGTAATGACGCACCCGAGCGTGAACGGCAGGAACCAGCTGTTCTGCACCGGGCCGAAATACGACTCGAGGAACACGAGCTGGTCGGGGAAGAATCCGCGACCCGGGTTCTCCACGCCAAGGAAGATGTTGATGCTGGCCACCTGGTGCACGACCCAGAAGAGTGCCGCCGTGTACCATCCCACCCGATTCACGCGCTGGTGCGTGAAGAACGCGGTGGTGGCCAGCACTCCCAGCATGACGAGCTGATACCAGAACATCGAGAGCACGGCCCGCACGGCGAAGCTCCACGACGGCGGCTCGGCGGGAATGGAGAGCCGCAACTCCTCAGGGCCGATGATCCATCCGCCGTAGAACGTGACCTGCGCCCACGTCCAGAGAAACGCGCCGCCCAGAAAGCTGCGACGGGCCGCCGAGGGCGTGTCGCGATCACGCTCGAGATACACGAGCGAGGCGCCCCAGAGCGCCAGCGCGCTGGCCACCACGAGCCCCAGCAGCCGGGTGCCGGGCGTGCGCTCGAGCGCGAAGACCACGCCCGTGGTGCTCCACCAGAAGGCCACCACCACGCCGAAGGAGCGCAGGGCCACCCGCATCGTGGTTTCGCGTGTGGCAATGTCGGTGGCGTGCACCATGTCCGGGTGACGCGCGCGCAACAGTGACGGCAGCCACGCCCGCCACCCCGTTGGACGCGTCGGCACCATCGGTATCCGTACCGTCTCCACCCGCACGCTCATGCGCCTCCCTCGGCCATCTGCATTGCCGTTCTCACGAGTCCTCCCAACGCCTTCGCATCCGCCGACGGCAGCAGGATGTAGCGCGCCTTCATGGCCTCCGCCAGCTTGCGCGCCACGAGCTCTCCCCGCGGCGAGGTATCCACGAACATGGCCGGAAGGTGCTGCGACGCGAAGCGCGCCGCAGCGGCCAGGGCATCCACTTCGGCCTGCTTGCGCCCCGGCGTCCCGTCGCGCGCGATGTTGGCGCGCCCATCGGTCATCATCACTACGAGTGGCGCGCTGCCGCCGCGCCGCGTGGCAATCGCCTGCTCCAGGGCGGCATCGATGGCATGTGCCATGGGGGTGCCGCCGCCACCGGGAAGCGCCGCGAGCACCTTCTTGGCCCGCGCGAGCGCCCGGGTGGGGGGCAACAGGACCTCGGTGCCCTGCCCCCGGAACGCCACGAGGCTCACACGGTCACGTCGGGCGTAACTCTCCGCCAGCAGCAGCTCCACCGCGCCCTTAGCCTCGGCCAGGCGATAGAGCGCCGACGACCCCGACGCATCCACCACGAAGATGACCGTGGTGCCGGTGCGCTCCACGAAGCGTCGAATGCGGAAGTCTTCACGGCGCACGGCCACACGCGGCCGTGGTGCCGCCGTGGCGCTGGCCGGTCCCGCACTACGCTCCCGCACCCGCTGCCACGGCGCGGCCGCCCGCAGGGTCTCCAGCAGATGCAGCCGCGCGCCACCGCGCGGCAGCCCACTGCGGGCACCGCGTGGACGACCGCGCAGCAGGTTGGGCGTTTCCTCGCCCACGCGACCCTGCATGGATCCCGCCGTGCTGTTTTGCACGAGTTGCGCCAACAGGTTGGGCGGCAACGCCGCCTGCACCGCATCACGCAGCAACTCGCCGCTGTCGGGTGTGGGCTGTGTGCTGTCGTCGTCGTTGTCCTTCTGCTCCGACTCGGGGGGCTCAGGCGGCTGCTCCAGCTGCGGCGGCGGGGGCTCGGGCGGTTGCTCCGGAGTCTCCTCCTGCTCCGGCGGCACGGAGTCGTCACCCTGCGCCTCGTCCTCCCCGGGCGGCGGCGGGGGTGGCGGCAGCCGCGTGGCCCGCGGCGCCAGCACGAGCGCCGCGGCCTTCTCCGCGTCGGCCTCCGTGACCGCCAGACGGCCGTCGAGTGCCGCGTGGGCGCGAGCGCAGCGCAGCGCAAAGAGCGTCGCGCGCACACTGTCCACCCCGAAGGCATCAGCCGTTTGGCAGAGCGCCGCCGCCCAGGCGTCGTCCACGGTCACCTGCGGCAGCCGTGCCCGTGCCTCACGCACGAGCCGCTCGAAATGATGCGCCGCCGATTCGTCGGCCATCCACTCCAGCTCCTCACTGGTGCGGCCATCGAAGCGCACGCGGAAGGCCACCCGGTCGCCGAGGGCCGGATGCACGAGTTCCTCATCCACCGACTCGTCGAGCAGCAGCGCGCAGACACGCGAGGCATGCCGATCGGCGATCCCGTCGCGCTGCACGGTGATTTCCCCGTGGTCGAGCACTTCGCACAGTGCCGTACGCGCGGCCACGGCCAGCCGCTCCGCCATGGGCAGCACCAGCACGCCGCCATCGGCCGCCGCCAGCACCCCGCGCTCCGCGACGAGCCGGCCGGCCGAGAGGGTGGAAGCGAGATCGACGCCGCCGTACAGGCGGTCGGCCGTTACGCCTGCGGGCACGCGCCGCAGTGGGGCGCCCGCGGGCAGCCACGCCCGCACGAGGGCCCCGAACTGGCGCGCCTGCTCGTGCAGCGGGTGGTCGAGCACGGCGCCTCCCAGCCCGTGCGGATCCACGGCCAGCAACAGCGCCGTGAGGGCGCCGAAGCTGCCGGGCAGGTCAGCCTGCGGCGACGACATCGCCGGCCGGCGTGTCCCAGAGTTCGGCCACGGCGCGCTCGACGCGGGTGGTGGAGCCGGCGTCATCGAGCACGTTGCGGCGCAGGCGATGGCGCAACGCCATCGGCGCGATGCGCCGCAGATGGTCGAGCGTGACCACGTCGGCCCCCTCGAACGCGGCCAGCGCGCGCGTCGTGCGGAGCAGCGTGAGTTCGCCACGCAGTCCGTCGGTCCCCAATGCCGAGCAGAGCGCCGCGGCGCGCTCGAGGATGGCATCGGGCACGGACAACTCGTCGAGGCGAGCCCGCCCCTTCTCGATGGAGCGGCGCACCTTGGCATCGGCCTTCTGCCACTGCGCGAGGAAGGCCATGGGATCGCGATCGAAGGCATCGCGCCGCTTGATCACGTCAATGCGCAGCGCGATGACCGTGGGCGTGCGCACATCCACGGCCAGTCCGAAGCGGTCGAGCAGCTGCGGCCGCAACTCCCCCTCTTCCGGGTTGCCGCTTCCCACGAGGACGAAGCGCGCCGGATGCCGGACGCTGACCCCTTCACGTTCCACCACGTTCTCACCGGTGGCGGCCGCATCGAGCAGCAGGTCCACGAGGTGATCTTCGAGGAGGTTGACCTCGTCCACGTACAGGAAGCCACGGTGCGCGCGCGCGAGGAGTCCGGGCTCGAACGCCTTCTCCCCCGTCGTGAGCGCCCGCTCCAGATCGAGGGCGCCCACGACGCGGTCTTCGGTGGCGCCGAGCGGCAGGTCGACGACCGGCACCGGCGCGAGCAGCGCCCGCGGATGCTGCCCGTCGGCCAGCCGCTTGAGGCAGTCATCGCAGCGCTGGGTGGTGGAGTGCGGATCGCAGCCGTACTTGCACCCCTGCACGACTCTCATCTGCGGCAGCAGCCCAGCCAGCGCACGGACCGCGGTACTCTTGCCCGTGCCTCGGTCGCCAAACACCATGACCCCGCCAATGGAGGGGTCGATCGCCACCAGCAGCAGGGCGAGCTTCATCTCGTCCTGTCCCACGATGGCGCTGAACGGATACACAGGTCGCATCAGAATCCTGAAAGAATCGACCGGCGGCCAGGGGTGGCGCAGGGCAGCCGGAGAAATCCATGTTTCTATGACGTTAGGACCGGACATTCTATGTCGCAATATCCTGACAGTCCCGGCGCTTGCAGGTGTACACTTTTCTTGACACCGCGGTTTCCTCGCGCGAGCTTAGCTGATGTGAATCCCCCCGAGCAGGCGCTGTCCGCGCCCACCGTTCCGGCCGCCGATCGCCCGCGCGCGACGGCCGATCTCGTCCCGGTTGCTCCGGCAACCGACCGTGCGCTGGCGCCCTCGTGGTTCGAGCGCGTGCGCGATCGCTGGTACAAACTCGTTGCGACCGACGAGTTCCAGCGCTGGAGCGCGCGCTTTCCGCTCACGGCCCCCATCACGCGCTACCGGTCGCGGAAGGTGTTCGACCTGGTGTCGGGGTTCGTCTACACGCAGACGCTCTATGCCTGCGTGGAGATCGACCTGTTCGATTACCTGTCCGATGGTGCCCGCACCATCGAGGAGATCGCCCACCACGGCGAGATGCCCATCGCGAGTGCCGAGCGCCTGCTCAATGCGGCCACGTCGTTGCGCCTGCTGATCAAGCGCCGGCACGGCCGCTATGGATTGGGGCCGTTGGGGGCGCCGCTGGTGGGCAATGTCGGGGTCACGGCGCTCATCCGTCACCACAAGATGGCGTATCACGACCTCGCCGACCCCGTCTCGCTGCTGCGCCAAGGCTCCGACTTCCGCACGGAGCTGTCGCGCTACTGGTCGTACGCCGACGCCCCGCGGCCACAGGCGATCGACGATTCCCGGGTGGCCGCCTACTCGGAAATCATGGCGGCCACGCTGCCGCCGGTGGCGCACGATGTCCTCGACGCCTACGACCTGTCGAAGCACGACTGCCTGCTCGACGTCGGCGGCGGGGAGGGCGCCTTCCTGTCGCTCGTGGGCGCGCGCCACGCGCGGCTGCAGCTGCAGCTGTTCGACCTGCCGGCAGTAGCGTCGCGCGCCCGGACCCGACTCGAACAGATCGGCCTCGGCGACCGGGTACAGTGCTTCGGGGGCAACTTTCACGCAGACTCCCTCTCCACCGGCGCCGATGTCTGCTCGCTGGTACGCGTGCTGCTCGATCACGACGATCTGTCGGTGCTGCGTCTGCTGCAGCGGGTACGGGCCGCGCTGCCCAAGGGCGGGGTGCTGCTCATCGCCGAAGCGCTGGCGGGCGCCAAGGGCGCCGAGACGGTGGGCGACGCCTACTTCTCGTTCTACCTCATGGCCATGGGCAAGGGGCGCGCGCGCCGGGCCTCCGAGCTGCACCAGATGCTGCAGACGGCCGGGTTCCGGAGGAGCCGCGAACTCCCCACCCGCTTCCCGATCCAGACGGGGCTCATCGTGGCGGAAGTCTAGGGCGCGATGGCCGAACCAGGGCGCAGGGCGAAGGGATCAGGGGGAAGGCCGTAGGACCCCGCCTTTCTCCTTCCGCCTGACCGTCTGCCCCCTGCTCCTCTTTAGGAAGCTCGGTCCGAACCGTCCTATCAGTCTCGGACTGCATACCCGAGCAACTCGCTCAGGATATTGACAGCAATCACTGTCAACTTCACTGTACACTCGTGAACACCCTCGCCGTAGTCTTCGAAGAACCGACGAAGCTTTCCGTCCGCGAACTGACACTCGTCGAACCCACCGCCGCCGACGTCGTGGTGGCTATGCAGTACTCCGGCATCAGCACCGGGACCGAGAAGCTGCTCTTCACCGGGCGCATGCCCCCCTTCCCTGGTCTCGCCTATCCCCTGGTGCCCGGCTACGAAGGGGTGGGCCTCATTCTCGAGGCGGGAGCCGAGTCGGGGCGTGAGCCGGGGCAGCTGGTGTACGTGCCCGGGTCCAAGGGCTTCAACGAAGCCCGTGGCCTGTTCGGTGGACAGGCGTCGCGCGTCGTGGTGCCCGGCGGCAAAACCATCCCCCTCGCCGATCACGTGGGGGAGAAGGGGGCGCTCTTCGCGCTCGCGGCCACGGCGCATCACTGCCTCGAGCCCGATCCGGCCAATCACCTCGACAAGCTGCCGGGGCTCATCGTGGGGCACGGTGCCCTGGGCCGTCTCATTGCCCGCCTCTGTGTCCTCTACGGTGCCCCGGCTCCCACCGTATGGGAGACCAATCCCATTCGCATGGACGGTGCGCGCGGCTACTCCGTCATCCACCCCGACGACGACACCACGCGCGGCTACAAGGTCATTTGCGATGTGAGTGGCGCCGACGGCATCATGGACACGCTGGTCAACAAGCTCATGCCCGGGGGCGAGATCGTCCTCGGCGGCTTCTACAGCGAGCCCGTGTCGTTCACCTTCCCGCCCGCGTTCCTGCGCGAAGCGCGCATCCGCATTGCGGCGCAATGGAAGGAGCAGGACCTCACCGCCATCACGGCGTTCGCCAACAGCGGACGCCTCGACCTCGATGGCCTCATCACGCACCGCGAACCCGCGGCGCGTGCCGCCGACGCCTACGCCACGGCGTTCGGTGATCCCCACTGCGTCAAGATGATCCTCGACTGGAGATCTGCTGCATGAGCGAGAACGGTCTGCACCAGCTGCACAAGAACATCCGCGATGAGGCCTCGTCGGATGTCGACACCGTGCACACGGGCCCGGTGACCAAGGAAACGCAGATCATCGCGATCTACGGCAAGGGCGGCATCGGCAAGAGCTTCACCCTCGCCAATCTCTCGTACATGATGGCGCAGCAGGGCAAGAAGGTGCTGCTCATCGGCTGCGACCCGAAGTCCGACACCACGTCGCTGCTCTTCGGCGGCAAGGCCTGCCCCACCATCATCGAAACCTCCAGCCGCAAGAAGCTGGCCGGTGAGGCGGTCTCCATCTCCGACGTCTGCTTCAAGCGCGACGGCGTCTACGCCATGGAGCTGGGTGGTCCCGAGGTCGGCCGCGGCTGCGGTGGCCGCGGCATCATCCATGGGTTCGAAACGCTCGAGAAGCTCGGCTTCCACGACTGGGGCTTCGACTACGTGCTGCTCGACTTCCTCGGCGACGTGGTGTGCGGCGGCTTCGGCCTGCCCATTGCGCGCGACATGTGCCAGAAGGTCATCGTGGTCGGCTCGAACGACCTGCAGTCGCTGTACGTGGCCAACAACGTCTGCAGCGCGGTGGAGTACTTCCGCAAGCTGGGTGGCAACGTGGGCGTGGCCGGCATGGTGATCAACAAGGACGACGGCACCGGCGAAGCGCAGGCGTTCGCCCGGAATGCCGGCATTCCGGTGCTCGCCGCGATTCCCGCCCACGAGGACATCCGCCGCAAGAGCGCCAGCTACGAAATCATCGGCAAGCCCGATGGCGAGTGGGGCGCGCTCTTTGCCGAGCTCGCGCAGAATGTGGCTGACGCCCCGCCGGTACGCCCCAAGCCGCAGACCCAGGATCAGCTCCTCGGCCTCTTCTCGGCCGAAACCACCGGGCGCGACTTCGTGATGGAGCCGGCCACCATGTTCGACATGGTCGGCAAGGAAGAGCTCGTGAAGCCGACGCTCGAAGTCGTCTACGATGCCGTCTGAGGGCGATCGCATGGCTGAGAACCAGGAAGTCGTGTACGATGCCGTCTCGGAGGTACCCATGCTGAACGACGCGGATGCGCCGGGCGGCATGGGGTGCGCTCCGAGCGGCCCATCGGGCAAGCCGCTGCCGGTGGTCAATGGGCAGCCCGTCAATCTGGCCGCCACGCAGGCCGATGGGCTGGGGTGCCATTCCGGGAAGGAGCAGATGCTCGAAGCGGCGCGCGCGGCGGGCAAGAGCGAGGTGCTCGACCGGTATGCGGCCGACTATCCGAAGGGACCGCACGACCAGCCGCAGAGCATGTGTCCCGCCTTCGGGTCGCTGCGCGTGGGGCTGCGCATGCGCCGCACCGCCACCATCCTCAGCGGATCGGCCTGCTGCGTGTACGGGCTCACCTTCACGAGCCATTTCTACGGCGCGCGTCGCACCGTGGGCTACGTGCCCTTCAACAGCGAGACGCTCGTGACGGGGCAGCTGTTCGAGGACATCCGCGACGCGGTGTTCAAGATGGCCGACCCCGCCCTGTACGACGCCATCGTGATCACCAACCTGTGCGTGCCCACGGCGTCCGGTGTGCCGCTGCAGATCCTCCCCAAGGAGATCAACGGCGTCCGCATCATCGGGATCGACGTGCCCGGCTTCGGCGTGCCCACGCATGCGGAAGCCAAGGACGTGCTCGCGGGGGCGATGCTCAAGTACGCCCGGCTCGAGGCCGAGCAGGGGCCGGTGCAGGCCCCACGCGGCGGGCGGGCGGCCAAGCCCACCGTCACGCTCATCGGCGAGATGTTCCCGGCCGACCCGGTCGGCATTGGCATGATGCTCGACGGCCTGGGTCTGGCGGCCGGTCCGGTGGTCCCCACGCGCGAGTGGCGCGAGCTGTACGCGGCGCTCGACTGCACCGTGGCGGCGGCCATTCACCCGTTCTACGTGGCCAGCTTCCGTGAATTCGAAGCGGCCGGGCGGCCCATCGTGGGCTCGGCGCCGGTCGGCTACGAAGGCACGGCCGCGTGGCTCGAGAACATCGGCCGGGCCGCCAACGTGTCGCAGGAGCTCATCGACGCCACCAAGAACCGCATCCTTCCCGCCATCAAGGGCGCGCTCTCGGCCATGCCCATCAAGGGGCGCATCACAATGTCAGGCTACGAAGGCTCGGAGCTGCTGGTGGCGCGCCTGCTCGTGGAGAGCGGCGCCGATGTGCGCTACGTGGGCACCGCCTGCCCGCGCACGCCGTACAGCGAGGCCGATCGCGAATGGCTCGAAGCAAAGGGGGTGCACATCCAGTATCGCGCGTCGCTCGAACAGGATTGTGCGGCCATGGAGGAGTTCCAGCCTGATCTCGCCATTGGTACCACCCCGGTCGTGCAGAAAGCCAAGGAACTCACCATCCCGGCGCTGTACTTCACCAACCTCATTTCGGCACGTCCGCTCATGGGCCCTGCCGGCGCCGGCTCGCTGGCGCAGGTGGTGAACGCCGCCATCGGCAACAAGACGCGGTTCGACGAAATGAAGGCGTTCTTCGGCGACGTGGGCAGCGGCTATCGGGCCGGTGTGTGGGAAGACGTGCCGCAGGACAAGCCGGAGTTTCGCGAGCACTACAAGCGCCACATCGCGAAGCTCAATCGCGCGCGCAAGGCCGAGGAGATGGTCTGATGTCGCTGATTCTCGATCTGGATCGCGCCGGCGGCTACTGGGGGGCGGTGTATGTCTTCACCGCCATCAAGGGGATGCAGGTGGTGATCGACGGTCCGGTCGGATGTGAAAATCTTCCGGTCACGTCGGTCCTGCACTACACCGACGCGCTGCCGCCGCACGAGCTGCCGATCGTGGTGACCGGCCTCGCCGAGGAGGAGCTGGGGCAGCACGGCACCGAAGGCGCGATGAAGCGGGCGCACAGCACGCTCGACCCCGAACTGCCCAGCGTGGTGGTGACCGGCTCGATCGCCGAGATGATCGGCGGTGGCGTGACGCCGGAAGGGACGAATATCCAGCGCTTCCTGCCGCGCACCATCGACGAAGACCAGTGGCAGGCGGCCAACCGCGCCATGTACTGGCTGTGGACCGAGTACGGCCTCAAGAAGGGCGTGCGCCCCAAGAAGCGCGAGAAGCAGCCCGGCGACAAGCCGCGCGTGAACCTCATCGGCCCCATCTACGGCTACTTCAACACGGCCAGTGACCTGCACGAGATCCGTCGTCTTGTCGAGGGGATCGGGGCCGAGATCAACATGGTGTTCCCGCTGGGGAGCCACATGCAGGACATTCCGCGGCTGGTGGATGCGGACGTGAACATCTGCCTGTACCGCGAGTTCGGGCGCCTGCTGTGCGAGGATCTCGAGGTGCCGTACCTGCAGGCGCCGATCGGCCTGCACAGCACCACCAAGTTCCTGCGCTCGCTGGGCCAGCTGCTGGGACTCGACCCCGAGCCCTTCATCGAGAAGGAGAAGCACACCACGATCAAGCCGCTGTGGGACCTGTGGCGTTCGGTCACGCAGGACTTCTTCGGCACGGCGAGCTTCGCGATCGTGGCCAACGAGACGTATGCCCGCGGCGTGCGGCACTTTCTCGAGACGGAGATGGGGCTGCCCTGCGCCTTCAGCTTCGCGCGGCGTCCCGGCGTGAAGCCGGACAACCAGGCAGTGAAGGACGCCATCAAGTCGAAGCCGCCGCTCATCATGTTCGGCAGCTACAACGAGCGCATGTACCTGGCGGAACAGGGGTCCCGTTCGATGTACATCCCGGCGTCGTTCCCGGGGGCGATCATCCGCCGGCACACCGGCACCCCGTTCATGGGGTACAGTGGGGCCACGTACATCGTGCAGGAAGTGTGCAACCAGCTGTTCGACGCGCTCTTCCACATCCTGCCGCTGGGCACGGAGATGGACAAGATCGACGCCACCCCGGCGCGGCTGCACCAGGAGCTGCCGTGGGACGACGAGGCCAAGGCAACGTTCGACGAGCTGTGCGAAGGGTTCCCCATTCTCATTCGCATTTCGGCCGCGAAGCGGCTGCGTGATGCGGCGGAGAAGGATGCGCGGGAGTTGGGCGACGGTGTCGTGACCCGCGATCACGTCCTGGCCAGCCGGCGCACGCTGCAAGGGGCCACGGCGTAGTGCGGCTTCCGGTGGGGTGCCCCGCCCGCGGGGCCCGGTAGTGCCGAACGCGCCAGCGGACTGCGGTTCCGCTGGCGCGTTTGCGCGGTATGTTTTGCCGCGGTGTTGGTGGCTAGTCGGCGTTCGCGCACAGGGCGTGAACGATCACCTCCGGCCTTTCCTCCGGCAGCAGGTGCCCTCCCTCCTCCACGGTCAGCGTCACCCCCGGAATGCGCGCCACGGCGCGCCGCAGGGCAGTGAGTGGAATCCAGCGATCCCCGCGCGCGGCGATGAGCTGCACGGGCGTGCGCAGCACGCCCACGTCGCGAAAGAGCGCGGGCAGGTCCCAGCGCGCCATCATGGCGATGGCCGCGTGCACGTGCGCGGGGCGGGAGCAGAGCTGGCGATAGCGCGCGGCCTGCGGGGCGGTGAGCGTGGTGCCGGTGCTGGCGAGCATGTGCGCGATGAGGCGGGTTTGTGCGGCGAGGCGGGCGGTGGTGCCGGCCACGGCGTCGGTTTCGAGCACACGCCCCAGCACGGGCGCGATGAGTGCCACATACCATGCGGGCGGGGGCACGAGCGCCGGGCAGACGCCGAGCAGCCGCGCAGGCGCCAGGTAGCCGTCGAGCACCATGCGCAGCAGCACGGACACACCGGCAGAGTGCCCCACCACCACCTGCGGTCGGACGCCGATGCCGTCGAGCAGGGCGTGCAGCAGGCGCGACATGCCGGCCAGGCTGTAGGGATTGCGGGCCCGTTCGACGGGCGCGGGGACCTCGGTGAAGCCGTGGCCGGGGAGATCGATGTTGACCACGTGATAGTGGCCGTGGAGGGCTGGTACGACGCCGGCCCAGGAGTGGGTGCTGCCGCCGGTGCCGTGCATGAGCAGGACCGTGGGGGCGGCATCGGCGGGGCGTCCCGACCGCTGGACGTGCCAGGTGAGGCCGTCCAGCATATGGAATTCGGAGTGGTCGCGGAGTGGCCAGTCCAGAGGGATCATGTCGGGAATGTGGGGTTTGGCGGGTGTCATGAAATTGGTGCGTCGGAAACCGTAAATTCTTCTTGACGCATTGAACCGTAAGGTCCAGTTTACACCCCGTAGTTCAAGACTCGCTGCCCGTTACTCGGGTGGCATCCCAGCCGCGCGGGCGGAGCGCGGTAGCATCTGTCAGTTCCTTTGGAGGCAGAGATGTCGGAAAAGGGCGGAATGACCGAGGAAGAGGCGCGTCGCTTCCACGGCTACATGGTGACCGGCACCATGGGCTACGTCGTTGTTGCTGCGGTCGCGCATTTCCTCGCGTGGTCGTGGCGTCCGTGGTTCTAACCCTCTGATTCGAGGCTGGAGAGATTATGCACAGAATCTGGATGGGTAACGATCCGAACCTCATCATGAGCGCGCTCGGCACGTTTCTGGTCGGTTGCGTGCTAGTGCTTCACATCTGGGCCTTCGGGCAGTTCAATTGGCCCGGGACCCTCAAGGCCAAGTACGCGACGCCCGCGGCCGCCACCAAGTAAGGAGTACCCATGCATCGCATCTGGTTGATGTATGACCCGCGGCGCGTGCTGGTGGCCATGGTTGGCTTCCTCGCCGTGCTCGCGCTGGTGATTCACTTCATCCTGCTCAGCTCGCAGCGTTACTCGTGGATCGAGAACGGGACGCTCGGCGCTGATCAGGCGCCCGTCGGGGCGTCGGCTCCGGCGGCGGCGGCAGAGATGTCGCCGCTCCCGCCCGGCCGGTAAAGCGTCGCGCGTCGTCGCCGGGCTGGCGTTTCGCACGTGTCAGTGCGACGCCAGCCCCGGCCGACGCAAAACGTTCGCATTTTCCTAGGCAGTTGCTGGCAGTTCCCTGGTAATTCGCAGCCGCAATTCCCCCCGCTGCCTTTTCTCTGCGCGTCCGGAGATATCGCCCATGGCGATGCTGAGCTTCGAGAAGAAGTACCGTGTCCGCGGTGGTACGCTGATCGGCGGAGATCTTTTCGATTTCTGGTTCGGTCCGTTCTACGTGGGCTTCTTTGGTGTCACGACGATCATCTTCGTCACGCTTGGCACGCTCTTGTGCGTGTGGGGCGCGGCGATGGGGCCGACGTGGAACCTGTGGCAGATCAACATTGCCCCGCCCGACCTCAAGTACGGACTCGGCCTCGCGCCGATGCGTGAGGGGGGCTTGTGGCAGATCATCACCTTGTGCGCCATCGGGGCCTTCGGCTCCTGGGCGTTGCGTCAGGCCGAGATCGCCCGAAAACTCGGCATGGGCATGCACATCCCGTGGGCGTACGGCGGTGCCGTGCTGGCCTACGTGACGCTGGTCGTCATTCGCCCGCTGCTGCTGGGCGCGTGGGGGCATGGCTTTCCGTACGGCATCTTCTCGCACCTGGACTGGGTGTCGAACGTGGGGTACCAGTACCTCCACTTCCACTACAATCCGGCGCACATGATCGCCGTGACGTTCTTCTTCACGAACTGCCTCGCGC
>Ga0315899_10002177_pt1 | contig 21871 bp, 15 predicted proteins | sample LakEriMetagenome_2_FD_203518 | JGI IMG/M metagenome (GOLD analysis project Ga0315899, IMG submission 203518) | Freshwater fungal communities from buoy surface, Lake Erie, Ohio, United States - Buoy 4 MA112 | ecosystem: Environmental > Aquatic > Freshwater > Lake | place: USA: Lake Erie, Ohio... | reverse complement strand
GGTGTTCAACAAGGGAATGACGAACACAACCTCGCGTATGGACTGTCGATCATTGTTGAAATGAGACGAGCGTTTTTTAAACAAAAGCGATAAAGGAGTGTCGCGTTGAAACACCTAAACCCCCTCCGGACATTACGGCTCTTAACCGCCTTGTCGGCGGTCCCTTCGCCCGTCTATGTTCCATTGCTTGTTGGCCTCGCCACACCAATGGTTGCGACATCGACGGTCCTAGCGCAGAGCCAACCAACTGGTGGGTTGCCTCCGTTGCCTGCGGCTACTGCAGCATTCAGCTCAGATAAGCCTGGTACTACGGATGCCACCAATCCAGCTAGTGGAGCTCCAGCAGCTCCAAACCTTTTACCTCCAAGTGGCGCAAGTGGAACACTACCTCCACTGCCTGGTCTAAATCTACCAACTCAGACCATGTCGGCTAACCCTAAGAGAGATCAAGCTGCTGCCTTAACGGCACAGGCTAAGCTCGCTCTGGACAAGGGTGATGTACCAACTGCTCGACGGCTTGTCGATCAAGCTAAGGCGATGGGCGTGCCTGATGCAGAGTTTGCACCGGGTTCACCACGACCATGGCAACTAGATTTGGCCGTCAAGAGTCGAGAAACCATGGCTGGCAACGCTGGCGTTATGCCTGCCAGTGCTGTGCAAGCAGCCGGCGGTTTGCCACCCAATCTTCAGCCTGTGGAACCTGGTGTATACCAACCACAGAAAGATGGCTCGCGGGTAGCAGCAGCTAGCGGTGAGCTTAGCTCTTACGATTCCGAGACCAATGGTGCAGATCTCTACAAAGAGGGATTGAGCGCACTTGCAACGGGAAATAACGATGCTGCGATGGCAAAGTTCCGAGCTGCTTACCAAAAGAAGCAGGATCTCGATCCACCAACCTTTGCTCAGCTCAAAGACAAGATGGCGATGCTGCAAGTCAGCGCTCGACAAAGCGGAGCTCCTGAGGAGATTGGTGCTGTTGCAACTGCGAATCAAGACGAGCTTCGCAAGAGACAGCGTCTATTTAGCGAAGTTACGGGTGAGATTGCAGATGCCGAACGATTGGCTACTCAGAACAAGCCGCTCGAAGCGCTCGATAAACTTCGAAGCTTGCGAGTTCGGATACAGCAATCCGAGGCTTCGAATGAATATAAAAAGTCTTTGTTGACCACCGTTGATCAAGTAAATGGCAACATTGAAAACTGGGTTGAGCAGAACAAGGTTGCGATTCAACTCGATCAAACTAACAAACAAGTCGAAGACCGGATGAGGGTCGAGGCTGAGACATTGGTTAAGTCCGATCTACAAGTCTCCTCGTTGGTGGATCAATACAATACATTGATCGATCAGCGTCGTTTCGACGAAGCAGTCGAAGTCGCTAGACGTGTTGCCGAACTGCGTCCAGGCTCCGAGATCGCTGCCGTCATGACGGCCAAGTCTAAGATGCAAGCGAATAACAATGAGTACGAACTCATTCGCGAACGCAAAGAATATGGTTTTATGAACCAGCTCATGAGCACCGAAGAATCCTCGGTTCCTATGGATGATCGTAAATCCATGATCTTTGCCGACGCTAAGGATTGGGAAGAATTGACGCGCAAGCGATTGCGATCCCAGAGCGAGTCCAGGATGTTACCTTCTGAGCGTCGTATCTACGATGCCCTCGAGGAATCTTTCTCTGGCTCGTTTGACAAGCGACCGTTGGTTGACGTCATGCGAACCTTCAGTGAGATGTTCGGTGTTCCTATCGATATCGACGAGCGATCCATAGCTGAAGAAGGCTGGACGATTGACCAGCCCGTGTCAATCAACTTGCAAGGGAATTCGGTCAAGCTGAAGAGTGCCCTCAACTTGATGCTTGAGAAATTGAATCTCAAGTATGTTGTCAAGAATGAGATGCTCATCATTCAAAGTAGCCGCTTTACACAGCCTGAGTTAATCACTGAGACCTATTCGGTTAAGGACTTGGTTATACCAATTCCCAACTTTGTAACCGACTATAACTCGGGTCTGGCTGGTGCATTGCAAGCCGCTTACCAAGCTCAAACCAGCTTTGCGAGTGCGACCGTCGCAGGCCAAGGTCAAGCGTCGGGTCTGGCTGCAGCGAGACCAGTCAGTGTTGATCCAAAGTCAGAGGTTTTGACCCAGTTGGCCTCCATGCCTGGCATGAATGGTCCAATGGGAGCACCAGCCTTTGGTGGTGTTGTTCCTGGACTATCACCGAACATCTATGGTGCCGGTCCGCAAGCTGCATTTCCAGGTACCCCACAAGGTTTCGGTGGATCGCCACTAGCGAACTTCGGTGAGTTGATCAACTTGATCGAAACCGTTGTGACCCCTGATGCATGGGAATCGAACTCGGGTTCCAGTTCCATGATCGAACACCGGCAAACATTGAGCTTGCTCGTACGGGCTCCTCAAGAAACCCACGAGGCACTCGCTGATTTGCTCAAGAGTTTGCGAGCTTTGCAGAACTTGCAAGTTACGATTGAGGTTCGATTTATTCAGCTTCAAGATACATTCTTCGAGCGAATCGGTATCGATTTTGACATCAAGAAGGATGACAACGTAAGGCGATTACCTAACGATGATAGTGGACCTTCTGTCGCGGTTGGTCTAAGTGCAGCGAACTCCGCTACGGGACCGACATTCACAAGTGATTTGGATATCGGATTGAACAACACCTTTAGTGTTAACCCTCCTTTCGGTGCTCCTGACATTGGCCAAGCGACCACGTTTGGTTTGGCGATCTTAAGCGATCTCGAGTTGTTCTTCTTCTTGGAAGCTTCTCAAGGTAACAGCCGTCAAAACGTGCTCAATGCACCTAAAGTGACAATGTTCGATGGTCAAATCGCAAGTATCAACGACTCCGCTCAGCGACCATTCGTTATCTCGTTCGAACCGGTGGTCGGTGACTTTGCCGTCGCTCAAAAGCCGATCGTCGTCGTGCTCAACGAAGGTACGCAAATGAACGTACAGTCTGTTGTGTCGCAAGACCGACGGTTCGTTCGAATGACTTTGGTTCCTCAATTCACTCGATTGGAGAACACAGATCGTCAATTCACCTTCACAGGCCGACGTTCGACCAACACTGGTACCAGCATTCTCAATCCGAACACGGGTTTGCCAACCGGCAATCGAAACGAAGAGGATGAAGTTATCGAAGGTACGACAGTTCAGCAGCCGACGATTGGTATTACTCAAATCCAAACGACGGTTAACGTTCCAGACGGTGGTACAATCCTCTTGGGTGGTATCAAGCGTCTCTCGGAAGGCCGTGTGGAACGAGGCACACCGATCTTGAGCAAGATCCCTTACCTCAACCGATTGTTCAAGAACAATGCGATCGGTCGGGAAACCAGTACTTTGATGATGACCGTCTCGCCTCGAATCATTATTCCTGAGGAAGAAGAAGAGAAGGTTGTCGGTTCGGCACCAAACCCATAAGTTGGTTTGGCCCCTTCAACTGGGGAAGTCGAAAAAGAGCATCAGTTAAAGAAGCGAGTCAGGAATGGCTCGCTTTTTTCGTTTGTGGGGAACCCGTATTACAACCCGCCGCGTGAGGGCTGGTTGCTTTCGAGGTAGATTGGACCTCTTGTCCGATGTTGTCGCTATTAAACTGGCAGGAGTTGCCGTTGTGCGATGAGCGCGTTTGAACGGGCAGGAGTGCCCATTCTACGTCGGAACAAAGACCGTCACGACCAGTTCGACTCGATAGCGTGAGTCGGCTAATTGAGGATGGGTACACGCACGAGTGGGGGCGCATCCGGCAGGAAGCCAGTTGTCCCAAAGGTCGTTGAAGAGCGTAAGATCTTCAGCAAAGGGCAGATAGACGAGCACTTGTACGAGTTGATCGTGAGATGTGCCGATTTCGATGCATCGTGACGCAACTTGTGCGAGCACAGCTCGAAATTGTTCCGTGGGCGAGGCTTCTGGATCGTCTGGAACCTCTACGAAGAAGCCCAAGTTTCCAACAACGACCGCGTCAGACCAGCGTTTTGTCACACCGTATCGAATCGGAGTTTGCACGGGTCACCTGGTTCGACTAGGTTCGAGGATTGCGTAAAAATCAGGACTACCGAAAGATGACGGTAGCCCCAGGGACGCAGATTAGACTAATGACAGAAATCGGAAGCTGGAATTAGCTCAGTTTCCATGCTTTGATTAGTTGTTCACCGCCAGGGGTCAAGCGACGAATCTTGTCAGCGATAACGAGCTTTTCCTGCTTGCTCGACTTTTCAGACTTCTTATGGAGAAGAGCCAGCTTCTTTTTACGAGTGCGGCGACGACGAATTTCTCGTTGACGTTCGGTTCCAGCCATGTTCGGTTTAAATCCTAGGAATTGCGGCAAATTGTCTTTAAAACGGAAGGAAAAATCGTAACCAACAGACTGAAATTCGTCAATGTTTGTTATCAATCCCTGCTTCGACCTATGATCTTCGGCAAAAATCTGGCAAGATGTGCGACTTTCCGGGAGTAATTTTGCTCCTGTTTGGATGTCAACTTGTCACTCGCACTCTGCACGTAACCGCGTAAATCCATGAAAAAAGCAACTGCCGTCGTTCTTGCTGCTGGGAAGGGGACACGCATGAAAAGCGAACTTCCCAAGGTTCTTTTCCCGGTTTTGGGGCGTCCCATGATTCACTGGGTACTCGACGCGCTCGGAAAAGCGGGAGTGGATAGAATTATTGTTGTTGTTGGATATCGCGAGGATTTGGTTCGCCAGGAGCTTGCTCATAGGGAAGGGATCGAGTTTGCGGTTCAGGCGGAGCAACTAGGCACGGGGCATGCTGTCCAAATGTGTAAAGCCCAGCTTCAAGAAGGGGAAGATCGTCTGGTGATGGTCGTTGCCGGGGATTCGCCACTGATACAATCCACTTCCGTTTCTAAAGTGATTAATGAGTTTTATTCCGGTAACTGGGACTGTTTGCTAGGGACATTAATCAAAGAGAATCCATTTGGTCTCGGTCGAATTGTTCGCAATGCGAAGGGTGCATTTGAAAGGATCGTCGAGCAGAAGGATGCGACAGATTCGGAAAAAGAGATCTGCGAAGTCAACATGAGTACCTACGCTTTTGGGCGAGATTCGTTACTCTGGGCGTTGGATCGTTTAGGCAATAACAACTCCCAACGCGAATACTATTTGACTGATTGCCCCGCTTTGTTGCTTCAGGATGGAAAGCGAGTGGAGGCCAAGCCGTTATTGGAGCAATGCGAATCGCTGAGTATCAATACGATCGACGAATTAGCGATGGTGGAATCGAAGATGAAAGAGATGGGATACAAATGCGAGAACTAAAGATTTTCAGCGGCCGCGCGAATCCGCAGTTAGCGAGAGACATTTGTGCCTTTTTACATCTTGAGCTGGGGTCTGTTTCTCTCGGTAAATTTCCTGACGGAGAGAACTTTTGCAAAATCGAGGAAGATGTCCGTGGACGTGACGTCTATTTGGTCCAGCCAACCTGCCCGCCTGTTAACGACAATCTGATGGAACTGCTCATCATGATTGACTCGTGCAAACGAGCCAGTGCGGCACGAATCACAGCAGTGATACCCTATTATGGATACGCGAGACAGGATCGCAAAGACGAAGGTCGAACGCCGATCACAGCAAAGCTAGTGGCCAACGTTATCACGCGGGCTGGAGCGGATCGTGTATTGACCATGGATTTGCACGCTCCTCAGATCCAGGGGTTCTTTGATGTGCCCGTTGATCACTTGTACGCCGGTCCGGTTTTAACCAGTTACTTTCAAAGTCGTGCGTTGGATCCAAACGAAATTGTGGTGGTGAGTCCAGACGAAGGGAGTATCAAACGAGCGATAGGGCATTCCAAGCGGATTGGTGGTAAGCTCGCGATTGTCGATAAGGTTCGCGATAACGCTTTACAAGTCCAGCAGAAGAACATCATTGGTGGCCCCGTTGAAGGCAAGATCTGCTTGATGTTTGATGATATGATCAGCACCGGGGGCTCGATTTGCGGGGCAGCAAAATTGGTTCGGGATGCGGGTGCCAAAGAGATTCACCTAGCTGCGACACACGGTGTGCTGTGCGGTCCGGCAATCGACAACCTTCGCAAGGCGCCGATCGATTCGTTGGTCATAACGAACACGATTCCTTTACCGCCTGAAAAGCGATTGGATTCCATTCATGTTTTAACGGTTGCACCACTCTTGGCAGAAGCCATCCGGCGCATCCATTCCAATCGGTCGATCAGCCAGATGTTCTCAGATGGCGACAACTCCGTCGGATAGCGAAAACCTAGATAATCGATCCTCTCAGGATAGATCAGCGTGCAACGAGCGTGCTGAGCGGTTCGTCTATCGAGCCGTCTGGGGGTACTCTGCAATTGCCTGTTTCTTCTATTGGTTGTCGTTGCCACCGTGCAGTCAACCATGGGCGGCCTACGTTTCCGCCTTCTTTTTTTCAGCTCTAGTTGGGTTGCCGGCTCGGCTTTCTCGAAGGGATTATTTCCGAGTTTGGGTGGTCTCCTGCTGCATGTGGTTGGCACTGCTGCAAGGAATCCGGCTTGCATTTTGGCCGCTGTATGCAGGTTGGGTCGCCCTGAGTTTGTACATCGCAGTTTACATTCCGCTAGCGATCTTCCTGGCCAGGTGGCTGGTTCACTCTACTAATGCCGCCATCCCATTTTCTTTAGCCGTTGCGTGGACTGCGATGGAGTTGGGGCGGAGCTACGTACTAACCGGCTTTTCTGCTTGCATGCTCGGGCATTCCCAGACACCCTGGCCGCATATGTTACCGATAGCGGCAACATTCGGAACGTATGGCGTTAGTTTTATGGTGATGTTGACTGGCGCAACGCTAGGGGCGATTTCGACGTCGCTGGTACGCAATAGATGGTATGCAAACTCGTCGGTCAATGAGATGGGGCGATATGCCTCCAAGCCATTTGAGAGTTGGTCGAATGTGGTGGCGTTACTGTTTTGTGTCTGTTGGATTTTCTGGTCGATGTGGTCATTGAACACATACGATCGGAGGTTGCAGGTCAGTGCACCGATCAAGCCGCTTGGTAAATTTCTGCTTGTGCAGTCTAACATGCCAACGATGTTTGATGTGTCACCAACTCAATTAGAAGAATCATGGGTCCAGTACGCGAAGCTAACGCAACAGGGGGTTACAGAGAGTCGTGGGATTGAACTGGACGCAATCCTTTGGCCGGAGAGTGCCTACAGTATTGGCGTTAGTTGGATGGAGTGGGACGGCAGGGGGACGCTTGGTCCCGAGTTGAGTCTCGAAGAAACCAGTGAGAGGAAAAAGCTATTCGATGAATCTTACGTCGAGCAAGCCAAGGCGTTGTTTCGAGGATTAGGATCTAATCCTCCACCACTTATTGCCGGTGGAGGCGTTATTGCTGTGAAAGAGTCAGGCGTTCGAGTTCTCAATGCCGCACTGTTGATCGATCCTTCCAAAGGCTCGCCGGCCTATTACGGCAAACGTCATCTGGTTATGTTTGGAGAATACATCCCGATACTTTATCACTTTCCGAATCTCCAAGCATTCTTTGGGATTGGACCTATGGGTACCGGGGAGCGTTTCGAGTGTTGGAGATTAGATTCCGGTACGTATGTAGCCCCCAGCGTTTGTTTTGAAGATGTCGTACCCCATTTTATACAAAGGCAAGTTTCCGAGCTGGAACAGAAAAACAGATCCCCCGACATACTCGTGAATCTTACCAATGACGCATGGTTTCGAGGTTCTAGCATATTAGACCATCATTTGAACAATGCCATTCTGGTGGCCGTCGAGAATCGACGACCAGTTTTGATCGCGGCCAACTCCGGCATCACCGCCTGGGTAGATGGTAGCGGTCGAGTGCAAAAGCAATTGGATCGGTACGAAGAAGGGTATTTTGTCGCCGAGCCTATCCCGGATGGCAGAAAAGGATTGTGGCAGACCTCGGGTGACGGTCCCGTAAAATGGATTTTGCTCGTCTATTTATCTCGGGGCATATTACCATTGATTGCGTGGGCATTATCTGGTCGCAAAACAAAGTCGTAGCGAGCACACATCACTATTTAGAGTGAGAAAGGACCGTGGCGTGATACCCGCCAACATCATTGCTAAAAAGAGGGACGGTGGCAAACTTTCCACGGATGAGATCAGGTTTATGGTCCAGGGGTACGCGCGGGGCGAGATTCCTGATTATCAAATGTCGGCTCTCGCTATGGCCATCTTACTTAAAAAGATGTCGCGGAGCGAAGTCTTTGATCTAACAGAAGCCATGGTGGATTCCGGTCAGCGGCTGAATCGAGGAACTTGTCCTAGAATTGACAAACATTCGACCGGAGGTTTAGGGGACAAGACGTCCCTCGTCATAGCACCCCTTTTGGCACTGGAGGGATATCACGTTCCCATGATCAGTGGCAGAGGGCTGGGTATTACGGGTGGGACGCTGGATAAGTTGGAAGCTATACCAGGGTTCCGAACAAACCTAAGCAACCAAGAAATTGAGACTCAATTAGAAGAGATTGGTTGCGTTATAACCGGGGCGACAGAAACCATAGCGCCTGCGGACAGAAAACTCTATGCCCTTCGCGATGTTACCGCAACGGTACCATCTTTGGCTTTGATCGTGTCGAGTATCATGTCCAAGAAGATCGCCGAGAGTTTAGATTCGTTGGTTTTGGACGTTAAGTTAGGAAGCGGGAGTTTTCAGCCGGATAAGGCCAAAGCGGAATTGTTACTGCGCGAGCTAGTGTATGTAGGTGTTCAATTTGGTATCAAAACCACCGGGTTGATTTCGGATATGGATCAACCGCTGGGCCAGATGATTGGTAACGCGGTGGAGGTTGTGGAATCCATAGAGGTGCTCAAGGGTAAGGGGCCTAGAACGGTTCGCGAACTCTCGCTCGAATTGGCGGCTAGATCGATTCATCAATTAGATGCAGCGGAATCGCGAGAGTCCATTCGCAATCGACTTAGTGCGCGTTTGTCGGATGGATCTGCTTTCGAAAAATTTGAGCAGATGGTTGCGGCGCAGGGCGGAGGTTTTAAAGAAGCCTTACGCATTGAAGCCAAACGCGTGATTGAATCCGATCGTGAGGGCGTATTAACCGAGATTGATGGCAGCAAAATCGGCTATGCGATCATCGAAATGAACGGAGGTCGTCGGGTTGCAGGCCAGTCGATCAATCATGGTGTTGGAATCAAGTGGCTTGCTCCGCTGGGAAGTGTACTATGTGCCGGAGAGCCCATCGCCGAGTTGTATTGTGACTCTGATAGTGACGCTGAGAGAGCGACGAAAATGATTTTTGCGGCATGTCAATTCAACACGAAAAGCACGAAAGAGTTTTTGCCCCTCTGGTTTTGATCGCGAGTGATTTGTACGTGTCTGATGTGGAAGCAAACTTTGAAGACGATGATGTAGCAACGATTCGCACAACTCACACCAATCAGTTTTCTTTACTGACATTGTTGTGGTGCATGCTCGCATGGATGTTACTTTTAGCGTATGCGAAGACAACTGGACGACAGGGGCCTGTCCAAGCGTCGGTGTTTATGGCCTTGGGATTCGTTGCCGGGTTGTTATTGGGGCTCGTCGCGGGGCGGATCCGAGAGCGGTTGTATTGGGCATCGCTGATTTCCGTTGTGGCGTTTCTCGCGGTTGCTGGGGGGAGCTTACGCGATGACGGCGTTTTTTATGGTTGGGGTATCGTGGGGTCGATTTGGGGTGCGTTTTTTCCTAATCGAAAGCCAAAGAGTTGGTGGAAACGATCTTTTTGGTTTGCAGCGATCGGTGGGGCTGGAATGTTGGAGAGCAATATCGTGATAAATCGGTTTGTTAGTCCGGAGGGATGGTTTGACATCTCGGCGGCCATGTTTATCGGCGCCTTGCTCGGACCATTGTCAAAGACGGCGGTCCTATTTGAAGTAAAAAACGAGTACTTCAAAATTGTTTTGGTGGGTTGTTTGGTGACAAGTGTGTTGATTGGAAATTGGTTAGTTCCCATTTTGGGAGGCGTAACCCGATAGTCCGGGCATCGCGATTTTCGTTGAGATTTTGTGTGTCCCTTATTTTGGAAGTCTGGTTGCGAAGTTATTCTTCGGAACGTTCAGCGGTGTACAATTGGGCGGACCCTTGATATTTCATCCAGGCGATAGATCGTTTTGTAGCGGTTATGCGAGGATGGAGAGGTAGTCGTCAGAAATAAAGTTCGATAGCCGTGACACAAAACAATCCGAGATCTTTTTCCATTGCATCGCAAATCGTCGTATTGTACGACGGTCAGTGCAATTTTTGCACGAGTCAGGTGAAGAATTTGGAGCGGTTGGATGGCAAAGGGCGGTTGCGTTTCGTCTCTTTGCACGATCCCGTGGTTAGCAAAGACTATCCCGATTTGAGCTTTGAGCAATTGATGGAGCAAATGTGGGTGGTCGCCTACGACGGGCGCAAGTTTGGCGGGGCGGACGCGATTCGGTATCTTTCGCGCCAGTTGCCAATGTTGTGGCCGCTTGCTCCGTTGATGCACATTCCTGGGACGATGCCAATATGGAGGTATCTGTACCGACAGATTGCAAAGCGTCGCTATAAAATCGCGGGTCGAAACTGCGACGAGGGGGGGACTTGCTCCCTTCATCAATAAGCCACAGGAATATGACCGATTCGTCTTGGATAAGAACACTTTGCCTCGAACATGGTTTTCCGTTGTTTGGTGTCGTTCGGGCAGTTGAGGCCCCGCGATACGAGCGTTTTCTGGAATGGTTGGGGCGAGGACATCATGGGAGCATGGCCTATTTAGAGAATCGCAAAGAGGCTTACGCTCATCCGTCGGGAGTATTAGAGGGATGCGAATCTCTCATCATGTTGGGTATGCCCTACTATTCCCATCCAGAAACCTTGCCGAATAAGGCTGAGCAAATGCAGGTTGGCTCGGGAGTCGTCGTTGATTCTGCGGTTCCGAAGACCGAATCGCGTATCGGAAATTACGCAGTCGGGCCTCGCGATTACCACGATATCATTCGTGAACAACTGAATTCGATATGTGACGTTTTAAGGGAACGAGTAAACGGTAACTATCGAGGTGTAGTTGATACGGCTCCTTTATTGGAGCGAGAGTTTGCGGAGTTAGCTGGCTTGGGCTGGGTTGGTAAAAATACACTTTTACTGAATCGAGATTGGGGGAGTTATTTTTTTCTCGCCGCGATTCTAACTGACGTCGAGTTAGAAGCCACAGACCAAATCGAGAGTGACCATTGTGGTAGCTGCACAGCATGTTTGGACGCATGTCCTACTGATGCGTTTCCGCAACCACGGGTCTTAGATGCGACCCGCTGTATCAGTTACCTCACGATTGAGCATCGGGGAGAGAGTGATGAGTTATTGCGTTCCCAGATGGGTGATTGGGTATTTGGGTGTGACGTTTGTCAGATCGTTTGTCCCTGGAATCGCAAGAGACCGGATGCGGGCATGTCTTGGTTTGAACCTGAGGACATGGAAACCAAGACTAGTTTGGAGCATTGGCTGGGGCTAGATGACCAGACATTTCGGAGGTTGTACCGTAAGACTCCTTTCTTCCGGACAAAGCTGGCGGGCATGCAGAGAAACGCAATGGTCGCCGCGGTGAATCGCAATCGTGTAGATCTGCTTTCGAAGATAGAGCCCTTTTGTACTCATGAGGATGCTATTCTAAGAAGCACAGCAGACTGGGCCGTAAAATGCCTCAAGGGATGGATTGTCATGTAGACAAACCATCCCTTTGAGAGCGCCCCCTAACTCGTTCACAGCTTTCGCTGTTCGCTTGAAAATCAAATTGTTTTCGTTGTACTAAACCTGTTGTTCATCTTGAGAGTGATTCAATCCTGAAGTGAGAATCTATCGCATCGATTAGTATCGTTTTCCGGAACCGATCGCTTGAGTGCGGCGATCGGGAGGAATCACTTCGGATTCAGGGACCGCAGGAACTGATTCCTGTGGTTGAAGTTTGCGGTCGACAGATGGTTGTTTGATCGGTCTGGATTCTGGTTCGACAGATCCAGTGAACTGATCATATTCACCTTGGCTGATCACACGAGGGCGGCTTGCACCTGGAGACATGAATCGAGCAGCGTCACGTTCGCGAGCTCGTTCGTGAGCATCCCAGTAAGCCTTTTCTGGCCAGAGACCCTCTTCGAGCAGAATGTTGTTGTATTCCAGGAGTGAACCTTTGAGCAGGTGCATTTCGACCAAGGCTTTGTTGTATTCTGCCAAGGTTCGGAAGTAGAGTTGTCCTGCTTGAGCTCGTGATTGTTGAGCACGCAATAGTTCGTCTACAGGATTGCCTTGACCGCCGGAGCTACCCGCCCGGAACTGAGTATCGGTCGTGTTGACCCACAGTTCGGCTGCGTCAAACGCTAGGTAGGCCCGGGTCATTTGTTCGTGAAGACCTTCGATTTCCTGCCATTTATCGGTTAGTTGGGAAACGAGAGCCATTTCTTTGTCCGACAATGAGCTGTTGGCTTTAGCGAGATCCAGGCGGCGACCAGCAATGTCGGTCAAGGCACGACGAGAGCCGATTGCTTGAGGGATAAAGTCCAATCGAATGCCTCCTTCTTGGTAATTGCCTTCGAGCAATTCTTCCCAAGCACTGGCACGAGGGCCGGTGGGATATGGAGGGTTTGATCCATCGTTATCGAGTAGTCGGCTGCCGACACCTACAGCTCGTGCCAGCAATGTGAGGTTCACTTCAGGTAGAAGTTGATTCTTGGAAGAGATCAGCTCCAATTCTTTTTGCTTCACAATCCATTTCGCTGCTCGGATATCGACATTTCTGGTAAGAGCTTCGCTACGGATCGTGTCCCAGTCAAAGTAGGCTCTGGCTACGGATGGCTTATCGTTAGGGCGAATCAATCGACCGTCTGTTGCCGCCCAGCCCATCAAGAAGCGGAGTGCTTGTTCGCGGCCGAGTAGGCCAGGATCGTTTCCGGCTCCGCCCACCAAAGAACTGAGAACTTGAGCTTCGGCTTGGTTCAGTTGTAATCTTGCTTGAGCCTCGGCGTTAGCTGCGGCTCCTTGTAAGAACTTTTGATTAGCGATTTTGTAAGCAGTGGCTGCTGAGTCGCGGGCCGTTTTGGCGGTTTCAAAAGTCCAGTAGGATGCGTACAGGTCCCAGTAGGCGAATTCCACGTCACGAACGAGGTTGCGGATTCGCTCTTCGTATTGAGTTAGCGAGATGTCTTCGTTGATACGTGCTAAGACGATCGGAATACGATTAACCAATGTACCACGTCCACGCATGAGAGGGTGCTGGACTTGGAATTCGATGGATTGCGTAAAGTCGCTTGGCGTAACCCGACCTATACCGACCGGAATATTATTGTTCGAATAAACCGTTTGAGAGCGGAGCGTTACGACACCGCCAGTTGCCATACGCTTTGACAGAGCCATTTGGCCCGTACCGTCTCGACCTTCGAAAAATTGCGGGTTGAGAGGAATGCCTGCAGGGGTGTTACGTGGTCGGTCAGTCGTGTTGTACGACATAAACGCACTGTATTGCGCGTCGAATTCGGAGAGGGCATCTTCCACTCCACCGACTTGGTTGGCACGAAAGACACCACGGGCCAATGTTCGGTTACCGTTTCCATCGATGGGAGAGGGTTGTGAGCTAGTCGTGTTAGCGGTTAGAGCTGGATCGTAGATCGACGAGAGTTGAGGGCTCGGCGTTGCCAATGTAACAGCAGCCATGTCGGCGTTTTGACGTTGAACGCCGGGTAGAGTCCGAATGATTTGTGTGTTGTTTAGGGCGTAGGAAATGCACTCTTCGAGAGAGAGGTCTGAGAACTCAAAGTTAAGGTTATCCAGACTGATGGGCGGAAGAGATTGAGTTACTTCAGGAATTGATTCATGCTGAAGATCAGGGTACTCAATTTTTTGTACGCGATCGATGTAATTTGCGAGATCGCCTCGTTCACCGATAAAGAATGGTTGTGTGGGTGCACATCCGGTCAGCAAAGTGCTGCCGATTTGCAAACCAACAATCCATTTAATAAGGTTACGTTTCATGGAGGTACCATCTTTCGCCGTTCAAATCTCATCACGTAATTGTGTACGTGAACACACGATTCGACCCACCACCACGGTAGATCAAAGGTATGCAAGAGATTTGATGCTTTGGTTAGGTGCCCCCCTAACATGGCCAATGCCCATCTGACACCAGACTTTATTAGCCACGAATGGGATATCGGCGGGAGGTTTGGTAAACTTTGACGATTGTGCAAATTTTTCCGAAAAAGACGGTTAGGGTTGATGGAATGGTGGGTTTGGTTTAGTTTCGGGGTATGCAAACTCCGAAATTCGAAATGCTAGCAATGCGATTCGTTTGGCTGTTATTGGCTTGGATCGCTGGAAATTCGTTCATCCTGCCTTTATGGGGGCAGCAGGACAATCAGGCTGCGGAAATTAAGCCGGTTGTAGACCAGAAGCCGGTCACGGAAGAAGCGGCTGTCACGGCGGAGTCCGTTCAAGCGACATTGAACCAGTTGAATGCCTCAGCGGAGATAGAGGTCAATCTCAAGCAGCAATTGGTGGCGGCGTATGAGAGTTTGTTAGCAGAGTTAAAGGAGCGAGCGGAGAACGACAAATTCTATAAAGAGTTGGTTGTGGCTTTTGAGGCAGCGCCCAATGCGACAGTTGAGGCGAAGCGACGAAAGGAGACCCCCAATCACTCTGTCATATTTGAATCTAGCTTTTTACCCAACGCATCCATCGAGCAATTGCAAGCATTTCAGACTGAGTTGCAGACTTTGCTCCAGGCCGTGTCGGATCGCAAAGCGAGCGTTGAGGCGGCGGTTGTAACTCGTGACGCGAAGAAAAAAGAGATACCCAAGCTATTATCGGACGCCAAGGCAGCCATCACGAAGCTAGGTGAGGAGCTTAATCTGCCGGCAGTCGAGGGGACTGATCCCAGATTGCGAGAGGCGACTCAGTTGGTTCAGAAGACTCGCTTGATCAAGTTGAATGAGCGAGTTCGTAGATTAGAGCAGGAGCAGAGGACTTACGATGCCGAAAGCGAGTTGCTGACGCTTCGAAAAGAGAACACGGCGACCGAGCAGAAGCATTATCAAGCGAAACTCAAAGAGGTTGTTGCGGAGCTTGGACAGCGTCGAGAGAGCCGAGTCATTCAGCACAAGCGGATGGCGATGGTCTTTGCGGAGCGCGCGGATCCCCAGTTGAGACCTGATGCAGAGAAATTGTTGCAACGGTGTGACAATTGGTTGAATTTGATTCGTAGTTCCGCGGGAGTTCAGTTAGTGGTAGATGCCACAGAGGCTGATTTTAAGAGGTGGGACGAGAGGTTCCGCATCATCAACAACAAAATCTCTCCTCAGAGTGCAACACAGTTTACGAATTTTAATAGCATCGTTGGATTCATGCTGCGCAAGCAGCGGGCTGAGTTGCCTGACGCGACCAAGCTACGTTATCGATTAGCGGATTATCAGCAGCAGATGCTTTCGGCGCAAACGTTGATCCTCGAGCTAGAGGATTGGAATGCTGCGGCGCTGGTCGACACTAAGATAACGGTTCCGGAATACGAGCAGCAGCTTAGCGATCGACTTCTTGACATCAGTGTTGACGAGCAACGACGTTTGTTAACGGCGATGGAGAAGCAAGTTGTCGATGGCTATCGGGTAGATGTGAATAGTCATTTTGATAGTTTGTTCAATCTGGCGGTTCTCACAGAGGAGCATATTGCGCAAGTCAACAACTATCGAAAATTTATCGATGAGCACGTCCTCTGGATTAGATCGAGCGATCAATTCGGGCGCGACGATGTACTCCATGTATGGCCAACGTTAACTTGGATTGTGGGCTATCACAATTGGAAGGAAGTCGGTAGCGCGTTTTGGCAAGATGTTCGCAAGAGGAGTTGGCTTTATCTTTTCGTACTCATTGTGGTTACTTTAGTTGCATTGAATCTGCGGCGGGTCAAGCGAGAGTATGTCAAGCAGGGGGATTTGGCAACGCAGCCCAATGTGACATCATTTGTACCCACGTTACGAGCAATCGGTGGTGTGATACTTATCTCCAGCATATGGCCCGTTACTCTATTGTTTATCGGCTACAGGCTTTATCAGGCGGACCAGGGAGAGCCATTTACCTATGCCGTAGGAATGGGCCTGATGGTGGCGGCCCGATATTATCTGCCTTTGGAATTGTTGCGAAGAATTTGTTCGTCCAAAGGATTGGGAGAATCCCATTTTGGATGGCCGACACAAGCGACCATGTTGTTAAGGAGGAATGCCAGGTGGCTCATTCAGATCGCGATACCAGCAATTGCCGTCGTCGCGATGGTAACTGAATACGGTGAGGCGCGTTACGAAACTTCTCTTGGGCGAATCGCTTATTCTGTAGCTTTAGCGTCCTACAGTATTTTTCTATTTCTTACCATGCATCCCAGTAAAGGGGTTTTCAACGAGTATTTGAGCGCACACGCAGGAGGTTGGATCGATCGGTTTCGTTATTTCTGGTACGGTTTGTTCGGGCTCGCGCCGTTGGCTCTGCTGCTCTTAAGTTTGATGGGGTATCATTACACATCGGTGCGGCTTTCGATGCATTTGCATACCACATTTATCGCATTGTGTGGGATTCTGCTTTGCTATAGTGTCATTCGTCGTTGGTTATTACTTAGACGGCGTCAGATATTGTTAGTGCAAGCTCGACAACGAATTGAAGATGCGGCCAAAAAGGGGGCCAGTGAATCAGGACTCGAAACTATCTCTGTTGATCGAGAGTTGAATCTTGCAGAGATCAATGCTCAAACGATGCGACTGGTGGGAAGCACGTTATTGTTCGCATCGGTAGCTGCAGTCGCGTTCATTTGGGCATCCGTCTTGCCAGCAGTTGGTGTTTTGAATTCGATTCCGCTCGGGTGGTCGGTCGAGGGGGCTATTCCTGGGGAGAGGGTACCGGTAACGCTGGCGAATTTGTTGGTTGCGATTCCGGTCGGAATTATGACCGTGGTTGCCGCCAGGAACTTGCCAGGGTTGCTTGAGATCGCTTTATTGCAACATTTGCCGATCGAGAATGCGGTTCGGTACGCCATCTCAACCATTTCACGTTATGCGATATTGTTTCTTGGTATCATTATGACCTTTTCCTACTTAGGAGTACGCTGGACCAATATCCAGTGGTTGGTTGCTGCCTTGGGTGTGGGATTGGGCTTTGGTTTACAGGAGATTTTCGCCAATTTTGTATCGGGTTTGATTTTGTTGTTCGAGCAGCCCGTTCGCGTTGGAGACGTCATAACATTGGACAACACGACTGGTACGGTATCCAAGATTCGGATGCGTGCGACAACGGTAGTTAATTTTGATCGTCAAGAGTTAATCATACCGAACAAGGATCTCATTACAGGTCGGTTATTGAATTGGACATTGACCGACAAAACGAGCCGTTTGGTGATATCGATTGGGATCTCGTATAGTTCGGACCCAGTAAAAGCATGCAAACTGGTGGAAGAGGCGTGCCAAGAACATGAAAACGTTTTGAAAGACCCGATTCCGCGGGCGTTCTTTGAGTTGATGGGCGAAAGCAGCCTTCAGGTTACCGCTCGGTTATTCTTAGACGATTTGAATTTACGCTTGCCGACTCAACATGAGTTGTTGGTTGCGATACGCGAGAAATTCAATCGGGAGAAAATCGAGGTTCCGTTTCCTCAGCGTGACCTGCATATTCGATCGGTTGGTCCTGATGTATTGGCAATGATGGAGGGGCGTCGAGAGACAGCGCGGGAGTTGGAGCGACCGCAGGAGGATAAACCTAAAGAGGCCGACACATAATTTATTCGGTCAGCTTCTTTATGTTTGCGTAGTATTCCGCTGCCAGGAAAAAGGAGCCCGTGCAAACAATTAACTCGCTTGTCGGGCAGGTTTTCATTGCATAGTCTAAGGCTTCGTCAGGGATTGGTGCGGACAGGACCTCGACGTTTGGAAAGCGATGCTTCATAGATAGCGTAACCGTTTCCAATACTTCGAGGGGTACATATCTTGGGTTGGTGGTGTACTGCGTCAGCACGATACGGTCGGCTGATTTCATCAGGATCTCCAGCATTGCTTCGTACTCTTTGTCTTTCGAACACGAGAAAACGAAGCATTTACGGCGCGCACCATAGGTTTCTTGGAGGGTGGTTGTTAACGAGCTAATCGAAGCCACATTGTGAGCAGTGTCGAGGATAAGCGTTGGTTGGGAGCGGATTGTTTGGATTCTGCAAGGTACTTGTGTATTTCTGAGAGACGAGCGGATTGCAGATTCTGGGATCGACCATCCAAGTTGGTTGAGTTTTTGGCAGCATGCGATGGCGATAGCGCCATTATCCGATTGGTGACGACCGGGCATGCCGATGTGAATTTTTGATAAAGGTTCGATACCTTGAGTGTTGAAGAGCGACAGATACTCCAATCCCCAGTTGGGAGATTCGGTTGCGTTTTCTAGAGGGGTAGGATGAGAGGGCGGGTTGCTAAAGCAATCGAAATCGCGTCCGAGTTCCCAGAGCTGGCTTTGGCGTTCCAGGGCAGTGGCTCGAATAACTTGTCGAGCGTCTGGGTGGCGAGCGCCGGCGATTGTGTGTTGATTTGGCTTGATGATGCCTGCTTTTTCTGTGGCAATTGCGGCGATGGTGTGTCCGAGTTGGGCTTGGTGGTCAAAGCTGATGGAGGTGATAACCGAGATGAGGCTTTGGCAAACGTTGGTAGAATCGAGTCGTCCTCCCAAACCGACTTCGATCACGTTCAGGTCGGTTTTTGCTTCACGAAAGACGAGCCAAGCGATAGCGGTCGTCAGTTCGAAAAAGGTGGGGCCTTCGGAATCCACAAAGTTTTCAGGGGTGGCTGCGGAGCGGACTGCATCCACAGCATTGCTAAGCATTTCGGGTGTGATGGCAGTTCCATTCACAACGAATCGTTCTTCTAAGTGGACCAAGTGAGGGGAGGTATAGAGTCCAACTTTGTAACCAGCCGCTCTAGCCGATTCCGCGATAAGCCATGCCGTTGAGCCTTTGCCTTTTGAGCCGGCAACGTGAACGATCGGGGCAGACTCTTGTGGATTGCCTAATAAATCGAGCAATCGTTCCATTCGGGCCAAGCGGTAGGTTCGCTGGTTGTAGGGTTGGTTGGTCGTTTTTTCAAAATTGACCCGATCGAGAAGAAATCGAACGGCATCAGCATATTTTCGGTCGGATCGATCCATTTGACTCGTGTGGTTGACGTAACTAACCTGGCTCCGGAGTACGCGTTGGGCATTTTCAAAGGGTGCCCTGTTGGCCGATACAGGCCTCATAACTGCCAAGTTAGGATCAATCCTAGATTATTTCTCCCGTGGTATCTTCTTCAATAGGTAGGCAGCTTGTAGTAGCCCAGGAACCCATTTATAGTTCTGATCTTGTTCGGATTGCCGGGTTTAGTTCATGGATGAACCGGAGCGAAGATAGAAACGTACGTCGCTCTATTCCGGCCCGATCTGCTTTTTGAGCACGTGTCGCCGCCCTTTTCCCAGCAAAAAACTCATCCATGTCAACTCAGACTCCGATTCCAGCCACTCCTGCCGTAAGTTCCGATGTCATAGTGGAGACGCGAAATCTTGGCAAAATTTATCGAGATTTTTGGGGCCGAAAAAAGGTTCAAGCTCTGAAAAGCTTGGACATTGAAATAAGACGGGGTGAAATCTTTGGATTGCTCGGTCCCAACGGGTCCGGAAAATCGACGACGATTAAGCTTATGTTAGGGTTGTTGTTTCCCACATCCGGGCGTGCTTTTGTGTTTGGTAAAGAGGCGACCGACGTCGCCAAAAACGAGCGGATCGGATATTTGCCTGAGGAGTCTTATTTATACAAATTCCTCAATGCTGAGGAAACGCTCGACTTCTATGGGCGTCTTTTTGACATGCCATCGAACGTACGAAAGGAACGAGCCGCCGAGCTAATCCAGCGTGTCGGGTTGCAAAGGCACCGCAGACGTCAGTTGCGAGAGTACTCCAAAGGTATGACCCGTCGCATCGGGTTGGCTCAAGCTTTGATCAACGAGCCGGAATTCTTGGTATTAGACGAACCCACGACCGGTTTGGATCCTATCGGAACGAAAGAGATGAAGGATCTCATTCTGAAACTTAGAGAGGAAGGCAAGACGATTCTCTTGTGTTCGCACCAACTGGCTGACGTCCAAGACGTTTGCGATCGGGTTGCGATTTTGCACCAAGGTGAGTTGAAGGAGGCTGGTCGGGTTGATGCGTTGCTCAAGGTTCAGGACGTAACGCAGATCCATGCTAAGGGCCTATCGGAGGAGGCAAAGGCGAAGATTCGAGAGATCATACAGCAGTCGAATTCGGAGTTGTTGAAGATGGACAATCCGACCACCACCATGGAGGAATTGTTCCTAGACATCGTTCAGCAGAGCGAGCAACGGCCGGGATCGCGGTCTGTTGGGGCGTCAAACTAGGTCAGGTGTCTAGCACTGATTGAACACTTAGAATCACAGTAGAATCGAATCAATATGCGTTTAGAGCCTAATCAATTTTGGACATACTGGGAGTGGGCGTTTGACCAACAAGGGTTCTTATATGGGGGGATTTTGGCCCTCATATTGGCCGTCCTTGGATTTTTGGTCGGTTACATCGTTTCGACTATTAAGCACGGACCCGCAGAAGGGTTCTTGGTCGTAGCGAAGATCATTGGTCAGTTGTTCACAGCGGACTTGCCGAAAATGTCGCCTCGCCGAATTTTTGCTATGGCAAAGCTTTCGTTTAAAGAGGCGATCCGCAGTCGTGTTCTGGTGGTGGTTGCTGTCTTCGTCATTGCAATCATGTTTGCAGGCTGGTTTATCGATCCCAAGTCTGACAATCCGGCACAGTTGTACATTCCAACGGTGTTGTTTTTGACCAACATGCTCGTGTTGTTGATGGGGTTGTTCCTAAGCACATTTAGCATCCCGCGGGATATTTCTAGCAAGATTATCTACACGATGGTCACTAAGCCTGTTCGCCCCACAGAAATTTTCCTGGGGCGGGTGTTCGGTATGATTGCCGTGGGAACCGTTACGGTTTCGATCTTTGCAGTGTTAAGTTACTTTTTTATCACCCGAGGTCTGCAGCATACACACGAAATCGAGGTCATGCCCACGGAATCGGTCCCGGGACAAACGGCGACTTATCGTTTGCACTCGCACACTTTCACCTTGGATGAACAGGGAGAAGGGGTGACAGACGTAGTGAAGGGGCACCGTCACATCGTCAAAAAGGTGGGAGATAAGTTAGTGGTCTCATCGCAGATCGGAGATTTAGAAGCAAGAAATCCGATTTATGGAAAGCTTCGGTTCACTGGACGTGACGGCGAAGACAGCGAGGGGATCAACGTCGGAAACATTTCCGAGTATTTGAAATATGTAGAGGGTGATACGCTGGCGAGCGCAATTATTACGTTTAACAACGTCCCTAAGGATCTCTTTGAAAACTCAGTTACGTTTGACATGACGTTGGATGCATTTCGAACTTATAAGGGGGACATTGTAACGCCCGTTGGAGGAATTTACTTTTTCAGATCTATAGATGGATCCGTTGAGACGGAGCGGTTCCCCTTCAAAGTTAAAGAAGGGGCGATCGACCAGAAAACGATTGCATTGGACATTAAGTCCGTCGATGGCAGGGACATTAATTTCTTCAAAGACATCGCACCAGAGGGGAATTTCGAGCTGGTTATTAGATGTACGGATCGTGGCCAATATCTGGGAATGGCGCAGGGCGATCTTTATTTGCGAGCTAAAGAAAAATCGTTCGAATGGAACTTTACCAAGGGCTTTATAAGCATTTGGTTGCAGATGTGCATCGTGATTTGCTTTGGCGTAATGTTCTCAACGTTCCTTTCCGGGCCGGTTGCAATTGTTGCGACACTATCC
>Ga0315899_10002176_pt1 | contig 21875 bp, 20 predicted proteins | sample LakEriMetagenome_2_FD_203518 | JGI IMG/M metagenome (GOLD analysis project Ga0315899, IMG submission 203518) | Freshwater fungal communities from buoy surface, Lake Erie, Ohio, United States - Buoy 4 MA112 | ecosystem: Environmental > Aquatic > Freshwater > Lake | place: USA: Lake Erie, Ohio... | reverse complement strand
GGTCGATCGTTCGTTGGAGAATCGCCCGTGACGTTGGTGTTAGGCGATAACATTTTCTACGGCCAAGGGTTTCGAACACAGTTACTGCGCGTTGCGGCGAGCTCGTCGGGAGCGACTATTTTTGGGTATCACGTACAGGATCCGGAGCGATATGGGATCGTCGAGTTCGGAAAAGGGGGCGAGGTACTCTCGTTGGAAGAGAAGCCGAAGCAGCCCAAGTCGTCGTATGCGGTACCTGGTCTTTACTTTTACGACAATTCGGTGCTTGATATTGCTCGGGACTTGAAACCATCGCCGAGAGGTGAGTTGGAGATCACCGACGTGAACAAGGTCTTTCTGGGACGCAAGCAACTCAATGTGGAGTTGTTATCGCGAGGATTTGCTTGGTTGGATACGGGTACGCGAGATTCCCTGTTGGATGCATGTAATTTTGTATCCGCGATCGAAAAGCGGCAGGGGCTCAAGATCAGTTGTCCAGAGGAGATTGCGTACGCCATGAAGTTTATAGATCAGGAGCAGCTAACACGATTAGCTGCCTCGATGAAAAACGAGTACGGAGACTATTTGCGATCCGTGCTTAGTGCTTAGTAGAGAACCGTGCTTAGTACCTGGTGCTTCGTTAAATAAAATGCGAATGGTGCTTCGTTAAATAAAATGTGCTTGGTGCCTCGTGCTTCGTTAAAGAACGGAGTAAGACGAGTGCTTGGTGCTTGGTGCCTCGTGCTTCGTTAAAGAACGGCACGTCGACAAAGACAAATCTGCACCACGCACCAAGCACGTGCGCAGCACAACGCACCAAGCACGTGCGAAGCACCCACACTATGTCTTCATTACCACTTGATATTGCATCTGCATTGAACACGTTGAGTCGTGGTTGTGAGGGGATCGATACGGTCATGAATACCAACAAGGAAGAAAATCGGTTTAGCAGGGCTTTGGAAGCGTTGCAGAGTCTGTCGATGGCAACCGAAATGCCGATAGCGATCGTTGAGGGGCTAGCCGCCATTCGCTATGGATATCCAGCAGCGACTCAAGATATTGACATCGCAGTTTGCCAAGTTCATTTAGAACCATTGATTCAGTTAGCTCCTCAGTATGGTTTTAAGATTGCGTGGGAGTCTAAAGCGGGTTGGCACACCCTGATGCATGGTGATGTTGAGATCAACATCGTTCCGGAGGGGGGCAAAGCTCGGGATTCCTCGCCGACGAGAATTCCAAGTCCGCTCGATATGGGAGTTCTGCAGGGAGTGCAGTATGCGTCGATAGAAAGTTGGGTAGAGTTAAAGATCAGTTCAGGACGGCAGAAAGACCGAGCCCATATCGTCGAGGTGCTGAAGAAATCAGATGACAAGTCCATCGCAGAAATAGATCGGCATCTGGCAAATGTCGAGTTGACCTACCAAACCGAGTTCAAGCATTTGGTTGCTGAAGCAATCAAAGAGCGTCATCAAGAAGAAAACCGCCGCTAACCCCCGCACAAACACGTTCGAAGCGAGTGCTTCGTTAAAGCAAATGTGCCTCGTGCTTCGTTGAAAAGAAGTGTGCCTAGTGCTTCGTATTTCGTGCTTCGTTGAAGAATGATCCGTCACAACCCAACCGCACTACGCACCAAGCACCCCGCACCCCGCACTAAGCACCAAGCACGTGCGCAGCACCACACACTAAGCACGTTCGAAGCGAGTGCTTGGTTAAAGCAAATGTGCTTCGTGCTTCGTTATAGAACGGTACGTCGACAAAGACAAATTCGGACAACGCACCAAGCACTGCGCACCAAGCACGTGCGAAGCACCCCGCACTAAGCACCAAGCACCAAGCACGTGCGCAGCACCCCGCACCGACCTCAAATGTTATCCCCTGAAACCCTCGAATCCTACCGTCGAATGACGCCCAGCGAGCGTCTGCAATTGACGTTTGAGCTCTGTCGCCCTGCCTGGCGAGCGTTGACGGAAGGTGATCCTATGATCGTGGAACGACGTTTCGAGAGATTGAGGCAGGAAAACGACCTGCGAAACCAGCGAATCTGCGAGGGTTTTCGCCGTAGTGAACAGATGCTTGGCTTAGTTAACGAAGAGCCGGATCAATGGGAAAAAATGGATGGATAAAACGATTGAAGATGTGTTGTTCGAGATCGTTGCAGTCTGCGAGAACATGAATTTGGAATTTGCGATCATGGGTGGGATCGCAGTTCGAGTTCACGGCATTCCGCGGCCCACCTTTGATGTGGACATCGAGTTGACCGTCACACAATCACAACTGCAGGCTTTTTTCGACCATTGCGAAAGGCTTCGATATACTATAGGAGATGCCTATAGAAGTGGCTGGCGGGATGAAGTTGGTGGTATGCCGTTGGTGAAGATGAAAACCTACCTTCCCACGCCAAGAAGTGTCGATGTGGATGTCTTCATCAACGAGACACCTTTTCAGCAATCCATCATGAAGCGGCGCCATTACTTTGATCTTTCCGATCGAACACTTCCATTTGTCTCCGCCGAGGATCTAATTCTGCTAAAGTTGCTCGCCAACCGTCCTAGAGACTTGGGGGATATCGGAGACATTATCTTTGTACAAAGACAGCTAGACGACTCATATATGCGACTCTGGGCCGAACGGCTCGGAGTTTCTGATCGACTTATCTTGGTTTTGGAGAAGTCATGAAGAATGCACCCCGTAATAGCCACAAGACACTAGTGCATGGTCAACTCTTAAAAGTGGGGTAAGCATCCTGCTTGCCATGGGTTTTCCTTGGCGAACGCAAGCTGGAAGCTTACACCACTTCGTCAGCCAAGCCTAACATTTAGTATTGACGATGCACTAGCCACTAGCATCTAGCATCTATGCACTACGCACCAAGCACGGCGCACCAAACGCCCACGAAGCACGAAGCACGAAGCACTACGCACGCCGAAGCACCCCTCACTAAGCTTCCATGACAGACACAACTACTACCGACGAGCAATGGTCGCTCGTAATCAAACCGCACACGAAGTGGTGGGACTTACATTTGGACGATGTTTGGCGTTATCGCGATTTATTGTGGTTGTTCGTACGTCGGGATTTCGTGTCCGGGTACAAGCAGACGATTTTGGGACCGCTTTGGTTTTTCATTCAGCCGTTGCTCACTACGATCATGTTTACGGTAATTTTTGCGGGAGTGGCCAAGATATCGACTGATGGATTGCCACCGCTGTTGTTCTATTTGGCGGGCACGACTCCCTGGAATTACTTTGCAGCTTGTTTGACGAGTACATCGACAACGTTTGTCAGTAATGCGAATTTGTTTGGCAAAGTGTATTTTCCCAGGCTTGTCGTTCCATTGTCGGTGGTGCTATCAAATCTCATCCAGTTCCTCGTTCAATTTTCATTGTTCCTGGGGTTCTTCGCTTGGTATGGCCTTGGCGGGAGCGACATCCGGCCCGATTTACTTGGGATAGTTTTCTTAACACCGATTCTGTTGGCGTTGATGGGATTGTTAGGGTTGGGGGCAGGGATTGCAATCTCATCGATGACGACCAAGTATCGGGATTTAGCTCGTTTGGTGACGTTCGGGGTGCAACTCATGATGTATGCGACGCCCGTGATTTATCCCATGTCCGCGATCCCGGACAAGTATCGATGGATCATCCATTGCAATCCGATGTCAGCCATCATAGAGAGTTTCCGAGCCGTGTATCTTGGAGGTCAAATCCCCTGGAGTGCCTTGGGCATTTCGACCCTCGAGACCGCTCTCATCCTGGCCACTGGAGTAGTGTTGTTCAACAAGGTCGAAAAAACCTTCATGGACACGGTGTAGGAAGAGGAGTGCTTTGTTGAAAACAAAAGTGCTTCGTGCTTCGTTGAAAAAATTGTGCTTCGTGCGTTGTGCTTCGTGCTTCGTTGAAGAACGGGGCGTCGACAAAGACAACCCCGCACCCCGCACCAAGCACCCCGCACCCCGCACCAAGCACCAAGCACCAAGCACCAAGCACCAAGCACCAAGCACTAAGCACTAAGCACCAAGCACGTGCGCAGCACAACGCACCAAGCACGTGCGAAGCACATCGCACCAATCACCAAGAACACGCGAAGCGTATGACCACCGTAATCAAAGTCGAAAACATCTCGAAACAGTACCGTCTAGGTCAAGTGGGGACGGGCTCGCTCTCGGAAGATTTGACCCGTCTGTGGTATCGCATTCGTGGCAAAGAGGATCCGTTTTTGAAGATCGGCCAATCGAACGATCGCACAAAGAAAGCCGCTCCCTCCGGCTCGGAACCAAAGTCTGGACTACTTTCTCGTATCTCGCCGCTCGCCGCTCGCGACTCCTCTGATCTCGTCTGGGCCTTGAAGGACATCAACTTTGAGGTCAAGGAAGGCGAAGTTCTTGGAATCATCGGCCGCAATGGTGCCGGCAAATCGACGTTGTTAAAGATCTTGGCACGCGTGACGACGCCAACAACTGGTAGCGTCAAGGTAAAGGGGCGGATTGCATCGCTCTTGGAAGTAGGGACCGGCTTCCATCCCGATCTAACGGGACGAGAAAACATCTACCTCAACGGCGCAATTCTCGGCATGCGGAAACACGAGATTACGCACCAGCTGGATGAGATTATCGACTTTTCTGGTTGTGATCGTTACATCGATACCCCTGTGAAGCGTTACTCATCGGGGATGTATGTTCGATTGGCCTTCGCTGTCGCTGCGCACTTGGAGCCAGAGATCCTCATTGTCGACGAAGTACTGGCAGTAGGGGACGCGGAGTTTCAAAAGAAATGCCTCGGAAAAATGAGAGATGTTGCGAAGGGTGGACGAACAGTGCTCTTCGTGAGCCATAACATTGGGGCGATCAAAAGTCTCTGCTCAAAAGGCGCATTTTTGATGCATGGAAATCTAAGAACTTTCGGTCCGATAGTTGATGTATTGAATGATTATCAAAACTCACAAGCGTCTCCTGGTTCGGTGTTTATTCGCGATCCAATGAATTCCGATCACCCATCGATTTCAAGAGTGTCTGTATGTGAAGCAGATTCGAACAATTCTTCCGTTGCACTTCAGATTGATTTGATTTCCGACGCTGAATGCGACATAGCGATCGAACTTCAGATTTCCGATCCCACGTTTTCGGTAGTTGCCTATGCAGACGCAGGGTGTCTAGTACCAGCAAAGAAAATTCGATTACGAGCAGGTTCGCAAACCTATCTAGTTAACCTTTGCACTAAGTTTCTTGCAAAAGGGTCGTACTACGTAAGCATCGATCTGACCGACCCGCATGTACGATATTACGACAGGGCCGAACATTGTGTTCAATTCGAAAGAAACACTATAGGCCTTCCACCAGGTACAACACTTTTAGATCAAAACTGGGGCATCGGATCTATTAATTTGCCTGTGACTGTGGCTTCATTAAACGGAAGCCGGTAGCTCGACAAAATCGATTATCTTCTCCGTCATTGCGAAGACTAAACAATCACAATATAGTCTAGCAAACGGGTGTGACCGGTTCATCGGTCAGAGTGTTTTCCGTTAAGCCAAAATGCGTGCTATATGATCTTGCCCTGCAATCCCAGCCAAATACAAGGTCAACGAAGCAATGTTCCTGTTCATATTGCTTCATTGGAATTACCATTGTCAGTCACAACTAACAAAACTATTGAAATTCGGGCAAAGTTAATTTCTGAATGCCCAAATGCAGTGCAAGCATTTCGAGCATCTACTACAAGTAGACGATTCTCTCCCAGATGGGGTGTGACCGGCGTTCCGCCGTTCAACACGCCAGTGAAAGGGGTTGGTAGTCATTGATTAGATGGCGGTTTGGATGAGTTGAAGTGCTTTGATTCGAGATGCGTTGCTTGCAAAATGCTTCCCAGTAGGCGCTTTGAAACACGGCTCGAACGTTGAGCATGCTTCTGGCTCCTTCAAGCGTCCAACGCATTCCGCTTCTTTCCATACGATCTTTGACAAGGTGCCTGCATGCGCCCTCGATCACGCCTGTGGCAATTGGATAGCCTGTTCGGAGATATTCATCGTATTGCATTCTCGATTTGTGCTTCTCGAAGTAACCGCATATCTTGTTGAGGCTCGTCAGTTTTTCACCGCGAAGTCCCTTGATTGTACCCAGTCGGCGTAAGCTTTTCAAAACGCTTGATATTCGGCCGCTCAATATCGCCAGCAACCGTTTTCGAGTGAACGCCATTCGTTTATCTTGCGCTGTTTCGAATAGATTCGCCGCGTCCCAGACATAGCTTGAGACATGGATGATGTCGAGAATCTCAATGGCATTTGTGCCCTCTAAGCATACGTTGGCTGCGTCCCAAAGCGCTTCCTGCCCGTCCATCAATAGGATAAGCTTTTGCTTTGGTACTTTTCTGGCTCGGATCTGTTGAGCGAGCCAGCTTGTACCTTCAAGTATTGCACTGATGGAAATATCTTTCTCCCCATCTTCGTGGTTCGTAGCAAAATGAGCCGTGGTATGTTTGTTCTTTGGTTTAGGTCGCTCGGATTGATTTTCGCGTTCATCTCGAAACAGTGCTTCGACAATCTGTTCCGGCGTTCGAATATAAGGGTCAACCGTGTACACACTTGCTACCGTTGCCATGCGACGATTGCCAGGCCGCTTTTTTGCCTGTTCAAATGCGGCAACTGGCGGGCAATCTTGCTTTATCAATGGAACTCCTTTGCCATCGGCGGTTGCAACCAGCAATTTCGCTTCATCGGCCTTGGCAGGTACGGGCAATGCGTCGAGAAACGCATCGGCTTCGGCACCCATTCGATGGCTCGTTTTCTCGAGCGTATCGATCGAGAAATTACCACCCAAGACTGTTTCGAGATTCCTGCTGGCTTGGTTAAAAGCTTGTTCAACGCAGAACAACTGCGAAAACTCTTGAAGCAAAAAGGACCATTGATGCTCTGGCAAATCCAGTCTTGCACTAATCGGACGAAGATCAATCTTCTTGTTGATGCCCGCACCATAAGTGCACTCTTGAAACGAATGCTCGCCAAAGATCGATCGAATTCGGGTTTTGGATTGCTTGGAATTTCGCGTAAGCGACCCTTCAGCCGATGAAATCTTTATGCCCAAATCGCCGGTACCTTGAAGTCGGATGAGCAGTTCCATCGCGCCGAAGCCGATTTTCTTGAGGGCTTGAAACACGGCCCGTTCTACTTGGTCAAACGAATTGCCTTCATTTGTGGAGCTAACCACCAGGTCTCGAAGATAAGTACCTGACTCAGCGAGCGACATTTTCAGTTGCTCTGCAGTCAAGTCTTTCGAGGATAGGTTGTCAAACATCGACAAATCGAGGATCTTCATAGTGTGGCCTCCTGCCAGAAGTGATTGGGTCCTTAGATAACCGAATCATGGCAGGTTGGCCGCTTTTTGTTTACCCTAAATACTTTTGCTTGCAAAACAAACCGGCGGAACGCCGGTCACACCCTCCCAGATGAGCCGGTCACACCCCCAGCAAACCTCTTTCGAAAAAAACTACAATGGAAAAATCTTGGTGCAAAGCATGTATCAACACAATTCTTCGTTCTCTGAAGATGCAGTTGATAAGCGATTGGGAAATTAATGAGTTGGTGCGTTCATCTAACGAGTCCGGTGTTTATAAATCACGTCGCCTTGAATGGATTCAGAAGAAGAATATTTCTGTAGTCTTCGATGTAGGCGCAAACGAGGGGCAATATGCACAGGAATTGTATGAAGCTGGATATGTTGGAAGCGTCGTGTCTTTCGAACCTTTGAGTGATGCATTCGCTTCGCTGAAAAATCGTGCCCAAGCGATTCCAAACTGGAAAGTAGTAAATACTGCCTTAGGCGAAAAAGAAGGTTTTTCGTTGATAAACGTCGCGGGAAATTCGCAAAGTAGCTCATTGCTGACCATGCTTGGGCGGCATGAGGAATCCTGTCCCGAATCAAAGTGCTACACGCAGGAGAAGATAAGAGTGGAGCGTCTCGCGAGTCACTGGAAGCAACATTGTGAAAACGATGAATCAATATGGCTAAAGATTGATGTGCAAGGATTCGAACTAAGCGTTCTTAAGGGAGCGGGCGATTTCTTAAGGAAAGCCGCTGCGATAGAGTTGGAACTTTCCTTAGTACCATTGTATGAAGGGCAACCGCTTATGTGCGATTTGATTCGATTCCTCAACGAAAACGGATTTTCACTGGTGGCGATGCAGGAGATCTTTTCAGACCCTGAAACAAGAGAGACTCTTCAAATCGACGGCATCTTCTTGAAATCGTGATATTCGCCAGACCTCTCATATCGGATCGATTCTGTCAATTTCTGTCGAATCATGTCACTTCCTGTCAAATCAGGTCGAAATTCGACCTTGACGTTGCTTTAAACCGGGCCTTAATTGCTTTCCCCATAATCGTCTTCTTTGTAATAAATTTTGATTATCCCAAGAGCTTAGCCGATGCAATTCAAAGGGTTCTGGACAATCCAGCAAACGAACGGCTAGAATATATGGACATAGCGAACGCACATCGATTCAAGTGGGATACTTGCGCACGTGAAACGCTCAAGGTATGGCAATCCGTGCCATCGATTTCAGCCCATGGTTGAAGAAAATCGTTGGAACTTGCCAAGACTCAGCTCTACGCAATTAGCGTATTGAAATGATTAGCGTACGGGTGTGACCGGCTAATCAGGATGCATGTAGTGACGAGCTCTTAAATGCTGGCACAACATTTGGTAGCAGCATTTCTTCGAGACACGATTTTCTTGCTAATCGTTCAGGATGTGGATAATAAGGGCGTAGCCGTCACGCCTCGATTCTTGTTCACTTTGGAGGGATTTCAGATGAGCCAGTCTTTGAATTTCGAGCGTGCTGATCAAATCGTCAACGCACTCAAGCAGATGGCATCCAAGGCGTTCGCCCAAGGGCAAGCGATGGATCAGACCGAGCAACAATTGTATCGAGAGCTGTTGGCTTTGGGACATGCATTAGTAGGTTCCATCATACAAGCGGCTGGGGACGGAGACGTCGGTCCGGCAACCGAGAAAAACGGACGAATGCACAAGCGACTTCCGAAGCGAAGGCGACGATACCGATCCATCTTTGGTGAGTTTCAGATCGAGCGATATGTCTATGGGAATGATCCAGTCCAAGCCATACAAGCAATTCCATTGGATGAACATTTGGGACTTCCAGAAACCGACTACTCTTTAGTTCTCGAGGTTTGGACTGGCATCGAGTCGACTCAACAGTCGTTCCACAACGCCATCAAAACGCTAGAGCGTATCACGACGCTTCACGTTCCGTTGGACAGCGCAGAGAGGATCGAACAACGCCTGGGAAAATCCGCCGCCTTGGTTCTCGACAATCCCCCATCGGTCGATCGATACTCCGAGGCTGAAATCCTGGTGCAAACCAGCGTCTGCAAGGGGATTCCTATGGTTCGTCGTCAAACGGAAAAACATCCTGTGGGAGCTTCCGACGAACGCAAGGGTCCCAAGCCGAATCAAAAACAGATGGCTTGCATGGCGGGTGACTACACGGTTGACAGAAACATGCGTACGGCCCAGGAAATCGTTGATGCTCTCTTCCACATACCTACCCGAGAAGAACGACATCCCGTCGATGTTCCACGAACCAACCCCCGTTATTTCGCGGCGTTGACCAAGCATGATGAGCATGGCAACGTAATCGGCAAGACTGCCGAGGATCAAGCACAACAATGGCTTACCACCAACACACTTCGTCGTCACCAGCATGGACAGGAGATCGTGGTCCTGCACGATGGTCAGCGTTCGCTTTGGAAGAAGTGCGAAGAGTATCAGAAGGATTGGGAGTTGGTGGAGATTTTAGACATTCTGCATGCCCTACAACGGATCTGGTCGGCAGCACACATTCTCGTTGCTAAAGACAAGCTCGAGGACAAGGTGAAGGAAGATCTTTGGCTGATCCTGAACGGAGGGATAGGAATGTATATTGGCGGTCTACGCCGAAGTCTTCACCGACAAGGCATGAGCAAAGCAGATATGAAAGAGCTAGAAAAGATCATTCAATTCTTGGACGCGAAAAAATCTCGGATGCAGTACGGTGAGTACCTGGCCAAAGGGTACCCGATCGCGACGGGCTTTATCGAAGGCGCGTGTCGGCATGTGATCAAAGACTGGATGGAAAAGAGCGGAATGCGTTGGAAAGAAAAGAACGCTCAATCGATGCTGCACATGCGGTGTATTGAGGCAAGCGAGCTATGGGATGTAACCACAGAACAACATAGAGTATGCAGTCTTGCCAAATACGGAAAAACAAGAAAGAACTATTCAGAATCATTCTTCCCAATGGCAGCATGACTAACCGAATAGCCGGTCACACCCGTTGTCTTCATTGAAGTGCTTTCTGAATATTAAGTTATGCAATAACATGACAACCCATGATGAGAATTCACGTCTTGCAGCAGATCAGCAAAGCGCCTCCGTTCCAGTGAGTAAATAATGAACCGCCTTATTGAGAAAATATATCAACGTTCTTCAACTCAGTCTCTCATTAGACTTGCTGTTGCCTCGTCCTGGCCTCGAAGAATCCTAAATATTGCGTATTTGAGGCTGACGCCTTATCAAAGAAGCGTCTTTCACAGTCATTTTGCAAAAACATTCCGAAATAGCTCTTGTCCTGTAAAAGAGGGCGTGTGGAGAATTGAGTTTCTTGGGAAAACCATACTGGTCCCTTTAGATTCGGAAAAAATCTGGCTCGAGTGGGATTCAGCCGTTTCCATCATTGGTCATGATATAGATGTAAAAGAAACCTACCGCCACTTGCTCGATTCAACCGATAAGCCAGATTTGTTCATTGATATTGGTGGTAATTATGGAACCCACTCATTGCTATTTCTCGTTCATGGCGTCGCAACGATAACCTTCGAGCCGAATAGCCTATGCAATCTCTTCTTTAGAAATCTCTGTGATTTAAACGGCTTAGAGCCGAATCTACAGTCGGTGGCACTTGGTGAGCGTCATGGCTTCGTAGAGCTTTCTTACCCGGCGCGTGACACTTGGCATGGTTCTACTGACACGAAAGTCATTAACAGCTTAGCCGCCAGTCACGACTTAGTTACTGAGAGAGTTGAGCAGAAGAAGCTTGATGATTATCTCTCTTCGTTCTCAGCTAGGAATATGCTCATCAAGATCGATACCGAAGGGAATGAACTTACAGTGCTAAAGGGGGCTATTGAAACTCTAAAGCAATTTAGGCCCAAAGTGATTTTTGAGTCTTGCAATGCCGAGGATCGAATAGGGCTATTTGATTTCTTCACTCTGCACGACTATCAGATACGTACACTTCCTCTAACTTCCCCGGTTTTGGGAGGAGTTTTAGGGTATGATGAGTTCAGGGTTTCCACATTAAGCAACTTTATAGCCACACCAAAGTAATGAAGGTGAATGAAAGATCAAAGAATCAATGTTCCTGCGCAAAGCAAAACCTGACAGTGTAGAAAGTCAATTGCATGCTTAGTCTTTTCACAACCTTTTATACCGACAAAAGCCCAGTTCGTCAGAAAGAACTAGAATACTGCCTTTCAAATAATTTAGAGAACGAACTAATTGATCGAGTTTGTATCTTAACGGAGTCACCTGATTGCTTGCCATTCGATAACGCGAAGATTAAGTTGATCAAGACCAATAACAGACCATTTTTCAAGGAGCTTGTGGAAGCCTCGAACCTGATGAACTCGTGTAGCGATATGTCAATTATCGCGAACTCGGATATTCACTTTGACAAAAGCTTGAGTTCGCTTAGCGAGTTCGAGATGGACAAGACAGTTCTCTGTTTGAATCGCTGGGATGTTCTGAGCAATGGTAATCTGAGACCATTTAACTCGTTCTTCAGTTCTGACACTTGGGTTTTCCAAGGTGAGATCAAGGTGCGACTAAGTGAAAACTATCATCTTGGCCAACCAGCCTGTGACAACCGCTTTAATTATGATTTGTTTAAAAGCAATTATCAAATCCTAAACCCCGCCTTTACCATTCGCACATTTCATGTTCACGCATCTGAGATTCGTTCTTATACAGAGATCACAAGTAGTGTTAAGTCAGTGTCTCGCCCCTACTTTTTCGTTCCTCTGGATTACACCATGCAAGACAGAATGCAAAAGCCGAACATTCGCGCCCAGTTAAAACGACTGTACCACTACAACAGATTTACATTGAACCGCCAGATATTGTTAAATCGACTAAAAGCGGAGGATTACCATCCGTACTCTAGTAGTAGACTAGCGGCCTTGATGCGTTGCCTTTGGCATTTCAATTACCTCCGCAAGAAGTCCGATTTCGAATTTTCTCCAGGATCATTTGCTTAAGTGCCCCCGCGACTATCGCTCAAACCAAAGCCAATGTTCATGCAAGGCACAGGTCGCGTCGGGAAAATCGTTTTCGCTTCATGCGTTCCGTTCAGTGGCAGATCTCAATAATCGATGGTTCGCTTGAAATCACTGCCACGAATACGGTCGACCGATATCGACCTCTGGTTAGACTTCTCCTGTTAGAAAAATACTTTTTCCTCCTGAAAGTTCGAGAGAAGGAATAGCTTAAATGGGAGCGATAGCAGTCTATCTATTGATCTTCATCACCTGCGTGGCAGGGATAATTCGACCATTTTGGGGGCTTGCCGGATATTTATTTCTGCTGTTTTTGCAACCTGAATGGAATTGGCGATGGAGTGGGCTTGGGGAGTTGCAATATCAAAAATCGGTCGTTGTATGTGTGTTGATTGGTGCGGCCGTCACAGGCTTTAAAGGAAACCGAATTCGGGGTTGGGCATCAATCACCGTTCTGTCATTGCTCGGTTTCATAGGATTATCTTGGATATCATCGTTCCAATCAGTATCGCCCGCAACGAGCGCTATATATATTGATGTCCTATGGAAATCTGCTGTCATCGCGATACTGATTATCGTTTTCGTCGACACGCCCCGCAAAGCTGTTCAGATGATGTGGGTAGTCACCATTGCAAGTGGCTATAATGCTTTCCGCATCAATGAGGACTATTTCATCACCGGATTTGCTCGGTATGTTAACAATAGTTGGGGCCTCAAGGGTGACAATAACGTATATACCTTGTTCACGATGCTCCCAGTGACAAGTGCAATGATTCTTTCGCTCACATCGAAAGCGATTTACCAAAGAATTTTTGCTGGAGCGCTGGCTGTTCTTCACCTCCATCAATTGATGCTCCTGGAATCTCGGGGCGGAATGCTTGGCGTAATGCTTTCTGCAATAATTCTGCTCGTTCTGATACCAAAAACGTTTTATGTCAATGTGTCGATCGTTGGATTTGGAATTATTGTGGCGGTGCTTGCAGGCCCACCAGTCGCCAAAGAGTTTGAATCTATCTTTGCTGCCGCGGAAGAAAGAGATGCTTCTGCCGAAAGTCGCTTTATTGTATGGAAAGCCGCCCTGGAGGTAACCAGGGATTTTCCACTTTTAGGGGCAGGTCCGAATGCCGGGCAATTCTTGATTCCGTTTTATGCGAGTGAGTACGCGCATGTGCCTGCGAAGCATCCTCACAATGTCTTTTTGGAAATCATGTCAGGATGTGGAATTCCGGCTTTCGCATGCTTTGCGTTGTTTCTAGCCGTACCCTATTTTCGAATCCTTAAGTTTCGAAAAATGCATGCGAATCTGGATTCGGATGCAAATGCAATTACCTACAGTGCCCTGATAACTCTTCCAGGATTTTGTCTGTCTGGGATGTTTGCTGGCGGTGGTCTAATTGAGAGTCTTTACTACTCCGCAGCCATATGGGCTGGCGGGTTGCTGGCAATGGAGAGTCAGCAGCTTCAAGATGCGGAGCTGTCGAATTCACAGGATGACGAACCGGTCCCTGAATTCTACGATAAGCTTGATGAATGCCATGTCGTTGGTGTTTAGTCTACCCTCACATTTCGATCTCCATAGATATGCAACAGTTGTCTGACTCTGTTTCGGTTGTTATCCCCGCGTATAACTCCGAACAGTTCATCTCCGAAACCATTCAATCCGTACTGGCTCAATCTGTAAAGCCGGCGGAAATTATCGTAGTTGATGATGGCAGTACTGACGAGACATCCAAAGTTGTTCAGAAGTTCGGAAAACCCGTAAAACTCATACAAACACCAAACTCCGGTGTTTCCCACGCGAGAAATATCGGTGTAGAACGAGCCACGTCGACTTGGGTGGCGTTTCTTGATTCCGACGACACGTGGGAAGAGGAATTTCTGGAGACCTTCTTGAGGTACGCATCCGAGAATCCCCTCGCTGTTTTGCTCTTCTCAGACTTCCAGACTTTTGGACAGGATTCAAACCCGCAGTTTTTGGGGAAAGCATTTGGTCGATGGCGGCGAGAATACGAACTCTTGTCTCCACTGGTATGTGTCATTCCCTCTGCTTCCATGGTTCGGAAAGATGTTTCCACGAGGTTTCCCGAGTGGGCTCGCAACAATGAGGACACCATTTTCTTTAATGCGGTCGCGGACGAAGGCCAAGTTGTACACATTCCTGAATTACTTTCAAATTATCGCAAGCACCCATCATCTGCGCAACGACAGCCAGAGAGTCATGAAAGAGCCATGAAAAATATGTTTCAACATTACATGCCCAATCCAAGAAACAGAATGAGATTTGGTAACACTTTAGTAGCCTATGCTAAACAAAGGCGAGCCTCAAGGTCATGGAACGATTTTTACACCTGTTGTAATTTGCTGGAAGAGCATTGGGCTGATGACAGACGAATTATGCTCAGCGTACATGCCATGCGACTTTCCAAGCTCGCGTATGACTTCAAGGATTATCTAGATCGTTTTCGGTTTTCGTCATAGCAACAGTGCACGAACGATTAGCTGAAGACTGGACAACGTAATGAGCTACTGACGAACAGGATTACCAACTCATTAGTCGAGACATTGGACATGAAGATCATGTCAATAAAACTCCGACTGGGAGGTTCCGAAGTCTACAAGATGCTTTGCGGGCCGCCTCGGTACGTTAGCGATTTCTTAAAACTCCTAGTCAAATGATTGGAATTGAACATGGCCTCAGTTACCGTGCTGGGTGGTGGTTTTGCTGGAATGGCGGCCGCGCAACGAGCTGTTGAACTTGGCGCAACCGTAGATCTTTACGAAACAAAATCGTATCTTGGCGGACACGCTGCGAGCATGACGATCGACGGGTTTACGTTTGACGAAGGACCGCATGTCTCGTTCACCAAGATACCGCAAGTCAAAACGCTACTTGCCAATGGTGTCGATAATGATTATCACGAATTTGCTTCAATCGTCCAAAACTATTTTCAAGGATACTGGATAAAGCATCCTGCTCAGGTCAATCTTCATGGCTTGCCTCCCGATCTAATAACTCGCTGTGTAATGGATTTTCTCGCAGCAGCGAGCAACCAGCCAACCACGAAACCGGAGCGATATTCGGACTGGCTAATCGCTCAGTTCGGTGAGACATTCAGCCGCGAGTTTCCTTTCCGCTACACGCGTAAATACTGGACCGTGGAACCGGATGAAATGACGACCAGTTGGATCGGTCCGCGAATGTACCGTGCGGAGATAGAGGAAGTGATCCGGGGTGCAGTAGGACCTGTCTTAGAAAATAAGCATTACATAAAAGAGTTTCGTTATCCGCAGCACGGTGGATTTGGAGCCTACGCTAATGCTCTCCATTCGGATGCCAATATGCACCTTGGGCACCACATCGAGCGAATCGATCCACGGAAACGCAAGGTTTGGTTCAACAATGGTAAGATCATTGAATATGAGAACTTGATTTCGTCGCTCCCACTACCGGAGTTGATTCAACGCATCGAGGGTGTTACGCCGTCTGTTCAGAATGCAGTGGATAAGCTTGTGTGTACATCATTGGCTATCGTGGACGTAGGGGTTAGACGCGACAGCGGCTTTCCTGATGGCCATTGGCTCTATTTCTACGATGAGGATATCTGTTTTGCCAGAGCAAGCTATCCGCATTTGCTCTCAAAAAACAATGTACCCTCTGGACATGGTAGCATCCAAGTGGAGGTCTATTACACTAAAAACCACCCGCTCCCGTATACCGATGTACTAACCCGCGCCATCGAAGACATGAGAAAAGCAGAAATGCTTTTGCCAGACGACCAAATTGTAGTTTCTCAATTGCGGCACATAAAGTACGGGAATGTTCTATACGATCGGGCACGAGATATGAATTTGGCATGTGTAAACGCCTTTTTGGATGATTGCGAAATCCATCGCTGTGGGCGCTATGGACTCTGGAACTACCACTGGACTGACGAATCTATTGTTAGTGGCTGGGATGCAGCTGAAAAAATACTTTCAACCGAAAAACGATGAACAGCATGAATGATACCATTACGGGTCCAAACTATTCCTTTGTCATTCCAACCTACAAGCGGCCCGACGTTTTAGCGCAGTGTTTGCAGCATATTGCAGACCTAGACTACGATCAAAACCAGATTGAAGTATGGGTAATCGACAATGGCGAAGCTCATCACTGCAAGAATGTCGGAATGCAATTTGTGGATAGGATTGACCTACGATACGTGGTTAATCCCAAAAACCTAGGCCCGGTTGGATCATTGAATAAGGGACTTTCTTTGTCCCGAGGAAAAAGAGTTATCGTATCGAACGATGATGCTCTGGTTCCTAAGAATTTTCTCCTGCGATGCGACGAGGTTTTCACCTCGGACGAGACGATTGGTTGCATTGGATTTCGAGCCATCGAACAAGGCTACCAAGATGATGGCGGATGTATTGGACAAATTGATGGGAATGGACGAGTGCTTGGAAATTTCACGCGTCCAACGGATCGTTTGATCGATGTGGAACATATCTATGGGTTTTGTTATGCTGTTACGCGGACAGCATTGCTGGCTACCGGTCCACTTGATATCCCACTATTGTCGCGATCCTACGCTAGTGGAAACCGCTATGAAACCGATCAGTGCATGGTGATAGGAAAAGCAGGATTTAGAGTCGTCTACGATGGAACAACAGGAATTGTTCATCTAGCAAAACCTCGCCAAGACATCGGCGAACGGTCCCCGAAATGGCGATTGAATGAAATCCGAAACACCGGATACTTGCTGCTCAAGCATTATGGTTTTGCTGGAAGATATATGTTGAGTTTGAGGTACTTGCTCCTGCATGATTTGGGTTTGCGATCCGCATGCCTCCGTCCCAGCGTCGTTAACTGGAAGTATTTCTGGATTGGAGTCCGTGGTCGAATCAGTAGTCTCTATCACTACGCAAAGTACTTGACAAGTCGAAAAAGTACGATGTTATTTATAGAAACAGCATGGGAAAAAGACAAATGAAAGTAGTTATTCTTGCTGGAGGATACGGTACCAGATTCGGTAGGTTGACTGATTTTTTGCCAAAACCGATGATTCCCGTTGGGCCAATGCCACTCCTCTGGCACCTAATGCGTTTCTATTCATACTTCGGTCATGATGAGTTCATCATTGCCACGGGGTACAAGTCCGAGTTGATTAAGGAGTTTTTTGCGAACTTGCATGTCTATTCGCATGACTTTACTGTCAACTACCGAGAGGATTCTAATGTCCCCCAAGTTCATTTCTCGGACACCCAATTCCGTCCAAAGATCACCATCGCCTACACTGGTCAGGAGACCATGACTGGTGCACGCGTGAAGAGAATTGCACCCTATCTCGGCGACGATGAGACCTTTCTGTTAACGTACGGAGACGGATTGACAGACATCGATGTAAACCAGCTCATCGATTTTCATAAATCGCACGGTAGACAAGCAACATTGACCGCGGTTTTTCCGCCTCCTAAATTTGGCAATCTGCAATTTGAGGACGACCAAGTGACCAGTTTTGCAGAGAAGCAGGGTAATGATGGTGGCATGGTAAACGGAGGTTTCTATGTGTTTCAACGATCCGTTTTGGATTATCTATCCGAAAATCCAACCTGCGTGTTGGAGAAAGAACCCATGGAGACGCTTGCTGCAAAAGGAGAACTAATGGCCTGGCGTCACACAGGCTACTGGCAGTGCATGGACACCACGAGAGACTTGGATAGCTTGCAAAAAGCCTGGAGTGACGGTAACGCTCCGTGGAAAAAATGGTCGGACGGTTATCATGACTAACAAGAACTTTCGTTTGTTACTCACTGAATCTTGCCTGCAATCTCGAATGCTTTCTTTCACAATATTTTGCATTTCACATAGAGCCAAAGGATAAAGCTTGTTTCACGAACAGTATCGCGGTCGCAAAGTGTTGGTTACTGGCCACACTGGATTCAAGGGCTCATGGTTAGCGCTTTGGTTGTCAAGATTGGGGGCTAAAGTTGTTGGTTACGCAAGACCTCCTGAAACATCGCCAAACCACTGGGAATTGCTAAAGCTGAATTCATGTCAGTCGATTTTGGCGGATCTGAGAGATCAAGACAAATTAGCAAAAGCCTTTTCGGATCATCAACCTGAAATTGTTTTTCATTTGGCCGCTCAACCGCTGGTCCGCCGATCTTATCGCGAACCTCATGAGACTTTCTCGACCAATGTCATGGGTACATTGAATGTCTTCGAAGCTGCAATCGCTTCCCGTTCGGTTCGCGCTATTGTTTGCGTTACGAGTGATAAAGTATATGAAAACCAAGAGTCTCCCGATGGCTACCAGGAGTCAGACCGTCTAGGCGGGGCCGATCCCTATAGTGCGTCGAAGGCATGCACGGAGATATTGGCCAGTTGCTACAGTCGCTCTTTTTTCCACAAGAGCCCGTTAGATGGTGGCCTGCTTCTCGCAACCGTTCGCGCTGGAAATGTGATAGGTGGCGGCGATTGGTCAGAAGATCGCCTCATTCCTGACGCAGTGCGTGCAGTTGTATCGAAAAAAACGCTCGGCATTCGGAATCCTGGGTCCGTGCGACCATGGCAGCATGTCCTAGAACCCCTTTCGGGTTATTTAGTTGTCGGCCAGAAACTACTCGAGGGGGACCGTCGTTCTGCAAAAGCTTGGAATTTCGGTCCTGAGCTTGAGGGGATGGTACGAGTTGACGATGTCATCCGCTGCTTCCAAGAAACCTGGCCAGACCTTGAGGCGGACATTTCTCCAGAATTGGGAGCGCCCAAGGAAACGAAACTACTTCGGCTCGATAGTTCCTTGGCTGCGAGAGAATTAGATTGGAAGCCGCTCTGGGACTGGCAAACAGCCGTGTCTCGAACTGCACAATGGTATAAGGCCCTTCTCAAAACCAAGAAAGTCAACTCTGCAGTAGACCTCGATCATTTTTTGGAAGCGGCCAACAGAGCAAATGCGATGTGGGTAAAGTAAATGCAATTCCATGAAACACCACTCCCGGGCGTAACTCTAATTGAACTCAAGGTAATGCATGACGAAAGAGGTTGGTTTGCTAGAAGCTTTTGCCGAGATACCTTTCAATTGCAGGGGCTAGAGACGGAGATAATGCAGGTCAATCAATCCTACTGCAAAACACGCGGCATCTTGCGGGGCCTCCACTATCAACGGGCACCAAAAGCAGAAACGAAGCTAGTTCGTTGCGTAAAAGGTGCAATCTTTGACGTTGCAGTAGATTTGCGAAGGAACTCTCCTACATTTTTGCAGTGGTATGGGGTGAACCTGGATGAGGAAGCACCTTACGCTTTGTGTGTCGGGCCAGGTTTTGCTCATGGTTATCAAGCTCTTTCGGATCATGCTACGGTTGTCTATCAGTCTAGTGCCTCCTACGCACCGCATCTCGAGGGCTGTGTGAAATTTGACGACCCGCGGATCGCCATCGAGTGGCCATTGCTTCCACCAATCTTGTCTTCGAAGGACCGAAGCATTCCATGGTTAGAAATTGATTTTTTGGGAATTGAGGTATGAAGAGAGTATTGGTTACTGGAGCTACAGGATTCATTGGAAAGCATTTAGTTCGGAGGTTGATTGCGGAGGGATATGGTGTAGTTGCTACTCGTCGAAGCGGAACGGACGTTTCCGGGTTAGCAGGTATGCAAAACGAAGTGGACTGGATAGAAGTAGATGCAACCGACGCGTGGTGCAGAACACTTTCCGACAGACCCGACTGGAGTATCGTCATTCATTTGGCAACGGATTATGGACGACAGTCCAGTAACGTCTCCAACACGGTCGCGACAAACGTTTTGTTCCCTCTTCGCTTGTTAGAGATCGCGATGAATCGACGTGCGGAGTTGTTTCTCAACACGGACACATGCTTCCGTGTGGACTACCCTTATTTGCGTCCGTATACATTATCGAAAAAGCAATTTGCCAAATGGGGCGAAGTTTTGTCCGATGCCGCACATACACGCTTTCTCACACTTGAGTTGCAGCATCCCTATGGACCTGGCGATGGTCCTGGAAAGTTCGTGCCATGGATCATTGACCAATGCTTGAATTCTTCTGAACCCATTCGGCTGACGAGTGGCATTCAGGAAAAAGACTTCATATTTATTGACGACGCTATCAATGCGTATCTGACGCTAATTCGCCGTTGGCTTGAGATTCCTCGTGAGGCTTTTGTTGTACCTTGTGGTACCGGCCGGCCTGTTGCCGTCCGAAATTTAGTCGAACATATCCATCGACTATGTTCTAGTACCGCAAAAGTAGAATTCGGCGCTCTGCCCGATCGCCCGGGGGAGATCATGCGATCGGTAGCGGACATTTCAATTCTCACACGATTGGATTGGGCTCCACGGACTACGATGACGGAAGGCGTTCGCCAGACATTGCTGGAAATCATGCGAACTAGGTGAGTGACTTAGGACGGAAATCGGTGCCGCGCTGCCAAAAGCTTAGTGTTGAATCTATTATGGTGAAATCATCAAGTCCAATGAGAATATCGTTATACACATGCGTCCGCAACGGACTCTACTTTGACTACCACGTGGTTGAGATGGTCAAGCACCATCTGCCACTTGTAGATGAAATTGTCATATTTGATGGAAACTCAACGGATGGAACACGAGAAGCACTTGAGCATATTGACCCGAAGGTAAAGGTCTTTTCTGAGGATTGGGGCGAGCCAGACGGCGAAGAATGGTTCGCGAATTTCAAAAACGTAGCACGTCAGCGTTGTTCTGGGGATTGGTGCATTCTGCTCGATCCAGATGAATTTATTCCAGAGTGGGAATTCGAGCGAATTCGACAGTGCATAAGCAAATCGGTACAACCAATCATTCGCTTAGACTGGATCCATTTCTACGGTAACTACAGGGTGTTCAATGCTAATCCCGGCAAAAAGAGATGGGCTGAATTCAAGTACCAAGTTCACAGAAACGAACCTGGCATGTTTGTTTGGGGAGATGGCTCGAATGTGAAGTTGAATGGAGAAAGCTACGACTCTAGTGTAGCACCAGAACGATTCATTTGTCACCACTTTGGATTGGTTCGATGGTCTTCTCGCTTGAGACAGAAGTTGCGCATTGTAGGTCGAATCAAGAAACGAAGGCTGAACTGGCTATACCTCCCCGGCTTTATCTTTCGACTTCTTCCTTACAATTGGTTTGACACAGATTTCCTATCGGACCTTGAAATTTATGATGGACAATTGATAGAGCCTGTCCGCCGAAATCCGAAAGAATTCACTCGAGACAATATGAAATTGTATAAGTATTTAATGAATCAAAAGAGGATTTCTGATTCACCTTACTTAGGATGAGCGTCTACAAGGGAAACGGGTACCACCCTTTTTCGTCGGATACACAGTTCCTTCAATAGCCCCTACAACTAGACTGGACTAGATGTGCGCGTATCCAATACCTTTTCGTTCGAAACGTTGCCTGGTGAGTACGCTATGAAATGTAACAATACTCGATGCAAAAGTGGGGCACGGCAATCGCACGTTAATTTCCGAATGGTCCAATGATTGCAGTAGGAGGCTGGGCGGGTACCCCACTTTCGGGTAGCCCGTTTCAGGAATCTTTTTT
>Ga0315899_10002175_pt1 | contig 21875 bp, 14 predicted proteins | sample LakEriMetagenome_2_FD_203518 | JGI IMG/M metagenome (GOLD analysis project Ga0315899, IMG submission 203518) | Freshwater fungal communities from buoy surface, Lake Erie, Ohio, United States - Buoy 4 MA112 | ecosystem: Environmental > Aquatic > Freshwater > Lake | place: USA: Lake Erie, Ohio... | reverse complement strand
GTGTTTTGCTTGCTACCTTCGGTATTATGTCTGTAATGCTATTCATTTGGTGTTTTGATTCAACACTTGCACCTTATACGATGAATAGCTTTTTTTCTCGTTTTTCAAAACTGTCCGAAGTATTGAGAGGAGAAACACAGGAAGTAAAATCCTTGATCGGCGATATTTCCTTCCATGCAGATAAGAGAACAGGAAAAACAAATAATATTTTTGTCAATAATTTAGATCGGTATACTAACAGGTTCGTACTAGCTCATCTTAATCCTTCGGAATATAATAGAGAAGAATTGTCTAATTTATTAAAGGAATCTGCTAGGCTTTTAATCCAGAGTGTTTATCAGGTAAGTAATGTAAATGAATCCATAGATAAAGTTTGGGGTAGTTTAATAAAATCTGAACAGTTAGACGTAGCAGTTGCTCGTAACGTTATCCTAGAAAGTGCGGATTCTATTATTAAGTTTTTGAGTGTCCATAACCGACACGAAGGTATTAAACGAATTATTTTAGATCTAAATGAATCTATATCTAAACGTGAAGAATATCGAACATACAACAGAGATTATCAAAATATTGACCTCGAAATTTATAGTCTAAAACAACAATTAGGCAAAATTTTAGAAGATAATAGTCGAGAAAATACCGCTTCCTCCATTGTGTTGCAGGCGGTCAGAGATAAAATAAAGCAGTTCGGATATAAGTTAACAAATATTCCTTTTGAAATATTTCAGAATGCCGATGATGCTTTAGTCGAACTAGAAATGATGGCTCAAGGGCATCCTTTATCATCAGATCGATTCAGGTTTATTATTGAGATTGAAGATAATACAATTACTATGATGCATTGGGGCAGACCAATAAACTGCTTTGTCCATCCTGATTATCCATTGCATGACTATCGCGAAAATGGATTTGGACAAGACTTAGAAAAAATGCTTTCATTTAATTATTCAGATAAGAGAAATGATGATCATAATGTAACGGGCAAATTTGGACTGGGATTTAAAAGTGTTCATTTAATTTGTAAGGAACCGCTTGTTTTTAGTAATCGTATAGCTTTTAGAATTGTCGGTGGATTACTTCCTAGTCCATTATTAGGAAATAGTAATAGTACGATTCAAACTCCACGAGATCGGCTTGAACAAAAATTACAACGACAAAATCAAAATATATTTGATGGAACTGCAATATTCCTCTCAATTGATCCCAACCTTAGTATTTCTATAGATGATACAGTTCGAGAGTTTGAAAGATTGGTTGGACTATTACTTATTTTTGCAAAAAAAATTACACAGTTTAAATATGTCAAAGGTAATAATCAGTATTTAACTATATGGAATCCTGCAAATTTATTGACCTCATCAAGTATTCAGATTGGCGAGGTAATGATTGGAGATTTTAGAACTAATGCTTTGTGCCTAACATTAGGTAACGGAAAATTTGTAATTACTTTAGATAAGAAGGATGCTGAATTACGAGCTTCATTACCAAATGATATTGCGAATATTTGGGTGACTGCTCCAACCCAAGAGAAGTTTGGTTTAAAATTTATAATTAATGCTTCATTTGATATAAATACAGGTCGTTCTGAAGTTCTTACCAATCAAAAAAATGATGAACTCTCAAATAAACTAGGCTTTGAATTGGGCGAACAGTTATGTAAATTATTTGCATTGACTCAAAACAATTGGAATGAATTTATAGAAACTCTACAAATTACTGGTACTACTCAGTATGAATTTTGGAAACTAATCTGGAACGAATTAGCACTAAAATCATTAGATAAGCAATCCAAACTAATTCGAGTAATGATGCTTGGAAATAAAGGCATGGGTTATTTCCTTTCTAATTGTCCTGCATTACCTAATGGACTATGGGGAGAATATCAACAGCTAGTTTTACCTAGTGAAATTGTTTATATTGTTGAAAATATTTTAAAAGATCAAAGATTTTTTAATCATGTCTTTCAATGGGAAAGAGTAAAAAATCGTTGCAACCCATCTACAATTATTGATGGGAATGAATGGGATAAATATAAAAAAATTATTGCATGTTCTCCTATTCATCAACAGTTCAAGGTAGAAGATATAGATCTACTTCAAGTTATAAAGTGGCAGTTGTTAGAAAAACACCAAGCTGACGTACAGACAGCAAATCAAGTGGGACAACTAATTAATAAAGCCTGTCTAGAAGAGATTAAACAATATGGACTCGTTGAGTATCAAAAATTATTCGATTGGCTAAATAAGGTTGAATTTTTAAGTCAATCTAACAATTATCAGCTTAATTTCAGGCTACTTGATGTAAATAGTGGAGATGATGATGAAAAGCTGTTGTCTGCTTTTGCCCCTGACGAATATGTTTTAAACCAGCAATACGGGAATACAGGCAAGGATTTTTTCTATGCTTGTCGCACAAGTAAGCTCGGTAGAGCAGAAGAAAGGTTAATTGAATGGGAAGAAAGGTTAATTGAATGGATTTTAGCAATCACAGCAGACAGTAAACGTTTAGCAGCTATAAGATATTTAGAGTATCTCCGAATTGTGGATGATAGTTTATTCTCAAGATTGCTGTCTCGATTAAAGGAAGTTGATTGGCTACAAGAACTTTTTCCTCCTGATCAAGACACAGATGTAACTAGAGAGACAGATGAGGTTGATGCTTCACTAGATAAAAGAGGGCAAGATGGCACAGGTAATCCCAAATGGGGTGATCCAGGAGAGGCACTAGCTAAATTGTTCTATGATCATATTTATCTCGCCAATTATAGTTATAACCTCGTTAGAAAAGGCGGTTATAATTGCAATCATGATTTCTTACTATGTGTTGATGGAAGAGAAATTGAGATAGAAGTTAAAACGATTGCTAGTAAATCATTTAGATTGTCTATTTCTGAATGGAAGGAATTAGTAAGCAAAAATGACTGTTACGAGTTACTTATTGTTGAGCATTCAGGTAGTGATGTTTCTAAAGTTATTCGGATTCAAAATGCTTGGGATACTTTACAGAATGCATTAGCAAAATTGGATTCGGAAAATCTAACAGCGGAAACTATATTGAGTAAAAACATCGAGTCTCTAATTGGTTTGCAACAAGACAACTTACAAAAAGGAAACCCAAAAAATGTTGTGGTGGTGAACTGGGATAGACTCGTAAATATTTATGGTCAAGGAAGTAATGACGAAAATATTACATTTTACAGTTGTAACGCCCAACTTGTTTATGGTCAAAGGTCAGTAAATACGACTAACCCAGTGTTTACTCAGATTACTTAAGTGATACAGCGCTTTGCGCTGACTTAAAACTCAGAGAATTTTTTGAAAGATTTACGGAGCAAAGCTTTCAAAAAATTCTCTGTACCACTCAAAACCTCAATAGGCTGCCTATAAATACAGCAAGTTATGTAGCTGAGAAGGGTGAACCTATAGACATAGAAAAATTTAGTGTAAAATCGTTTGCGTGAATGTCTCAATTGCTGTCAGAGTTAATTTTAGATTTTGGCTTTAACTCAATATCGGTATCAACGGAAAACGGATAAATGCAAATGACTAATCCTAGTAACTGGATAACAGTTACCGAGTCAAAATTTCCTTGGGAAAAAGAAGCTCTTGAATATATACGGCAGCATTTCCCAGCCTATGAACCATATCGGGCTTGGTCGAACTTTGAGTTTATTGCCACTGATGGCAGTATTAACGAAGTCGATCTACTGGTCTTTACACCCCAAGGTGTATTTCTAGTAGAAATTAAAAGTCGTCAAGGAAGACTATCTGGGGATACTGGGACTTGGCAATGGGAGAATGATGGCAAGTCTCGTACTTATGACAATCCGTTAATTTTGGCAAATAGCAAAGCTAAGAAATTAAAATCGTTACTTGCATCACAAAAAGCTTTTCGTAGCAAGTACAAATTGCCATTTATCGAAGCCTTAGTTTTCTGCTCTGCACCCGATCTGAAATGTGATCTGAAGGACAATGCTCGACTGAGGATCTGTTTGCGAGATCGAGTAGCTACGGCAACCAATCCGATGAGATCGGGGATTATTTCAGCATTGCTCAAGAGGGATTGTCTTGGTTTAGATGAGCATCCTAAGGGGATACACGATCGCCCCACTGGTAAAGCTTTTGCACTCGCCATGGAACAGTCAGGAATTCGCGAATCACAGCAACAACGTCGGGTTAGTGATTACATCCTGAAAACCCAGATTGGCGAAGGACAAGGCTATCAGGATTGGGAAGCAAATCATGTTAGCTTACTGATGAACTCTGTGAAAAGGGTGCGTTTATATCTGGTGCATAGCAATTGGACAGATGCCGAGAAAAAGATGGTTGAGCGTGCGGCTCTAAGGGAATTTCAGTTACTCGAGTCCTTGCAGCACCCTGGGATTTTACGAGCCTATGGCTATACGGAGCATCAACTCGGCTCAGCGATTATTTTTGATCATGATCCTTCTTCGATGAGGTTAGATCTTTATCTACTTCAACATAAAGACTTTTTGAGCGTAGATATTCGGTTGGAGCTACTGCGGCAAATTACTGAAGCGATCGCCTATGCTCATCAAAAACGGGTCGTGCATCGCGCTCTTTGTCCACAGAGCATTTTTGTTGTGGAGCTATCTCGGCAAAGGCGACAAATTAAGATTTTGAATTGGCAGGTTGGCTATCGTGAAGACTCCTCAACTACGGGTGGGGCGACAGCGATCGCGGCTACTAGTCATGTGGAGGTGTTGGTAGATGATGCAAGTAAGGCATATCTAGCACCTGAAGCTCTCTCTAACATTAGTGAAGGAGAACATCTAGATATATTTTCCTTGGGAGCGATCGCCTATCATTTATTTTCTGGCAAGCCGCCTGCCAGTGACGGGGCTGAGCTTAGTAACAAGCTCAGAGCTACTAAAGGACTTCAAATCAGTGGGGTAATTGATGGGGTGGGGAGAGAATTGCAGGAGTTGATTCAGTTGAGTACCCATCCTGATGTGAGTTTGCGGATCGACTCAACGACAGAATTTCTAGAGCGTCTGGAATTGGTGGAAGAAGAACTGACTGCTCCTCCATCGGAAATGTTTGTCGAAGATCCTAATTTGGCACAGAAGGGAGATATTTTAGCTGGACGCTTTGAGGTGTTGCACCGTCTAGGTCAAGGTGGTTCGGCGATCGCTTTTCTGGTTGAGCGTGATGGTCAAGAATTTGTGATCAAAGTGGCAAACGATCCTGAGTATAACGATCGCCTACACGGTGAAGCTGAGGTGTTGAAAAAACTTCATCATCAGGCAATTGTGGAGTTTCATGAAACTGCGATGATTGGCGATCGGGTTGCCTTTTTGATGAACCCGATCTATGTCGAGAAAAAAGCTGATAGAAAAGGTGACCGAAAAATCGAAACCCTTGGACAGAGACTGCGCCGCGAAGGAAGATTGCATTTAGAGTTGCTAGAGCGTTTTGGCGAAGACTTACTGAATGCGGTGTGCTATTTGGAAGATCAAAAGCTCTATCACCGTGATATCAAACCCGATAATATCGCCGTTGGGCAGGTGGGACGAGGCGATCTCCTCCATGCGGTTTTATTTGACTTTTCGTTATCTAAAGTATCTTTAGATAACATTCGGGCAGGAACGACAGGCTATCTCGATCCATTGCTGCCAGTACGAGAGCCACCGATTTGGGATAGTTATGCAGAGCGCTATGCGGCGGCAATTACTCTATATGAGTTAGCGACGGGAACAATTCCTAAATGGGGCGATGGGGTAAGCGATCCTTCATACTTGGAATGTGAAATTACAATTGATGCAGAGTTATTTGATTTAGCATTACGCGATAGTTTGCCAGAATTTTTTGCTAAAGCTTTTCGTCGCAATCATCATAATCGATTTGATAATGCCGAAGAGATGTTGCGGGAATGGCGTTCCTGTTTTGAGGGGATGGAACCATCGGGGGCAACTCTCAGTGAAGAAGATATTGCTAATTTACAGGAACAAATTGCGATCGCTACGGGTGATACCAAGATTGCCGAGCTTGGCTTAGGGGCAAGGGCTGTGCAAGCACTCGATCGTAATAATATTTTGACTGTTAAAGATTTAATGTCCGTGCAGATCGCATGGTTGTTAAGACTGCGTGGGGTTGGCAATAAAACAAGGCGCGAGATTGCTGATGCAGTCAAACAGTTACGCGATCGTATGGATATTCCTGATTTAAGTTCCAGTGAGGTGGGGGATAGGCTGGCTGTTCCTCAAAATGTTGCAGTTCCAGACAAACTTGGTATTGATTTGTTGGTACAACGGTCAATCCGTGCTAATCCGAGAGCTAATGGCAAAGGCGTAGCAAAGAGTAGTGAAAACACACAACAGATCCTTAGGGCATTCTTAGGATTACTAACTGGAATTGACTCACATTTTTCCACTAGTTTTCTTACAAGTGCAGAAGTGGCGCAATATCTTAGCGAGTCCTTAGAGACTGTTACTGAGGCGATCGCTAAGGCGCAAAGCCGATGGACTAAAGATTCGGCAATAGTAAAGTTGCGTAGCGATCTGGTAGAAATCTTGACGGCGGCAGGAATGGTAATGTCGCTGGATGAGTTGGCGGTAGCGCTTTTGGTGGCGCGTGGTTCGTCACTTGATGAGCCGCAACGTACTAACTATGCGATCGCAATTCTGCGAGTGGTTTTAGAAGTGGAAGCAGAGATGGCAAAACCTCGCTTTGCTCTCTATCAAGATCGCGGATCGCCTCTGATTGCAGCTAATCAGGAAGCTTTTGGCTATGCGATCGAACTCGGTCAAGTTGCCGATCGATTGGCGCAACAAGATCCGCTTCTGCCCCCAAGTCGAGCCGCTTCACAATTGCGGGAGATTGCTGTACCTGTGACGATAGATGTATTGACTGAGGGACGATTGATGCGATTGGCGGCGGTGGCTTCATGCGATGCTGCTCTGTCAAGTCGTCAGGAGTTCTATCCGCGTGGTATGGATGCAGGACGGGCGTTAAAGCTGTCGCAAGGTGCATTTTTGGGAGTCCCAACTTTATCTATTGCTGAAATTCGAGATCGCATTGCGAGTCGATATCCTGAATCGGCAAATATCCCCGATCGCCCCGAACTAGATGAATTACTATCGGCGGCAGGCTTGGATCTAAGTTGGGATGGGAAGGGAGCCAATGGCTTGGGCTGTTATATGAATCACTTACTTAGTCCTTTTTTAGACTCGTCTTCAGTCAATTCTTTTTCGCGGCAACCAACAGCAACAGGACCGATGGTTGTGGGTGAGGTGGATGAGGCGGCGGCAGATGCGCGTTTGTTTGAGGAGAAGTTGCATCGTGGGTTAAAGCAGGGCGCTTTTTTTGTGATTCTGGTGCAGTCACGATATTATCCACAGGCGATCGCTGAAATCGCTAATCGTTTACCCATATTGCATCTGAGTTTTGAGGATTTATTACTTAATGCGTTGCGAGAGGTTGCCGATCGCGCTAAGGTCGATTGGGACTTGGTGATCGAGACTGATGCTAGACCCTATGAGGGAGATTGGGATAAGTTGTTGTTATTAGTCGATCGCGCCTTGATACTGGTTAATGAGCAGTTAGTGGCAAGCGATCACACGGTTTTACTCAGTCATGTGGGAATGTTGGCGAGGTACGATCGCCTCAATTGGATAGAACATTGGCGCGATCGCGTTGGCTCGGAAATTGCGGGTTTATGGTTGTTGATACCTAGCGATCGCCCATTTATTGGCGATAAGGCAATCCCATTGATGAGTCCTTCGCAGAAGACTGCAATGCCAAAAAGCTGGCTCGAAAATCGTCATCGGGCAGTTAACTAAAACCCCAAACAGTGAGTGGCGGCGCTTTGCGCCGCCACTCACTTTTTGAGGTTTAAAAAAAAGTCATCGCTAACTAAAAACTCAAAATCCCTTGATAATTGCCATGTTTTGGGATAGGGATGTCTATCAAATTCTTCATCGGTTTTGAAGTCGTACTCAAGTCTAATTAATACAATTTTCCAAGCATGATCAAAAAGTTCATCCCAATATTCGAGAATGCTGGCATTGTCGCGCACATCAGATTGTAATTGTTGCTGTCCGCGCAAAATATATAGCTCCCAGTCATGAAAGCGCTCTGGGATGTCTAAGTGCATCCGTTTCATGGCATAGGTCAAAATCTTGATTAGGGATTCCCTAATCCATTTTTTCTGCTCAGAAATTAAACTTTCAACTTCATCAATTAGGTTCTCAAGGTCAAGTTGTTCAAAGTTTTTGTCTTTGAGTTGCTGGGTAGTGAGTTTTACCCATGCGGTAAAGTCGCGATCGTACAAAGATTTCTCTGGCATGATTTTGAGGCAATATAGCTATGCTGATGTTTCGAGGAGGATTTGTTGCAAGGGATTGGTTGTTTTTTTACTTAGGTAAAGGATCTCAACGCCGATAACTTGACCTGCGGCATTGTAGTCAAGAATTATGCCATCTTTAATTTCTTCAGATTCGACAATTTCTGAATCGTCTAATCGTAAGTAGAGAGCATCATCTTCTTTGTGAATAATGAGTTTCATTTAATTCTCCTGTCAAAAAATAAAGTTACAATCCTGTTTGGTTCTACTTGTGGGTTGACAACTATCCGTAAAAATCTATCGCCAAATTCTGTGATTTTTTTGAGATAGTGGGTATTACCATGTTCATCGGCTAGAAGAATTGTCTGATCGGGGATGTTTAGGGTTGATTCAATCCAAGATTCTTGGATGTTTCGTAATTGAATCTGAAACTGGGCGTGTTTGGTTAATGTATAACCAGCGATCATATTATTTGCCGACATATTGATGAATGATGCTGAAAAGTCCTTGATTGAGATTATTAATGAATTTAATCTGAGTTTGGACTCCTTTGCGATTGAGTAGTAAGTAACAAGTTTCGGTAATGACACACCACGTTGTAATTAATGGCTCGTCATATTTTTGAAGGGCTTGATCGGCTTGATGGTGATAGGTATCTTTTTTGTCGAGAAGGGCTAAACAAAATCCTGTGTCAGCGATGATCATATTTTTTTGCTAGTTCCTGAGCTAATACTTGCTTGTAGGTTGTTGACAAATCCTCTTCGATTTCGACACATCCAATTAAGCCACTTTCAACAAATTTTTGGTAGGTACTTTTTGCTTGGGGTGCGGCGGTAGGTGGATTGGTTTGTTGGCTTGGTCTAGAGCGTTGTTTTAGTAAGTTGATTAGATCAAGGACAATAGTATCTTTTTGAATAGTATTTAGATCAGTCATGGGATATATTCTCTTTGTTAACTAACCGCAAAATCTGTGTATTTGCCGAGGTTTGGCGGATCGAAGGCGAGGACGATATCTGTTTTAGGAATGCCAAGATCTACCAACTTATTGGCTATGCCAATTTCTGTACCGTCTTGCTGAATCCAAATTTTGCGATCAATAATGTCAAGGTGAAGAATAACGCCATAGACTCGTTTGGAGTTGCGCCATCCCACATAGATGAGTTGATAATGGTCATGTTCGGTATCAAAAATAGTTTCAGCGCGAATACGGGTATCCCAAACTAGGCTGGCGTGTTCTTTGAGGAGGTTTTGGATATGTTGACGGTATTGGGTGATGGTATTCATAGGGATCTTGGGTTATTTGCCAATTTTCTTTTTCAAGGGCGTGTCTGACAACTTGGTGAAATAGATCGCGGGCTGACATTGCTTTCCTCCTAATATCCCAGTTTATCCTACGCTTTTAAGATCATATAATTGAACCTACAATTCTAAAAAAACTATGCCGATCGCTCGCTCATCATTACTCAAAGATTTACAAGTGCTTTTAAAGAAGCTAGAGGAGGACTTGATCGATCGCAGCGCATCTACAGAAATACCTGAAATTGGGTTGCGGTTGCGGAGTAGCTATGAGCAGGCAAAGAGCGCCCAGCATACGGCGCAGAGTTTTGAGGAATGGCGATCGCTGTCTGTGGCACAGGTGGCGGCGGCTTGGGTATTGAGTTGTGTATTTGTGCGATTTCTCGAAGATAACGGGATGATCGATCCGCCGAGGTTGGCGGGGGTGGGAGATCGCCTATCACGGGCGAGGGATGAGCATGAGTTATATTTTCAAAAGTTTCCGACCCATAGCGATCGCGATTATTTGTTGTCGATTTTTCAGGATTTGGCGAAGTTGCCTGTGGCGGGGGAGGTGTTTGGTGAGGGCAATGGCATTTGGCGGATGGCGAATTGGTTGAGTGGGGATGCGGCGGCGTTGCTGTTGCGGTTCTTTCAAAAAATTGATGCGAATACGGGTTTGTTAGTCCATGATTTTACTGATCCTAATTGGGATACTAGATTTTTGGGCGATCTCTATCAGGATTTGTCGGAGGCGGTGCGGAAGCAGTATGCGTTGTTGCAGACTCCTGATTTTGTGGAGGCGTTTATTTTGGATCGCACGTTGGAACCTGCGATCGCTGAGTTTGGTTTGGATGATTTCAAGATGATCGATCCTGCCTGTGGGTCGGGGCATTTCCTGTTGGGGAGTTTTACGCGCTTGTGCGATCGCCTATTACGCAACAATCCTAGCGAAAATGTGCGGGTGGTGGTACAGACTGCGCTCGATAGTATTTATGGTGTGGATATCAATCCCTATGCGATCGCGATCGCTCGTTTCCGTTTGCTGTTGGCGGCGATGAAGGTAAGCAGCATTACGCGGCTGGTGGATGCGCCTAATTTCCAAATCCATTTGGTTTGTGGGGATTCGTTGCTCTATGGTTCGCCGAAGGGGGATCAGTTGACGACGGGTTGGCATGTTTTGGATGAGGTGATGATGGCGCAGGATGCGGCGGCGCTAAATCGGATTTTGCAACCCTATCAATATCATGCTGTTGTTGCGAATCCGCCCTATATCACGCCCAAGGATGCGGCTTTGAATAGTGCCTATCGTGAGCGTTACAGCACTTGTTATATGAAGTATTCTTTGGCTGTGCCTTTTTTAGAAAGGATTGTTTCGCTAAATATCAAGGGTGGCTATTCGGGACAGATTACGGCGAATAGTTTTATGAAGCGGGAGTTTGGGAAGCGGTTGATTGAGGACTTTTTCCCAAGGGTGGATTTGACTCATGTGATTGATACGAGTGGTGCGTATATCCCTGGGCATGGTACGCCGACGGTGATTTTGTTTGCAAAAAATCAAAAGCCTATTGCTGCGACGATTAGAACGGTAATGGGGATTAGGGGTGAGCCTTCTACGCCTGAGAGTGCGGTGAATGGGAAGGTTTGGCAGGCGATTTTAAAACAGGTGGATGTGGTTGATTCTCAAAGTGAGTTTGTGAGTGTGGCGGATTCGCAAAGGTTGGCTTTTCATAAGCATCCTTGGTCGATTGGTGGGGGTGGGGCGAGTGAGTTGAAAGTTATTCTTGACATATCTTGTAACACTAAACTTGAATCCATTGCTGATATAGGAATTGGAGTAGTTACTCTCGACGACGATGCTTATCAATTACCAGAAATCTGCACCAAGAGATTAAATATTCCAAAATCATTTACTAAAGGGTTTGTAGTAGGAGATTCACTTCGTGATTGGAAACTCCATGATATTGACCTTGCTATATTTCCTCATGATTCTAATTCTTTTAAGCCTGTAGAAGACGATCAAGTTATAAGAATTTTATGGGCGAATAAAGCTGGATTAGCTAATCGAATGTGGTTTCGTAAAACTCAAATAGAGAGAGGGATGAAGTGGTTCGCTTATGGTCATATTTCAACTGAAAAGTTTATCACTCCTCTATCGATCGCCTTTGCATTTGTCGCATCACATAACCATTTCGTCCTAGATCGTGGCGGCAAAGTGTTTAAGCAATCTGCACCTGTAATCAAATTACCTACCGAAGCAACCGAAGAAGATCACCTTGCTCTAGTTGGTTTGCTCAATAGTTCTACAGCTTGTTTTTGGATGAAGCAAGTTACGCAAATAAAAACTCAGACTTCAGGGATGGATGCTAGTGTTTGGCAACTTCGCAGAGAATTTGATGGAACAAAACTCAAGCAAGTTCCTATTCCACAAGAACGCCCATTAGAACTAGCTAAAAAACTTGATTATCTTGCTCAAACACTTGGCACACTCACACCAGACAAAGTTCTTACTTCAGTTAGTTCTAATTTAAGGGAACAATTATTAAATGCTAAAAAGCAATGTCTAGATACGCTTGAAGAGATGATTTCATTGCAAGAAGAACTTGATTGGCAATGCTATCGACTCTATGGATTAATTTCTGAAGACTTTACTCATTCCTCACCACCAAAATTAAAGCTAGGTGAACGAGCATTTGAGATCGTCATGGCGCGAAAAATGGCAGCAGAAGAACTTGAAGACAAATGGTTTGAGCGTCATAAATCTACTCCTATTTGCGATCTTCCTTCTCATTGGTCAGATAGCTATCGCCAACTTGTAGAGAAAAGAATTGAAATTATTGAAAATAGTCCAAATATCGCTCTCATCGAACAACCCGAATACAAACGCCGATGGGATACTGAACCATACGAAACTCAACAGCAACAAGCTCTACAAAACTGGTTACTAGATAGACTAGAGACATACTTTGACTTTGATGGGCGCATGAACGATACAGGCAAACCCACAAACCAAATTGAAATCAGCATCACCTCGATCGCCAAACTCGCCGACATCGCCAAAAGCGACAGCCAATTTATCACCGTCGGCGAACTCTATCGCAACGATCCCGCCTTCAAAATCGAAAAACTCATCACAGAACTAGTCGAAGCCGAAAGCGTTCCCCACCTGCCCATCCTGCGCTACAAAGTTACTGGACTCCGCAAACGCCTCGAATGGGAACACACATGGGAACTACAACGCCAAGAAGATACCCCCCCCAGCCCCCCCTTAGAAAGGGGGGGGGGAATTGATTCCCCTCCTTTGCAAGGAGGGGCTAGGGGAGGTTCCATCCCCGTTCCGCCCAAATATGCCAGCACCGACTTCCTCAAACCCAACTACTGGCGACTGCGCGGCAAACTTGACGTACCTAAAGAACGCTGGATCGCATTCCCTCATTGCCAAAGCGAAGACGGCACACTCGCGATCGCATGGGCAGGCTATAACCACCTACAACTCGCCCAAACTCTCAGCACCTACTACCTCGACATCAAAGAACGCATCGGCGGCTCCAACGACCCACGCCTCGCACCACTCCTAGCCAGCCTAGTCGAGCTAATCCCTTGGCTCAAACAATGGCACAACGACATCGATCCAGAATTCGGCTTAGCTATGGGTGACTATTACGAAGGATTTTTGATTGAGGAGGCTAAAGCGATCGGGCATACAGTCGAGAGTTTGAAGGCATGGGAACCCGTTGGCAAAGTAAAAAGTAAAAAGTAAAATGCTACACTGTATCAAAAATGGTACAGTTGAAATACTATTTATCCATACCCAACTGATTTAATTGAAACGCATAAAAGCTGTTTTTTTCAAAACAGAATCTGGCAACGAACCAGTGCGAGAGTGGCTAAAATCACTGAGTAAAACCGACAGGCAGCGCATCGGTGAAGACATTGCCACTGTGGAGTATGGCTTTCCCATCGGGATGCCAGTTTGTCGCCCAATGGGAGATGGATTGTATGAAGTCCGCACTAACTTAGGCGATCGCATTGCTAGAGTTTTGTTTGCAGTCTCAGGAGATCGGATGTTCCTACTCCATGGATTTATCAAAAAAACTCAGAAAACCCCAAAAACAGAACTAGAACTTGCCCTCAAACGAAAGAAAATGCTGGAGAAAAACAATGGTTAATGAAATCAATGAAAGCCATGTTGGTTCATCGTTTGAAGATTTTCTTGACGAAGAAGATATACTCGGTGAAGTATCCGCAGTTGCACTTAAACGTGTACTCGCGTGGGAAGTCCAACAAGCGATGATCAATCGAGGCATCAGCAAATCAAAAATGGCAAAATCTATGCATACCAGCCGCGCCGCCCTAGAGAGGCTACTAGACCCCGAAAATACATCTGTAACCTTGCATACAATTGACAAAGCTGCTCGTATCATTGGCAAGCGCATCAAACTCGAACTTGTATAATCTAGCAAACTAGCGATCGCCACAAATATCAAACAAAGCCCATGACGCTCCTCAAAGACCTGATCGAAATTCCTGAAAGTCTCCAAAAAGGTGACTTTGTACTAAATTTGTCATCAGTGGCGATCGATTCTAACAAGATCCTGCGCGATTATGTTGTTACGCCCGAATTAAAGAAATGCTTTGAACAAGCACTCAACTTCATCCGCAGCACCCTCCAAAGCAACGTTAGTAAGGCAACCTATTTGCATGGCAGCTTTGGTAGCGGCAAAAGCCACTTTATGGCTGTCCTCTACCTCATCCTGCAAGGCAATATCACCGCCCGCAGCATCACCGAACTCGCACCCGTAATCGCCAAAAATAACGAATGGGTCACAGGCAAGAAATTTCTTTTAGTGCCATACCATGCGATCGGCTCCGACAATATGGAGTCCTGCATCCTTGGCGGCTACGTTGATTTTGTCCGTCGCAACCATCCCGATGCACCGATTCCAGGGGTATATCTCGCCGAAGGGATGTTTCGCGATGCCGCCAACCTGCGTAACCAAATGGGCGACAAAGCCTTTTTCGATGCTCTAAACAATGCTAATCCGTCAAATAATGGTTGGGGAGACCTTGCCGCAGGATGGGACAGCGATCGATTTGAGGCTGCTACTAACGCACCACCCGCATCGGAAACGCGATCGCTACTAATTGGCAATCTCATCAAAGCTTTCTTTGGCTCCTACGACCAACAGGCAAAAGGAGAAGCATTTCTCTCTCTGGATAAAGGCTTATCGGTAATCAGTCAACACGCCCAAAGCCTCGGCTATGATGCCCTCATTCTATTTCTTGATGAACTGATTCTCTGGTTAGCCAGTCACGCCACCGACTTGAGTTTTATCCATCGTGAAGGACAAAAGCTCTCCAAACTCGTTGAAGCCCAAACCCCCGATCGTCCAATTCCTATCGTTAGCTTTGTGGCTAGACAGCGCGACCTCAGCGACCTAATCGGCAATGCTGTCCCTGGAGCCGAACGGTTGAACTTTAGTGATGCCCTCAAACATTGGGAAGGCAGATTCGATCGCATCGTTCTTGAAGATCGCAACTTACCTGCGATTGCCCAAAAGCGAGTTCTCAGTCCCAAAAATCCTGCGGCAAAAACAGAACTAGATGCTGCCATTGATAAGTCACTAACTATGCGCGAAGCAGTGATGAATATTCTGCTTACACGCGAAGGCGATCGGGAAATGTTCCGACAAGTTTATCCCTTTAGTCCCGCTTTAATTCAAGCCCTAATTGCGGTTTCCAGTGTCCTCCAACGCGAACGCACCGCACTCAAAATCATGGTGCAAATGCTGGTGGACAGGCGCGATTATCTTAGCGTTGGCGACATTCTGCCCGTGGGGGACTTGTTTGATGCGATCGCCCATGGTGACGAATCCTTCAGCTCCGACACCGCTATTCATTTTGAAAATGCCAAGCGTCTCTATCATCAAAAGCTGCTACCAGTGATTGAGAAACAGCATGGACTACGCCGCGAAGAGTTTGAGATTCTGCCAAACAATGACCCTAAGCGCATTGCTTTTTTTAATGACGATCGACTGATCAAAACCCTACTGTTATCAGCCCTTGTCCCTGAAGTAGAAGTCTTGCGCGGTCTTACCCCAGAGCGACTTGCTGCCCTCAACCACGGTACAATCAAATCTCCCATTCCTGGGCGCGAAGGTCAAGAAGTCTTGCGAAGATGTCGCCAATGGGCTGGGACAGTTGGGGAAATCCGCATTCCTGAAGGCGATACCCCGACGATCGACATTCAGCTTTCTGGTGTTGATACTCAGAGCATCATCGCTCAAGGTAAGCGCGAAGATAATCACGGTAATCGGATGCGTCTAATACGCGATCTATTATTCAAGCAACTAGGCATACAAGGAGAAGATGAACTAGAGCAGACTGTCAGTCTTCTATGGAAAAACACGCGGCGCTCGTGCAATGTCCTATTTCGGAACATTCGGGATCTGCCCCTAACGACGTTAGAAAATGATGGTGATCGCTGGAAAATCATCATCGACTATCCCTTTGATGTCGATACCCATGCGCCTCGTGACGATATTAGTCGTATTCAAGGATTCCGCGAAGCACATCCCAATGGAGCCAAGACTCTAGCATGGGTTCCCGCCTTTCTCAGCGAAGACGCTCTCACCGATCTCGGTATGCTCGTTACTCTTGACCATATCCTCGCAGGCACAGGCGAACGTTTTGCCCAATTTGCCAGTAATCTCTCAGCGCAAGATCGCCAATCCGCTAAGTCCCTCTTAGAGAATCAACGCAGTAGCCTACATCAAAGGGTTTTACATCACCTAGAAGTTGTCTATGGATTAGATTCCACCGATAGTAATTCGATTAATCCTGAGCGATCGCTCGAATTAAACGAACGTTTTCATTCCCTATATGCAGGACTGCAACTACAGCCCCCTATTGCATCTACCCTGCGCGAGGCACTTACCAATTTATTAGAACAAGCACTAGAGTATGAATTTCCTGCGGCTCCAGATTTTGAAGCAGAGATTGAAGCCAGTAACAATCTCGAAAAAGTCTACAAAGTGATTATTGATGCAACCCAGCAAACTGATGGACGTATTGCCATTGAAGATCGCAAACTCCGCTTACTAGTGCGCCAAATTGCCAATCCACTATTACTAGGCGAAATGGCTCTAGAGGCAACCCACTTTGTCTTAGGGCAGCACTGGAAGCAACACTTCACGCGCAAAATCGCGGAAATAGGTGGTGCAATATCCGTAGGACAATTACGCCGTTGGCTTGATGAACCAAAAGCAATGGGGCTGCCTGCGATCGCCCAAAATTTGGTGATTCTAACTTTTGCCGCCCAAACCAATTGCATTGCCTACCGTAGCAATCTGGCGATCGATGTCACCCTTAAATTTCTACCCGATGACGTTGAGTTTCGTACCCAAAAACTTCCCGATCAAGTGCTATGGCAAACAGCAGTTGATCGGGCTACCAGCATTTTCAACATTTCTATTTCTAAGTTACTTAATGCCAAAAATGTCGCCGAACTGAGTGACAAGATCGCGAAAATGGCTAGTGATAATGAGGCTAATGCCAAAACTTACCTCAAACTTCTCAACGAGACGATTGATCGTTTCAACATTGACAAAAATTGCGATCGATTCCAAACGGCTACAGCTACCGTCAATGCGATCGAGCGTATTCAAGCCAATCTCAATACCAACAAATCCGAAAACAACAAATCCGAAGATATCGTCAATATTTTGGCGGATATTGCGATTGCTACTTCAAACACTGCCATGAAAGATTGCTTCAAGCAAATGCAATCACTGGCTAATATTTTGGAGCGCACTAAATGGGAAATCATCGATGGTGTTCAAAAACTAACCGATGAGCGCTCCATTGAAGTTAATACTTTACTTGCCGAACTCATCCATGCCCTCAGTGGTGATGAACATGCGATCGCCCTAGCTCCTATCCTAAAAGAATCAGAAGCAAAAGCCACGCGGATACTTACCACACAACCCAAGAACACCCCATTACCCACATCTAACCCATTCCCTCCTGTACCTAGCAAGACTACTCAAATTACTGCTGATTCCACAAAACCACTAATCTATCCACCACCATCAGCCACAAATACTAATCTAACCATCACACCCGTTTCAAAGATTCCAACTGTCAACCAAATCATCAGTCAAGAAACCCATGACAATATAAACTTAGTTGCAGCAGAAAAACTCCTTAATAATCTAAAATCAGAGCTAAAGGTCGGACAAAAAATCTGCATTAACTTACATTGGGTCATCACAGAGGAAAATACGAAATCGTGAGTGTTGTCGTACCTAGCATCAATCAGATTAAGGCGCAAGTTGCGGCGACTATTCGCCAAAGTAATTTGAAATCTAAGTTCATTGGTATTCGCATTTCGGGTCAATGGGTTGGCGAAACATTACAAACCGATGGAGATAGCACTCTTTGTATTCATGTTTGCAAGTCTCCTTTAGCGATGCGTTTAGTAATGCGAGACGCAGAAAAAGACCATGAACGGGCAAACGAAAATATCTACGTTATCCTAACGCCTTTAGAAAATGCCGATCTGGACGATGATATTCTGATGAGATTGGCTAAACGCAAGCTTTTTTCCATAGATCCTTGGGAAGTTGTCAAATCCTTATTTCAGGCAAACGTTATCGATCCACGATTGCGTAAAGAACGATGGATTGCCGATTATTTAATCGATTGGAATACTAGCGAAGGTTATACACCAGTTAGCAACGGATTTCTCAATGCTGATATAGTCTGGGCAATCCTTTTAGAGCGTGGCTTGGGAATTACCGAAGTCTCTCCAGACTTACCGTATCTGTTGAAGTGGTCAATAGATAGTCATAATATTGCACGGCTTAAAAATGCGACTCCTAATTTTCAAAAAGCGGCGATCGCTTATATAACAGAACTTGTTGGTCATTCTGCTCAATACATATTGCGATGTGCTTTTCAAACTGAGCGTAACGATTTAGTTGCTTTGGGCTTAGTATTTGGCGTTTTGTTTCATCCCAAAGCCACAGGAAAACTGGATAAGGGAATCGGCAAAATCGAAGAGCGCTATTTTCAAGGAGAAATCTTAACGCCAAACTTAGGAAGTACTTGGCAAGCTGCCGCTCAGGAAGTAATCAATCTTCGTTTACCTATTGACATACAACTCAAAGAAAATATCTTGAATCGCGCTGATGAGATTTTGCAAGAAATTGGCGCTAGTCATCTAGCACATCTTAGCGAGATCTCACCATTAGGATTTAATCAGCGTCTTGAGTCATTCGGACAAACTTTATCTTCTATCCTCAAAAATCCTTTAGCTAATGGATTAAAGAAACTGATCGCTAGCCGTAATGAGCTATTAAGACACAACTTAGCCAAAGAAGATCGATATCGTAGCCGCATTAATAATCTCGATATGGCAATCAGGCTCTTAAATTGGATTCACCAACAAGAAGCAGAAACAAATCCTTTACCTCAATCCCTAACCGATGCGATCGCCACTGAACTCACTGACAACTGTTTTGCAGACTGGGCAAGATACTCTCTCCTCTCAGACGAATCACTGCAATTAGTTTCTAATGCCTATGCCGAGCTTTTTAATCTTGCTGTAAATGTCCGTGAACGCCAATCAAAAATCTTTGCTCATCTCTTTGCTAGTTGGACGGATTTAGGCTCTAGCCACAATGAAATCTTAGTAGTTGAAAATGTCTTGAGAGATATAGTTGCACCGATCTCATCTCATGCTCCAGTCCTTTTAATTGTCTTAGATGGAATGAGTATGTCAGTATGCATGCAATTATTAGAAAACATGACTAGGCAAGGTTGGTCACTGTTGCGTAAGGAAGATCAATCTCTTCCAATCATTTCGGCACTAGCAACAGTTCCATCAATCACCGAAATATCGCGTACTAGCTTATTGTGTGGGCGGTTAAGAAGTGGTAAGGCAAAAGATGAAAGCTCAGAATTTAAATTTCACCCCGATCTTAATGAAAGTAGCAAACAACAGAAAAAACAAAACCCTTTACTATTTCATAAAATTCATCTTCAGTCAGAAGAAGACGTAACTCTTAGCCAAGATGTACGTCAAGCTATTGCATCTCGCGATCGATTAGTCATAGGTGTAGTAGTCAATGCGATCGATGATCGTCTCACCAAAGGTGAGCAGTTATATATTGACTGGACACAGCAATCCATTAACGTTATCCCTGCTCTTCTAGAAGAGGCAAAATCTGCGGAACGGATCGTTATTTTAGCCAGCGATCATGGTCACATAATTGAGCATGGAACCAAGCTGATATCGGCAATAGATGGAGGCGAAAGATGGCGACCCGATCATGACGATCTGACAGATGAAGAATGTAGATTAAAGGGAAATCGAGTTGTTGCATCTGGTCACAAGTCAATAATTGCACCTTGGTCTGAGAAAATTCGCTATAAGCCTAAAAAAAATGGATATCATGGTGGTGTTAATCCTCAAGAGATACTAACTCCTATTGTCGTATTATCTTCGGGTAAAGTTATTCCTAGTGGTTGGTTAGAATCATCTAATAAGTTTCCAAATTGGTGGAATATCGCAAGTCCTAACCATATTATTGAATATATAGATTAATGCTATAGCCCACACTGGGAATCGCAGTCGTCCCCCCAAGCGTCGATTTATTCCCGAAATATCTTCGACCACTTTACCCTTAAGCGACGGGTCAAACACCCACTCACAGTTAACGTAGAAACAATTACAGTCAACCAGCGCAAATATCTTTGATATCTGTACGACAATCTTGTTCTAGCAAGCTAGGGTTAAGACGTGGTAGATAGTGGTCAAATAAGCATCTGTACAGAAACTTACGCTAAGGCTAAAAACGCTATTCAGTAACCGTTTCAGTCAGAATTATTTTTGCCATTCAAAAACGAAGAGAGTTAGGATTCTAGGCGTACCAATTAATCTCTAGGTTAATTGGTACTGAAAATGAGTACGGCACAGCAATAGTTTCAATCACCTTAATCTGAGAGGGTTCAATTGGTACAGCTTTTTGATGGGCAATCTAGATATTGAAAACAAGTCGTTTAATCCTTAGCGTAACTTTCTGCTCGACTACTCATTACACCCCTAAGTGAAACCGATTGTCCAGATTTGATTCGATGATTAGGATTCACATTTGATGCTGACATTATGATTTAGAACCTTTTTCACTAAAACAATATTTCTTATATCAATTGAGATGTGATCGTCCCCAATAAAATCTGTGATTAGACTTTTAGCCATAAAAATAGTGTTAATGGCTTTATTGGCTGGATATTGCTATTTCAGCAGGTTTGGCTTCTTTGGGCTTTTTCTCAAATACTTGTATATTTGGCTCAAGCAAAACAAATCCTGTCTCATTAGCTTCACCCATCTTGCCAGCAATCGCCGCTACCCACTGTGGATAATTAGCCTGTGCATCTTCCAACTTCTTAAATACTTTGGGTTTCACCGTAACACTAAAGATTTGACCATCACAATCTAAATCAAAGGACTTCCAACCGTTTTTATCAACGGACACGTCAACAGGAAGTTCGCTAATTTTGATAGTTAATTCCAGTTTTCCTTGTATTGCCATATTTTTACTGTATACCTAATGATTGATGTCTATTCATAACACATTTGATTCCTAGCATACGCTACCAGTGATTAAACCTCAAATCTGAAGAAACCTTAGCGATTTCTATTAGGTTATTTCTGTCCTAAAATATGACTAAAAGTATTCCAGAGAAATATAAAAAGTGTGCGATGCTTTCGGCGGCTCAGGCTCAAGAACTTCACGGCAATAATGGCGATCGCTGTTGGAATCCTGCGGTTTGCTATAGTCGCCGTTCTTATGCCCGTCATCAAGATCGCCGCAATCTAATTCGTTCTCGTCAACGGGTTGATACTGATCAAGATTTAGTTGTGAATATTGATGAATTCGCCTCGATTTTTTGGGCGGTGTTAGTTGTTTATCGACAGTCGGGAACTGATACACCAATTCATGCGATCGCTGTTCAAGTCTGGAAAGGGCAGGAAAAGTTTGCGGCGGTTTCACCGATTCATTGTGCGGGAATGGTGGCGACACAAGTGCATACTTATGTCCAGAAGGTATTGGTTTTGCTAGAGTCAAATTATGGGATTAAGAAATTTGCTAGCCAAGAACGTCTCGATCCTTGGCTTTGTCCTTTGCGTCCTTGCCCTTGTCATTCAAATTAATTTTCGGTGTGACAATGAAAGTTAAACAGCTTGAGTTGGATTTATGGGATGTCATTTCGTCTGCGAGACAGACTCC
>Ga0315899_10002174_pt1 | contig 21878 bp, 17 predicted proteins | sample LakEriMetagenome_2_FD_203518 | JGI IMG/M metagenome (GOLD analysis project Ga0315899, IMG submission 203518) | Freshwater fungal communities from buoy surface, Lake Erie, Ohio, United States - Buoy 4 MA112 | ecosystem: Environmental > Aquatic > Freshwater > Lake | place: USA: Lake Erie, Ohio... | reverse complement strand
CCCTGCTTGTCTACCATGGTTTTATAATCCGGGTAAAGACCGCCCACATCGTCGAGGTAATCAGTAAAGGTTTTGCGCCAGCACCCCTCAACCCCAAGCACCCAAACACCGCGATTTCGGGTGGGATTAAGCATGGTTTTAACGCCAAACCCAATGGGAACTGACGGCTGCAGTCTGGAGTAAGGTTTGCTCTGCCCTTCCGTGCGCAGTTTTCTGAGGTTGATATCCTCATTGTCAAGGCGTGTGGGGTCGAATACAAAAAAGCTTAACCCTGAATAGAAGTAGGGGGTCCAGCGTTCATCATTTACGTTGGTGCCGAAGGCCTGAAAATTGAACTCAAACGTACTGCTCATTTCCCAGATATCAGACTGAAAGTTAAAATTGCGATTGGAATAGGCCTTAACACCGGCATCAGAACCACTTACTTTCAGGTAAGCCAGCTGATTTCTCCACGAAAAATAGCTGCTTAGGTTATACCGACTGAATAACATGCCGGAGGGATGAAAATGCTTGTAGAAGGTACCGTGCTCTAAATCTCCGTGATAATTAGAAACACCCGCACCCAGGCCCATTTCAAATCTACCGCTAAAATATTTCTGAGAAATAAGGGGTCCCATCGCAAAACAGGTTGCGACAATCAATGCAATTTTTTTTCTTCCAGCGTTAAAACTGGAAACAAATGGTTTTACCACCAACGATTTTTCTTGTAATGGTAAAGTTTAGAAACATATACCAGTCTTTATTGGCCGAATTTCCGCGACCCATGCCATTGTCAAAATTCTGATAACCCAGCTCCGGACCTCTGTCCTTGAGTGCAGCAGCCAGAGAACCGCTGTTTCCACCCACGATTTGATTGTCTACATAGTCCAGACTCACATCATCCAGGTAATCGGTGAAGGTTTTACGAACCCCGAGTTCTACACCCCATGCCCATACGCCATTGAATTGCTGTTTATAGCCCATACCTATCGGAATGCTTATCTGTGTAAGCGCATAGCGGCGACGATCATTGTACTTGGTCGTTTCCTGACCCTCAGTTCCGAGGGGCTGTAATTCTATCCATTGATTGTCGTATTTCTGAAGTTCGGTGCCATGCAATGCAACTCCGTTGGGGTCGGTGGGCATGTATTTAAACTGGGTTTTTGGGTTAAACTTAAATACAGCAATACCGCCAAACAGAAAAGGGGAGCGGGGATTGGCATTCTGTGTTTCTCCAAATCCTTTAAAATTCCATTCTACTGTACCGCCAAACTCCACAATATTGCTCTTGAAATTGAGGTTGCGCTGTTTGCGAAATGCATCGTTATCGGCGAAGTTTTTGTCATCACCACTAATTTGACCGAATAGCGCATTGCCGCGCAGGGTAACCCAGTCAGATAAGTTGAAACGGCAAATTAACCCACCCATGGGATTGAATTCCTGCACTGCTACTGCTTTGGCCAAATCACCCATGTAGTTTGATACACCAATGGTGCCACCGAATTCTATGGGCTTGCCCTTAAACAGTTTTTTCTGGGCCTGCAAAGGCACCATCAAAAGGGAAAGAGTGCAAAAAAGAAAGATTTTGGCTGTTCTCATGACCGCTGTTAAAAGGCAAATATAATACTTTGCAATCATTGTTGCTGTGTTAATTAACGAAATTTCAAGCTGATTAGTGCGCCTTACTTTCAGGCACCACCACAAAATACACCCCCATGGTCACAAAATCGCGCAGCCATGGTATGTTGGCGATGATGGCATTTTGCCTGCGGGGTTTGATGCCAAACTTGTATTCATACACTGGATTAAACAGGTAAAAACGCCTTGCCTGCTCTTTAAAACAGGCTTTTTTGCAGATGCGTAAGAATCGGTTGATGGAAATGCCTGTATCCCGAATTTCCTTCATGGTTCTGATGCCGGAAGCATTCACCCCAAACAGTTTCAGCGCCAGCGGATAAACAGGACCTGGTAACAGATGATACCAGGGCATTTTGGAAGCCATTTTCCCGGGCAATACCTGCTGATGACCGCCATAAGGCATGCACCAGGGTGGAAACGCAAAAAATACTGACCCGCCGGGTGATAAAAACTTATGCAGCTGGGGCATGAACATTTCCTGGTTGGGAATGTGCTCAATCACATCTTTCAGGATCACCAGGTCAAAGGTTTGTCCGATATCTGCCTGCACATCCACATCGTATATGTCTTTGTTCAAAAAAGCCACCTTGCCGGCTTCAAGTTCGGCTTGCATAAATTGCCTCGCAAACCCCAGACGTGATTCTTCCAGCTCTATGCCAAACGTTTGGCATCCCAAGTCGGTGAAGGCCTTGAGTACGCCGGCTTCACCGCACCCAATCTCCAGTACCCGCATACCCTCTTTCCACGCCCCGGTTTCCTTCAGAAATGGGATGATGTGGTTTTCGGTAACTTTTCGGGTGAGTTCAAAGTAGCGGTTCTTATCGCCGTGAAATTCGTACATGCTGCTGCAAAGAAAACACCGGCGATTGGTTTGAACAATAGTAGGGAAACCTGCCGGTCTGATTAAACCTTTTACAGATATTTGCGTCTAATTACATACATGAGATATTTCCTGATGTTAATGCTGCTGTGGGTTTATGGCGGTATTAAAGCGCAAAACACCTACTATCCTCCGGTAAACCAAACCGCTTTCTGGGATACGGTTTCCCCTAAAAGTCTGGGCTGGTGCACAGACAGTATCGCCCCACTATATCAATACCTGCAGAATCAAAATAGCAAGGCATTTATTGTTTTGGTTGACGGTAAAATCGCCATGGAAAAATATTTTGGCACTTTTACCCAGGATAGCTTCTGGTATTGGGCATCGGCAGGTAAAACCCTCACTTCTTTATTAGTTGGGAAAGCGCAGGAAGATGGTAAACTCAAAATCAGCGACCGCAGTGCAGATTACCTGGGCAGCGGCTGGAGCAGTCTTACATCAGCGCAGGAGGATGCCATTACGCTGCGCCACCATCTTACCATGACCACCGGACTGGATGACGATGTTCCCGATCATTTCTGTACCCTCAAATCCTGCCTTGTGTACAAGGCGCCTCCCGGTACGCGCTGGGCATACCACAATGGGCCTTATACCCTTCTGGACAAGGTGATAGAAAACGCCACCGGTTCTACCATGAATCTATACACACAGCAGACCCTGCAAACCAAAACCGGTATTTCGGGCTTATGGATTAAATCCGGCTACAACAATGTTTACTTCAGCAAGGCCAGAAGCTTTGCCCGTTTTGGCCTGCTGGCACAAAACGGCTTCAAATGGAATGGAACACCCATACTGGGGGATACCGGCTATGTTCGGCAAATGGTCAATACATCTCAGAACCTTAATCTCAGTTATGGGTATCTCTGGTGGCTGAATGGCAAGACATCCTACATGGTTCCCGGATTACAAAATGTTTTTCCCGGGTCTTTCATCCCATCAGCGCCCAAAGATTTGTATTCCGGCATCGGTAAAGACGGGCAATTTGTGTGTGTATCGCCTTCCAAAAAGCTGGTGTTGGTTCGTATGGGTAACGCGCCTTCCGGGCAGCTGGGAGATGTGCCTTTCCTGCTGGGTGAACAAATGTGGTCTCGTTTAAACAAGGTGATGTGCGCCACGACAGGCACAACAGCAGTTCATAAAGCCCCGCTCAGTGTTTGGCCCAATCCCGCTGAAAATACCTTATTCATTAATTACACGGGCAGTGCCAGGATTTCAGATCTTTCAGGCCGTTTGGTCAAGACGTTAACAATACAGCATAATCAGGCCATGGATATATCCGGGCTAAAACCGGGCATGTATTGGCTTCAGACCGCTGATGGGCGTGTGGTAAGGTTTATGCGCAGTCAGGATTAAAGTCCCCTGTTCAGGGCTGCTCTGAGGGCTTCTTTTTCGATGTAGCCGCTGTTTTTCCACTGTTCTGTGCCTTTTTTGTACAGAAACAGGTAGGGTACGTTATCCAGCCCCAGTTCTTTCACCAGCCGGGGATTGTCGTCATAGTTAATCTTTACGATGCTGATTTTACCGGCAAATTCTTTTTCAATTTCAGGCAAATAAGCGGTAATTTTTTTGCAGGGAGCGCACCATTTGGCCCAGAAATCGACCAAAACCCATTCTTCCTTTTGGGAGGCAATTAACTGCTTAAATTCTGCTGTTTTCATGCCTTTGTCTGCCTGACCGCCCGGACTTTCCACAGCGCGGTTTTCGTAGGTCCAGCGGCTCATTCCGCCTTCCATGTTGTAAACAGCCGGGAATCCCATATCTTTCAGTATTTCGGCGGCACGGGCACTTCGTCCTCCTGCCAGACAGTAAACATATACGGGTTGTGTGGTATCCAGCTGTTTCAGACGGTCAGCAAACGAGGGGTCATTCACATTCATATTCACGGCACCCGCCAGATGTCCGCTATTAAATTCCTCATCGGTGCGTACATCCAACACAATTTTTGAAGGCGTTTTTTTCATACCGGCCTCAAAATCAGCGGTGTTGAGGTTTACAACCGTTACAGACTTTTTATCACTTTGTTTAGGTTGCTGCGAACAGGCGCCTAGTGCTACAAAAACAAATGACGACAACATCATTAATCTCATCATGATACAAAGGTGCAATAAAATTTTCGCCTGTAATGTGACTTAGGTTGCAAAAAAATCATCAGGGTAAAAACAAATACAAGGTTGGGTGGTTTATTGTGTGGGGTAGATTAAGTTTTCATAGCAGACAAGGTCCGGGTTCGTCCCGGATTTTGTCATTTAAAGGGGCTATGCTACTTGCCGCTGCTGCCATAACCACCGGTTCCACGGGACGTTTCGGTGAGTTGTTCGGCCACCATCCATTTCACGGTTTCATGCCGGGCAATAACCATCTGGGCTATGCGTTCGCCATTGGCTATCTCAAAGGGTTCTTGCCCCAGGTTAATCAGTAAAACTTTGAGCTCTCCCCTGTAATCTGCATCGATGGTTCCGGGAGAATTGAGCACTGTAATGCCATGTTTCAGGGCCAGCCCGCTGCGCGGGCGTATCTGGGCTTCATGGCCTTCCGGCAGTTCCAGGGTTAAACCGGTAGGAATCAGTTTTCTTTCTCCCGGCTGCAGCACGATGGAATCCAACAAATGCGCATGGAGGTCCATGCCGGCACTGTGGCTGGTTTGATATTGGGGCAGCGGGTTGCCGGATTGGTTAATGATTTTTACGAGAAGCATTCCTGGGTGCCTCTGCCAGCCACACGGCGAGCAGGTAGGCGGGGATGGTTAGATATGCAATATACGGAATAATTTGCTGAAAAGCAAGGGCCATGTACCCCAAAATGGCTGCAAACAGCATAATACTGATCAAGGTCATGCTTTTATAGGGGACAGGATAATGCCGTTGCCCCCAGAAGTAACCCAGTAGTACCATTCCGCCGTAGGCGGCCAGGGTGGTCCAGGCGCTACTGATGAATGAATATTCAGGGATGAAGACGATATTTCCAATCAGGGTTATGGCTGCTCCAAACAGTGCCGTGTAGGCCCCCAGTGTGGTTTTGTTGCTAAGCTTATACCAGATGCTCAGGTTATAGTAAATGCCCAGCAACCAGTTGGCCATGAGTAAAACCGGCACAATCTGCATGCCACGGGCATCGGTGAAATAGTCCTGTTTGCGGATGAGCAAGGGTGCCAGCCAATGCAGACAAGCCAGGGTAGATACATAAATAAAGCCGCATACATATACAAAAGCAGACATTACCCTTGCGTAGGTGAGAGGGGCCTTGTCACTCTCCGCCTGCTTGAAGAAAAATGGTTCTGCGGCAAATCGAAATGCCTGTACAAACAAGGTCATAACCATGCTGAGCTTGTAGAATGCTCCATATATACCTGCTTCGTAATCCCCTGCATTGACGGGAAGTATTTTCTTTAGCAAAATGCGGTCAAGGGTCTCATTGATCATGCCGGCCAGTCCTACCACAACCATGGGAAGACTGTATATCAGCAGTTTTTTAAATAACCCGAAATCAAAGCCCCATTTCAGGTTAATCCAGACACGGCCCAGCAGAGGCAGGGTGACGAGGGATGCAACCAGATTGCTGAGGAAAATATATTCCAGCAATCGGGTGGGGTCATACACCGAATTTATCCAGGTATAACCCTTTGCTAACAATAGCGGGCAACCCCACAGAAAGAAAAGATTCAATCCGATATTCACCGCAATGTTAATAGAACGCACCATCACAAACCGCCAGGGCCGTTCGGTAAACCTCAACCATGCAAATCCCAGCGATGAAATGGCATCCGCTGCCAGAATGGCTGTAAACCAAACCGCATAATGCGGCTTAGAGGGATAGCCGGCCATGCGCATTAAACCCTCTGAATATAAATTGCCCAACAGCAGCCACAGAAATCCCGAGCAGAGTAGCGCGATGACGGCTGTAGAAAACACCTTTTCGGGTTTGTATTCATCTTTTTTACGGGCAAAGTTGAAAAAACCGGTTTCCAGTCCGAAGGCCGCAATCACTGCGATGAAGGCGGCATAGCTAAACATCACGTTTACCTGCCCATATTCATCTACCTTACCCAGGGAAGCTGTGTACAGCGGAACCAGCAGAAAATTGAGCAATCGACCCACCATGGTGGTTAAACCATAGGTAGCAGTTTGCGATGCCAGTTTTTTTATTAGGGGATTGATAAGGTTCTTAATTTAGCTATCGTAATATTACGATTAAGATTGCCCGTATTATTTTACAGCGAATTCTTTAGTATGCTGAAAGTTTGTAAGCGATTGCTTTTTTGCCAAATGGTCAAACGATAATTTCCTGGGGCGTAGGATGCCATGTCCAGCGTAGCTTTCCCATTTTTTATTTTTCCGGACTGCACCTGTTTGCCTGAAACATCCAGCAATTGCCAGCGCAGTTCTTTGTGGTTTTCAGTCTCAATTTGCAGCAGGTGAGCGGTGGGGTTTGGAAATACTTTTACCGCGATATCAAGGTTCGTATTCAGGGTTCCTGTCGGTGTAACAACGTACGCCTGCTGAACGCCCGCACTGCTGCTTCCGCCCGTGCCATCGGCTACGGTAAAGGAAGATTGTCCGGTAGTGAAGGTAACCACCCCGCCTGAACCGGTGGCAGTTCCTCCGCCGGAATTAACAGATTGTTGTGCAATTGCCGTTGTGCAAAACAGCATGGTCAACAGATGGAAAAATAATTTATGCATAGGGTAAATTCAAATTAAATGAAAATATTCCAAAAATTGAAATTGGATGTGTAAATTGCTCGGTAAATTCGGTGAATAGGGTCATTTTACGATATGTGTTTTGTCTGGCTGTGTGCGTTTTTGCCAATCATGCCACCCATGCAAAAAGCAAGTTGCAGATGGTGTTCCGATTAGATGACTGCTATTTAGATTCGGACAGTGCTACCCAAAAAATATTACGGCTATTTATCAAACATAATATTGCCGTCAATGTAGGAATGATTCCTTGCAATCCTCAACTTTTCCTTCAAGTTCAGCATCCCGACACCCTGTATTTTCATCCACAAATTGAAATTATTATGCATGGATACAGGCATAAAAAAATAACAGAAGGGGAATTTAAAAATATACCCTATTGGTTAATGCGTCAAAAGGTCAGGGCCGGAACAGATACCCTCAATGAATATGGAATTTATCCGCTGTGTTTTGCGCCACCCTGGAATGCTTATGATAAAAGAACCTTGGAGCTTCTGAGAGAAAATGGGTTATACATGATTTCTGCCAATGAGTTTGGCGATAGAAGCAATTCGGATATGTTGTACCTGCCCGCCACCTGTTATTCTGTGCAGGATGCGATTGATCAAATTAATGGCCAACATTACTTTGGAGGGGTGCTGGTTTTGTTAATTCATCCTTACCAGATAAATACGCAAAGTGATTTATTGCTGTTAGAGAAATTATTTTTACTCATTAAAAATAAAAACATAGAGACACTCAGGTTTACGGAGTTTGTCAAACGAAAACAAAATATATCTGCTGAAAGAATGAAGCTACATCATCAGCCACTGATATATGGGTTAAGGAACCTACAAGTAATGGGCTTTAATCAGCGGATTTATTATGATTATTTAGTAGTATATATTATTAATTTAATTGAATGGATGATATTAATTATCATTTTGGTTTTATTTCATATTAAATTTTGCATAACCAAGTCATACTATACTACCTATATAGTTGGAATAGTATTACTTCTTGGAGTTATGATTATAATGCCAAAGCGAGAAGACAGTTTTCGCTGGGCGTTACTATATAAAACAAGCATTATTGCATTGTTTATATGGCTAAACAACCTATTGCAATTGCGCAAAAAATCTATACCAAAGCAGGCCAGGTAGCAGGGTCTGCCTCATGCATCATGGCATATACTTTCATAAAAATATCATCGGCGCCGGGTTTGCTGAAGTAGTCACCGTCGGTGCCATAGGCAGGTCTGTGTGGTTGTGCCGTGATGGTGAGCGGTGCGCTATCCAGGTATTGATAACCATGCTGATTTTCCAGTACCTGTTGCAAAATAAATGCCGATGCACCGCCGGGTACGTCTTCATCCAGCACCACCAGACGATTGGTTTCCTTCAAGCTTTCCACGATCAGGTGGTTCACATCAAAAGGCAGCAGGGTTTGCACGTCAATAATTTCCAGGCGAATGCCATGTTCAGCCAGCATTTCTGCGGCTTCCATGGCAACGCGGCAGCAACTTCCGTATGTTACCAGGGTTGCGTGTTCGCCATAGCGAAGGGTATCCGGACGTCCCAAAGGCACGGTAAACTCATCCATATTCAAGGGGAGTTTTTCCTTAATGCGGTATCCGTTCAGGCATTCCACCACCAGGGCAGGTTCATCGCTTTTCAGCAGGGTATTGTACATGCCGGCGGCCTGGGTCATGTTGCGGGGCACACACACGTGCATGCCACGCACCGCATGGATGATGGTTCCCATGGGGCTGCCGCTGTGCCAGATGCCTTCAAGTCTGTGTCCGCGGGTGCGGATAATCACCGGAGCTTTTTGTCCGCCCTTGCTTCGGTACTGCAGGGTGGCAATATCATCGCTCATTACCTCCAGCGCATAGAGCAGGTAATCGAGGTATTGAATTTCGGCGATGGGTCGCAGGCCGCGCATGGAAGCTCCCAGGCCTTCACCTACAATGCTCCATTCTCTTATGCCCTTGTCGGTTACACGAAGCTCTCCGTATTTTTCCTGCAGGCCGCTAAAGCCCTGATTTACATCTCCGATTTTGCCCACGTCTTCACCGAAGGCGAAAACCCTGGGGTCTCTTTGCATGGCCGCATCAAAGCAGGTGCGAACCACCATGTATCCGTCTACGGTTTCCTCGCCAAATACCGGCAAAACCTCGGGCACTGACAGCGCATTGCCGGGGCTTTGGCTGTGCAAATGACTGCTGTATCGGTTGTGGTTTAAATCGGTAAACTCGCGGTAATAGGTAAGCAGGGATTGTTTTTGGGATGCATCGAGTGATGCGGTAAGGCGCAGTGCTTTGTGCAGCGCATTGCCAATATCCTTACGCAGGGGGTCTGATTTGCTCTGCAAACCGGCGCTGAGTTCTGCAAATTCTGCGGTAGCTACTCCCTGAGCTGCCAGGGTATTGATGATGTCGCAAAAACCGGCAACCTCAGATTTGATGCTTCCCAGAAATGAGGTCCAGGCCGCTTTCTGGGCTTCGCGTACACTTTGGGTGGCTTCCGCTTCAATGGCATCGGCTTCTTCATTGGTGGCCAAATCATTGGCAATGAGCCATTCGCGCATTTTTATGATGCAGTCATATTCCTGTTCCCACTCCAGGCGTTCTTTGCTTTTGTAGCGCTCGTGGCTACCACTGGTACTATGGCCCTGGGGCTGGGTAACCTCGGTAACGTGTACCAGCACGGGGGTGTGTTTTTGACGGCAAACGTCGGCGGCCTGTTTATACACTTTGCAGAGCTCGGCGTAATCCCATCCTTTTACCGTAAATATTTCCATGCCCTGTCCAAACTTATCGGTCTGAAAACCGCTCAGGAGGCGTGATATATTTTCTTTGGCTGTCTGGTATTTTGCAGGTACGGAGATGCCGTATCCATCGTCCCACACGCTCATGAGCAGGGGCACCTGCATGACACAGGCGGCGTTCATGGTTTCCCAGAAAATGCCTTCGCTGGTACTGGCGTTGCCAATGGTGCCAAAGGCGATTTCATTGCCTTTCAGGGAAAAGTCGGTGAAGCCGTGCAGGGCGGTGTTTTCGCGGTATAATTTGCTGGCCAGTGCCAGACCGAGCAGGCGTGGCATTTGTCCGGCGGTGGGAGAGATATCGGCGCTGCAGTTGGGGCGGTCGGTTTGGGGCAGCCAGTTGCCCTGATCATCGAGCAGGCGGGTGGCGAAGTGTCCGTTCATGCTGCGACCTCCGCTGGCGGGTTCGCGGTCAGTATCGGGGTCGGCGTATAGCTGGGCAAAAAACTGCTGCACGGTGCTCATGCCACGGGCAAACATAAAGGTTTGGTCGCGGTAGTAACCGCTTCGCCAGTCGCCGTTTTGAAACACTTTGGCCATGGCAATCTGGGCTATTTCTTTTCCATCGCCGAAAATGCCAAATTTGGCTTTTCCGGTCAGTACTTCCTTGCGGCCAAGGAGGCTTGCCTGACGGCTTTCACAGGCCATACGGTAATCGTGGAGTACCTGTTTACGAAAGTCTTCCCTTGTGAGGGCTGCGGGGGCATTGGCAGCATCTTCCATTTGTGGTGCAAAAATACGGCTTTTTCTTATAAGGGGTTACTTTCTGCGGCGCAGCCACCAGGCCAGGCCTATTCCCATGATGGCTCCGGCGAGTATGGGCAGCCAGTAATTGGGTTGTTTGGGCAGGGATTGCAGTACAACAAAAACGGTGCTTAGGATTGGCATGGTGCAAAGGTAGGGACTTCTATTTCAGGTATATCAGCAGGTTTACTGCGTTATCGGCGTTGTATATGCCGCACCTACGGCGCTGAGGGGTGGTTATTAGACGGTGTTATTAAGATATCGCCCCTACGGGGCTTGATGCGCCCTGCTTGTTCGTTGGAAATACGAACCTGAAGCCCGACGGACAGCCATGGGTGTTAGCTCCGTAGGAGCGGCATTTTTATAGAAAATGCCATTAGGTATGAACGAAGCGCGTAGGTGCGACATAACGAGTCAATGCCCATTACAGCAGATTGTTTATGCCGCACCTACGGCGCTGAGGGGTGGTTATTAGACGGTGTTATTAAGATATCGCCCCTACGGGGCTATGCGGCCTGCTTCAGGGAAATACAGACATTACACCCATCGATTGCCGTAAGCATTAGCTCCGAAGGAGCGGCATTTTTATAGAAAATGCCATAATCGATACACGGAACTCCGAAGGAGTGAAATAACGGATTAATAATAGATTTACCCTACGGTTGGCGTCATCCCCGACTGTCCAAAACAGTGATTGGCGGAGACGCCAACCACAACGCGACGGTACAGGTCGCAAAAGGGTTTGCTTAGCTCCGTAGGAGCGGCATTTACATAGAAAATGCCATTAAGTATGAACGAAGCGCCGTAGGTGCGGCATAGCGGGTCAACATAGTGATTGGCGGGGACGCCAACCACACGGCGACGGTACAGGTCGCAAAAGGGTTTGCTTAGCTCCGTAGGAGCGGCATTTTTGTAGAAAATGCCATAATCGATACATGGAACTCCGAAGGAGTGAAATAACGGATTAATAATAGTTTTACCCTACGGTTGGCGTCATCCCCGACTGTCTAAAACAGCGATTAACGGGGACGGCAACCACACGGCGAACATGCCAAAATTACCTTCACAATTCCCAGCCTTCCCTCAACTTTTGGGGTTAACTTTGCCATGCATGGCCCGCTTCAAACTTCACGCTCCATTTCAGCCCACCGGCGATCAGCCGGAAGCCATACGGCAGCTGGTGGCGGGCGTAAATGAGGGCGTGCCCGCCCAGACCCTGCTTGGGGTGACCGGTTCGGGAAAAACCTTTACCATCGCCAATGTGATAGAACAAACCCAGCGTCCCGTGCTGGTGCTCAGCCACAACAAAACCCTGGTGGCACAGCTGTATGGAGAATTTAGCCAGTTTTTTCCGGAAAATGCCGTGGAGTATTTCGTGAGCTACTACGATTACTACCAGCCCGAAGCCTATATCCCCACCAGCAACACCTACATTGAAAAAGATCTTAACATCAACGATGAAATTGAAAAACTGCGTCTGAAAACCGTCAGCAGTCTGCTATCCGGCCGGCGCGATGTAATTGTAGTGGCCAGTGTGAGTTGCATCTATGGTGCGGGCAATCCCTCGGATTACGAAAAAACCATCATACGACTGTCAAAAGGACAATCCATCACGCGCAATACCGTCCTGTTTAGGTTGGTGGAAAGCTTGTATAGCCGAACCGCTGCGGAGTTTAAGCGTGGAACCTTCCGCGTGAAAGGCGATACGGTGGATGTGCATCTGGCCTACAACGATTTTGCCTACCGCATTTCGTTTTTTGGTAATGAAATTGAAGAATTATACAGCTTCGATCCGCAGACCGGGCAAAAAATTGAATCCCTGGATGACATTGCCATTTACCCCGCACAAATCTATGTTTCACCCCGAGACCGCCTGCAGAGCATCATTTATCAGATTCAGGATGATTTGGTGCTGCAGCTGGAGTTTTTTAAGCAGCAGCAACGTTTTCTGGAGGCCAAGCGGCTGGAAGAGCGCGTGAACTTCGACCTGGAAATGATACGCGAACTGGGCTATTGCAGCGGCATTGAAAACTACAGCCGCTATTTTGACCGCAGACAGCCCGGTGACCGCCCCTTTTGCCTGCTGGACTATTTCCCCAAAGACTTTCTACTGGTGGTGGATGAGAGCCATGTCACCCTGCCTCAGCTACGTGCCATGTATGCCGGTGATCGCGCCCGCAAAATCAACCTGGTGGATTATGGTTTCCGCCTGCCCGCCGCCATGGACAACCGCCCCCTGCAGTTTGAGGAATTTCAGCGCATCATCAACCAGACTGTGTATGTGAGTGCAACACCCTCCGATTTTGAAATCCGTGAGAGCGAAGGGGTGGTGGTAGAACAGCTGATTCGTCCCACAGGACTGCTGGACCCTGAAATTGAAATTCGCCCCTGTGGCAACCAGGTGGATGATTTGATGGAGGAGATTGATGAGCGCATTAAAATGGGCGACCGCGTGCTGGTAACCACCCTAACCAAGCGCATGGCGGAGGAACTCACCAAATACCTGCAGCGGCTGGGTATTAAAGTGTCATATATACACAGTGAAGTGAAAACGCTGGATAGGGTGGAGATTTTGCGCAACCTGCGTCTGGGGCTGATTGATGTGCTGGTGGGCGTGAATTTGCTACGTGAAGGTCTGGATTTACCCGAGGTGAGTCTGGTGGCCATTCTGGATGCCGACAAGGAGGGTTTTTTGCGCAGTGAAACATCGCTGGTGCAAACCATAGGGCGTGCGGCCCGAAATGACAGAGGCAAGGTAATTATGTATGCCGATGTGATGACGAAGAGCATGCAGAAAACCATTGATGAAACCAACCGAAGGCGGGCCAAACAGACGGAGTACAATGCGGTCCATGGCATAGTGCCGACAACAGTGCGCAAAAGCCGTGAGGAGATTTTAAAACAGACATCGGTGGCGGATGCGAAAAAGGGCGATGTATTGCCCACCTACGAGCCGCAGGAGAATCTGGGACTGGCAGCGGATCCTGTGGTGCAGTATATGGATAAAAACTCACTGGATAAAGCCATTGCACGTACCGAGAAAGATATGCTGCGCGCCGCCAAAGAAATGGAATACATGGAAGCTGCCCGCCTCAGGGATGAACTGGAGGTGTTAAAGAAGAAGCTTAAGGAGCTGGAATGATGATTGGCGAGGACGCCAACCACACAGCGAAACGCCTACCGTGTATTGAGTATCAGCTCCGAAGGAGCGGTGTTTTTATAGAAAATGCCATCAACATGTCCAACAAGCGCCGTAGGTGCGACATAACAGTCAGTTCCACAGCGTGCCGTCCAGCCCCAGAATAATGCCCATCCACAGGGCAATTATAAATAGCAACAGGCCGCCAAACAGGGCCAATATGCGTTTCCATGGGGTTTTTAAGCCCAGGATGTCGGGTAGCAGTAGGGCAATACCGCCAATGCCTGAAACCACCGGTGTTACAATCAGCGGGCGCAGCATCCAAAAGCGCCCCCATTCCGGGTTGGGCTGGTCAACCCCAGAAATAAAAAGGGCGATGAACCCCAGCCCAACGATGAAGCCCATGAGGGCATTGAGCAACATGGAGCGGTTTTTGGGTTTGTGTAGGCGAAATGGCATGGTGCAAAGTAAGGGGGGATGGGTGATTCTTTTGGTGATTGGAGTTAGGGTAACGGGTTTTAATTCCGTCCTCAAAATTAATTTTGAGGGATAGTGCATATTGGTTTTATTTGTAGGTATAATAAATTCATCGCTCTATTTATTATAAAAATACAAAAAAATTTAATACTGATTCAGCATTTTAACATGATAAATAAGGCATTCTTATCCGCACTGTGTATTGTTTTGGCTAATATTTTATCCTTGCATTCCCAGTCACTAAAACCCCAATTGAATGCCACACATTCCGGGGAATCTGATTTTATTAAATCCGAAGAACTTTCCGCCGAAATGGGTGGTGTGATAATTCCGCAAACAGCAGATCTACTTTGGACCCCCATTCTCACTACCAAGTGCATTAAACAATACAAACACAATGACACTTTGCTGGAACAGATAAAAAATAGCAAGAATTTGATGAAGCAGCGTAATGCGATGCCCGCTGCAACAGAGGAAAAGGTACAAAGAAGGGTTGCACCACCTGTTATGGGTTCAAACTTTGAGGGTAATCGAAACAATGGTTACACACCCATGGACAACTCCATTGCTATTTCCAATTCAGGATACATCGTCAGCGTTTCCAATACCCTCATTCAGTTTTACAATACAAACGGACAATTGCTGTACACACGTTCTATCGCTACCTTCTTCAACGATGCAAACATCTCCTCGGTTTGTGACCCAGTAGTATTGTATGATGCCGGTGAGAACAAGTTTGTGTTTTTCGCACAAGAGTGCTCTGGTTCTTCCGCCAATTCACATTTGCTCATTTGCTTCTCAACAACCGATAACCCCAATGATGCCTGGTATCGGTATAAAATTACCGGTAATCCGTTAAACAATAGCACATGGTTTGATTACCCCAAAATGGCGGTGTCCACCAATGAACTGTATATATCCGGCAATGCATTCACCAACAATGGCACATTTGACAGGGCACTTCTTTACCAAATCAACAAAAAAGCGGGTTTTTCCGGGCAGAGTCTTAATTATCAATACTGGCAAAGTCTGAAAAATGCCCCATTTACACTCTTGCCTGTATCGGGTGGTCAGGGTAATTACGGCCCCGGTTGCTATCTGGTATCTACCAGTCCGGCAGGTGCTTCTACCATCAATTTGTATGATCTTACCGATGATATGTCGGCTACAGATGAAGCCATCAATCATTACAGCATCAGTACCAAGGCCTATTCGCCGGCCGGTGACGGCAGTCAGAAGGGCAGCACACGCAAGATTGATAATGGCGACTGCAGGGCATTGTCGGGTTTTTACCTGGATGGCACCATTCATTTTGTCTTTCATTCCGATTATCAGGATGGATATAATGGAATCAACTATAATCGGCTAATCGTAAAAGACCTGACCAATACCTCGTCTACATTTGGACTTATTGAATATGAATATGGTTACCCGGCCGTAGCATCCAGCGGCACCACATCCACCGATAAGTCTGTTTTGATTGGATTTTTAAGAACTGGCGCCAGTATTTACCCGGAAATAAGGGCTGTAAATTGTGATCACAACATGCAATGGAGCCCGTCAATTGTAATCAAATCAGGTGAGGATTTTAGTGACTATTCCGCTCCGGCAAGCAAACCTGAACGGTGGGGCGATTATACCGGAATTGCCAGGAGATACAACAGCATAGGTCCGACTTTGTGGATGAACGGTATGTATGGTTCAGACATGAATGTATGGGAAACCTGGATTGCTTCCATAGGGCAAAATCCTGCTTCCATCCACCAATCCAATAGTAACATCAAAAAACCCGCAACAACCCCTAATCCCATCATTAGGGAATTTCTTGTTAGTTTTCATAATCCTATAACTGCAGATATCAACATTAATATTTATGACAGCAAAGGTTCACTGGTAGCGAATTTATTTAATGGCATCTGTCATGCAGGGGAAAATGCTTTCAGCTTTAATAAAACTCCCCTGAAACCAGGTACTTATCAGTTAATAATAGCGTCTAATGTAAATGTTTTAAAGAATGAAAAAATTATTATTGCTGAGTAATTTGTTGGTTATATTTAGTTTGTTTTTTGGCTGTCAATCTGCAAAAAATAATACAACTGCAAAGTCTAATACTGTTCAAAAAGACGGAATTAAAAGTGGAGTTTTAACCCAAGATACCGCAATATCCAAGAAATCGAATGCTGCGCAAAAAGACAGTGCTAAATATGCCGGGGATTCCCTTAAAGTGAAGCGCATAGAGCATGGCACTGCAAATCGTCAGCAGCTGGATAGCATTAAAAATCGCAAAACCAAGGGGAAATAAATTCAATGAAATAGATGTGATCTATGTATAAAAAAGGGCGGGAATTACCCCGCCCTTTCTCTTTACCCGGCTTTCCTTCTATCCTTTTGCATGTCCATCTCCTGTCGCCCGGGCATTCTGAAACCCAGGGGAACTCCCGTTGCTTTTACAGAACTGTAACGCTCGGTTTCGCACAATTCTATGAGCGTGTTTAATCGCGTGTCTTCCAGGCCCAGCAGTTTCTCGGCTGCAAAACGCCGCGCCACATTGGAGATTTCACCCGGGGTTAATGCAAATGCATTGGCCAGCAACTCCGCCTCAGTTTGGCGCAATCCCTTAATCTGGCTCTTCCAGATAGCCGCTACTGCCTGTGTATTGGGTGGGTCAAACTGCAGTTTGATGGTCCAGCGCCTTTCGAATGCCGGATCCATGTTTTGGGTGAGGTTGGTGGTGCCAATCAATATGCCTCCGAAGGTTTCCATTTCCTCCAGCACCAGATTCTGCAATCCGTTTTGCATTTGCTCCACCCCACTCTGTGCATTCAGGCGACGGCCGATAATCTGATCGCATTCGTTCAAAAACAGGATGGGTTGCACCTCCATGCGCTCCCAAACCCGGCGGTAATCTGAAAATACCCGTTTAAGGTTGGCTTCGGAATCGCCCACCCATTTGCTCATGAAATCGGTCACCTGTATTTTCATTACAGGCCTTTTGGTGATGCGCGACAATTGCAATGCAAACTCCGTTTTGCCGCAGCCGGGCCCCCCGTGAAACAATAGGGTAATACCCCGCATACGGTCAGTCTTGGACATGCTGCTTTGATAGTTCCTGAAACCATCCACGGTTAACAGGCGGGTGAGGCGCTCGGTTTTGCGCTGCAGCTCAGGGCTAAAGTACAAGTTTACTTTACTCACCTGTTCGGGCTGTATCATGGGGGTGCGCACCGATGCCATTTTGCGGCGAATCATTTTCAGGAATACGGGATCCAGTTCGCCCAGAAAATGCTCAAAACCGGCCTCTGTGAGTTGCAGGTCCGGGTTAAACTCCACCACATTGGAACCGGTTATTTCCACCAGTCCCTCCTGAATGGGCTGCCAGGTTCCTTCCAGGATTTCCTGTCTCAGGCGCTGTATATCCGAACGGCAGATATGGATATAATTGTCCAGGTATATAAAATTGAAGGGCTCGTTTTCAATGGCGGCCTTGGTGCAAATGGCCAGCAGGGTAAACCACTCCTCAATACCGCAAAACATCATCTTATCTTCGATGTATTTTATCAGTAACAGGTCTTTGTTGTGGCGCTTGGCCAGTTCAATTTGTTCTCCCACGTGCTTGGCCAGCATGTGGTCGCGGTCCAGCAATCGGCGGCTGACAAATTGCAGGGTGGCATCCAGACCCTGAGGGGCCGCACCTTTGAAACCATCGGCATCATCTTCGTCAATGGCGCGTTCGGTCTCGTTACTAAGGCAATAAGACGCACAGCCGGTTTCACGGTCACGGTTGATGTCCAGCACCCCCGTAGCACACAGCCGCCTCAATACGGTGCGCAAACGGTTGCCATTGGTGTTGCAGTGATTTTGCAACAGCTGCGTGCAGAACTTTTCCCCTACGTTCAATACCTCTTCACCCCGCACAAACACAACGGCAACCACCGCAACCTCTTCCAGGGCCAGCCGGATCTTGTTAGACAACCCTGAGAGTGCAGGCATGTCATTCCAGGCCCTGCCAACCATGCAGGTTGATTGAATTTCCAGATACGCCGAACGCAAAGCGCTCTCAATGGCAGAAGAATGGGAAGGTTTTTTATTTTTCATGATATTATTTTTCTTTTTTTAAGCACAAAGGGGGAGGGAGCCACTTTTGTGGTGTTTTTTGTTTTAGCGTTAAGTTGGAAAAGGGATGAACAACAAATATAATATACAATCTCCAAAAATCCAAATTTTATTGCCACTATTTCACGATTATTTTGCCCCGTTGTTTATGCACAGTCGTTCACAAAAAATTTTTTAAAAAATTTGTTTATTTAGTAACTTTACCTTACATTAATGCGTAGCGCGTGCGTACGCGTTCCTTTATAAATATGGGAGCTGACAAACTGCAAAAACATTGATATACAATGCTTTCATGAATATGAATCGGCTTTCATTCAATAATGACGTGCCTTCTGCGATCTAAGCATATCTCAAATAGCCGTCAGTGTTAATTCACACAAAAAAACAACCCGTATTTATGTACGTATTTTGCTAATTATGCATTCTTTTTCGCAATCAGATTTGCCTAAAACCTTTAGTGTTCCTCTCTTGCTTCTGTACAAAATACTTTTTTTGGCATACATTTGGAATAACGATTAACAGCATGAGAAATTTTGTTGCCGGCCTGCTTTTGCTCTTCCCCGTTTGCCTTTGGGCCACCAAAGACAGCGCATTGCGCTATGCCAATGCCATCTATGAGAAAGACATTCGCACCGTAAAAATGGAAAATTCCACCTCGGGATTTCCCTTTCCCCTGGTGCAAATGGGTGAAACCGGCTCACTAAAACTGGAATTTGATCAGCTTACTGATGAGCGGGATTACTATCAATATACCCTTGTTCACTGCGATGCCCTCTGGAACCCCTCTGCTTTGCAGAAAAACCAATACCTGAACGGACAGGGCTACGAAAACATCGAATCGGTTACTTTCAGCAACGGTACCCTAATGAAATTCGTGCACTATGAGGCCCCCGTGCCTTCTGCGAATACCACGCCGAAAATTTCGGGAAACTACCTGCTGACGGTGTACCGCAATTATGATGAGACCGATATTGTGCTGTCTCGTCGTCTGGTGGTACTGGATATGAAGGGCCGTGTGGATCTTACCGTCATTCAAAGTTCGCAGGTAGAACTTCGTCCCACCCACCAGCAGGTGAATTTCAACTTTGTGCTGACAGACAATTACTTTATGCCCAAACCCTACCAGGACCTCAAGGCCGTCATACTGCGCAATGGGGAATGGATAACAGCCAATACCGGGCTGGCACCTCAGTTTATTTCCGGTAACAGCTATAATTACCAGTATCAGACAGGCAATCAGTTTGAGGGGCTGAACGAATTCCGTTTTTTCGACATCCGCAGTTTTCGCCAAAGTACTGCCGGAGTGAAACAGCGTTTCAATGTGGCCGGGCAAAAGCATATTGTGCTTATCAACGACCAGACGCGCCGCTTTGACCGCTATTTTAACTGGGCCGATTACAATGGGCGCTATTTTCTGTTTAGCAGGGATATTCCGCTGCCTTCGGGGGCTTCTGCCGAGGGTGACTACTGCTTTGTTCATTTCACGCTCAAAAGCGATGAAGAGCTTAAAAACAAAAAAGTATTCGTGTACGGTGAACTTAGCGACTGGCGCATACACCCCGATTGTGAAATGTTCTACAATCCCGATAACAAAACTTACGAGGCAGTCATACCTCTAAAACAGGCCTACTACAACTATTCTTATGCGGTTTACGACCCTGCAGACGGTTCGGTGGATACAAGACACTTCGAAGGGTCTCATAGCGAAACAGAGAACAATTATATGGTTTTGATGTACCACCGCAATCAGACCATGAACTATGACGAACTGATTGGCTACGGACTGGAAAACACCCGGGGTAAGCGTTAGAACAAAATGACCCTTGTGGTTGTTAGTGTATACGCCCATGGAAGAAAACGAAGTCATTGACAACAGGCCCGATTACCTCAAGGATGCCCTGTACCAGGGGGAGCTGAGCCAGGCCCCGTATGCCCTGTCGGTGAGTTCGCCCAAAATTGAGCCCATCGACAAGCGCCTGCTGAAAGCCAATGCCCATGAGGCCATGCAACATCAGGCCCAGCAGCAGATTGACATGCTGCGCAAGCAGGCCGCACTGCTGATACAGCAGGCCCGTGACATAGAAAAGCGATTGGAGGTGAGCCATGCCATTTATCAGGCATCCATCAATTTTGAGCCCGTGATTGGCGGCATTTACCACCTATACCAAAAACACGATGGCACCCAGGTGCTGAGCATGGTGGCGCCTTATGAATGGGGCAAGGAAATGCCTTTTGCGGAATTTCTGCACACGGTGCGATTGCTGGCAGACAGAACCTGGGATGTGCTGGCATAAGCCGATTTTTCGATAATACTGCAACACATAGAATTCCCGGGCCAACCGGTAATCGGATTCAACGATTAAACCATTCGCCTACTCAACCCTTTACGGCTTCATCATTTTATGCGTAGTGGCGATAAGCACGCCACGGGGTGTAAAGCTTCCGCTCATGGCCAATATCTTGTTCAGCCAGCCGTGAACCACCCTTCTTTTGCCGGCTTTAAGGGCTTTATAGGCCTGTTCGGCCACTACTTCGGGTTTCATCATGCCCATTTGCATAATTTTGGAAGTGCGGGTGGCAGCACGGTCATGAAAAGCCGTTTCCGTGGGGCCGGGGCAGGAAACTGTTACGCTCACCCCGGATTGACGGAGTTCGTAGCGCAGTGCTTCGCTGAAGCTGAGTACAAACGATTTGGTGGCAGCATACAGTGCGAAGGCAGGGGCGGGCTGAAAAGCAGCCGTGGAGGCCAGGTTCAGGATGTAGCCGTGTCCTTTGGCTTTCATTTCCATGGCCAGGGCATGGGTGAGCCGGGTAAGGGCGAACATATTCAGCATCATCATTTCTCGGTGCAGGGAAAACGGCTTATCCAGAAAATAGCCGGCATCGCCAAAACCGGCATTGTTGATCAGGCAATCAATGCTAAGGTTGTCAGATGTAAGTTGTTGTAACAGGGTCTCCACGTTTTCCGGTTTGGAGAGGTCTGTGGGGTAGCAGTGGGCTTCTGCGCCATACAGCGATTGCAATTCTGAAGCCACATCCCTCAGGGCAGATTCATTGCGTGCCACCAGCACAACGCGGTATCCGTCTGCCGCCAGCAGTCGGGCAAATTCAAGTCCCAGGCCTCCCGAAGCACCGGTAACAAGGGCTGTTTTTAGGTTTTTCATGCTGTAAAGGTAACAGTTTTAAAAACCTAAGGTTTGTTTATCGGGTCGATTTCCTTCACCTTCAACAGGAAATACAAACCCACGGGAATGCTTAGGCCGGCGGTCAGCAGAAAAACGGTCATAGGGCCTGCGATATCCCACAGCAAGCCGGCCCAAACGCTGGCCAGCAGCAACGACAGACTTTGCAGCCCGGCAAATGTGCCCAGTCCTACGGCTTTTTCACGGGGGCCGCACACCTTGCTAATC
>Ga0315899_10002172_pt1 | contig 21883 bp, 17 predicted proteins | sample LakEriMetagenome_2_FD_203518 | JGI IMG/M metagenome (GOLD analysis project Ga0315899, IMG submission 203518) | Freshwater fungal communities from buoy surface, Lake Erie, Ohio, United States - Buoy 4 MA112 | ecosystem: Environmental > Aquatic > Freshwater > Lake | place: USA: Lake Erie, Ohio... | reverse complement strand
CGCTGCACGAGGCCGGCGCGCTCGGGCGGCTCGCCGTGGTACAGCGCGATGCTCTCGGCGTGCTCGCGCACGCGGATCAGCCCGTAGCGGAAATCGGCCTCGAATCGCTGCTGGGCGAAGTTCAGCCTGATCAGCGGCCGGCCGATCGCGTACGAGATCCAGCTGCCGACGAGCGCGTAGAGCAGCGCCACCCAGACCATGTAGCCCGGGATGGTCACCTCCGTGCCGAACAGCGCGAGCGTCAGCGGCCCGGAGACCACCCACAGGATCGCGACGAACGAGCCGAGCGTCACCAGCGAGTTCAAGAGGCCCATCGACAGCGACACCGTGTACTCGGTGAACATCCGGATGTCCTCGGCGATGCGCTGGTCGGGGTTGTCGGTGGCGGTGCCGCCGAGCTCGAGCCGGTAGTAGGCCCGGTGCGACAGCCAGCCGTCGACGTAGCGCTCGGTGAGCCAGGTGCGCCAGCGCAGCTCGAAGAGCTGCGTGAGGTAGAACTTGTAGACGGCGACCAGGATGAACGCGAACGCGAGCCCGGTGAAGCGCCACAGCTGGCGCGTGAACTCCGCGTAGTCCTTGTTCTCGAGCGCGTTGAAGAAGTCGCGCTGGAAGGCGTTGATCAGCACGTCGACGTAGACGGTGACCAGGTTCAGCGCGACCACCGCGGCGAGCAGCCCGATCGCCTGCCAGCGCCGCTCGCTCGCGAAGTACGGCTTCACCAGGCCCCACGCGCGGCGCGCGAAGCGGCCCTCGGGCTTCTGCGCGGGCGCGACCGCGTCCTCGGGCGCACCGCCCGCGGCCGGGGACGTGGCGCTCATGTCGCCCGCGTCCGCTCGAGCCCTGCCCAGTCGAACTCGATGCCGTGCCCGGGGCGCGACGGCGCGAGCGCGAAGCCGTCGACGATCTCGAGCGGATGCGCGATGTAGCGCTCCAGGCCGAAGCCGTGCGCCTCGAGATACGAGCGGTTGGGCGCGGCCGCGAGCAGGTGCACGGTGACGTCGTGCGCGCCGTGCGAGGTCACCGGCAGGTTGAATGCCTCGGCGAGCGCCGCGACCTTCATGAACACCGACACGCCGCCGCAGTTGGTGACGTCGGGCTCGGGGTAGGTGACGCCGCCGGCCTCGATCATCTGGCGGAACTCCCACAGCGTGCGGAAGTTCTCGCCGGTCGCAACCGGCAGGCCGCCCTCGCGGACGATCCGCGCGTGGCCGGACACGTCGTCGGGGATCGTCGGCTCCTCGATCCAGGTCGGCGCATGCGGCTGCAGCGCGCGCGCCGCGGCGATCGCCTGGTCCGGCGTCCAGCGCATGTTCGCGTCGACCATCAGCGGGAAGTCGGCCCCGAGCCGCGCGCGCATCGCGGCGACGCGCTCGACGTCCTCCGACAGCCGCGGACGGCCGACCTTCATCTTGATCGCGCGGAAGCCCTTCGCGAGGTTGCCCTCGGTCTGCTCGAGCAGCGCGTCGAGCGTGAACATCAGGTCGATGCCGCCCGCATAGCACGGCACCCTCGGGTCGAAGCCGCCGAGGTGCCGCCACAGCGGCAGGCCGGCGCGCTTCGCGGCGAGGTCCCACAGCGCGATGTCGACCGCGGAGATCGCGAGCACCGCCGCGCCGCCGCGACCGCCGTAGTGCGTCGCCCACCACATCGCCTGCCAGGCCGCGGCGATGTCGGCCGCCTCGCGGCCGGCGAGCAGCGGCGCGAGGTCGCGCTCGACGGTCGCGTGCACCGCGACGCCGTTGACGCCGACGGTGTAGGTGTAGCCGACCCCCTCGGCGCCCTCGGCGTCGACGATCCGCACCGTGACCAGCTCGAAGTGGCTCATGTCGCCGTGCGTGCTGTCCGACAGCACGACGGGCAGGGCGATCCGGTACAGGTCGGTGCGGACGGATGCGATCGCGGGCATCGGGGGGCTCCTGCGGACGGGGAACGGCGGAGGGTCCACAGCGTAACCGAAGGCCTGGCCGCAGGTTGTCCGCCGGCCGCGCAGCCGGTACGCTGCGCCGACTCGACGCCGCCGCGGCTCGCGGACGGCCCGGACACAGGGGAGTGATGGATGGAGCGCAGACGTTTCGCGGCGGGGGGCCTCGCCGCGCTCGCCGCGGCCGCGCTGCCGGGCGCGCGGATCGCGCAGGCCCAGGCGCTCGGCACCTTGAAGATGCTGATCCCGGCGAACCCGGGCGGCGGCTGGGACCAGACCGGCCGAGCCCTCGGGGCGGCGATGCAGGCCGCGAAGGCGGTGCAGTCGGTCCAGTTCGACAACAAGGGCGGCGCCGCCGGCACGATCGGCCTCGCGCAGTTCGTCAACGCGGCCAAGGGCGATCCGCACGTGCTGATGGTCGCCGGCATGGTGATGGTCGGCGGCATCGCGCTCAACAAGTCGCCGGTGGACCTGTCGATGGTCACGCCGATCGCGCGTCTGACCACCGAGTACGAGGTGATCGTCGTGCCCGCGGCCTCGCCGCACAAGACGATCGGCGACCTCGCGAAGGCGTTCAAGGCGGAGCCCGGCAAGGTCTCGTGGGGCGGCGGCTCCGCGGGCGGCACCGACCACATCCTGGTCGGACTGTTCGCGAAGGCGGTCGGCGGCGACGCGACGAAGATCAACTACGTGCCCTTCAAGGGCGGCGGCGAGGCGATCGCCTCGATCATCGGCGGGCACGTCGCGGCCGGCGTCTCCGGGCTCGGCGAGTTCGCCGAGCAGATCAGGTCGGGCCGCATGCGCGCGCTCGCGGTGTCGGGGCCGAAGGCGATCGACGGCATCGCGTCGCTGAAGGAGCAGGGCATCGACGTCGAGCTCGGCAACTGGCGCGGCGTGTTCGCGGCGCCCGGCATCACGCCCGCGCAGCGCGACGCGCTGATCGCCGCGGTCAAGGCCGGCGTCGACGGACCGGCGTGGAAGGACGCGCTGCAGAGGTACGGCTGGGACGGCGCGTGGCTGGCTGGCGACGAGTACCGGCGCTTCCTCGACACCGACACCAAGCGGATCACCGCGATCATCGACTCGCTGGGCCTGCGCCGGTGAACGCCGCCGCGCCGCGGCTCCGGCGCGGCCCCCGCCCCGCCGAGCTCGCGGTCTCGCTCGGCGTGATCGCGCTCGGGCTCGTCGCCGCCTGGGTCGCGGCCTCGCTGCCCGAGGCCGGCGGCTACGCGCGCATCGGGCCGAACCTCGTGCCCAAGGGCGTGGCCGGCGCGCTCGTCGTGCTCGGGCTGTGGCTGCTCGCCGAAGCCTTCACCGGCGGCTGGCGCGCCGCGCAGCCCGAGGAGCCGGCCGAGCGCGGCGAGCACGCGTTCGTGCCGGCCGCGTTCGCCTGGGTCGCCGCCGGCCTGGTCGCGCAGATGGCGCTGATCCACACCGCGGGCTTCCCGCTCGCGGCCGCGGTGCTGTTCGCGTTCGTCGCGCGCGGCTTCGGCAGCGTGCGATGGCTGCGCGACGCGGGCATCGGGCTCGCGATCGGCGTCGGCGCGTTCCTGTTCTTCGTGCGCTTGCTGAACGTCAACCTGCCGGCGGGCTGGCTGCTGCCGGTGCTCGGCGCCGCGGGGACCTGATGGACACCTTCGCCGCGCTCGCCTCGGGCTTCGGGGTCGCGCTGCAGCCGGGCAACCTGCTGTGGGGACTGATCGGCGTCACGCTCGGCACCGCGGTCGGCGTGCTGCCGGGCGTCGGACCCGCGCTCACGGTCGCGATGCTGCTGCCGCTGACGGTGAAGCTCGAACCGACCGGCGCGCTGATCATGTTCGCCGGCATCTACTACGGCGCGATGTACGGCGGCTCGACGACGACGATCCTGCTGAACACGCCCGGCGAGTCGGCCTCGATCGCCACCGCGCTCGAGGGCAACCGGATGGCGCGCGCGGGCCGCGCCGGCCCGGCGCTCGCGACCTCGGCGATCGGCTCGTTCGTGGCCGGCTCGATCGCGACGCTGCTGCTCACGCTGCTCGCGCCCTGGGTCGTCGAGCTCGCGCTGAAGTTCGGCCCGGCCGAGTACTTCGCGCTGATGGTGTTCGCCTTCGTCACCGTCGCCGCGGTGCTCGGCAGCTCGACGGTGCGCGGGCTCACCTCGCTCTTCGTCGGCCTGCTGCTCGGGCTGGTCGGCATCGACGAGGCGACCGGGCAGATGCGCTTCACCTTCGGCGTGCCGGAGCTGCTCGACGGCATCGACGTCGTCGTGCTCGCGGTCGGCCTCTTCGCGGTCGGCGAGACGCTGTACGTCGCCGCCTACCAGAGTCGCCTCGACGAGCGCCTCGAGCGGATCTCCGGCTCGCTCCGGATGAGCCGCGACGACTGGCGCCGCTCGTGGCCGGCGTGGCTGCGCGCGACCTTCATCGGGTTTCCGTTCGGCACGATCCCGGCCGGCGGCGCCGAGATCCCGACCTTCCTGTCGTACGCGCTCGAGAAGAAGCTCTCCAGGCACCCCGAGGAGTTCGGCCACGGCGCGATCGAGGGCGTGGCCGGCCCCGAGGCCGCGAACAACGCGTCGTCGACCGGCGTGCTGGTGCCGCTGCTGGCGCTCGGCATCCCGACCTCGGCGACCGCGGCGATCCTGCTGGCCGCCTTCCAGAGCTACGGCATCCAGCCGGGCCCGCTGCTCTTCCAGACGCAGGGCGCGCTGGTCTGGGGGCTGATCGCGAGCCTGTACGTCGGCAACGTGCTGCTGCTGGTGCTGAACCTGCCGCTGATCGGCCTGTGGGTGAAGGTGCTGTCGATCCCGAAGCCGCAGCTCTACGCGGGGATCCTCGTGTTCGCGACGCTCGGCGCGTACTCGCTGCACCAGTCGGTGGTCGACCTCGCGACGCTCCTCGTGTTCGGGCTGCTCGGCTTCGCGATGCGCCGCTTCGGTTTCCCGGTCGCACCCGCGGTGATCGGGCTGATCCTCGGGCCGCTCGCGGAGGCGCAGTTCCGGCGCGCGCTGTCGATCAGCCAGGGCGACGCCTCGGTGTTCCTCGCCTCGCCGATCTCGGCGGGGCTGCTCGCGGTGACCGCGGTGCTCGCGATCGGGCCGCTCGCCTGGCGGCTGCTCGCGCGCCGCCGGGCCTGACGCGGCCCGCGACGCTCAGGGCTCGTCGATCTCGACCGGCGTCGGGTCGGGCAGCTTCGCGACCAGCAGCTTGTCGACGCGGTTGCGGTCCATGTCGACGACCTCGAAGCGAAAGCCCGAGGCCTCGAAGTGGTCCGCGACCGTCGGGATGCGGCCCAGGCGGTGCATCGCGAACCCGCCGACGGTGTGGAAGCCGCGCTCGTCCTCGTCCGACAGATCGTCGATCTCGAGCACCTGCTTCAACCGCTCGATGCCGACCGAGCCGTCGACCAGCCACGAGCCGTCCTCGCGGCGGACCACGTCGGTGTCGCCGGCGTCGTCGGGCTCGGGCAGGTCGCCGACGATCGAGGTCAGCACGTCGGTCAGCGACACCAGGCCCTGCAGGTCGCCGTACTCGTCGACGATCAGCCCGAACTGCACGCGCTCCTTACGGAAGCTCTCGAGCAGCTGCGTCGTGCTGATCGTCTCCGGCACGAACAGCGGCGGCGTCAGGTAGGGCTCGACCGAGAACGCATCGCCGCGCAGCACCGGCTTGAGCAGGTCGCCGATCTTCAGCACGCCGAGGATGTGCTCCAGGCCGCCGCGGCAGACGATCACGCGCGAGTGCGGGCTCTCGGCGATCTTGCCGCGGATCTCGTTCTCGCCCTCTTCGAGGTCGATCGCGTAGATGTCCATGCGCGGCGTCATGATCGCGCCGACCCTTTGGTCGTCGAGCCGCAGCACGTTCGAGACGATCGCCTGCTCGCTCTCGTGGAAGACACCGGCCTCGGCGCCCTGCTCCATCAGCACCTTGATCTCGTCGTCGGTGACCGGCGGCTCGTCGGTACGGCGCGCGCCGAGCAGGCGCAGCAGCAGGTTGCTCGACGAGGACAGCAGCATCACCATCGGCCGCGCGATGCCCGACAGCCAGACCATCGGCCGCGCGACCACCGAGGCGATCCGCTCGGGCGCGAGGAGCGCGAGGCGCTTGGGCACCAGCTCGCCGATCACCACCGACAGGTAGGTGATGATCACCACGACCAGCGCGACCGAGAAGCCCTTCGCGTAGGGCGCGAGCCACTCGGACTGCGACAGCCACGCGGCGATCGACGATGCGAGCAGGCCCTCGCCGACGACACCGCTCAGGATGCCGATCGTCGTGATGCCGACCTGGATCGTCGACAGGAAGGCCGACGGCTCCTCGTTCAGCGCCATCGCGGACTTCGCACCGGGAAAGCCGTCATCGGCCATCCGCTGCAGCCGGGCCTTGCGGGACGAGACCACGGCCATCTCCGACATCGCGAACACCGCGTTCAGCAGGATGAGGAGCAGCAGCAGGAGTACGTCCATCGAGGTCGTGGAAAGCCCGGATCTCCGCAGGATAGCATCGCGCCCCCGCCGGACAGGGTTGATTGACCTGTGTCAACACCGCCTCCGGGGTCGCGTGACACCCTGCCGTCAACCCAGAACCGGGGGTCGCGCCTTCCCTCCTCACGATGCACCTCGATCTCGAACGAGCCCGCGGAACGCCGAACCCGACCGAGCCTGGCGCCGAGGGCGGGCCGCGCCGAGCGGTCCGCCTGATGAGCCACCTCGCCCTGTTCGAGGGCGTGCTGTCCGACGGCGACGTCGGTCCGTTCGGCGACGCGAGCGTGGGCACCGTGCCCGCGGGCACCGTGCTGTTCGAGGCGGGTCAACCTGCCGAGACGCTCTACGTCGTCATCCTCGGCAAGGTCAGGCTGATGCTGGGGCAGGGCCCCGGGGCGCGCGTGCTGGGGGTGATGACCCGCGGCGACACCATCGGCATGGCCGCCCTGCTGCGCGGCGACCTGTACCCGGTCACCGCGGTCGCCGCCGAGGCGTCGACGCTGGTCGCGCTGCCCGCGCCCTGCATCCAGCGCGCGATCGCCGAGCACCCGTCGATCGCCGCGCGGCTGATCGGCGACATGGGCGCCAAGCTCGCGCGCTTCGTGCGCGACATCGGCGGCTTCACGCAGCGCAACGCCCGGGCCCGCGTCGCGCGGATGCTGCTCGACCTGAGCCGCGAGGCGACCGACGCCGCCTGCGAGATCGCGTTCACCGAGCCCAAGCGCACGATCGCGTCGCGGCTGGCGATGACGCCCGAGACACTGTCGCGCGAGCTGCACGCGCTGGCCGAGCTCGGCACGATCGAGTCGCGGCGCACGCGGTTCCGCGTGCTGGACGCGGCCGCCCTCGCGAATGCTGCCGAGGACCGCGGCGCGCCCGCGGCAGGCGAGCGGTGAGCACCGCGCCGATCGCCGCCGCCGAAGCGTCGCGGGCCACCGTCGCGCCGGGCACACCGGCGGTCGCGATGCCGGCCGCGTCGGCCGCGCTGCTCGCCGCCTCGGGCCTGCCGCCGCTGCGGCTCGCCGGCCGCGCGGTGCTGCCGATCGTGCAGGGCGGCATGGGCGTGGGCGTGTCGGCGCACCGGCTCGCCGGCGCGGTCGCCGCGCAGGGCGGCGTCGGCACGATCGCCTCGGTCGACCTGCGCCGCCACCATCCGGACCTGATGGCGGCGACCGGCCACCTGCCCGCCGCCGAGGCCGGCCCCCGGATCGATGCGGCGAACCTCGTCGCGCTCGACCGCGAGCTGCGCGCCGCGCGCGCGGCGGCCGGCGGCCACGGCCTGATCGCGGTCAACGTGATGCGCGCGGTCACCGCCTACCCCGACTACGTACGCCAGGCCTGCGAGAGCGGCGCCGACGCGATCGTGATGGGCGCGGGCCTGCCGCTCGACCTGCCCGAGCTCGCGGCGGACCATCCGAAGGTCGCGCTGGTGCCGATCCTGTCGGACCTGCGCGGCATCCAGCTCGTGGTGCGCAAGTGGATGCGCAAGGGCCGGCTGCCCGACGCGATCGTCGTCGAGCACCCGCGCCACGCGGGCGGCCACCTCGGCGCGACGCGCCTCGAGGAGCTCGACGACGCGCGCTTCGAGTTCGCGACGGTGATCCCGCGGGCGCGGGCCTTCTTCGCGGAACTCGGCCTCGCCCCCGACGCGATCCCGCTGATCCCGGCCGGCGGCATCGACTCGCATGCCCGCGTGCGCGAGCTGCTCGGGCTGGGTGCGGCCGCGGTGCAGCTGGGCACGGCCTTCGCGGTCACCGAGGAGGGCGATGCGCACCGAGCGTTCAAGGCGGTGCTCGCCGGCGCCGGGCCCGGCGAGATCGTCGAGTTCATGAGCGTCGCCGGGCTGCCCGCGCGTGCGGTCGCGACGCCCTGGCTGCTCAGGCATCTCGCGGCCCAGCCGCGCAAGGCCGAGCTCGCGCGCGCGAAGGCCCGCTGCGTGATGGCTTTCGACTGCCTGATCCAGTGCGGGCTGCGCGACGGCATCGGCCGCTTCGGGCAGTTCTGCATCGACCGGCAGCTCGCGGCCGCGGTCCACGGCGACGTGCGCACCGGCCTCTTCTTCCGCGGCGCCGGGCGGCTGCCCTTCGGCGACCGCATCCGGCCGGTCGGCGAGCTGGTGCGGCTGCTGCTCGGCGAGGCGCCCGCGCCGACCTGAGCGCGCCTCAGGGCCGAGGCCCGCCATCGCCCGCGCAGTCCTGCGGGCACTCGTCGCCGGTCTCGACCTGCAGCGTCACGTGCTCGATGCCGAAACGCGTGCGCAGCGAGTCGCGCGCATCCAGCAGGAAGCGGTCCCCGGGATGACCGCCGGGCATCCGCAGGTGGGCGCTGAGCGCCGCGCCCGCGCTGCCCAGCGGCCAGACGTGCAGGTCGTGCAGGTCGGTGACGCCGGGCAGTCCGCGCAGGTGGTGTCCGACCTCGGTCGGGTCGATCGCCTCGGGCACCGCGTCCATCGACAGCGCGAGGGACTGGCGTGCGAGCGACCATGCGCTCCAGCCGACCAGCGCGGCGATCGCGAGGCTGATCGCCGGGTCGAGCCGCAGCCAGCCGGTCGCGGCGACGAGCAGCCCGCCGACCACGACGCCGGCCGACACCGCGGCGTCCGCGACCATGTGCAGGTAGGCGCCGCGGACGTTGATGTCGTCGTGCCGGCCCCGGGCGAGCAGCCACGCGGTCAGCCCGTTGACCACGATGCCCGCCGCCGCGACGCCGACGACGACGCCGGTGTCGACCGGCGCCGGCGCGCCCAGCCGGTGCACCGCCTCCCACGCGATGGCACCCACCGCGATGAGGAGCAGCACCGCGTTCACCAGCGCCGCGAGCAGCGCGGCGCGCCGCCAGCCCCAGGTGTAGCGCGCGCTGGGCGCACGGCGCGCCGCCCACGCACCCGCCCAGGCCAGCGCGAGGCCGAGCACGTCGCCGAGGTTGTGGCCCGCGTCGGACAGCAGCGCGAGCGAGCCCGCGCGCCATCCGGCCCAGGCTTCGAGCGCCACGAAGGCCGCGTTGATCGCCAGGCCGAACGCGAACACGCGCTCGTGGCCGCGCTCGGGAGCGTGCGCGTGGGAGTGGCCGGGCCCGTGGGCGTGCGAATGGCCATGGCCGTGCGCGCGGTCGTCGGCGTGGTGGTGCGCATGGCCGTCCCCGTGATCGTGCACGCCGCCGTGGGCGTGCCCGTGATCGTGAGGTTGCCCGTGATCATGAGGGTGCGGGTGCCCGGAGCCGAGTCCGCGTTCGTCCCCGGGAGCCGGAGGATGCGCCATGGGGGCCGATTATCCCCGCCCGCGCCGCCGTCGCGCCGGAGACCCGACCGTCGAGGCGGTCGGCATGCTTTGGCTTAGACTGCCCGGCGATGCGGCTCCAGGTCCTTCTCCTCGCGCTGGCCCATATCGCGGTGTTCGTCGCGGTGACCCTGCGCGTGCTCGCCCGCCGCAATCCGCCGGGCGTGTCGATGGCCTGGATCCTGCTGGTGCTGCTGGTGCCGGTCGGTGGCCTGGTGCTCTACGTGATGATCGGCGAGCGCCGGCTCGGCCGGCGCTGGATCGAGCGGGCCGAGGCCGAGCGCGCGGCGATCGCCCGGCGCTTCGAGCGGCTGGCGGCCGACGCGGTGCTCGATCCGGCGGACATCGGCCCGGTCGGCGAGCCGGTCGCGCGGCTCGCGCAGTCGCTCGGCGCGATCCCGGTGATGCGCGGCCACCACGTCGAGCTGCTCGCCGACGGCGACCTGATCCTGCGCACGCTGATCGACGATGTCGACGCGTGCCGCGAGCGCTGCTCGCTCGAGTTCTACATCTGGCACGAGGGCGGCCTGGTCGATGACCTGGTCGCCGCGCTGATCCGCGCCGTGAAACGCGGCGTGCGGGTCACCGCGCTGATGGACGGCCTGGGCAGCCGCCCGTTCGTCGAGCGCGGCCGGGCGATCGCGTCGATGCGCGCGGCCGGCATCGAGGTGGTCGTCGTGCTGCCGGTGAGCGCCCTGCGGATGGCGGTCGCGCGGGCCGACCTGCGCAACCACCGCAAGATCGCGGTCTTCGACGACCGCGTCGCCTGGACCGGCAGCTTCAACCTCGCCGACCCGCGCCACTTCAAGCGCGACGCCGGCGTCGGCCAGTGGGTCGACGCGATGGTCCGCATCCAGGGGCCGAGCAGCCTGGTGCTCGGCGCGCTGTCGAACGCGATGGCGGTCCTGCAGGCGGGGCCGCGACTGCGCGACGAGCGCGAGGCCGAGCGCGGCGCGGTCGCGGGGCCGGTCGCGCTGCAGGCCTACCCGTCCGGGCCGGGCTTCGCCTTCCAGCACGTCGAGTCGGTGATCCTCACCGCGATCTACGCGGCGCGCCGCGAGCTGATCCTGACGACGCCGTACTTCGCGCCGGGCGAGTCGGTGGTGACCGCGCTGCGCTCGGCCGCGCGTCGCGGCGTCGACGTGGTGCTGCTGCTGCCCTGGCAGTGCGACTCGAGGACGGTGCAGTGGGCGAGCGCGTCCTACTACGACGAGCTGCTGTCGGCCGGCGTCAAGATCGAGCGTTTCCACGGCGGGCTGCTGCACACGAAGAGCATGGTCATCGACCGCGAGCTGTCGGTGTTCGGCACGGTCAACTTCGACCTGCGCAGCTTTCACCTGAACTTCGAGCTGTCGATGCTGATCTACGACCGGCCGTTCGCCGAGTCGCTGCTCGCGCTGCAGCGGCGCTACCTCGAGGACTGCGAGCCGCTGCAGCTCGACGCGTGGCGCGCGCGGCCCTTCTGGCGCCGCATGGTCGAGAACGCGGCGCAGCTCGCCTCGCCGGTGCTCTGACCCGCCGGCTCAGCCGCGCCCGGCGAGCGTCGCGTAGACGCGCGCGAGCTCGGCCGGCAGCGCCGGCACGTCGTCGATGACCAGGTAGCGCCGCGGCGGGCACATCCGGCGCAGGTAGTCGTGGCCCGCCGGGTCGACGGTCACGCAGAAGGTCCGCGTGCCGGTGGCCTCGACGTCGCGCAGCGCGCGCGCCGTGTCCTGGATGCCGTACTCCTCGTCGAGCCGGTCGGGGCCGTAGTCGGTGTCCTGCGGATAGCCGTCCGACACGACCACGAGCAGCCGGAGCGACGCGGGCTGGCGCGCGAGCTTCGCCGCCGCGTGGCGGATCGCCGCGCCCATCCGGGTCGAGCCGCGCGGCTCGATCGCCGCGAGCGCGGCCCAGCTCGAGCGCGACGGCGGGTCGGCGAAGTCCTTGGCGACGTGGAACTCCACGTCGTCGCGGCCGTTGCCCGAGAAGCCGTACACCGCGCACGCGTCGCCGAGCGTCGCGAGCGCGTCGGCCATCAGCGCGAGCGCGTCCTTCTCCACGTCGACGACGCGCCGGCGCGGCGCGCGCGAGCGCGGCTCCGGCTCGGGGTCGTCGTCGTACGCGCCGTACAGCAGCGCGCCGCTGTCCACCCACGACGCGGCCCGCGACGCGGCTTCGGCGCGGGCGGGCGGGTCGGGGTCGGGCAGCGCGACCGCGGTCGACGCGCTCATGTCGACGAGGAACGCGGCAGCGACGTCGCGCACCGCCGGATCGCGGCGCACGTAGGCGCGCTCGTCGGACGCGCGGCCGGCGCGCCGATCGACGACCGCCTCGACGAGCCCGTCGAGGTCCAGCTCGTCGCCGTCGCCGACGCGGCGCGCGGCCGTGCGGCCGGTCGGCCGCATCCGCGCGAAGCGCTCGCGTATCGAGCGTGCGAGCTCCGGGTGGCGCCGCCGCACGTCGTCGACGAAGGCGGTGTCGGTGCCGCGCAGGCGCCGCTCGTGCACGCGGCACCAGCCGCGCAGCCACCGGCCCGACAGGTAGTCCCACTCGTCGTGGAGCACGCCGCCCGGCGGCGGTTTCACCGGCGCACGCGTCGCGGCGGCCCGCCTCGGGCGCGGCGCGTCGTCCCGGGGCCGTTCGTCGCGTCCGGGCGGCTCCGCGGCGCCCACGACCTGCGGCGCCTCGCCGCGCCCGATGCGTGCGCTCGCGTCGCCGCCAGAGACCGCGACCGGTGCGCCGTCGCCGTCCTCGCCGGCGGGTCGAGCGTCGCCCGCGTCGCCGTCGCGTCGGCCGCCCGCGCCGCCCGCGTCGTCGGGCGCCGGTCCGTCGGGCGCGAGCACGCGCAGCGTCGCGCCCCGGCGGCGTGCGTCGAGCGCCTCGACGATCGCGGCGACGATCCGGTCGGCCGCGGCCGCGGCATCCGCCGCGGACGCGCCCGCGACGCGCAGCGGCCCGAGCTCGCCGAGCACGCGCGCGCGCAGCCCGAGCGGGTCGTCCGCGACGTCCCCGGGGTCGCCGAGCGATGCGTGCTCGAGCGCCGCGAGCAGCGCGCGCACCGGATGGCGCAGCGCGACCGGCGCGCACCGCGCGAGCGCCGCCGCGGTGGTCCGCGCGAGGTCGCCCGCCGCGCCCGGCCAGCGCGTCGAGAGGACCGCGTCGACGCGTACGCGCTCGAGCGTCGCCATGATCCGCGCGCGCAGCACCGCGCGCGCCGGGCGCACGGCGCGCGGCCGGTCACGCACCGCGGTCGCGCCTTCGCCGCGCAGCACTTCGCGCAGCACCGCGATCCGCCACGCGCGCGCCGCGTCGTCGCCCCGGGCGGTGCCGATCCGCACCGTGCCCGAGTCGTCGCCCGCGCGCGCCAGCCGCGCCGACGCGACCGGCAGCCCGCAGCGCACCAGCCGCAGCGGCCGACCGGCGATCGCGTGCGCGAAGAGCGCGAGCGCGCGGTGCGCGGCGTCGAACGCGTCGTCCGGCGACGCGCCGCCGCTCACGGCAGCAGCACGTCGCAGACGTCGGCGATCGCGCGTCGCACGTCCGCGTCCTCGGTCAGCGCGCGCGCGATCGCGACGTCGCAGGCTCGGCGCGGCGCGATGCCCCCGGCGATCAGGCGGCCGGCGTGCACGAGCAGCCGCGTGCCGACGCCGTCGTCGAGGCCATGGCCCTCGAGGTGACGCAGCCGCTCGCCGATCCGCGCGAGCCGCCGCGCTGCGTCCGCGTCGAGGCCGGTCTCGTGGGCGACGATCGTCGACTCCGCGTCGATCGACGGATAGTGGAAGTCGAGCGAGACGAAGCGCTGCCGCGTCGACGCCTTCAGCGCCTTGCCGGCGGCCGCGTGCCCGGGGTTGTACGAGACGACCAGCATGAAGTCGGGATGCGCGTCGAGCAGCTCGCCGGTCTTCTCGATCGGCAGCACGCGGCGGTGGTCGGTCAGCGAGTGGATCACGACCGTGGTGTCGCGCCGTGCCTCGACGACCTCGTCGAGATAGCAGACCGCGCCGCTGCGCACCGCGCGCGTGAGCGGCCCGTCGCGCCAGACGGTCGCGTCGTCCGCCAGCAGCCAGCGGCCGACGAGGTCGGTCGCGGTCAGGTCCTCGTGGCACGACACGGTGACCAGCGGCACGTCGAGCGCCCGCCGAGGCGAATCCGCCTCCCGGTAGAGCCGCCACGCCATGTGCTCGACGAAGCGTGTCTTGCCGCAGCCGGTCGGGCCGCGCAGCAGCACCGGCAGGCGCGCCGCCCACGCGGCCTCGAACAGCGCGACCTCGTCGCCGGTCGGCAGGTACCAGGGCTCGCGCCCGAGGCGGGCGCCGTCGTCGCGAGGAGGGGGCGGGTCGGTCATGGTGCGCACCGAGTCTGCCACGAGCGCCCGGCGCGCGGGTCGTGCGATGATCGGGCGAGGAGGGGACGCCATGTCGGAACACGCCGCCGGTCCGGGGCTCGCGACGGACCGCGCGATCGGCTTCATGAACGGGCTCGACGCGCTGTTCCTGTACCTCGAGAGCCCGGAGACGCCGATGCACGTCGGCTCGATGCACCTCTTCGAGCCGCCCGAGGGCTTCACCGGCGACTTCGCGGCCGCGGTCCGGGCCCACATCGGCGCGCGCCTCGAGCGCGCCGACGTGCTGACCCGGCGGCTCGCGCCGATGCCGCTCGGCGTCGCCAATCCCGCCTGGATCCGAGCAGCCGAGGTCGACCTCGACCACCACGTGCGGCGGCTTCGGCTGCCCCCGCCCGGCACGATGGCCCAGTTCCACGACCTCGTGGGCAGCCTGCACGCGCGGCTGCTCGACCGTACCCGCCCGCTCTGGGAGATGGTCGTCGTCGAGGGCCTGCAGTCGGGCCGGATCGGGTTCTACGCGAAGGTCCACCACGCGGGGCTCGACGGGCAGGCCGGCGTCGCGCTCGCGCAGGCGATCTACGAGGTGACCGCGCGTCACGGCGCGGCCCCGCTCGACGGGCCGGCGCCCGCGCCCGCGCACGACGAGCCCGGCGCGATCCGCGTCGCCGTGGCCGGGTTGCGGCACAACGCGACGCAACTGGTCGAGCTCGGCGCGCGCCTGCCCGGCCTCGCGCGCACCATCGCGCAGGCGGTGATGCCCGGCGTGTCGGGCGCGAGCGCCGGCGCGCTGCTCGGCGGCGGCGACCTGCTCGCGCCGCGCACGCCGCTCAACGTCGCGATCTCGCGGCGGCGTGCGTTCGCGACGGTGTCGGTGCCGCTCGATCGCGCCCGTGCGATCGCGCAGGCGCACGACGCGTCGCTGAACGACGTCGTGCTCGCGGCCTGCGGCGACGCGCTGCGTGGCTGGCTCGATGCGCGCGGCGCGCTGCCCGAGGCGCCGCTGCTGGCCGCGGTGCCTGTCTCGCTGCGCCAGAAGGGCGACGCGCAGTCGAACACCCAGGCGATGATGGCGCGCATGTCGCTCGAGACGCAGCTCGACGACCCGATCGAGCGGCTGCGCCGCATCCGCGACGCGTCGACGCGCCTGAAGGGCACGCTGCGCGAGGTCAAGGGGGCGGTGCCCACCGAGTTCCCGTCGCTGGGCCTGCCGTGGCTCGGCAACGCGCTCGCCGCGGCCTGGGGCCGCACTCGGCTCGCGAACCGCCTGCCGCCGCTCGCCAACGTCGTCGTCTCGAACGTGCCGGGCCCGGCGGTGCCGCTCTACCTGCTCGGCGCGCGGATGCTGTCGTACTGGCCGGTGTCGATCCCGGTCCACTCCATGGCGCTGAACGTCACCGTGCAGAGCTACGCCGGCTCGCTCGACTTCGGCCTGATCGCCTGCCGTCGCGCGGTGCCCGACGTCGACGACGTCGCGGCGCGGATCGGCGCGGCGTTCGACGCGCTGGAGGCGGCGGGCGCGCCCCCGAAGCGCACGCCCCGCCGTCCCGCACGCCCGCGCCGCCGCGCGGCCGGTGAGGCGAAGGCTGCCTGACGATGGCGACCCGTCGCGACAGCTCCGGCCCGCCGAGCCTGCTCTGGACCGCGCTCGAGTACCGGGCGCTGCTCGAGATGGCGCTGCTGCCGGCGTCGCTGCCGCTGCTGCTGTCGGCGCCGCGCGGCGACGGCCATCCGGTGCTGCTCGTGCCCGGCTTCGTCGGCGACGCCGGCTCGATGGCGGGGCTCAAGCTGTACCTGCGCAACCGCGGCTACGAGGTCGACGACTGGGGCCTCGGGCGCAACGTCGGCTTCCAGCGCAAGCACGCGCGCGCGCTCGAGCAGAAGGTCCGCTTCCTGCACCACCGGCACGGCCGCAAGGTCAGCCTCGTCGGCTGGAGTCTCGGTGGCGTGTTCTCGATGTTCGCCGCGCACCAGGTGTCCGAGTGCGTGCGCAGCGTGATCACGCTCGGCAGCCCGGTCAGCAGCGACCCGCAGCGCAGCGACTCGCCCGCGGTGGTCAAGGCGCTGTACCGCCTCGTCGCGCACCCGATGGGTCCGGTCGCGCACGCCGCGCACGCCGATGCGCGCGTGCTGCGCCGTCCGCCGCCGATGCCGGTCTCCTGCCTCTACTCGGAGACCGACGGCGTCGTGCCGCCGCACGAGGCGACGATCGACGGCGGTCGGGACACTGTCCCGACGGCGATGCACGAGAACATCCGCGTGCCGGGCAGCCACGTCGGGCTGGGCTTCAACGCGCTGGTGCTGTGGATCGTCGCCGAGCGGCTCTCGCAGCCCGAGGGGGGCTGGCGGCCGTTCGATCCGCAGGGGCTGCCGGGGCAGCTGTACCGGCTGCTGACGCCTTCGTCGGTGCCGACCTGACGCGACGCCGGGCTGGCTTCGCCGGCGCCTTCGCGGCAGCCGTGGCGGCGTCGGCGAGCGCGAGGTACTCCTGGAAGCTGTCGCGCACGCACTGCGCGAAGAACGCCGGGTCGGGGAGCTGCTCGCGGCACGCGGTGGGCGAGACGATCAGCATGTCGTCGTAGCTGGTCACCGCGAACACCAGCCCCATGCCGTCGGCGATCGGCATGATCGCCGAGAAGTAGGTCATCCGCGCGCCGCCGAGGAAGAGCGGCTCGGCCGGCCCGGGCACGTTCGCGATCGTGCAGTGCGCGAGCGGTGCGCGGCGCCCGGCGCCGGTCGCGACGCCGCCGAGCAGCTTGGCGGCGAGCGCGAGCGTCGCGGCCGGCGTGTGCCGCTCGACGTCGGTCAACTCGCGCGCGGGGATCGCGCGGCCGGCGGCCTCCGACTCGACCGCCTGCCGGTGCAGCCAGTGCAGCCGCTCGACCGGGTCGCCGAGGTGCGTGCCGAGCGACACCCGCATCAGCACCAGCTCGGTCTCGGGCTCGCCCGCCTCGATGCGCAGCGTCGCCGGCGCGATCGCCGACAGGCTCGCGTCGGGCAGCTCGCCGGTGTGCTGCAGGTAGCGCCGCAGACCGCCCGCGCAGACCGCGATCACCGCCTCGTTGACCGTCGCGCCGTCGACCAGCGCGCGGATCCGTCGGAAGTCGGCGAGCGGGAAGCGCCGCGTCTCGAACACGCGGTGCGGCGAGACGATCGCGTTGAAGCGCGTCACCGGCATCGTCTCCGGCCGAAGCAGCGCGTCGGACGCGAGGCTCGCGACGGCCGGCGCGACGCGCGCGGCGAGCTGCGCGAGCGGCCGCGCGAGCCGCAGCGGCGAGGTCAGGTTGCTGACGAGGCTGCGGCGCAGCAGCGCGAGCGTGCCCGGCGGCGACTCGGGGAACCACGGCTCGGGCGGCTCGGGCGGCGGCGGCGTCGCCGTCGTGTCGTGCAGCAGCATCGTCAGCTCGGGCCCCGCGTCGAGGTCGATCGCCGCATGGTGGATCTTGGTGAGCAGCGCGAAGCTGCCGCGCGGCAATTCGAGCAGCCCGTCGAGGCCCTCGATCACGTGGATCTCCCACAGCGGGCGCGAGAGGTCGAGCGGGCGCGCGTGGATCCGCGAGGCCTGGATGCAGAACTGGCGCCAGTCGCCGGGCGCGGGCAGCGCGATGTGCCGGACGTGGTACTCGAGGTCGAAGCGCTCGTCCTCGATCCAGTACGGATAGTCGAGCTCGAGCGGCATGCGCAGCAGCTTGCGGCGGAACACCGGCGAGCGGTGCAGCCGGCTCTCGATGTGCGCGAGGATGTGCTTGAAGCGGACCTTGCCGCCCGGCGCGGTCGAGGGGTCGTAGATGTGGACCAGCGTGACGTTGGCGTTCGCGTTGCCGGTGTCGGCGTAGAGGAACCGGGCGTCGCGCCCGCGCAGCTGTCTCATCCGGCCAGCATGCCCGAGGCCGGCCGCGGTCGCAACGCGGGCCGCCGAGCGGTCCGGCGCGGCTGTTACACTTCGCGCCGACCCATGGACACCTCCCCCGAACTGCCCCGCGAGGTCGCCCGTCGCCGCACCTTCGCGATCATCTCGCACCCCGACGCGGGCAAGACGACGCTCACCGAGAAGCTGCTGCTGTTCGGCGGCGCGATCCAGCTCGCCGGCACGGTGAAGGCGAGGAAGAGCGCGCGCCACGCGACCTCCGACTGGATGGAGGTCGAGAAGCAGCGCGGCATCTCGGTCGCCAGCTCGGTGATGCAGTTCGAGTACGACGGCTGCGTGTTCAACCTGCTCGACACGCCGGGCCACCAGGACTTCTCCGAGGACACCTACCGCGTGCTGACCGCGGTCGACTGCGCGGTGATGGTCGTCGACGCGGCCAAGGGCGTCGAGGCGCAGACGATCAAGCTGCTCGAGGTCTGCCGGCTGCGCGACACGCCGATCGTCACCTTCGTGAACAAGCTCGACCGCGAGGTCCGCGAGCCGCTCGAGCTGCTCGACGAGATCGAGTCGGTGCTGCGGATCAAGTGCGCGCCGGTCACCTGGCCGATCGGCGCGGGCAAGCGCTTCCGCGGCGTCTACCACCTGCTGCGCGACGAGGTGCTGCGCTTCGCGCCGGGCGAGGAGCGCGCGAACCAGAGCGTCGAGGCGATCTCGGGCGAGGCGCTGGCCGCGCTCGATGCCGAGTTCCCGCAGGAGATGGGCCCGATGCGCGACGAGATCGAGCTGGTGCGCGGCGCCGGCTCCGGCTTCGAGCTCGACACGTTCCTCGCGGGCCGCCAGACGCCGGTGTTCTTCGGCTCGGGCATCAACAATTTCGGCGTTCGCGAGATCCTGCGCGCGCTGGTCGACTGGGCGCCGCCGCCGCAGCCGCGCGACGCCGGCGCGCGCGCGGTCGAGCCGGTCGAACCGGGCTTCACCGGGTTCGTGTTCAAGATCCAGGCGAACATGGACCCGAGGCACCGCGACCGGATCGCGTTCCTGCGCGTGTGCTCGGGCCGCTACGACCCGGGCATCAAGGTCTGGCACCGGCGTCTCGCGCGCGAGATGAAGGTGCAGAACGCGCTGACCTTCATGGCCAACGAGCGCTCGCTGATGGAGGTCGCCTACGCGGGCGACATCATCGGGCTGCACAACCACGGCAACCTGCAGATCGGCGACACGCTGACCGAGCAGAACGAGCCGCTCGGCTTCACCGGCATCCCGTACTTCGCGCCGGAGCTGTTCTCGCGCGCGCGGCTGCGCGATCCGCTGAAGAGCAAGCAGCTGCTCAAGGGCCTGCAGCAGCTGGGCGAGGAGGGCGCGGTGCAGGTGTTCGAGCCCTTCGTCGACTCGACCCCTCTGCTCGGCGCGGTCGGCCAGCTGCAGTTCGAGGTCGTCGAGCACCGGCTGAAGACCGAGTACGGCGTCGAGGCGACCTTCGAGCGCGCGGGCATCGACTCGGCGCGCTGGGTCACCTGCGACGACGACCAGGTGCTGCGCGAGTTCCAGCGCGCGCAGCAGATGAAGCTCGCCAAGGACGTCGACGGCAACCTCGTCTACCTCGCCGACAGCGGCGTGAACCTGCGGCTCACGCAGGAGCGCTGGCCGAAGGTCCGCTTCCACGCGACCCGCGAGCACGGGCGGCGGATCGCCGCCTGAGCGGGCGGGACGGGGACGGCCGATGACGACGGCGCGCGGGGTCTGACGTGGAGCGTCCCGCCGCACCCGGAGGAGCCGCGCCGGCAGCGGGCGGCCTGCTGCCGATGGTCGTCGCCGGCTTCGTCTGCGTGCTGGTCGGCTTCACCAGCTCGTACGCGATCGTCGTGCAGGCCGGCGTCGCGATGCGCCTCGACCCCGCGCAGCTCGCGACGATGACCGCCGCGCTCGCGCTGGGCATGGGCCTGACCACGCTGCTGCCGAGCCTGTGGCTGCGGATCCCGGTGGTGACCGCATGGTCGACGCCGGGCGCCGCGCTGCTCGCGGTGTCGCTGCCCGGCGTGCCGCTCGTCGAGGCGATCGGCGCGTTCGTCGCATGTGCGGTGCTGCTGACGCTCGCCGGCGCGACCGGCCTCTTCGAGCGCTGGATGAATCGCATTCCGATGTCGATCGCGAGCGCGCTGCTCGCCGGCGTGCTGCTGCGCTTCGGGCTCGACGCGTTCGCCGGCCTGCAGGTCCAGCCGCTGGTGGTCGGCGCGATGCTCGCGACCTTCCTCGTCGCACGCCGTGTCTCGCCGCGCTGGGCGGTACCCGCGACGCTGCTCGCGGGCCTCGTCGCGGTGCTCGCCGGGCCGGGCCTTGCACCGGTCGCGGGCGGCGTCGCCGCCGCGTCGTTCGCGCCGCTCGCGTGGCCGCCGTCGTTCTCCGCCGCGACACTGCTCGGCATCGCGCTGCCGCTCTTCGTCGTCACCATGGCCTCGCAGAACCTGCCGGGCGTCGCGGTGCTGAAGGCCTCCGGCTACGGCGACGCGCCGATCTCGCGGCTGCTGACGATCGTCGGCGTCGCGACCCTGGTGCTCGCGCCGTTCGGCGCGTTCGCGCTGAACCTCGCGGCGATCAGCGCCGCGCTGTGCATGGCCCCGGACGTCCATCCCGACCCGCGGCGACGCTGGGTCGCCGCCGCCTGCGCGGGCACGTTCTACGTCTCGATCGCAGTATTCGCCGGCCCGCTCGCCGTGCTGTTCGCCGCGCTGCCGCGCGAGATGGTGATCGGCATCGCCGGCCTCGCGCTGCTGCCGACGATCGGGCGCGGCCTGCAGGCGGCGGTCGCGAACGAGGCCGAGCGCGAGCCGGCACTGGTCACGTTCCTGGTGACCGCGTCGGGGCTGGTGCTGTGGGGCGTGGGGTCGGCGTTCTGGGGCGTGGTGTTCGGCGTGGCGGCGCTGCTGGCGTGGCGGCCGCGGGCCTGAGCGGCAGGCCGCCGCGCGGGCCGGGCGCGACGTCGCCGCCCGGGCACGCACCTTGCGCGCCCCGCCGTCGCGACGCTTCGACGGGAGGATGCGAACGATGGACCTGATCCTGTGGCGTCACGCGCAGGCCGAGGACGGCGTGCCCGACCTCGAGCGGCGGCTGACCGCGCGCGGTCGCGAGGACGCGAAGCGCGTCGGCGCGTGGCTGCGCGAGCGGTTGCCGGCCGACGGCGTGCGGCTGCTGTGCAGCCCGGCTGTGCGGGCACGCCAGACAGCAGACGCGCTCGGCCTGCGCTACGAGGTCGTCGACGCGCTCGCCCCGGGCGCCGACACCGACGTCGCGATCGCCGCGAGCGGCTGGGCCGGCAGTGGTGACGCGACCGTGATCGTCGTCGGTCACAACCCGTGGATCGGCGAAGCCCTCGCGCGACTGGTCGGCGGGTGCGACGACGGCTGGCCGATCAGGAAGGGCGGTGCGTGGTGGCTGTCGCGCCGCGCCGGGGACGTGCTGGTGCGGGCGGTGGTGTCGCCGGAGCTGGTGCGGTGAGGCGCTGAACGATGTCGTGGTGCCGTGGCCCCGTGGCCCGGCGGCACCGAGGCACCGCAGCACCCCGGCACCGAGGGGCGCGGGGCGCGGCAGCGCGGCAGCGCGCTGCGCGGCGCGGACGTCCGGTTCGCGGGAACGAACGACATCGTATCGCCGGAGCGGTACGGCCGCAGCAGCCACCAGCGCCGTTGGCCGATCCAGCGCCCGATCGGCCTAAGCCCGGAGGTCCGCATGGAACCCAGATCTCCGACCGGAGGCGGGCTTTCGAGTCGCATGCGGCCGAGGTAGAATGCTGTACACAAATACAGTATCGAGGCTGCCGTGTTCGATGCCCTGGCCACGCCGGACGAAACGGCTCACCACACCTTCGAGGCCTTCGAATCGACGGCCGCCTCTTCCGGGGCGAGTCGCGATTCCGCGGACGGACCCCACTCGCCCGCGCTGCCGCTGCCCGAGCTCGAAGCCCGCCTCACCGAGCTCGCCGGCCACCTGAACGCCGCGACCCACCGCTTCCTCGTGCTGCTCGCCGAGTTCGACC
>Ga0315899_10002171_pt1 | contig 21898 bp, 23 predicted proteins | sample LakEriMetagenome_2_FD_203518 | JGI IMG/M metagenome (GOLD analysis project Ga0315899, IMG submission 203518) | Freshwater fungal communities from buoy surface, Lake Erie, Ohio, United States - Buoy 4 MA112 | ecosystem: Environmental > Aquatic > Freshwater > Lake | place: USA: Lake Erie, Ohio... | reverse complement strand
CAAAAAAAGAATACTTTTTTATTGAAGACCGTAACATAAAATACGAACCACAAGAAGTTTAATGACCAATGATTATTCAGGACAAACAACAATAATCATTCAAAAGGGTAAAAAAGGTAAATCTGAAAATGAGAATTACTTTGACCAACGAGAAGAGATGGCGGTTAGAATGTTTTTAACCGCCTCTACTTTTGATGAAAAGAACAAGATTTATAATGATTATTTAAGACATCCTTTGGATAAAATGATATCTTCAATTATAAGAAGATATAAATTATATCGAAAAGATATGGATTTTTATGAAATTCATACTGACACACATTCCTTTTTAATGACTAAAATTGAAAAATTTAGTCCGTCAAAAGAAAAGAAAGCGTATTCATATTTTGGTACTATCTGTAAAAATTATTTAATGGGTCAAATTTTAAAAGACCAAAAAGAACAGAACAGAAAAATTTCATACGAAGATATATCGGGTGATTTAGAAAATAACCCGAGTATGGCCTATTATATAGACGAAGATGAGGATAATAAAGAAAATATTTTAATTAAACTATTAGAAATAGTTAAGGAAAAATCAAATGAGTTTCATGAAAGTACCAATGAATATAAATTAGGAGTTGCGTTATGTGATATTTTAGAAAACTACAAACAAATTTTTCAAACTTCCGATAATAATAAATTTAATAAAAATTTAATTTTATTATCTCTAAGGGAAATGACAAATCTATCAACTAAAGAAATTAGAACAAGTATGAAAAAATATAAAATACTTTATGACAATATAATCAAAACCGAAGAAGATTAATAAAATAGTTAATTTTATATTTATTTATATGACCAAACCAAGAAAAAAAGAAATTAATTTTACTAAAGATTCTTTACAAGCACTTATGCAAGAAATTTATAACGAATTAGTTGAGCAGAGGTCAACCGCTTTAAGAATTCAAAATAAAATGATTTCTATGATGAAAGAACCTGAAGACATGACTTTAATTGGGCCTGTTATAGAAAAACAACAAAAAATAATTAACGAGTGTGTTGAAAAAAAATTAAGTCTCTCAAAGTTACAAGCAAATATTTGGGAAAAAAATTCACAAACAGAATCTTTTAGTTTGTCTGAATTTGATGATGAAGTTTTAAAAGGTCTGATTGAAAAGGACATTGATTCTGATACTAACATTAATTTAAAATTATAATGGTTATAGATTTAGACGATAGTTATGAGAACTTAAAATCTGAGATTAGCTCCGTTAAATCTTACACGGAAGCCAAAACTTCTTTTCAGGAAGTTTTAAAGAACCAAGGAGATAATTTAGAATCATTACTATCTCAAGGTCAAGTAGGGTTAGACGAACTTAAAAAAAATGCTGAAAAAATTAAACAAGATACTAAAAATCAATTTTCTCAGTTATTTGATATTAATACCTTAACTAAAGGTAAAGGTAAAAATACTGTTAATTATTTGAAAAATAAATTTATTCAAACAATTGAAAAGAAAAAACCTGAAATACGTAATTTAATAATACAAGAAATCATAAACGCAATTAATTGTGATTCAGAACAAGAGTTCATTTCAAACGAACCGGTATATATTAATGTAAATTCAATTGATTTTTTTAAACAGTTACAAATAGACCCAAACACAAAAAGAGGTAAAATTTATTACGAAAAAAAATCATTTAACGCCTCAGACACAAAAAAAAGTTTAAATAAAGAATTATATAACAGAACTCAAAATATTAATGAGTCGTATCAAAATTCCCCAAACAACCAAGGATTATTATATAAAGGTGCTTCAGGTCAAGATTTATTTAATATAACCTTTGTAGAAACTGACGGACAAGGTAATAGTGGTCAATTTTTTAAAGTTGAGTTATCTAATAGATTACAAGACAATTCAGGCCCTGTTGCAAACAAAGTATCAAGTTTTATTGTTGATTACTATCAAAGTATAGATATTGTCGAGTCCCATTTATACGCAGGTAAAATAACGGATTTACTTACTGGAGCGTTATCAGTACAAGCGGGTACAAATACTTTGGATGCGAGTCTTAAAATGAATAAATTCATTAAAAGAATTTTAGGTTTATGTTTTGACTCAGCAACTGAAATTGATGTTCAGGGGTCATCAAAAATACCTGAATTGGATGGTATTGACGAAGATTTTTTTGAACTAACATCTTTAAATTTACGTCAAATTGAAGAAGAAAGAACTAAATTTCTAAATGGTATAATTGAATTAACTGATTGTGATAATGTACAATTACCAGTTGATAGTGAATTAATATTTCAAAATTTAGAACAAATTTTGAGTGGTACAAGTAAAAATGATGAACTTGAACTAATACAAAATTTAACAGATTCTATATTAAGTAATTTAGAAAAAGATAAATATATTAATTCATCAGTTAATTTACCCGCATATCAGTTAAGTTTAAATACCGATTTTTTAAAAAATTTACCAATAGGTTTAGTAATGTCTATTTTATCACCTAAAGTAATATTACCGCTGATGATAATGATTAAATCATTAACTCAAGCTGCTGGTGAGAATATTGATTATTTAATCGATAATGTTGGGGATTTTTTTAAAAAATTTAAAAAATTGGCAGTTAATTTAATTTCAAAAATTGTCTCCATTTTTATTAAAGAATTATTTGAACAAATAAAAAAAGATATTTTTGAATTGTTACAAGTCATTGTAAAAGATTTGGCAAAGGAAAAGGCATCTACAAAAATTATAATGATAACTAAACTAGTTCAATTATTAATTGTTGTTGCAAGTTTCATATCTGATTATAGACAATGTAAATCAGTGATTGATGAATTATTAAAATTATTCAGAATCGCAACAACTGGTTTGGGTAGTTCAATACCACTACCTTTACTTTTTGCGTCACAGGCTTTAGATGGATATTCTTACACTCGAGCATTTTTAAATACATTAGAAGAATTACAAAAATTAGGAATACCAACAGGTTCTTTACCAAGTGGAGCTCCAAATAAATTTGTATTAGCAAAATTGGCACAAATGAAATCTATGGCGGAAGAAGAGGCCGCAAATGGTAAAGTACAGATTGCAATACCAGCACTCGCTGTCGCGGCATTTGGTGGAGGTACAACTATACCATCATCAGCATACGGTAAAAAGTTTTAATTATGATACAAACAGATAAAAACTCGGAAAAAATTTTGGAGATAATCAAAGATTATAAAAATAAAAATAATAAAGAATTAGAGACCGCAATGGATTTTCTAAAAGAAAACTTTGAAACTACAAAACAAATTATTTTAAAAATGACTAATCATTTTGATGAAGTTGAGTCATTATACAATAGAATCTTAGAAGAATATCAGACTAGAAATGGTAAATAAAAAAATAATAAAATTAGGTAAGGTATTAGACGTTGACGGAGCTTCTCAACCAGGTACACTTAAAATAAGAGCATACCCACAAGGAATTGATGAGACGGCATTAAATAAAACATCATTTACAAAATGGTCGGATAATGACCCATACGTTTTTGTTTCATTATTACCTATTTTTTTTAATCAAGCACCTCAAGAAGGTGAGACTGTTTTATTGTTTTACGCTAATCCATTTGAGAGTACTTTTCAGGACCAATATTGGATACAATTTTCTCCGTCAAACATTTTGAATATTGGAGGTGAGACATATGAACAAACTTTAGCAAATACAGGACAGGGAGATAATATAGCTCAGCCAAAATCTTTAGTTGGTCCATCATCAAATACAAAAGGTAAACCGTTTAATTACGGGTCTCCAAAATTAATTAACCAAAACATCGAAGGAGTCTTTCCTAAAAATTCAGAAGTTGCGGTTATGGGAAGAGGAACCTCAGATGTGGTTTTAGGACAAAATAGTTTATTATTAAGGGCCGGTAAAGTTTATGAATTTGTACCTAACCAAATTCCAAAAAGAAATTTTAATAGAGCATTCGTAAACTTATCACACTTTAAAGAAAAAATAACCACAAATCCGGAACCTACAATTTTTTTGTATAATCAAACTGAGTCCATTCCTGTTAAGAAATTAATTATTTACGATGTCGATAATTTAGAAAGTAATCCAAATCCTCCGATTAATGGTACTTTTACAGGGAGTATAAAAATTTATGAACTATTAGAAAGTGAAAAAACTTTATCGACCAACATTACTCAAGACACTGATTTTTCAGATTCTATAGGTAGTACATTATTTGAATACACTTTTAACTCTCTATCGTTGGTGTCCGCAACTACACTAATTAACACATTTTTAGAAAAATCATTTGGTGATTTGGGATTAATTAATATGCCCCCGGTGCCAAATTTTCAAATTAAAGAACCTAGATACCCATCTTTCTTTTGTTTTGGACCAAATATTACAAATGGATTGAGAAATTCCAATCCAATTATCAATAAAAATTCTAACGATTTTAAAAATTTTGTAAAATATTTTACATCTTCAGAATCGTCTATAGTTTATGGTAAAAATTTATTGGTACAACCACCAAAACCTAAAAAAGAAGAAGTATTTGAAAAAGAAGTTGAAAAAATAGATGAGACTTATACGACAATAGGTGCTGACACAATATTTTTATTAAGTCATTTACAATCAATTGGTACTGAAGAAGTAAATTTATCAAATACTATTGACACATTAGATATTGAAGACTTAGAATCTTTTGTTGATAAAACTAACTCTTCAGTTAGAGGGGAAAAATTGTTAGATTTATTAGACCTGATAGTTGATTTTGTTACTGACCACGTACATAACCCGAATGAATCTCCTGATGAAGGTCCATACGGTGTTAGAAAATTAACTAAACAAAAGTTAAGAGATGCTTTAGCCGATGCTAGAATTACTGTTTTAAACCAAAATATTCGTATTAATTGATATTTATAAATAAACCATTTATAAATGTCAGTTCATAAATCTTATTTTAGCAAGAATAATACATTATTATACAATAGTTATACTAATACAGGTAGAAATCCTGTAACACAACTTTATTTTGGGCCAACTTCAGAGTCATTCACAAATACGTCTTATTCTAGATTTATTTTTAATTTAGATTTAAGTGATTTAATACAAAAATACAATAATGGAATAATCACAACTGACTGTAATGGTCAAATAACTCATACATTACGAATGACAAATACCTCATCTTTTGATGAGGAGTTATTAAATACTAAAGATTCTGAAGGAGTAAAAAGAGCAACTTCGTTTGATTTAATTTTATTTAGAATACCTTCTACATACGATAGTAATAATAATTTTGTTAATTGGGACGAAGGGGTTGGATACGATTACTATCCAACAAACAAAACATCTAACACTCCAACAGGAGTGTTAACTCCGAGTGAAGAAATTAACGATAAAGCATTTTCTGAAAGACCGTCAAATTGGTATAATTTAACAACAACTACTGCTTGGGAAACTCCCGGCATATACAATAATACCAATTCCGCAATAGGTGGAGGAATTAATTACTCCGCGATAACAATTGTTGATACTCAACATTTTGAATTTGGTAATGAAGATATTGAATTTAACATGACTTCAGAAGTAAATGCGGTATTAAATGGGACTCAAATTGCTGGTTGGGGAATTGCGTTCTTACCTGATTTAGAAACACTAACAGGGTTGACTGAAAACTATGTTGTTGGATTTTTTACAAGACACACTCAAACTTTTTATGAACCATATTTAGAAACTAACTATAATGATTTAATTAAAGATGATAGGAATTCTTTTTATGGTAACACAACAAACAATTTATACCTATATTCTTATATTAATGGTGATTTTACAAATTTAGATACAACTCCTTTGGTTGATATAATTAGTAACAACGGAACAGTTTTATTTCAAGATTTATCCACTTGTTTAATTACTAAAGGGGTATATAAAGTTGAAGTTCCTTCTATCGTAATTACAAATCCTTGTACATATAATGATGTTTGGAAGAATTTAGAATACAATAATAATATTTTACCTTCAATTACGAATGACTTTATTGCGTTACCATTTTCTCAATCTTTTCAAATAGGTGTACAAAGTAAAGACCCTGAGTTATTTGGATTTGATTTTTACGGAATTAAACAGGATGAAAAAATATTAAATACCGATATAAGAAAGGTAGGGGTAATAATTAAAAAGGCTTATTCGACAAATGAATTATTACAAAAAGTTAATGCCTATTATAGAATATACGTAAGAGAAGGCCAAACCGAAGTACAAGTACAAGATTGGACTCAAATTAACCGAACTCCAAATGAATATTATTTTATTTTTGATACAAGAGATAAAATACCAAATGAGTATTTTGTAGATATTAAAGTATTAACATCGGGTGAGGTAGATACTTATAAAAGAACATTAAAGTTTCAAATAGTTAACAAAAAATGAAAAAATTAATATTAAAAGAATCTCAGTTAAAATTTATAATTGATAACTTTTTAAATGAAGGTATGGGAGAAATAGATGCAATACTTGATAAGATTAATTCTTCAGGTATGAAATCTTTAACAGATAAAGAAAAAAAATATTTAGACCATTATTCATTAACTAACGAATTTTTAGATGATAAGGAATTGACATCATCAAAAGAATTGGTACAAACAGGTGAAGTTTGGAATTTTGACGGAGCTCCAGGTATACCAAAAATGTCATTTAAATATGAAGTTACTGAACAAAAATTAGATGAGATTATTCATACAGGTTATTTTACAATAAATAATGATGAGTTTTACGGTGAAATATATTGTACATCTGATGGTGATTATTCAGTATGTAATTTTGAGTCTGAAGAAGGCGAGAATTTGTTTGAAAAATATGAAGGACTCGAAAGGGAAATCGAATCTTTTTTATCAATAATTTGTGACCAATTAAAAGAAGAATTAAAAGGATAATATGGAAAAATTAATTAAAAAAATTTTAAAAGAAGAATCTGAAAGATATATGTTTTTCAGTAATTTAGAACAAATGAGAAGACAATGTGACTTATTATTAGATTTAGACCGTAACATGGTTGAAGAGATTCTATCTAATGGTCATGATTGGGCTCAAGACCATATTGCTGAGGCAAAAAACAATATGGACCAAGTATTTGACTTTCTAATGAATGAAACAAAAAAAGATGGTATGGAATTGTCTATGAATATAGATGATGGCGATATGATGGAAAATGACAATGTTTTAGACGACATGTCAATGGCGATTGCCAACGAAGACCCTAATAAAGCCTTGGCATTATATCAAATGAATGAAGGTCGTAAAAAAGCCGGCACAAAACTTTGTTCTCGTGGTAAATCAGCTGCAAAATCTAAATTTAAAGTTTATCCATCAGCATACGCTAACGGTTATGCCGTACAAGTATGTAAAGGAAGAATGCCAGGTTTAGATGGTAAGAAAAAATGTTCATCACCTTATTGTTAAATTAAAATTTTTGTAATATCTTTGTAGACATAAATAAATAAAAAATGTCACTAAAAAGATTAATTGCCCGTTACAAAATTTTTGTTAGAAGTATCAATGAAAGTGAACTTAGAAAACTTCAAAGGACACGTATAAATCAATGTACCGCAATTTGTCGAAGATTGATTCACAATCCTAATTCTGAGTTGTTAATTGCCCCGATTTCTCGTAAAAAATATATTAAAAACGAGCAATATGGTATTTTTATCACTATGGAAGATGGTGAGGTAACAATTACTAACCATACTTATAGTTATTTTATTAAACTACCTGATGTTGATTGGTCAAAATTAAAAGACTTTTTCAAAAAAGAGATGGAAGAAAGGGCTTTACAGATGGAAAAAGATTTAGATGTACAAATCAAACATTCTTTAGAGACTATCTATTCTAAAATTTGTAATTAATTACTCAAAAATAATATCCTCAACTTGAGGATTTTTTTTGATGAAGTGTTTGGTTACGGCTCCTGATATTGCATTTGCAAAATTTTCAGACTTACCTCCAACCTCTCTCCTATCTTCAAAATTAATATGTTCATTATCAAAAGCGTGTCCCCATTCATGTGACAAGGTTCTTAACATATCCGCAAGTAATCTATTTTTAATTAAAACTTTAATAATATGGTTACTTTTTTTATAAGAACCTGTTGTCATTTTACCAACCCTTTTATTTAATAACATGATTTTTATTTCACCTGAAAGTGGCATGATTTTTTGCAATAAATTTATAAAGTCACCAAGGATTGTTAGTTCTTTATTAGTTAAAGTTTTCTTTGGATATTTTAAACAGACTTTCATTTTTTTAATAAATATTTTGTAGAACAATAATTTTGATGTAACTTTACAATATAAACTTAAATATTTATAAGTATGAAATCATCCATCAAATTCTTTTTTGTTTTATTATCAATAGTATTTTTATCTTCTTGTGTTACAAACAAAGAATGTTGTAAGAACACAAAAACGTGTGTAACTCAACCACAAGAAATACATTCAGATGATTGGTATTCTCAACAAACATTGGCAAGGTATCTTAAAAAGTTACCTAAGAGTGAATTTGACAAGTTTGTCGGTCTGTATTTTGTAAGTGATGAAGATTTACAAAAATTAGATTCTTTAACAACTAAATAATATTACTTCGTTGTTTTAATTGAAACAAGATTATTTGTTTTAGCAAAAGTATCTGACAAATCATTATCTTTATTAAAGAAAACCCCGCAATAAAACTTTCTATTTAAGTGGTATGTTTTTAAGAAATTAAAACTTGAGGCATTTTTAAACCCTTTTTTTTCAAGTACGTCTGATAACTCAGGATTTTCAATTTTAATTGATGTGAATTTTTGTTGTCCTGATTCTTGTTTATAAACTTCCATACTTGTTTTATCAAAAATAAAAGTTGTTTCTTGTTTATCCCCAACTTGTTTTGTTGATTTATTTACAAAACTTAGGTTTTTAAATTGGACACCTGGTGAGCTCGGATTATCGGGCTCCATACATGAAAGAGTTATTGGTAATGTGGTTTGTTCATTAAGAAAATGTACTAAATTTTTTAATTGAGATTCTGTTATTTTAATTTTTTTTGACATACTTTCATTTGTTTTGTGAGAAACCATTTTAGGTTTGTTTCCAGTACCTGTTTTAGGATGTGTTTTTTCAGCTCTTCTTTTTTGTTGACATGCATTTCTTTTTTCTGAATCGGACATTTTACCAGCAACTCCCGCAGCCCTACATTTTGGGTACGCTTTGTCACTTGCCTCAGGTCTTCCACAAGGAGGGTGTTTACCATCAACCTTCTTACATATATTCACCCAAGGGCCTTTAGGTTGTTTACTACCTTTTGGTTTCTTTTTTTTACCAAACCAAACGGCTAAGTCTTCATTAACAACATCTTGTTTAGGTGTAATTATTCGACTATGTTTTCCTTTATTTGGATGGTCTTTTTCAACATACCCACTATTTTTAGTTTTGATTTTACCTTTAACTTCTTTTTTAATTACTTTAGTATTGTGATGATGCCCTGAGTGGTCAATAAATGGGGCCAACACATGGTCGTCCCAATCGATATTGCCAAAAGTTAACGGAGGAGTATATTCACCTTCATATCCCGCAGTTGCCTCTTTTATGTCACCTGAAAAATCATTTAATATATCACCATCTTCATCATTTTGAGATGGGTGTTTTTCATAATATTTAGATATTTTTTTAGATACTTTTTCTTTTTCTTCAGCATTTTTAGTGTCTATATTACCATCTAATGCGTCAACATATAACTCAGCATTATCATATCCATTTAATTTTTCGGTAAACGCACCCATTTGTTTCTTTTTCCATATTTTTAAACCTGGGCTTAACGGTATATTATAAAGTCCTGCGGCCGAACTTGAGCTAGTTTCTTTTAAAACCTCCCTGATTTTTTTTATTAAATAGGTTTCTTTCATTGTTAAGTAATATTACTATTTATATAAATATATCATCTATGGATAATACTCATGAAGAAAACACACCAAATCAAACAATTTTTGATACAATAAATTATAATCCAAATGAAGATTTATCTCCTTTAATTAAGAATTTAACTGACCCCCAAAAAAAAGATTTAGTTAAACGTATACTAAATTATTCCTACAAACAAGGTATTTATAATTTATCAGAGTCGGAATTTATTTCTGTACTTATTAGATATTTATAAATAATGGGAAAGTTAATTATTTCAGAATCTGAAAAAAATGATATTTTAAAAAAATATGGTCTATTAACTGAAAAAGTTAATAGGAATTTACCACCTGACATCAAATCGGCGTTATCTAGCGTAGAATCAAAGTATAATGTTTCAATTACTGACAAACACGTTGATGATGAAATGAGTCAAGAGGGTCAGTATTATGAAGATAATGGTGAAGAAAATCAAAAAGCAAGTGCTCAAATTTCAAAATTGTTATCATCATTAAAAAAACAATTTCCTGATTTATCTTCTCAAATAAAAGTTGTGTCCTCATATAGAGGTTATTCAAAACAAGTAGATACTTTTGGGGGAAAAATAAAAAGAGATGGGGGAGTATCACAAAGACAAAGATATTCTGCATTACCGGGATTTTCTCAACATCATACCGGTAAAGCATTTGACATTATAAGTGTAGAACCATCTTGGTGGAATTCACATTCAGATGTTAAAAAATGGGTGGAAAATAATTGTAAAAAATTCGGTTTTAAAGTATCTTATTTAGGTGATGGTACACTACGTAAAGCCGAACCTTGGCATTTATTTTATGTTGGTGGTGAATCAACAGGTAGTAACAGTAAACAAGACGTTATCCCTAACTCTAAAATTGATGATTACTACAAGAGTGATAAAGTAGACCCTAAACTTGAAAAAGAAACCGTAAAACAATTTAAAAAGTCAGGGTGTCAACCAACAAAGTCATATTCAGAGTCTCCAACGGTAGAACAAATTAAAAAAGGAGATGTTGTAATGAGAATTGGTCATATGGGGTCTCCCGTTACCGAAATTCAAAACATCTTAAACCGATTGAACTACGACTTAGGTAAATGTGGAGTTGATGGTTTATTTGGTCCTAAAACTAAAAAAGCATTAGAAACTTTTCAAGAGGACCAATCATTGATTGTATCATCATCGGTAGATAAGAAAACTTTAGAAAGACTACAAGACCCTAAAAAAGTTCAATCAACTCAGTCAGAAACTAATTCAGAAATAACAGGTGATAAAGAATATGTAATTATTAAATCTGATGGTTATAAAGGGAATCAGGTTCACGTATTTTTTGGAGGGTCCCATACATCAGGATATTCAAAGGGTACCGCAAATCGTTCCGCAATGGAAAAATATGTACCATATTTAAAACCTTACAGTAATAATAAAATAATTGTGATTACTCACCATTTTAATAATTTAAATAATGTTAAAAAATACGTGAAAGAAAAATTTGGTGGGGTTGTATCATCAATCGCTGGATTTTCACAAGGTGGTCGAGAAACATGGAACTACGCTCAAGATGGGAGTTTAAAATTAGTCGGTCTGATTGACCCATCAACATATGAAACAGGAATATCTTTTGGACCAAACACTTATTTGGTTTGTGACCCAAAGAATTGGGGAACTACCGGATTTTATGGTCAAACAAGAAAAAGATTAGAATGGTATTGTTCAAATAAAGATAAAGGTTCTTATTCGGGACACGTATTCTGTACCAAAGGATACGCACATATGAATTTCGCAATTCTTAAATATTTCTATGAAAAATTTGGAGATAAGATATGAAAATTAAAGTCACAGAAGAACAATTAAAAAAAATTGTCAATTATAATATCACTGAACAAAATGATAGTAACATTGTTGGTGACTCGTTTATACAAGCAATGCTTGATAGGGTAAAGAAAAGAATTGGCGGTAAATTTGTAAAAAAAGATGGAGATAATTCTTCTGACACATCTACCAATAATGGTTCAGATAATTCATTTGGAACTATATCAGGTGATTTTAAAAAAATGACTGAATTAGTTATTAATAAATTAGAAGGTGGGTACTTTAACCCACAATGGCACAAATCGTCAGGAATGGGTGACTCAGGTGAAACTATGTTTGGAATTGATAGAAAACACGGAGGAACATTAAATACCAGTAATCCCGGTATTGAATTTTGGGATTTAATAGATAAAAATAAAGATAGAAGAGTTTGGAAACGTTATTACAGAGGGGGTAATTTAGAACAAAGATTAATAGATTTGGTAGTTAAAATTATGGAACCTCATTTTAACAAACTTGCAGATAAATACTTATCTCCGGAGGCTAAAAATATTGTTATGAAAAGTAATTCACTATTATTTCATTTTATATACGCGTCTTGGAATGGTTCAGGATTCTTTCAGAAATTTGCAAATGCGATTAATGAGGAAGTGGCAAAAGGTAACACATCTGTATCTGAACTTAAAAAAGTGGCTATCCAATCAAGAAGAAATAGTGCGGTTTCAGGAAGTGCTTCTAAAATTGAAAACATTATGAACAGTTTATCTTAAAATAATTAATTAATAAAATTTAAGGGACTTTGTCCTTTTTTTTATGCTCGTTTATAAAATTTTGTATAATAAAAAAGGTCAGATTTCTCTGACCTTTTTATATTCACATTAGATAAGATTATCTAAGTTCTTGTAAGTCGAATGTACGTACACCGTCAACTGTGATACGTCCGTAGAAACGGTTGTTAACCATCTTCTTAGCGTAACGTGTCATGATACCTTTGATAGGTGTGAAGTTGAATGGGTTGTACATAGTTGGAGTCAACTGAAGTGGTACGTATGGAGCGTAGATATATCCAGTATCCAATAAAGATGTACCTTTATGTCCAATCAACACTTGGTTTGCTGGGAAGTATGGGTCACGATAAACTTGGTAACGACCAGCTAAAGTACCTACTCTTTCAATACCCATGTTGTATTGGTCTTGTTCAGGAGACGCATTTGATACGTGGAAGTATTCCAAGTCATCAAAGATTGCTGAAACCTCAGAAGAAACTACAATCCAGTTAGCTCCACCACGAAGTGTTGACTTGTGAATTTGAGCTGACAATTGGTTAATTGCAGTAATCAAAGTTTGGTTCCAATCCTTTTGAGTGTAAGATGTAGTAGAAGCTAATCTTCTCCATCCGTTGTAGTCCCAACGTAAGTTCCAAGCCGCACCTTTACGTAAGTCACGTAAGATTTCACGGTCGATTTCAGCTGCAACTTGTTCAGACAATAACGCTGTTAATTCAGCTTCAGCATCAATGTTGTGGAATGCCGCAACGTCTTGAGCCAATTCAGGAGACCATTGTGCTCTTAACTTTCTTTCAGTTACAGAAACTGTTACTGACTCCAAGTCAAATGAAACTTCACCAATTTTGTCTTCAAATTCTAACTCTTCATATCTTCTGAAAATAGCGGTAAATGAACCACCTGAAGAACCTGAGAACAAAGTAGTTCCAGAGTATCCATCAGGAGTTGCTTGACCACAGTTAACACACACTGGACATTGTAAATCAACTTCAATAAACATAGCGCCTGTTTGGTCACAAATGTTGTCATAAGTACCACCACCATTTGTTGGCCATGTAGTTGGTGTATTAGTGTAAGTTGGAGATACAATCCCTTGACCGTATTGTTGTGTTACTAATCTAAACAACAATGGAGTTGTTCCGTTAGTAATTGCACATGTCGTAGACGCTGATAAACCTCCAGCCGCGTTTAATGCAGTTGGTAAAATTCTCAAATCAGACAAGAATGTTTCTGAATCAACTTCAGAACCATCAGGTGCGATTAATTTTCCAACACCACTGTACTGGAAACCTGTGATTTTAAGGATTACACGTCTGTTTTCACCAGCAACAATTGCTGAGTTAGTTAACGCTCCACTAGACCAAACTTGAACCGCTGTAGTTGCAGTAACTGCAGACCAACGACCTTTTGAATAGTCAAACAATCCAGGAGGGTCAAGAGCAGCTTCGTTACCTTCATAGAATAAATCATAAAGGTTCTTAGAGTAAGCACCTGCACTTGTACCATAACCGGCATTTGGGTCGCCAGGATAGTTACCTGCAGAACCTACAGGTGCATAGTGGTCGCCACTTCTGTTAGCAGTTCCACCTGAATATCCTTGGATTTTAGGTACGAAGTAGAACAATTTACCAATTGGTAAGTTCATAGCTTGTACAGAAACGATTTCATTCGCTAATAATTTAGAGAATACACGTCTGATAATCGGGAATACAACAGTTTCGAAAGAACCTGATGCTCCGTCTGCAGTAGCTTCGTTAATTAATTGAGACGCTTGGTTCTCATATAATTGTGCTACGTTTTCTTTTAGGTGGCCACGAAGACCTTCAAGGAACCCTAATTTGTCCCATTTGTTAATAGTATCTTCTTTGATAACTTTAAGGTGCTTAAGACCGATGTTACCAACAAGACCTGATTCTAATAATGCTCCCATTTTATTTTTGGTTTTTTATTAATTGTTTATTTTATTATTTTTGTCATTAAGTCTTTCATTCTCATAAACTGAGGATTTTCGTAAGTCTTAGATTCAATTAAGTTTTGAGCCGACCCTGTAATTACTGGTTCGTTGTCCATAACTTTTTCTATTGACTCAGTGATTTTTCCTTTAGTAGTTGATGATAATTCGTCCTTAATAGTTTTGTATAGATTTTTAGATTCTTTAAGTGTTTCCACAGAATCAAATCTTCTCAAAACATTTATTTTTTCTTGTTTTGATGTTGTGTGTTCAGTAAATAATCTTGTAGTGTAGGCTAAATTTGAATTGAATACAGCAACTTCGTTAAGTTTGTCTCTGAAAATATTCAAAGCTTTTCTGTACTCTTCATTTTTAGTTCTCAACATTTCTACTTCTTCCATCAAAGAATAATGTTCTTCAATATTAATATTGAATGCTGAATGAGCTTTTGGTTTTGGTAGACCACCTTTTCTGAATTTTGAACCTGAACCTAATGTACGAGAAGCTTCTTTAAATTCACCTTTCTTCATCTTTCCAGTTGATTCTTTGTATTCAAACTTTGGTTTACCTGTACCTTTTGTAGGATTAGCGGCTTTCATTTTTTCTTTAAATCCACCAGCAGTTTTCTTGTAAGAGAATTTTGGTTTTCCGATTTTACCACCCTTACCAACTTTTGGTTTAGTAGTTTCATGCATCATTTCTTCTGTATATTCTTCAGATTGATAATCCATTTCTTCTAAATCGTCCATAGGTAATTCTCCGTATTCGTCGTCTTCTTCTTCTTCCTCATACTCAAAATCCATGTCTCTTTCATAGAACATTCCACCAGGTCTTTCTTCTTTTGGAGGAGAAGGAAGTTCATCATCATCATCATCTTCATCATCCATGTGAAGTTCATAAATAGTTTCTTCTAATTCTTCTTCTTCACCGTCTCCAAACATTTTGTCAGCAATAACTGGTGCTGCAGCAATTGCCATATCAGCCGCCAAACCTTGCCATTGTTCTTCCATTTCACCTGTTTCGTCGTCCATAGAAATTTCATAGATAGTTTCTTCCAACTCTGATTCGAATTCTTCATCGTCATCATCGTCTTCTTCACGAGATTCGTTCATTGAAATAAGGTACTCATCGTCACCGTCTTTCAAATGCGCATACTCCCCGTCTTTTTGGATTTCAACCTCATCTTCTGGTTTCATTTTTTTGAAAACTGTTAATAATAAATCTTGAGTTTCTTCAGAATCAGGCATTTGTGTGAAGTCAATAACTTCATCATCTTGTCCCATTTCATCTTCAAAATCTTCTTCATCTTCCATTTCAAACTCATCAAATTCTTCTTCAGAATCTTCTTCATCTTCCATTTCAAATTCATCAGATTCTTCTTCTTCTGATTCTTCGGATTCTTCGAAATCCTCTTCTTCAAAATCTTCAGTTTCCTCTTCGTCAGCCTCTTTTAAAGACTCCTTTACTAGCTCGCTAATTTCTTGCTTCATTGTTGACTCAAGTATTTCTTTTGCGTTTTCATTGATAGCTTCTTCCAAATTTTTTAATTGGATTACCGCTTCTTCAACTAAGTTTTTATTTTCTGCCATTTTTTGCATTTTTTGATAAATATTCGGCACTTTAGAAAAATTCACAACATTATGTAAATAAAATAAAAAAGGAGGGTTTCCCCTCCTTTTTGTAAACTTTAAAAATTAATACTTATTCGAAAATTTCATCAATCTTACTTTCAGCGACTGACGTAATTCTCCAATCATAAGAGAATGATTCATAAGCTTTAGTAACTTTAGCTTCAACATCTGTGACGTTGTAACCTTTAACTAATTTTTCTTCTCTTACTTTTTTTATTTTACCTGAATTTTCATCGGGTAAATCGTACTGAATTTTTGCAACAAAATATTTTTCGTCCATTTCCATAATAAATTATTTTGATAAATAATCGTTAAGTTTTTTCATTAAATCAAGTGATTTTGTTGTTGACCTTTCAGCTTTTTGTAATTGTTCTTCTTGTAAATTTTCTTCGTACTTGTGTTTATCAGCCATGTCTTGGAAAAGATATGCTCCTGGAGTAGATGGTGATGAAACTAAATCAAAACAAATTAATTCAAAATCTTCTTGTACTTCATTCTGTTCACCTTTTTTAACTAATGAACCGACACCTCTTGATGATATTCCTAATGTAACTCCTTGTCTTAAAAGATTGGCCGCTTGGTCACCCTTTGTTGATACAATTCCTCTTTCGTGAAATCCAGGGGATGTCAAAAGTTTTAATTTACCAAGTAGGATATGTCCATCCCACCACATTTCAGTGATAATATGAGAAACTCTATCTAAATCAATTAATGATGATTCAGGATGGTTTAATTCCGAAAGAGCAGTTCCTTTTGATATATAATTTTTTTTATAATTTTCAACTTCTCTTTTTAATATTTTTTCAGGATAAATTCTACCATTTCTGTTTGGTGTATTATATTTTTGTAAAACAGCATAGAATTCAAAAGGTTTTGAATAATCTAAAGCTGATTTACTTTCTTGTATTACCGCCAAGTTACGCGACTCTGTTGGTGAGATATATCCCGCGTCCATTTCTATCAGTATTCCTTTACCTGAATCTTTTGGACCTAAAATTTTCAAATCTTGCATTGTGAATTTTATAAATAAATATTATTCACTTTTGTTTTGTTTGTTTTAGTTAAGTTAAAAACAAAATTTTTGTTGTTTTTAAAATTTTCCGAATCAATTAAATCAATAATTGTTTTAACAAAATCTTTAATTATTGGAGATTTGAAATCATTTATATTTTTAATATAGAAAGTTATTTCTAAATTCATAAAAGAACTTTTATTCGACGAAAGTCCACTACTTCTCAAATCTGTATCTACTATAAAATTAGTATCAATAAAATCAAAATTTAATATTTCATAAATTGTGTGTCTAATTGACCTGTTAAAATTCATAACAATTCTTTCCCAATTTTCCTCATCTTTCTTTGGAGTTAACCATGATTGTATATTTATATAAAAAGATTTTAAATTTTTAGAATCTACTGTTCCATAATTTGCCTTGAATTTTTTGTACCCTTTGACAGATACCGATTTTCCCTTCTTCATTTGTGTTCATAATTCATACGTTTATTTTTGGAAAATATAATAAACTTTAATATTTTTGTCAAAAAGAAAAAATGCTAATTGTAAAAGTAAAAAATCAAAACATTGAAAAGGCTTTGAAAGAACTTAAAAGTAAAGTTATCAAAGTTAAACAAGTTAAAGAGTTAACTAAAAGAAAGTATTTCGCTAAGAAAAGTACAATTAAAAGAGAGGAAAAAAGAAAGGCTATTTACCTACAATCAAAATTAGAGAACCAAATGTGAATTTAGTTCTTTAATTTTAATTAATTCGTTAACTGAAAAAATTGTAGATGTGACTTTTTCTTTAGTCTCATTTATTTTTTTCTTAGTCTCTTCTTCTGTTTCTGACTCAATAAGGGAATTTAATTTAGATATAACTTGTTCTTTTTCCTCGTTAAATTTAATTTTTAAAACGTCTTCATTTTCTTTAAGTAATGAAATGACCTCTTTTTGAGTCGATTCGTCTAAGTTAGATAGATATTTTGAGGCTACTGAGTTTGCAATTTTCTTTAAAGATGATATAGGTAATTTAGGAGTAGTTTTTTTTGTTTGTTTTTCTTTCATTAGATTTTCAACAACAATTTTTCTACTTTCAATCCTATCTTCAATTTTATTAATATTTGTGTTTAAAATTTTATCTATGTGAGAATATTCTGACTCAGATAATTCATTCTTTAACCATTTATTTAATTTTTCTAAATGGTTATTTGGGATAATAATGTCTTTAGTTTCTTTGATAACTTCATCAACAAGAATATTAGCACTATCTTTATCTAAACCTAAATTTTCATTTAATTTATCATAAATGAAAAATAAAGTTTTAGTTTCTTCAGAATTCAAAACTAAATCTTTGAATTGTTTCATGTCTTTAGTTAAATTCTCACTAACAAATGAGTTAACTAATTTTTTTTCTATTGCCGTTTTATAAAGTCCAAATTTCATAACTATAAATATTATTACTTTAGTAATCTTTCCAAAGTGTCATTTATTTCTTTCATAGAATCTTTGTTTTTTTCAAAGTCCACAAACTCATCATCATCTCTAAGAATTTTTTCAAGAATTAAATCTTTATTCTTAGGATTTAAATTTTCAGGTACCGTTGGGGGAGCTTCTCCTCCTGGTGGAGGTGGTGGTGGAGGTATTTCTCCACCAATTGGGGATTCACCTCCCATATCCGAAGGGGCTCCACCTTCTGATGGTGCTGATGGGGAACCTCCAGACTCTCCTTCTTTTTTACCGTATAGTTTATCAATATTATCAAATAAACCTGTTTTAACAATAACTTCAGCAGTTTTCTTAAGCTCTTCACCAACCGCCTTTTCAATACGTTGTTGTTGGATGTCAAGTTTGATTTCTTCGTCAGAAAATCCAAGTATATGTTTTTTAGCCCAAGACTGTGATACCGCAGCGATTCCTGAACCAGGGTCTGCAACCATATCTTTGTAAAGAAGTATTTTTTCTTTCCAAATATCTACCATTAACAAGTCGGCCTGTTTAGATGGGTTTGTTAACGATAACCTAAAATTGGATAATTCGTCCTCAAACCCTAACATAAACAAGTGAATAATACAAATTTTGTTAAGTTCTTGCAACATACTCTTTTGGATTCTGTTGATTGTTCTTGCAAAACGAATATCCTGTAATGCCAAGTTTTTACCATCACCCACAACTTCCTCAAATCCTAAGAAAGCTTTAGGTACACGTAACGCAGTTAATAATTTCTTTTGAATGTATTCAATATCTGCAATTTCAGAAAGGTTTTGAGCCCCTGGTAAAGTCTCAATTGGATTAGCCGCTGCGGGGTCTCTAACAGGAATAAAATAATCTTGGTCAACCGCCATTTGATTAAATCTCATATCAACATTACCTGTTTTAGAATCAACAACTTGGTCTCTTTTAAACTTATTTGCAACTCTTTGGATATATGGCTCAACGTCTTTATCATCCATGTTTCCAACAAATACTTTAAACACACGTCTTTCAGGTGCTCTTGAAGTTCTATAAATTAACATAGCGTCCTCAGATAACAATAATTGTTTCCAAATACGACGAGCCTTTTCTAACATGGATGTACCATAAGGTAATCTTCTGTCATCACCCAATAATCTAAAGTGAGCGATTTCCCATGTATTGAATTCCATGTCCTTATTTTTCCATGTAAATTTCAAATGTTTTTTAGTTGGGTCCTCGTCAATTGATTTACCTTTAGCTGTCATACCTCTTTCTAATCTTTCAATTTCAACGATTGGTAATTGCATACAACCAATTACACCTTTTTCTGGGTCTAATTTGATATATACAAAGTTATCACCATACTTACATGTGTTTCTTGTCCACATTGGTAAGTTTGTATTGATATCTAAAATATTATTAAACAAATCAGCTAATATTGATTTTATTCTGTTTGATTCAGAATAAATTTGTAACATAAAACCATCCTCATTTACAGTTGTTGACTCTTCAGCGTAGATATCTAACGCTGCCGATATTTCAGGAGTAAATTCCATGGACTCGTAATCATAAAAGGCCGACAATCTTGTTGGTTCATAATATGTTGCTTGAGTATATAAATTATTTTCAATTTTAGTCCATTGATTCGAAAGATAAAAAGTTTGTTGAGCTTGTAACAACTCTTTTTCATACTCTCTTTTTGAAGTTGTTTTTAGAAGTTCTTTTTTGTCAAATTTTAAACTAGGATAATCTTGATTCAATAAAGAATTTGGACCAAACGCCTGTGTCAATCTTTGCCAAACTGTAAAATTTTTTTCTGCCATACTTAAATATAAATACTTTCAAATTAAATTAAAGATTAAGGGCTAATTGTAACTGTAACTCCTTTACCATTTAAACTCGTAACTGCCGCATCGGATGTTGCAGTTCTAGTCCCATTAAGATATATAGCTATAGTAGACCCACATGATGTCCAAGTCACCCCACCTGAGTAACTGTCCATATCAATTAATAAATTATTAATTTCATTACTTGATAAGTTATTTGATAACGGTGTGTATAATACAAAGTAATTTAATTGTATTGACCCCCAATTAATTGTCGCTGGAGTATATGATAAAGTAACTGATGTCGCATTATTTGAATCAAGTGAAAATATACAGTTAGGAAAATCGGTAATATTATTAAATATATTAATTAAATCACCTGTTAAAGTTCCTCTTATATCCACGTTAAAGGTACTTCCGCTTATAATAGGTATTGTTGCAGTATCGGCACTTAATGATGTCGAGTTACCTTTTAATTGTAATATACTATATCCCGCTCTTGGTAAATCCGATAAATCCCCTACCAATACTCCATTTGTAGTTATTGTCAAAGAATTAATGGAGTATGGTATGTCTGATAAATTACCATATAATGAATTATTTCCATCAATATATAATGTCGTAATAGTATTTGGTAAATTAATTACATCACCAGTGATTGTATTATTCCCATAAATAAATACATTAGTTAAATTTGGGAAATTAAAGTCAGAAGTATTACCACTTAGAGTATTTGAACCTACAACACTTATTTGAGTTACTGACGTTGGAAGGGTTGATACGTTTCCTGATACAGTATTAGACCCCCAAATAACAACGTTTTGTATTGACGTTCCGGATAACACCGAAATATCTCCAGTCATAGTTGTATACCCCGCATTACCAATATATAACGCTTCAATTGATTGAGGTAATTCATTTAAATTTGGTGATGTGGTATAATCATATTTAACATTTAAAGTAGTTAAACTACTAAGAGAGGTTATATCACTCATTTGACCAACTAACCTACCATAACTAATTGTCAATGAGGTCAATAAACTTAAATTACCAATTTCTTGGGTATCAATTTCGATAACACTTGAAGTGACCGGAGAAGTATTTGAATAATTGAGGAAGGTTACATTTCCATAATAATTTATTGTTATTTGCCCGGTGTAAGTCGTTGAGTAAGTATGGGATTTGCTATTTGATAAAGTTGTTATTGAACTTGTGTTACCGTCACCCCAATCAACATAACCACCAATAGAGGTTAAAATAAAACTAAAAGTTATCGAATCAAGACCAATCGCATCAAATACAAATTGATTCAATGGGATTGGTGATGTTGTTGGCGTAATACTTGGTGTTGGGGTGTTTGTTGGAGTAATAGTTGGTGTAGGAGTATTTGTTGGGGTAATTGATGGTGTGGGAGTTGGTGACGCATTTATTGAATTAGCGAATGGGTTTCTTCTAATTGAGAATTTATCATTCTTTTGAACTCTATAGGTATTTAAACCAACACCAGGT
>Ga0315899_10002169_pt1 | contig 21911 bp, 21 predicted proteins | sample LakEriMetagenome_2_FD_203518 | JGI IMG/M metagenome (GOLD analysis project Ga0315899, IMG submission 203518) | Freshwater fungal communities from buoy surface, Lake Erie, Ohio, United States - Buoy 4 MA112 | ecosystem: Environmental > Aquatic > Freshwater > Lake | place: USA: Lake Erie, Ohio... | reverse complement strand
AACCCGTCGTGGACGCACTACGAGGCGGCGTTGGCCGCGCTCGAAGGGGGGCCGTGCCTGCTCTTTCCCAGCGGCATGGCGGCCACGGCCGCGCTGCTGGCCACGATGGTCCCGCCCGGCGGCACGCTGCTCATGCCGCAGGAGTGCTACTACACCACGCGCGTGATTGCGTCACAGCCGTTCGACGGCGCGTGGTTCGCGTCGCAGGGCATTCGGGTGATCATGGCGCCGACGGCGGGCGATGGGCTGCGTCGCGCCCTCGACGAGGCGGGGCCCGGTGGCGTCTCGCTGCTCTGGCTCGAGTCGCCCACCAACCCGGGGCTCGACGTGTGCGACATCGCCGCCCTCGCGGCGCGCGCCCACGAATTGGGCGCACTCGTGGCCGTGGACAACACCACCGCCACCCCGCTGCTGCAGCAGCCGCTCGCGTTGGGGGCTGACTTCTGCGTGGTCTCCGACACCAAGGCCATGACGGGGCATGCCGACCTGGTGCTGGGGCACGTGGCGGCGCGCGATCCGCAGCACGTGGAGTCGCTGCGGCTCTGGCGCACGCGCATGGGGGTGATTCCCGGTCCCATGGAAGCCTGGCTGGCGCACCGGTCGCTGGGCACGCTCCACGTCCGGCTCATGCAGCAGTGCCGATCGGCCATGCAGGTGGCGCAGTTCCTGGCGGCGCACGACCGCGTGCGGGGCGTGCGCTATCCCGGGCTGCCGCACGATCCATCGCACGCCATTGCCGCGACGCAGATGGCCGCCTTCGGCTGTGTCGTGAGCTTCGAACTGGAGAGTGCCGACGCCGTCGCGCGCTTCTTCGCGCAGTCGCAGCTGGTGTACGAGGCCACGAGCTTCGGCGGGCTGCACACGAGCGCCGAACGCCGCGCGCGCTGGGGTGGCGATGTGGTGTCGGAAGGGTTCGTGCGCATGAGCGTGGGGCTGGAAGACGTGCAGGACCTGCTCGCCGATCTGGCCGCGGCGCTTCGTTGATCACCTCCTGAGTCGACCATGGATCGTCGCCATTTCCTGAACACCGCCGGCGCGGTCGCCGCCGGGGCGGCGCTCGTGCCGCACGTCACCCACGCGGCGGAGCCCGCCGACGTCACCGACCCCACCACGGCCGCCGCACAGCCGCCTGCCTTCGCCTTCGAGGAGGCCACGGCTGCCGGGCTGCTCGCGCGCATGCAGGCCGGCACGCTCACGTCGAGTACGCTCACGGCCGCGTATCTCGCGCGCATTGCGGCTATCGATGCGGCAGGCCCCCGGCTGCGCAGTGTGATCGAGGTGAACCCCGACGCCATGGCCATGGCGCGCGAGCGCGACGCCGAGCGCCGGGCGGGCCGTGTGCGTGGCCCGCTGCACGGGTTGCCGGTGCTGGTGAAGGACAACCTCGACACCGCCGACCGCATGCAGACCACGGCCGGTTCGCTGGCCCTGGTGGGCACGCCGGCGCCGCGGGATGCTACCGTGGTGGCGAAGCTGCGCGAGGCCGGCGCCGTGCTGCTGGGGAAGACCAACCTCAGCGAGTGGGCCAACTTCCGCAGCACGCGCTCCACCAGCGGCTGGAGCGGACGCGGGGGGCAGACGCGGCACCCGTACGTGCTCGATCGCAATCCGTGCGGATCGAGCAGCGGCACGGGCACCGCCATTGCCGCCAACCTCGCCGTGGTGGGGATCGGCACCGAGACCGACGGCTCCATCATCTGCCCGAGTGCCATCTGCGGCCTGGTGGGACTCAAGCCCACCGTGGGGCTCGTGAGCCGGGCCGGCATCATCCCCATTTCGGCGTCGCAGGATACCGCCGGTCCCATGACGCGCACGGTGGCCGACGCGGCGCTGGTGCTGCAGGTCATTCGCGGGGCCGATGCGCGCGATGCGGCCACCGCCGACGCGGCGCGTCACACCGACGACTACCTGGCCGCGCTGGACCCGAACGCGCTGCGTGGTGCGCGCATCGGCGTGGCGCGCAACATGGCCGGCTTTCATCCGGCGGTCGACGCTGCCTTCGACCGCGCCCTGGCCGTGATGCGGAAGGCTGGGGCCACCATCATCGATCCGTGCAACGTGCCCACCGTGGGCAAGTACGACGCCGCGGAACTCGAGGTGCTGCTGTACGAGTTCAAGGATGGCCTGACCGCGTATCTCGCCTCGCGGGGCGACACGGTGGCGCACCACACGCTGGCGGAGCTCATGGCGTACAACACGGCGAACGCCGGCAGCGAGATGCCGTGGTTCGGGCAGGAGCTGTTCGAGCAGGCCGCGGCCAAGGGCCCACTGACCGACACGGCGTATCGGGAAGCGCTCGCGACCTGCCGACGGCTCTCGCGTGACGAAGGGCTCGATGCCCTCTTTCGCGAGCATCAGCTCGCGGCCGTGGTGGCGCCCTCCAACGGGCCGTCGTGGCCCACCGACTGGATCAATGGCGACCGCTACAGCGGCGGGAACGCGAGTGTCGCCGCCGTGGCCGGCTATCCGTCGCTCACCGTGCCCATGGCCTACGTGCAGGAGCTACCGCTCGGCGTGTCGTTCATCGGCCTCGCCTACAGCGAGACGCAGCTGCTGGCGCTGGGGTATGCCTTCGAGCAGCAGACGCGCGTGCGGCGCCCCCCGCGCTTCCGCCCGACGATGGCCGGCTGACCTGCTGTGGACCTTCTGTTGATCTCCTGATGACCGACGAACGCTCCCCCGCCCCGGCGCCGGCGCGCTCCGCGACGAGTGGCCCGCCTCCCGCCGCGATCGGCAGCCTGTTGCTGGCCGTCGCCGTGGGCGTGGGGGCCTGGTACTGGTTTGGCCGCGCCGCCGATGCCGGTGTGCGCCGGCTCGAACGGCTCGATGCCATGCGCGCCTATTGCGAGCGATTCTACGCGCAGGCCCGCGACCGGAACGACACGATGCGTGTGGATCGCGCCGCCGTTCCCGACACGGTCGATGCGGGATCGAAGGATGCGTTCGATCGGTGCGGTGATTTCCGCGGCCCCAGCGTGCCCAATGCGCTGCCCAATCCGCGCGAGATGAATGGTCAGGAGATGCCTCGCGGACTGCGGTGACCCGCCATCCGTCATAAAGAACGCTTTCCCTGGCCTCATCGTGCTGCTGGACACGGTCGTGGAGGCGGTGGCACCAACGGAGGACCGGGGACGCGGTGGCGGGGACGCGGTGGTACCAACGGAGGACCAGGGACGCGTTGGCGGGGACGCGGTGGCACCAACGGAGGACCAGGGACGCGTTGGCGGGGACGCGGTGGCACCAACGGAGGACCAGGGCCGCGTTGGCGGGGACGCGGTGGCACCAACGGAGGACCAGGGACGCGTTGGCGGGGACGCGGTGGCACCAACGGAGGACCAGGGACGCGTTGGCACGGACGCGTTGGCGGGGACGCGTTGGCGGGGACGCGTTGGCGGGGACGCGTTGGCGGGGACGCGTTGGCGGGGACGCGTTGGCACCGACGCGGAGGAACGCGGGTACCTACGCGGGCACCTGCGCGGGGCAGTCGCCCGTGGTTGCTGCGTGGGGGCAACGCGTTACGGCGCGCGTCGTCGCCCGCGCTGCTCCGCGTCGGTGCCAACGCGTTCCTGCCAACGCGTTCCTGCCAACGCGTTCCTGCCAACGCGTTCCTGCCAACGCGTTCCTGCCAACGCGTTCCTGCCAACGCGTCGGTGCCAACGCGTCGGTGCCAACGCGTCGGTGCCAACGCGTCGGTGCCAACGCGTCGTCCGTTGGTCCGGACCGGCCGCTCCCGCGTCGACAGGCAACAATTCCCCCCAGTCCGGTGTTCTTGGGGCATGCCACTGTTTGTCGCCATTGTGCCCGTGCTGCGGGTGTCCGATGTGGAGCGCAGCATCGCCTGGTATACGGCGAACCTCGGGTTCGTGCCGGAGCCGTCGCCGAGTGCGCCGCCGTTCGAGTCGTGCATCCTGCGTCGCGATGCCACCGAACTCGTGCTGCGCCGCGCCGTGGCACCGCTTGCCAAAGCGCGGGACTCCTACGAGTGGGACGTGTACATCCGGCTGTCGGGCAATGAACTCACCAGCCTGCTCGATCACGCGCGCCGGCGCACGCCGCTGGTGCGCGGTCCCGAGGTCATGCCCAACGGCACCGTGGAGTTCGACTTGGAAGACCCCGACGGCTACCGTGTGTGTGTGGCCGAGGCGCTCAGTGATACCCGCGGATTCCCGCGCGCGGTGCGCTGACGCAGGAACGACCGCAGCAGCGGGGCCTGCGCACGGTCAGGCGCCGGCGAGCAGGTCGATCGTGGCCGCCGTGAGATAGCGCAGCCCCACCTCGAGGGCGCGTTCGTCCACGTCGAATCGGGGATGGTGGTGCGGGTGCACGATGCCCGCCTCCGCGTTGCCGGCGCCCACGAAGGCAAAGACGCCGGGCGCCCGTTGCTGATAGGCGGAGAAGTCCTCGCCGCCCATGGTGGGGCGCAGGTCGACCAGCGTGTCCGCCCCGAACGTGCGCGCCACCACCTGCTGCAGTCGCTCGGCCAGGGCGCGGTCGTTCACGACGGGGCGATAGCCACGCTCATAGTGGAAGGCGACCGTGGCCCCGAACGCTTCGGCAATGCCGCGAATGACCCGCTCCATGGTGGCCGGCACGCTGACGCGCAGCGTGGGCTCGAAGGTGCGAACGGTGCCGGCGAGGTAGGCGCTGTTGGGGATCACGTTGAACGCGCTGCCGGCGATGAACTGCGTGACCGACAGCACCACGGGGTCGAGCGGGTCCACGGTGCGGGTGACGACCTGCTGCAGCGCCGTGACCACCTGGGCGCCAATGGCGATGGGATCGACACACTCGTGCGGAATGGCCGCATGCCCGCCCTTGCCGGTGATGGTGCAGTGGAAGTTGTCGGGGGCCGCCATGGCCGGGCCGGCCAGAATGCCAATGCGCCCCACGGGCATGGGGGCCCAGAGGTGCAGGCCGATGACCTGATGCACCCCGTCCATCACGCCCGACTGCACCAGCGATTCGGCGCCGCCGGGGGACAGCTCTTCGGCGTGCTGAAAGATGAAGCGTACCGTGCCGGGCAGCTGCGCCGCGTGCTGCGCGAGCACCGTGGCCAGCCCCAGCACGATGGCGGTGTGGCCGTCGTGGCCGCAGGCGTGCATGGCGCCGTCGCGGGTGCTGCGATACGCGTGCGTGTTCTCCTCGTGAATGGGGAGGGCATCGATATCGGCGCGCACGGCGATGGTGGGCCCCGGCCGCGCGCCGCGCAGCTCGGCCACGACGCTCGTGGGGGTGGGACGGCTGATGACGAGCCCCGGCACCTGGGCGAGCGTGTCGGCTATGAAGCGACTCGTATCGACCTCGTGGAAGGCCACTTCCGGGTGCTGGTGGAGGTGGCGGCGCCAGCGCACCACCTGCGGGGCCATATCGGCGGCGGCGTCGAGCCACGGGGCCGCGGTGCGAAGATCGGGGAGTTCCTGCAGACTGGTCATGCCGAACCCGGAAAAGTCGGGGATCGAGGGCACGGGTGTAACCGGACCCGTGCTGATCGCGTACGTTGCAGTATGCCTTGGATTCAACCTCCCGCGCCACCCGCACCCCCGGAGGCGCCCGCTGCGGCGCAGCCGGTCGCCATCGATGTCGGTACCACCGACGCCATTCCCGTGGCGCAGCCGCGCACCGCCGCCGACGTGGAGGCGCTGCGCGCCAAGCGTTCGGAGCTGTCGCGGCAGATCGAAAGCGCGGTCAGCCGGCGCAAGGGGGTGGAGCGCGACCTGCTCAAGGCCAACGAAACGACCCGGCCGGGGCTGGAGGCGCGGCTCAAGGTGCTCGACGCGCGCATCGTGCAGATCGAGCAGGAGATCGCCGCCAACGGGCGGGCGTTGGCGGCGGCGCCGCTGGCGCTGGCGGCGGCCGAGGCCGCGGAGGCGCCGGTGCGCTACGGGCCGTTCTCCTCCGATCAGCTGACGGGCATTTCCATTGTGGGCACGCTCACGGTGCTCATGCCGCTGGCCATTGCGGCCGCGCGCGCCATGCTCATTCGCGCCCGTCAGCCCAAGCTCACGCCGGAGATTCTCGAGGCCACGCGCCGCATGGAGCGCATGGAGCAGGCCATCGACGCGGTGGCCGTGGAGGTGGAGCGCATCAGCGAGGGGCAGCGGTTCGTGACGCAGCTGATGGCGGCGAAGGAGAAGGACGGCGCGCGGCTGTCGTCGGGCGGCGGGACACACTGACGACCGGAAACCTCGACGACGCACTGCCAACTCCCCGCCGTCTGCGGGGAGTTCGTCGTGCGCAGTGCGCGTCGTCAGTCGTCAGTACGTCCTACGCCGGCAGATCATCCGCGGTGCGATCGCCGAGGAGCCGCGGCGTGCCCAGCCATGGCGCGGCGGCGGGGCGTACCGCGGTGCCGCGCAGGCGCTCGTAGTTCAGGCGGAAGAGCGCGACGAGTGCGGGAAGGTCGTGCTCGCTGCGCACCCGGAAGCTGATCCACCCGGAGTGGGGGAGGGTGCGGTGGGCGCTGGCGCGCCCGGCCGCCACGAGATCGCGGCGCAGGCGGACGCTCACGAGCAGGTCGGCGACGCCGCCAAGGTGCAGGTGTCCGATCTCGCGGGTGCCAAGTCGGAACTCGATGCCCCCGAACCGGTGCGGGAGCGTTTCCACGCCATCCCACTGGCGCAGAATGCTGGTGAGCTGCGCGCTGAAATCGGTGGCGCCCATGCGTGGACCCCGGAGCAAGATGTGGACCGACATGTCCTTCTCTTGTCCTTGAGCATGCGGCTGCCCAGCGGCAGCGGCAAGCAATTGGCATCCGGCGGTGTGTAACGACTCGACGATGGCGTTCGACCACGGACCAACGGCGGGTGGTGACTTTCATCTGAAAGCTTCGTACACTATTCTTTCAATCATGCGTACTGCAGCAGGACCGGCGGCTGCCCCCGACGCGGGGCTCGTGGTGGCCAAGGCGCTCATGTCGGCGGCCGCCCGATTGGGGCTGAGCAACCGGCAGGTCGCGAGCATCATCGGTACCAGCGAGGCCTCGGTCTCGCGGCTGCAGCGCGGGCGCTCCATCGATCCGCGCAGCAAGGAAGGGGAGCTCGCCCTGCTGCTGGTGCGGCTCTTTCGCTCGCTCGACAGCCTCGTGGGTGGCGATGAGCCGCAGGCGCGCGCGTGGCTGCACGCCATGAACGATCACGTGGGCGGCATCCCGGCCGAGCGCATTACCACTGTCGAGGGGTTCGTCGATGTCGTCCAGTATCTGGATGCAATGCGCGGGCGCCTCTAGGCGGCAGTTGCTGCAGGCGGTGCCGTGGCGCGTGGTGGAGTCGCAGCATCGGGTCTCGACGCGCAAGCTGGTGGATTCGGCGGCTGAACAGGAACTGCTGGAGGCGCTCGTGGATGGGGTGAAGCCGCCCTCCGTCGGCGGGCCGCGGCTGCACTACCTGCTCTCTACCCCCTTTCGCTATCCGCCGCTGCGGCATGGGTCGCGCTTCGGCACGCGCACGGAGCGTGGCCTCTGGTACGGTGCCCTGCTGCCACGCACGGCGTTCGCGGAGGTGGCGTACTACCGTCTGTTGTTTCTGGCCGGGTCGCACGCGGCGCTTCACGTGGTCATGACGGAGCTGTCGGCATTCACGGTGCGCATGCAGAGCCGCGCCGGGGTGCATCTGGATGCGGGCCCCTTTCGCGCGCACCGGGCGGCGATTTCTTCGCCCGTATCGTACGCGGCGTCACAGGCGCTGGGGCGCGACATGCGCGACGCCGGGGTGGAGCTGTTCCTCTATGCCTCGGCGCGTGATGCCGAGGCCGGGCTCAACGTGGGCGCGTTCACGCCGGCGGTGTTTCGGGCGGCGAAACCGCAGCACTTTCAGCGGTGGCACTGCACGGCAACTCCCGCCGCGGTCGAGTTCGTGCGGCGCGATCTCTCGGGAGAGCGGGAGCGCTACGAGTTTCCGCGGGCGCAGTTCCTGGTGGCGGGGGCGTTGCCGGTTCCGGGCGTGTAGCGGGCGCCCCCCTATCGTCGCCGCCGAGCGGCGCGCATGCTTGAGGCATCCGCTGCACCATCCCACCCCTGCCTCTTGCGCCGTTCCCCGACCATGCCTGTGTCCGGTGCCGGTGCCGCGCTGAAACGGCGGCCATCATTCGTCCCGAAGATTGCGCTGGTGCAGAGCCTCTGGCTGGCCGGTACCCTGCTCGTGGTCGCGCCGGTGGCGCCGGCGCAGTCGGTCATGGCGCAAGCCGCGCCTCCCGCGCCGGAGCGCGTCTCCGCGCCTGACGGGTGGGTGGGCACGTGGCGTGGGGTGCTCACAGCCTACGGCGCGGTGGACAGCGTGAAGATCACCGTGCCGGTCACGCTCACCATTACGCCGCTTGCGGAAGCCGGGGCCTATCGCTGGCGGCACGTGTATGCCAACGACAGTACGCGCAACGTGAAGGACTATGTGTTGCGCACCCTGAACGCCGCGGCGGGACGCTATGCCACCGATGAAAACAACGGCATCGTGCTGGACGAGCAGTTCATCGGGGGGATGCTGGTGAGCGTCTTTCAGGTGGGCGAGCAGGTCATCGAGAACCGCACCGAGGTGCGGGGGGACACGCTCGTGCAGGATCTCATCGCGTGGCGACGCGCGCCGGTTCGGGAAACACGGGGCGCGGGACCCAACGGCGAGCAGGGGGTCCCCGTCACGTCGTTTCGCGTGACGAGCCGGCAGCGGTCGGTGCTGGTGCGCGTCGCACGCTGAACAGCCGCACCGGAAAACGACATCGGGGGCGCCGCACCGCGGTCGCCCCCGAATCGTTTCACCGCACTACTGCGGTCTGCCCTCTGTCTCGTTCCTGCCGTCTCCCGTCTGCTGTTCGGCACGGAGCATCAGGCATGCACCACGGTCAGACCGGGAACAGCATCTCGCGGTAGCGCGGCAGCGGCCACTGGTCGTCGGCAATCGACAGCTCCAGCGCGTCGCTCGCCTCGCGCACTTCCGCCATCGTGTCGCACGCGGTCGTGGTGAGATACACGCCCTGCGCGGCGAGATCGTCGTGCAGGTGCTCCGCCTTGGCCGTCACCTTGGCCAGCTCGGCCCGCTTGGTCTGCAGCGTGGTGACCAGCTTGGAGGTGGCGTTGGCCGCGTTGATGATGGGCTGCATGTTGATCCCCGCCGACGCGCCCTGACCGGCCGCGCCCGCGAGCTGCCCGAGGTAGGCGTACGCCGCCGGCAGCACCTGCGTATCCACGATCTGCTGCAGCGTGTGCAGCTCGATGAGGATGTCCTTCACGTAGCGCTCGAGACGCACGTGGTAGCGGCTCTCGAGTTCGACCTGCGTGAGGATGCCGGTGTTGTCGAAGAGCGCCTTGGCGCCGTCGCTCAGCAGCTGGGCGAGCGCTTCGGGGGTGCGACGCAGGTTGAGGAGCCCGCGACGGTTGGCTTCCACCACCCACTCGTCGGAGTAGTTGTTGCCTTCGAAGCGCACGGCGGCCGTTTCCTTGAACGCCTTGCGCACCACGGTGAACGCGGCGTCGTCGGTGCTCTTGGCGGTCTTGATTTCCTTCTTGAGCTCTTCGATGAGTTCGCCAATGGCCTCGGCCACCGCGGCCTGCAGCAGCATGACCGGGAAGGCGATGCTCTGCGAGGCGCCCACGGCGCGGAACTCGAACTTCGCGCCGGTGAACGCGAACGGCGACGTGCGGTTGCGGTCGGTGTTGTCCTGCTCCACCTCGGGCAGCTTGGCCACGCCCAGCTTGAGCATGGCCTGCTCGGCGTTGGTGGGCGACGTCTTGCCGGCGGCGATGTCCTCGACGACCTGCGTGAGGCCGCTGCCGAGGAAGGCCGAGATGATGGCCGGCGGTGCTTCGTTGGCACCGAGGCGATGCTCGTTGCCGGTCACGGCGATGCCTGCGCGCAGCAGCCCGGCGTGCTTGTGCACCCCCTTGAGCACGGCGGCGAGGAAGAGCAGGAAGCGGATGTTCTGGTGCGGTGTCTTGCCCGGCTTGAGCAGGTTGGTGCCGTCGAGCTGGTTGTCGGCGGCGATGGCCATGGACCAGTTGCAGTGCTTGCCCGAGCCGTTGATGCCGGCGAACGGCTTCTCGTGCACGAGCGCCTGCAGGCCGTGCCGCAGCGCGACCTTGCGCAGAATGGCCATGACCAGGTGGTTGTGGTCCACCGCCACTTCGCTGTCCTCGAAGTAGGGCGCCATTTCGAACTGGCTGGGCGCGACTTCGTTGTGACGCGTGGTGATGGGCACGCCAAGCTTGTAGAGCTCCGTTTCCACTTCGCTGATGCACGCCTGCACACGCTCGGGGATGCCCCCGAAGTAGTGGTCTTCGAGCTGCTGGCCACGTGGCGGCGGCGCGCCCACGAGCGTGCGGCCGGCCATCACGAGGTCGGGGCGGAGCGCAAAATGGCCGCGGTCGATCATGAAGAACTCCTGCTCCACCCCAAGCGTGGTGACCACGCGCAGGACGCCGGTGTCGCCGATGAGCCCGAGCAGTTCCGTGGCGCGCGCGGAGAGCACGTCGCAGCTGCGGAGCAGCGGGGTCATTTCATCGAGCGCTTCGCCGTTGTAGCCGATGAACACCGACGGGATGCAGAGGTACTTCACGCCTCCCGTTTCGCTGATGAACACCGGCGACGCCGGGTTCCAGGCGGTGTAGCCGCGCGCTTCCCAGGTGGCGCGCAGGCCGCCCGACGGGAACGACGAGGCGTCGGGCTCCGACTGAATGAGCTGCTCCCCCGAGAAGGTCTCGATGGGGAGCCCGTTTTCGTCGAACGTGAGGAAGGCGTCGTGCTTTTCGGCCGTGAGCCCCGTTTGCGGCTGGAACCAGTGCGTGAAGTGCGTCACGCCGCGGGAGATGGCCCACTCCTTGATGACCTGCGCCACGACCGGGGCGATGTCGGAGTCGAGCTTTTTGCCGAGGCGAATGGAGGCGGCGAGCTTCTTGTACACGTCCTTCGGCATCTTCGCGCGCATCTGGCGCAGGCCGAAGGTGTTCATGCCGAACCAGGTGCTGGTGGGCAGCTGGACGCCGTTCTCCTCGGGGCGTGAGGTGTGGCGTGGGGCGCGGTGCGCGATCTCGCGCAGGGCGGCGATGCGCGCGTTGTGGTTGTTGGCCATGGCGGGGCGTGGTATCGGGACAGGTGACAGCGCGCAGGCTGTCACCGATTTCGTGCATGGATTGCAGAAATATCACCGCATCCTGCCCCATTTCCAATGGATGACGGCACAAATGCGACCAGATACGTGCAGCTCGCGCACGACGCTCGTAACAGCACCAGAAAATGGGCAATTTTCCCGAACCAAAACCGAAAATGAGCGGTCTGCGGTCTCCCGTCAGCTTGGTGGGCGTTGCAGCGGCTCCAGAAACGCGCCGATCTGCGCGTTGAGCTGCGGGTGGTACGCGGCGCGGTCGAAGCCCGGCGGGTCGTGGGCCGGCGCGAAGGCTGGGGAGGCCAGTGCCGGCGGGAAGGGCGTCTGAAAGCTGAAGTGGCCGGCTCCCGGCACCACCAGCTCCTGCAGCGGCGCATGCGGTGCCAGCGCCTCGCGGATGATGGCGGCATGGAAGGCGGGGGCCACCGTATCGGCCTCGCCACGCACCAGCAGCACCGGCACCGCTACCTGGTGCAGGCTGGCGGGGGGCATGAACCAGCCGGCGGCGGGGGCGAGCAGCACCAGGGCGCGCACACCGGGGGTCCGGGTCACGACCAGCCGCTCAGGCGCCTCGAGCGGTGTGTCGAAGCGGGTATTCACCGGCTCGCCGCCGGCAGCGGCCAGGGCGGTGTAGGCGCCCACCGAGTGCCCCACCATGGCGCGCCGGTGCGGGTCCGCATGCTCGCCGAGCTCGGCATCGTGCTGCAGCGCCTCGAAGGCATCGTGCACCTGCTGGGGGCGGACCCGGAGCCGCTCGATGGTGCCATCGAGCGACGTGTCGCTCCGGCTGTTGCCCACATGCTCGGGGAGCAGCACCACGAACCCGTGGCGCGCGAGGTGCGTGGCCGTGTCGCGGTGCGTGAGGGGCGAGCCGTTGTTGCCGTGGCTGATGAGCACGACCGGGTGCCGGCCCGCGCACACCGGTGCGTTGACTGCCACCTCCATGGTATACGGCCCGAAGGGCTGCGGCTGCGCCGGGGTGTCCGTCGGGTACAGGGCCATGAGCGGGAGCGCGCGTCCCGCGGACTGGGCCGTGAGGTGCCGGAGGCCGGCATGATGGGGTGTCATGGAAGGAATTCACCGGCCCGCGCCCCCTCCGTCAACGGCAGAGCACGGGCGGTCAAGCAGGCGACCCGTCACTGCCCCATACTCGGCACATGACACACACCACCTGGGCAGACCGGATCCTGCGGGTTCTGGATGTCATTCACACCAAGCTGGACGGCGATCTCGACCCCGCCGCCCTGGCGGCAACCGCCGGGTTCTCGTTGCATCACTTCCATCGCGTGTTTCGCGGCATGGTTGGCGAGTCGGTCATGCAGTACATCAGGCGCCAGCGGCTCGAGCGCGCGGCGTTCCGCCTGCGGCATGCGGGCGGTGAGGTGTCGGCCACGGCCTTTGCGCACGGGTACGACAGCCACGAGGCGTTCACGCGGGCGTTCCGCGCCCACTTCGGCGTACCGCCCCGGGAGTATCGCGACCAGCAGCGTGCGGCGAGTGACGACGCCATCGTGTCGGCAGCGCGCCGCGTCGAGCCCGCGCGGCGGCTGCTCACCTGCCGCTTCACCGGCCCGTACGACGCGTGCGCACCGGCGTGGGAGCAGCTGATGCGTGTTGCCGTCGGTGTCCCAGGGGTGCGACTCGATCGTCCCACCCTGGGGCTCGTGTACGACGACCCCGAGATCACGGCGCCGGAACGCTGTCGCTACGATGCCGCCGTGGAGCTCGATGCGTCCACGGTGCTGCCCACCCTGCCGCCGGGGATGGTGGAGCGTACGATTGCGGGTGGCACCTACGCCGTACTGGTGCACGCGGGGGCCTACGACACCATCCTCGACAGCTATGTCGCGCTGCTCGGGCGGTGGCTGCCGCGTCAGGGGTGGGATCTGTCTGACGAACCGGTGGTCGAGCGGTACGTGGTACCGTTCGGGTCCGTCCCACCGGACGAGCTGCGCACCGAAGTATGCGTACGGCTGGCCTGAGCCCGGTGAGAAACAGATGAAAGCCATTGTCAGCATCCTCGCGATTGCCGTGATACTTGCCGCAGGGAGTGGCTGGTTCATGGATCCGGTTCAACGTGTCGCGATGACCGTCGAGCTCGATGGCTCACCGCTGGCGGTGTACGCACTCGTGTCAGACCCGCAGCAGCCATGGCGCACCGATCTGGCGCAAGTCCTCGTGCACGACAGCACGCGGTGGACGGAGCTCCCGGCACGTGGTGATCCGATCGAGTTTCGGCGTACCGACGCGGAGCCCGGGAAGCGCTTCGCCGTCGCGTTTTCGAGTCGGGGCTTCAGCGGCATGTGGAGCGGTGAATTCGCGCCTGCGGGAGGCGCACGGACACGACTCACGTTCACCGAGCAAGTCACCGTACCGTCGCCGTGGTTGCGACCGATCAGCCGCGTATTTTTCGGACCGGAGAAGGCGATGCAGCGCTACGTCGCCGATCTTCGTCGGGCCGCCCACACTCCACGTCAGCGTTGACCATGCCCAGCCGATCGTCAAAGACCGCCGTAGGCAAGCGCGACAGCGCGGCCCAGCCGCACGTGAAAACGCTCACCGACGCGAAAGGCAGCAACTATCCGCCGGGACGCATGCTCATCGCGTCCCCATTGGCGGTGCAGGACGAACTGGCCACGGTGCCTGCGGGGCGCGTGATCACGGCGCCACAGCTGCGCGCGCGTCTCGCTCGGCGGTTCGGCGCCGACTACACCTGCCCCATCACCACCGGCATCTTCCTGCGCATCGTGGCCGAGGCCGCGTTGGAGGAGGCGCGGGCCGGTGAGGTGCCCGTGTGGCGGGTTGTCTCGGAGAACGGGGCGCTGCTGGACAAGCTGCCTGGCGGCCCCGAGCGGCAGGCGGCGCGCCTGACGGCCGAGGGGGTGGCGGTGGTGCGACGGCGTTCGCGCTGGTTCGTGGACGATCTGGCGCACGTGGCCATGACGGGGTGAGGCGATGACGGCCGGCGGTGGCGGTGCCATGCTCCGGTATGCCTCTGCGACCGCCCACTGCCCGCGCCGGCCTTGCCCTGGGGCATGCTGGCCGCGTGCCGCGATGCCCGTGCTCCCGAGCGCGCGCCGGTGGCTTCCGCCATGCCGGTGCCGCCGCTGCCGCGTTCAGGGAATGGGCGGCCCGCTCCCGGCGTAGCCGCTTTGCACCAGCAGGGCGGCCGGGTCACGAAGGGTGATGAGGTCGCGGATGGCCTGCGCCTTGTCGGTGGCTTTCAGGTAGTACGCTTGGGCGATGCGGTACCCGATGAAGTAGCCAAGATCGCCGGGGCGTCCGGGCGCGGTACGCCCCTGGTTGTAGAGCCAGCGGCTGATGTCGGTGCCGTCCTTCTCGCGGAGGAACTCGGCGAAGTACGTGGCCTCATTGGCCTGCCAGACCCGGAAGAAGTCCCGGTAGGTCGGCTCGCCGGCGGCCAGTGCGCCGATGAACTCGGCGATGCCTTCGTTGAGGGACCGCGCGAGGAGGGTGGCCCCGTCGCGCCCCGAAAAGTTCCTGGCCCGGATTTGGAGAAAGTGGACGTACTCGTGTGCGACAAAGGGCGGCAGATCGTGCACCCAGCTTTTCTGGTTCTCGCGAACCGGTGCCGGGAGCGCGCCGAGGGGAGCCTGCGCATCGCGCCCGAAGAACTCGAGGCCGATGAGCAACCCGCGGTCATTGGCGGTGCCCCCGGTGGTGAAGCGTCCCACGAGAATGGTGACCGGCGGAAAGACGGCCTCCGGATAAAGCGCCTGGATCTTCCCGTAGTTGGCCCGGATGGTGTTGAGCACCGTGGCGCGATCAGGCGTGGTGCGCCACCAGGCGTGCAGGGCGTCGAGATACGCCGGGTAGGCGGTCGCCACTTGCGCAAGCGACGCGGCGCTGAGCTGCCGCAGTCCGATGAAGTCCCGGAGCCCGGCCGACGCGCTATCGAGATAGCGCTGCTGAAAGGCGCTGGCGCTGCCGCTGCGCCCACCGTTCTCATAGGCGCGCCAGAAGCGGTCCACGTCTTCGGTGACCAGCTGCGCCAGCGCGGGACTCGCGGCAATCTCCACCGTCGGTGCGGTGGAGGGCTCGCCACGGCAGGCCGCGAGCAGCAGCAGGCTCACCAGTCGGATGGGGGTCACGCCCTGTTTGAGTAGTCTCATCCCCCAGTTAGACGGCAGTCACCCCGGCAGGGTTTCTTCGGCGGCCTGTGCCCGCACGTAGTAGCTTTGGTCCATGCGTCGCATCTTCCTCTGCCTGCCCGTATGGGTGGTGGCCACACTGTTCGCCGCGTGCGACACGCCACAGCCGGCCCCGCCCCGGACGAACGTCGCCATGGCGCCGGTCTCACGGCCCCCCACCCCCAGCGATTCCCTGTGTCCGCGCGACGGGCGCTGGCGCGACTGTCATCTGGCCGACCGCATCAACAAGGCGGGCATGGGGATCTCGGTGATGGACACCATTACCGTGCCGTACTTCACGGCCCCAGGCACGCGCTATCGGTTGGGGAAGACCGCCAAGCTGGTGGCGTTCTACTTCGCCGATTCGGCGGCGGCGGTGACGGCGACCGCCGGACTGCATGCCCAGCGGCTCACCCCCGGCGGCGACACGCTGGGCGCGTGGCCGAGCCGGCCGCTGGAGACCATCCGCAACGCGAATCTCGTGGCGGTGCTGTTCGAGGTGAACGCCACGCAGGCCGAGCGGGTGCGCCTGGCGCTCACGGCGGGGGCGCCGCAGCCCTACACCGAGCAGCCGCAGATGCTGCCGTCGGCGACGGCGCGATGAACCGCGCCTGCTGGGGCCTGGTGGTTCTCGTCGGAATGAGTGCCGGGGCGGGTCCGCGCGCCGCCCTGGCGCAAGGCCCGGTGGCACCGGGCGTGGGCGTACCGGCGGCGCCCGCAGACTCCACCGGTTTGGCGGGGCAGTACGCCATCATCGCGGCGGGCAGCGTGGCGGCCGCGACGTGGAATCAGGCCATTGGCCTGCCGGACGCGTGGCCGCGCACGTGGCGGGGGTACGGTGCGCGGCTGGGTGATCAGGCCGGGTTTGCGGTGGCGGAAGAGTCGCTGCGCGCCGGTCTCGGGGTCCTCGTGCCCTGGCGCGTCGTACGCTCGCCCTGCGAATCGGCACGGCGAGGGCACCCCCTCGGTCGGCGGGTGGTGGCGGCCACGCGCTGCGCGGTGCACGACCGCTTCGTGGCACAGAACGCCGCCGGGGAGGCGCGCCCCAATGTGCCGTTTCTGGGGGCTGTGGCCGGGGCCAGCGTCATGAGCCTCGCGTGGCGCCCGGAGCGGGCGGATGCCCGCAGTGGACAGACCTTCGTGGCGACCCGCATCGGCATCGTGCTGGCCGGCGCCGTGGCCAAAGGGATGTGGCAGGCGTGGCGGGAGCAGCCCTGACAGCGGGGCTCCGTGGTGCTGGGCTTTCGGCAGCACCACGGGGGATACGGCGGGTGGGGGTCAGCTGGCCTTCTTCACCGGCATCGCCGCCTGGCTGTCCAGCACCGCCCCCAGGGCTTCTGCCGTCCACGTAATGGCGTTCGTGTAGAACTCGCCTGCCTTCGCCGGGTCCACGCCCATCTCCCGCGCGATCCCCGCCGCGTTCTCGAACAGGCCCAACTCGTACGATTCGGCGAAGGTGATCGCGTCGGCGTAGGGGCCGGTACGCTCCAGGAGCGCATCATTGGCCTCGGTGCTGAGGACCACCCGTTCGAGGATTTCCGCGAGCGGCATGCGGAAGACGACATCGAGCAGCGAGAAGAGCCCCACCAGGAACAGGGTGCCGGCATCGCGTCCGGTCCCGACGAGCTGTTCGCACAGCCGACCGCGCTCCACGGCCTGGCGCACCAGCTCCTGGTCGATGCCGTTCTTGCTCTTGCGCGCGGCGGCCACCGCCACGGCCAGCCACCGGAGGAACGCGCCTCGGCCAATGAGGCGCAGCGCCTGCCCGATGCTGGCCACACCGCGGCCGCCGAGCGCCGCGCTGTTCACGAGTCGCAGCAGCTGGAACGTCAGCACCGGGTCAATGGCGATCACGTCCGTCAGCTGCTGATCACTGACGTTCGGGTCGCGCGCGAGCCCCATGAGGCGCATGGCCGCCACCGTGCTCTGCGGCATCTCGGCCGAGGGCAGCGGTTCAGGGCGACTGAAAAAGGTGCCCTGAAAGCCATCGAACCCGCGTTCCAGGGTGGCTTCGTACTGCTCCAGCGCCTCCACATTCATGGCAACCAGCTGCAGCGCCGACCCGTGGGCCCGGAGGCGATCGCAGGTGGCGTTGATCGTGGCCGGATCGCCGCTGCGCGCGTCCACGCGGACCCATTGCACCAGGGGAAGGAACGCCTCCGCCGGCACCGGCTCCGCGCCCACCGCCTCGATGGCCAATGGCACGCCGGCGGCGCCTAGGCGCTCGAGGGCGTCGGTGACCTCCGGGTCCGGCGTGAGTTCGGCGGGGAGCATCACGATCACCGATCCGGGCTCCGCCACCAGAAACCCATCGCCCAGCAGCTGCTCGCGGGAGGCTGACACGAACGCCGGCAGGCGGTTGCGCACTATGTCGAAGGTGCCGCTCAGGAAGCTTTGCGCGAAGGAACCTGCCCCGTCGGTCTCGTGAAACCGGATATCGTACCCGAGCAGGGAACCGGTTGCCCCGAAGACTGGCTGGCGAACGAGAGCAAAGTCGGACATGGCGTGGAGAAATTCAGCGTGGAGACCGCAAGGGGTGGCGCCGAGGCGCCTGCCCTGACGAGCTTCAGACGATCAGACGCCCCCAAGGGGCACGTGCGGCCGACCGGCCGACCCGCACGGTATCCAGTATCGTCCGCGAACCTTCCGAGATGAGTCTGTCGACCCTCGACGGGACCCTGCACCGCGGGTGCGGGGGCCGTTATGCGCTGCAAACGGAAACGGTGACCATGCGGCTGAGCGGGATGGCCGCGGAGGTGACCCGTGAGTTCTTCCGGTGCGAGAAGTGCGCCCATGAACAGCGCACCATCGAGCAGCGGGACGCGGCGGAGAAGGCGGCCACCGAGCACATCCGGGCGGCGCACAACCTGTTGGCGCCCAAGGCTATCCGTCAGCTGCGCGAATCGCTGGGGCTCACGCTGCCGCAGTTCGCCGAGCTGATCTACGGGACCCCCAAGGGGATCGTGGATGGCTGGGAGAAGGGGAAATACCTGCAGAACCGCGAGGCCGACGCGCTCATCCGCGGCCTGGCCGATCGGGACACGCTGGAGCTGCGGGCGGCCAAGGCGGGGGTTACGCTGCCGGCCGTCGAGCTGGCCGCGGCTCCGGTGGCGTCTGCGTCCCCCGCCCAACCGGCTACCTGAGGGGGGCGGGCAGGGGGCGCTGGTGTTCCCTCGCCAGCGCTCGCGCCAAGAGGGCGTCGCGCCCGTACACGTCGGGGCGGAACTGCAGCGTGCCGCCAAGGTCCAAGAACGCGGTGGCATAGGTGATCCGTACCGGCACCGGCGTCGTGAGCGGCACCGCCGTGCGGTGGCCGGTGGCAATGACCGAGTCGAGACGGGCGCGCGTCCACCCGTCGGCCCCGAGCAGCAGTTCGGCGAGGTCGTGCGGGCGCTCCACGCGAATGCAGCCGTGCGAGTGGGCACGATCGGGGAACGCAAACAGCGCCTTGGCCGGCGTGTCGTGCATGTACACGTTGAAGCGGTTCGGGAACATGAAGGCGATCTGGCCCAGGGCATTCCACGGCCCTGGTACCTGCTGGATCTCGCGGCCCACCCAGATCATGTGATTCCGCTCGAGGTAGTCGGGCTCCCGCCTCAGCTTGGGCAGAATCTCCTTCGCGGCGATGCTGGGCGGCACATTCCACGCCGGATTGAGCACGATGGTGGTGAGCGTATCCACGAACATCGGCGTCTTGTGTTTCCGGTCGCCAATGACCACCCGCGTGGCGAACACGGGCTGGTCATCGTCGATGACGAACGCCCGGTAGTCGGCCAGATTCACGGTGATCCACCGATTCCCCGTCACCGGGGGGATCCATCGGGTGCGCTCCATGCCGAGGCGCACCTGCTCGAGCCGGTCGCGCACGGGCACGTTGAGCGCAGCACCGGTCGCGCGACCGACCAGAGTATCCACGGTCAGGCCATGCCGCTCCTGAAAGCGTGCCACGGCCACGGCCAGCGCCGCGTCGAAGGTGGCTGTGCTGTCTCCGTCGTGCGGCCCCTCCAGATCGCCGCGCTGCCGCAGCAGCCGGCGCAGCTGTGCCACGCGCGCCCCCGACATGCCGAGCCGCAGGGTGGGACCGGCGGGCAGCGTATCCCAGCCCCCGCGCTGTTCAAGGGCGCGGAGGTGGTGCAGCGTCTCGCGCAGCCGCACGTAGCCCGGGGTCGCTGGAGCTGCGGCGAGCAGGGCGCGTCTGGCATCGGCGGCGTCGCGCAGGGCGCGAAGCACCGAGTCCCCGCGCAGCCGCGGCCGCACGACCGCGTGGTCGCGGTGGATGGCGCCGGGTACGGTGAGCCCCACGCCGAGGTCCTCGGCGAAGCGCAGGGCGATGAATGACAGCCGCACGTCGGCGCGGGCGAGGGCGGTGGTGTCTCGCGGATCGGGGGGCTGGAAGGCGTATGCGCGCGCGTCGAGCCCCTCGTCGTTGGCCGTAGCGAGCGCCTGCGTGAGGCGCACCCCGGCGGCTGTGAGCCCCCGCGCATCGGTCCACGCCGGGGTGAAGCGCTGGTCCGTATAGAATCGGATGACCGCAAGCAGCAGGGGCCGGTCGTGCCCATCGGCGGCCGATGGGTCGAGCGCGCGCACGACCGCTTCAATGGAGGCAGCGGGCGGCTCTGGGGCCAGGCGCGGCGGTGGTGTTGCCGCCTGCGGCGATGCCGAACGCACGAGGCTGGCGGCGAGCAGTGCCGCGGCACTCACGCGGCAGATCAGGGCAGCGGGTCCCATGGCCGGAAGATGCGCGGCGCCGGTGGCATATTCCGTCAGACATTTCCTCACGCCTCTTTCCTCGAGAGCCCGCATGCCCCGTTGCCCGCTCCGGACGCTTGCCCCCATCGCCGCCCTGCTGCTCACCTCGCCGGCCGGTGCCGTTGGGGCGCAGGACCGCTCGCAGTCCCGCTCCATGGTGCAGTCCCACCTGGGGGTCGTGGCGAGCGAGAGTGTGCTGGCGTCGCAGGTGGGCGCGCGCATTCTCGAACAGGGGGGCAACGCGGTGGATGCCGCCATCGCCGTGAACGCGATGATGGGGCTTGTGGCCCCGATGAACGACGGCATTGGCGGTGACCTTTTCGCCATCTACTACGAAGCGAAGACGGGGAAGCTGTACGGACTCAATGCCTCGGGATGGGCGCCCAAGGCGCTTACGGCCGAGTACTTGCGGGCCAAGGGGAACACCCGCATGCCGCAACGTGGGATCGATGCGGCCACGGTGCCGGGTGCGGTGAAGGGGTGGGAGGCGCTGCGCACGCGCTTCGGTCGCCTGAGCTTTGCGCGGATTCTCGCGCCGGCCATTCAGTACGCCGAGACGGGTTTCCCGGTGGGCGAGGTGGTGAGCGTGTACTGGAAGGACAGCGAAGAGGTGCTGCGGGCCGACGCAGCCACGGCGAAGACGTTCCTGCCCGGCGGCAAGCTGCCGCAGGTGGGCGACATGTTCCGCAATCCCGAGCTGGCGTGGACGTACCGCCAGATCGCCGCGCAGGGCGCGAAGGCGTTCTACACCGGCAACGTGGCGGCCAAGCTGCTGGCCAGTTCGAAGACACACGGCGGCACCATGACGGCCGCCGATCTTGCGGAGTACGACGTGGAGTGGGTCACGCCCATCTCCACCACGTACCGGGGCTGGACGGTGTACGAGCTGCCGCCCAACGGGCAGGGGATCGCCGCGCTCATGATGCTCAACATGATGGAGCAGTTCGATCTCAAGGCCATGGGACACAACTCGGTGCAGGCGCTGCACCACATGATCGAAGCGAAGAAGCTGGCGTACGCCGACATGCAGCGGTACGACGCCGATCCGCGCTTTGCGAAGGTGCCGGTGAGCGGGCTGCTCTCCAAGACGTACGGTGCGGCCCGTGCGAAGCTGATCAACGCGTCGGCGGCCAACTGCAACGTGCCGGTAGGCACGCCCGAAGGCACCGACAATGGCACCACCTACCTGAGTGTGGTGGACAAGGAGGGGAACCTCATCTCCTTCATCCAGAGCAACTACAGCACGGTGGGCTTTGGTGCGGGGCTCACCGTGGCCGATGCCGGCTTCGTGTGGCACAACCGCGGGGGCGGCTTCTCGCTCGATGCGGCGAGCCCCAACGTGATCGCGGGGCGCAAGCGTCCGTTGCACACCATCATTCCCGGTTTCATGGAGAAGGGCGACGAGAAAATCGCCTTCGGCATCATGGGCGGCTGGAACCAGTCACAGGCACACGCGCAGTTCGTGGCGAACCTCGTGGACTTCGGCATGAACATTCAGGGCGCGCTCGATGCACCGCGTTTCTCGAAGGAAACGTTTCCCGGGTGCGACGTGAACTTCGAATCGCGCATTGCGAAGAGCACGCGGGACTCGCTGGCGGCGATGGGGCACCAGATCGTGATGCGCGGCGACTACTCGAGCACGCGCATGGGGGCGGGGCAGGCGGTGCACCGGCACTTCGTGACGAAGGTCAACGCGGGGGCGTCGGATCCGCGCAAGGATGGGGCGGCGATTGCGGAGATGATCGTGGCGGCGCCGGTGCGACGCTGATGCATCATCGAGAGCGCTCGATGGCTCCGCGGCTTATGTTTGCGGGCAGCCCCTCTGACTTTCCCTCGTGACCGATCTTTCCAGTACGCTCGCTGCCGTTCTCGGTACCGCCTATCGTCTCGAGCGTGAGCTCGGCGGCGGCGGCATGAGCCGTGTATTCC